>Ga0224510_10002921_pt1 | contig 9967 bp, 5 predicted proteins | sample SF_May12_sed_USG_FD_170161 | JGI IMG/M metagenome (GOLD analysis project Ga0224510, IMG submission 170161) | Sediment microbial communities from San Francisco Bay, California, United States - SF_May12_sed_USGS_4_1 | ecosystem: Environmental > Aquatic > Marine > Sediment | place: USA: California... | reverse complement strand
CATCCACGAACACCGGGGTACTATCGACAAATACATGGGCGACTGTGTAATGGCCTTCTGGGGCGCGCCGCTGGCAGACGAGGAACACGCACGGCACGCGGTGCTGGCCGGTATCAGAATGATTCGAGCGGTGCAAAATCTGGAAGAGGACTTCGCGCGCAAAGGCTGGCCACCGATCTCCGTGGGTGTAGGTGTGTCGAGCGGAATCATGAACGTCGGCAACATGGGCTCGCAGTTTCGTATCGCCTACACCGTCATGGGCGATACCGTGAATCTCGGATCGCGCCTCGAAGGCCTGACCAAGCAATACGGTGTGGATATCATCGTCAGCGAAGCTACCGCCAGGCTGCTACCCGATTTCGCCTTCCGCGAGCTGGATCTGGTCCGGGTCAAAGGCAAGAAGGAGCCGGTCGCCATATATGAACCGTTTGGCCTTGGCGCTGATCTGCCGGCCGGCGATCGCCAAAAGATCGACCAGTTCGCCCAGGCGGTTGCGGCATTTCGCAAAAAAGACTGGGAGACGGCCCGCCGCCTGCTGGAGAAGTTGAAACAACGCACAGACGAGCTTCTATATAATGTGTACCTTGATCGAATAGAACGATTCAGGCTGGAACCGCCGCCCCGGGACTGGGACGGTGTTTTCGATCACCTGAGCAAATAGAATTGTGCACGGCAGGCGATACAGGGACCTGTTGTCGGCGGAGCGAATTCGAATGCGGGAACAACCACTTCGGAACATGGCTGGCGTCATCATCCTGACCGGCATGATGCTGTTGGTCGCGAGTGGTCACTTCGCCCATGCACAAACCGGCGATACCTTGCGTGTCGCCTCCAATGCAAGCGCACGGCAACTGATCATTCGCGCCGAAGACTTGCTGGCTGCCGGCGACAGCAGCGGTGCCTACGTGCTCCTGCAGCCGCATGAAGCGGCGCTGGCCGGAAACATCCTCTTTGACTACTTGCTGGGTGTTGCGGCGCTCGATACGGGCCGTGTCGGCGAAGCAATTTTCAGTTTGCGCCGTGCACTTGCTGTGGAGCCTGGCTTTTCGGGCGCCAGAATGGAACTGGCGCGCGCCTATTTCGAATCCGGCAATCCGGAGCTGGCCAGACCGCTGTTCACTCAGCTGCTCGGTGAAAATCCGCCGGCAGCCGTTGCCGGCGTCATCCGGCAGTACTTGCAGGCCATTGACCAGCGTAGTGCGGCACGGCAAAGTCGCTTCGTCCCGTATATCGATCTGTTCGCCGGCTACGATACGAATGCGAACGGTTCCACGAGCGACCAGCAGTTTCTCGGCTTTACCCTGAGTCCCGACAACGTCAAGACCGAATCCGGCTTCGCTGAAATCGCTGCGGGTTTCGACTGGTTCATTCCCCGCAACCCGCGATTCGGCTGGGTGTTCAACGGGCGCGCCGGCCATCGTACGAATCCCGATGCATCGTTCGTCGACGCCACCATTATCAGCGGCCTCGGTGGATTCAGCTGGCAGCGAAGCGCCTGGTTCGGCAGGGCGGCGCTGGACGGATACTGGGGTGCGAGAAACGGTGACCCGAACGAGTCCTACGCAGGACTCGATGCGCTTTTCGGCCGCCGACTTGCCGATCGATGGGATGCCACGCTGAGCCTGCGCGGTGGCGCACAGCGATACGACGATTCTATCGATGTAATGGACGTCAACCGATTTCTTTACTCGCTGGGCATTACTCATCGATTCGCGTCGCGTGCCCAGTTCAGCGCGCAGCTGACGGGAGGCATCGATGACGAAACCAACGACGGTTCGCCATACGGTAATTCGAAAATCGGTGGGCGCCTGAGCCTTACTGCACCGGTAGGCGAATCGGCCTGGCTGTTCGCCTCCCTCGGCAGTCTGCGCAGCGACTACGACGGTTTGTTTTTCGGTACCTCGAGAGAGGACACTCAATTGATGTCGGTGCTGCAGATCGAGTTCCGCGACGTATTGACGCGGGGCCTCACCGTGATTCCGCGAGTTCGCTATGTCGACAACGATTCGGACGTCGATCTTTATTCGTACGACAGGACGGAGATGGGGGTAGTCATTCGATGGACACCGTAACCATGAGGAAAAGCGCACTTGCAGTTCTGCTGTCGTTGTCCGCAATCGCCGCATTCGCGCAGGATGCGGGCACCGTCATTTTCGCAACCGGCAGCGTGACGGCAGAGCGTAAACCGCCGGTTGCTCTGAGCAAGGGCGATGCGGTGCGAGTACAGGACACAATCGCGACCGCCGATGCTTCCCGGGCGCAGCTGTTGATGATCGACGGTGCCAGGATTGCACTAAGGCCGAACAGCCGCCTCAAAATAGACGAATACAGTTACTCCGAGGCTGCGCCTGGAAACGCGGTAACCACCAGCAGCGATCGCGGTGTCAGCAGCCTGCTGAAAGGCGGCTTCCGTACTATCACCGGTGCTATCGGCAAGCAGGACGAGAAGGATTACGAAGTTCGCACGGCCGTCGGCGTGCTCGGCATCCGTGGTACGGACTACACCGCTGTTTTCTGCAATGCCGATTGCGACTGGGCTCCCGGCGTTGCTGCAGGCCAGCCTCTCGAGGACGGTCTGTACCTGGGCGTTACCGAGGGCGTAATCGTCTTTCGTAACGAGAACGGTGATATCGAGTTGATGGCCGGTCAGTATGCGTTCGTGCCGCTGAGCAACAGGGTCCTGAAAAAACTCGCCATCCCCCCGTCCGTATTGCTGGACAATAACGACCTCAGCCTCGATGCAACGGGGTCGGGGCAACAATCGCGTCCGTCCGGTGCATCGGCGCCCGGATTCGACAGCAAGCTGGGAACGCGCCGTTCGCCTTCGTCCAATGAGTTCGGCATCGAAGAAGAAACCTCGGAAGGCAAGGGGGGGCGCGATGCGCCCGAACAATCCGTGATCGGTGTGAATCCCGATGGTACACCGGTGGATATCACGCCCGGGACGTCGCCACCGCCGAACGGCCAGCGCACGATCAGCTGGGCCACCGGGCCCGCGTTCGGCCCGAGCACGCTGTACAGCGGTACGCTCGACAATGATCCCACCCGGTATCGGCTCGATGTCGGCAACAACCTGAACGGCTTCGCCAACGAGATTCCCGGCCGCACGGGCCTGGATGTCGCAACGTTCGACATCGCGACGTCGAGCAATGTGAATACAGGGTTCGATTCGGTGACGGTGCTGCGCTGGGGTCGCTGGTCGGGTGGCACGGCCGGTATTACGCTAAGCGACGGCAGCGACGCCAGTATCGATCTCGCTTCACAGAGCCTGCACTGGGTCAGCGGTCCCGAATCCACGTCGGCACCGCTGATGCCGGTAAGCGGCGTCGCCAACTACAGCCTGGTCGGCAACACCAACCCGACCGACAATTTCGGCAATGTCGGCGTGCTCGGTTCCGCAACCTTCACTGCCGATTTCACCAACATGCTGGTCGACACCACACTGCAGATCGACATCAACTCTGCGAACTGGATGGCTGCCGGGCAGGGAACGATCGGCATGATTGGAAACCAGCCGGTGGCGCCGCACATCTTTGGCGGTAGCTACAATTCGGTGGTCATCGATGGCATCACCGGAGGCGGCGGGAATTTCAGCGGCTTCTTCAGCGATCCGGGTCCGACATCGGATCCGGGTTTTCCGGGCGGCGCCGGCATGACTTTCAGTATTCAGGATGGCAGTGACACAACCCAGGTTTCGGGCGCGCTGGTATTCGGCAATCCGTGAGTCTTGAGCTGGTCATCGTCGGCGGCGGGCCTGCAGGCCTGAGCGCCGCCGCCCATGCACAGCAGCTGGGTCTATCATGGTTGCTGCTGGAGTCCGGCCCCGCCCATGCCAACACCATCCAGCGCTACCAGAAGGGCAAGCACGTCATGGCCGAACCGGCGGTCGTGCCGTTACGAAGTGACCTGCCTTTTTCGGCCGGAACCCGAGAGGCCATTCTCGGCGCGTGGCAACAGGGCATCGCTCCGCTGTCCGGCAATATTCGTTACTCGGCTGAAGTTGCCTCAATTTCCGGGTCCCATCCGGAATTCACGCTGACGCTGGCCGATGGCGAAAGTATCGGCGCGAAATCCATCGTGCTGGCGATCGGTCTGCAGGGAAATCCACGAAAGCTCGGAGCCCCGGGGGAAGACGCGTCGTTCGTGCAGTACACGCTCGACGATCCGGACGAGTACAGTGACGAAACCATAGTGATTGTCGGTGCCGGCGACGCGGCAATCGAGAATGCCATCGCGCTATCGAGGAACAATTCGGTGGTCATTGTCAATCGGCGCGATGAGTTTGCCCGCGCCAAAGAAGGAAACCTCGCTCAGATTTCGCGCGCGATCGAGGGTGACTCGATCAAGTGCTTCTACAATTCGAGCGTGGCATCGATTGATGCCGCCGGCTCGGTCATTCTGAATACCGAAACTGGCGAGACGCGAATCAATTGCGACCGGCTCATTGCACGGCTAGGCGCCATCCCCCCGCGGCATTTCGTGGAGTCCTGCGGCATTGGTTTTCCGAGTGACGACCCTACGACGTTGCCGGAGCTGAGTAACAAGTACGAATCCAACGTGCCTGGCCTGTACGTCATCGGTGCGCTCGGCGGATACCCGCTGATCAAGCAGGCGATGAACCAGGGCTACGAAGTTGCCGAGTTCATCGCAGGAAAGGACATCCAGCCGGCTGATCACGGCATACTCGAAAGCATGTTTGCCGGGCTGCCGTTCAAGCTCGGTGTTGACGAGACCCTAGCGCTAATTCGTCGACGCGCACCGCTGTTTACCGACGTCAACGGCCTGGTGCTCCGCGAGTTGGTTCTGTCCAGCAACCTGCTGATGCCGAAAAAGGGCGAAGAAATTTTTCGCAAGAACGACTACACAAACTCGTTCATGACGATTGTCGAAGGCGAAGTCGATGTAGAAACCGACAGTGGCAAGCTGATTCGGCTGACGCAGGGCCAGTTCTTCGGTGAGATGAGCTTGCTATCCGGCAGGCGCCGTGCCGCGACGGTCAGGGCCGCGACAAGCTGCGTGATCCTCGAGTCGCCACGGCGAGATATCATCCGCCTGATGAACTCTTATGAAGCAGTCCGCCGCAATATCGACGAACACTTCATCGTTCGAACGCTGCGCGCCGGTCTGGCGCCGGACGCACCGGCGGACGAGTTGCTTGCGATCGCTGGCACAGCCGAGATCAGGTCCTTCCGCTCCGGCGACGTTCTTTTCAACGAGGGTGATGGAGCCGACGGGCTGCACCTGATCCGCAGCGGTTCCGTTTCGGTATCGCGCCGTATTGGCGGACGTGACATCGTTACCTCGTATGTTGCCGCCGGAAACTATGTCGGCGAAATGGGGCTGGTCGGACAGGCGAGCAGATCGGCTACGGTTCGTGCGACGGTGGCGACGGAATCGATATTCCTGAAAGCCGATGTCTTCATGCAAATGCTCGAACGGAACGATGGCTTGCGAGAGCGCGTGCAGGAAATCGTTCGGGAAAGGCTCAGCGAAAACCTGCGCATGGAAGCTCAGCCGGAAGCGGGAGACCTGATTTCCTTCCTGATGCAACAGGGGCTCGGTGAAGCGACCGACGTGCTGCTGATTGACGAAACGCTGTGCATAGGCTGCGACAACTGCGAAAAGGCCTGTGCGGAGACGCACGGCGGAACGTCGCGTCTCGACCGTGCCGCGGGACCATCCTATGCGCAGGTGCACGTGCCAACCTCCTGCCGTCACTGCGAAGATCCCCATTGCATGAAAGACTGCCCGCCGGATGCCATCCGCCGCGCACCGAACGGTGAAGTCTACGTACAGGACAGTTGCATCGGTTGCGGCAACTGCGAAAGAAACTGTCCATATGGGGTAATCCAGATGGCGAGCGGCAAGGAACAGGCTCCGAACCTGCTGAGCTGGATTCTGACAGGTCGCGGCGCTGCGCCGGGCAAGCGCCAGCCGCTGGCTGATGACGGTGAGGGAAAGAAAGCAGTCAAGTGCGACATGTGCAAGGATTTGTCCGGTGGGCCCGCGTGCGTGCGCGCCTGTCCGACCGGGGCTGCATTGCGCATGAGCCCGTCCGAGTTCGTCAAGCTGAGTAAACGAGTGAACTGAAATGCACGAGTCGATTCTCGCCTTCAGGAAACGTCGCTATTTGTGGCTCGCATTGCTGGTCAGCGTTGTCAGTATTGCCGCGTACTGGATTGACGATCCGCAGGAACCTGCCAATGGCGGCACCGTTCTCGGATACGCGCTGGGCACGGCAGGTGCGCTGCTGATCGTCTGGCTTGCGTGGTTCGGTGTGCGCAAACGGCGATATGCCTCGACGATGGGAACGGTACAGGGCTGGTTGTCCGCACACGTTTACCTCGGTTTGGCGCTGGTGCTGGTCGTGTTGCTGCATACCGGATTCCAGTTTGGTTACAACGTACACACAGCAGCCTTCGCATTGATGATGCTGGTCGTTGTGAGCGGCCTCTTTGGTGTTTACGTGTACCTGAAATATCCGCAGCGGCTGAGCGAGAATCGCGGCGGCGTGAATCGTTCCGAATTGATAGACCAGATTGAGGATGTCGATACGCGCAGCCGGCGAATTGCCAGACAATTACCGGCCGAGTTCCAGGAGCTGGTGTCGAGCGGGATCAGCCGCCTGCAATTCGGTAATTCAATGTGGGCACGGTTGCGCGCGCGCGATCTTTCGCAGGTGCTGTTGAAACGCGGCAATGACTACGCAGTCGTCGCCAATCCCGGACAGGAAGCGGCATTGGACTGGCTTGCCGACCAGCAGTCGCGCTGTCGCGATCCGGCTGTCGCCGCCCTCATCGGCGAACTGTCTGGCTTGCTGCGCAACAAGCGCAGGCTCCTGAAACCGCTCATAGAGGATTTCCGGATGCAGGCAATGCTGGAGATCTGGCTGTTCGTTCACGTGCCATTGACTGCCGGCCTGCTGGTGGCGCTGCTTTCGCACATCCTGGCCGTATTCGTGTACTGGTGACGCGATGAAGTTCCTGATTCGTTTCGTTACACGCAATGCTGCCGGTGGTACCGATCACCGCGACCGCATCATCGAAGCGCCGATAATCACGATCGGCCGTGCAACCGATCAGATGCTGCACCTGCAGGACAAGCGCGCTCGCCTGCAGCACGCGCAACTCGAAGATCGCAATGGCAAGGTGCACATAACGACCAGTGCGCTGGCTGGCGTCGACGTCAATGGCAGGTCACAACGCGATGCGCGGCTGGTTAGCGGCGATGTCGTTGAGGTCGGTGCGAATATCCTGCGCGTAATAGACGCGCCTCCCGGCGCAGATTTCGCGCTGACTTTCGAGCTCAACCCGGAGTTCGCCAGGGAAGAACTTGCAACCGAGTGGAACGCGGTCGGTACGGGGACGATCGGCAAACGGAAGCTGTCGTGGATCCTTGTCGCAGTGGTGTTGTTGCTGACTCTGGTTGGCCCGGGAGTGAGCATGCTGAGCCCCGATATTTCGTCGATGGCGCGCCACAGTGATTTTTTGCCAGACGACAGCTGGTGGCTGGCCGGCCCGTTGCATAGCGCGCATTCCTCGATAAGCGGCGATTGCCGGAGCTGCCACGTCAACGCGTTCGAGCGCGTGCCGGACGCGGCCTGCACGGAATGCCACAAGGTCAGCCGCCACGTCAGCGGCGACGTAAACACCGTCCTCGGTGAGCGCCGCTGCGCCAGCTGTCACCTGGAACACAACGAGCCGCCGCAACTCGTCAAGCAGCACCAGGGACTATGCGCCGACTGCCATCAGAATCTGCCTGGCAATGTGGCGCTCGAGAATGCCGGCGATTTTCTGCGGGATCATCCGGCGTTCAAGGTCAGTCTGCTTCGTCCGCGACCAGGGCCGGAAGGAACGAGCGAGTGGGGCGTCGAGCACCTGTTGTTGTCGGAAGCACGAACGGCCGATCGATCGAACCTTAAATTCGATCATGCGGCACATCTCGACCGGGCCGGCATCATCACACCCGACGGAAGACGCGTGCTCGAGTGTGCGGAATGCCATCAGCCGCAGCCCGGCGGTGCAAGGATGCGGCCGATCAGCATGAACGATCACTGCGCCGGCTGTCACAGCCTGAACTTCGATCCCGACGATCCGCGCCGCACGGTGCCGCACGGCGATCCCGAAGGCGTCATGCAGACGCTGGTCGAATATTACAGCGCGAGGCTGCTCGGCGACGAGCCGGAGGCAGGAGAGCAACGCGTCCGGCGACCGGGGCGTGCGTTGACGCGCGCGGATCGCGATCGTGCTGCCGCAGAAGCACGGGTCAAGGCAATGACCGTTGCGACAGACCTGTTCGAACGGCGCGTTTGCGCGAACTGCCACGAGGTTACGCGTACCGCGAACCGGGTTCTGCCGTGGCACGTCGAACCCGTGAAGCTGACGGAACGTTTCTTCCCGCATGCGAACTTCACGCACGCGGCGCACGATACAGCATCAAACGAGTGTGACAGCTGCCACGGTGCCAGCACATCGGAGAGTTCGAGCGACGTGCTCATTCCAGCGATCGAGACTTGCCGGGACTGTCACGGAAGTGCCGTTGCGAGTCGCAATTCGGCCGCACAGACGCCGAGCACCTGCATCATGTGTCACAGTTTTCATTTCGAGGCGAAAGGGATCTACCCGTGATCCGGCAGGCAGCATTGCTGTTGTCGATCGTTTCAATGCTTGCGGCTTGCGGCGGCGGTTCGCGGCCGGCGATCGGCGGCGTCGATCCCGCGACGCCGGCACAGGGCTGCACAGGATCTTGCGCCGACACCGCGACCAGCCTGGCCGTTGCCGATGTCGAAGGCGTTATTGCTCGTGCTGTCGCAGAAGCACAGGCGCGAAACGTCAGTGCGACGATTGCCGTTGTAGACCGTGTCGGCAACGTGCTTGCCGTGTTTCGCATGAACGGTGCGGCGACATCCGTGACAGTGCAGTCGCCAGGTCCCGCCGTCAGCGGCGGACTGGAAGGCGTCAACATCGTGCCGGATTCCATTGTAGCAATCGCCAAGGCCGTAACCGGCGCCTATTTGTCCACAGAAGGCAATGCCTTCAGCAGCCGCACGGCCAGCCAGATCGTGCAGGACCACTTCAATCCGCAGGATCCGCTGCAGCCCGGCGGACCCTTGTTCGGCGTGCAATTCAGCCAGCTGCCCTGTTCCGATTTGTTGAACCGATTCACCGGGGCCACGGGCGCCGGACCGTACCGCTCGCCGCTGGGCCTGAGCGCGGATCCCGGCGGCTTTCCTTTGTATAAAGCGGGAACGCCGGTCGGCGGAGTAGGCGTCACAAGCGATGCCTTGTACGGATTCGATCGCAACATTTCGGATGTCGATTCCGACAACGACGAGCTGATCGCGATCGCGGCGATGTCGTCACTTGGCGCACCTGCGGATCGTCGCGCCAGCGTTATTGCCGTCGATGGTCGTTCATTGCGCTTCTCCGATGTTACAGAGCAGCAACTTCAGTCGAGTCCCGGCGCAGCGCCGTCGTTCGGCAGCATCAACAACATCGCCGGCGTCCTGCTCGCAGTTCCCGGATACGCATCCGCAACGGTCAGCGCGGGCACGGCTTTTTCCCAACCTGCTTCGGGTATACGAGCCGACGTACTCGATTATCCGGGGCTCGACGCATTCGTTCTGATCGATTCGCTGAATGTTGAACGGTACCGGCCGCAGGCGGGTACCGATGGCGCGAATGCGCTCAGTGCGTCCGAGGTGCAGCAGATCCTGTCCAGCGCACTGCAGGTCGCCAATCGCTCACGAGCACAGATTCGCCAGCCCGTCGGAACGCCGGCACGGGTGACGATTTCGGTCGTCGATTCAAATGGCGTAATCCTCGGCATCGTGCGATCGCGCGATGCGCCGGTTTTTGGTATCGATGTGTCGCTGCAGAAAGCGCGAACAGCCAGCTTCTTTTCATCTGCAGCCGCCGCCGCCGCTTTCAACGCCGTGCCCGATGCGACCTATCTTGACGGCGGCCTG
>Ga0224510_10002920_pt1 | contig 9968 bp, 8 predicted proteins | sample SF_May12_sed_USG_FD_170161 | JGI IMG/M metagenome (GOLD analysis project Ga0224510, IMG submission 170161) | Sediment microbial communities from San Francisco Bay, California, United States - SF_May12_sed_USGS_4_1 | ecosystem: Environmental > Aquatic > Marine > Sediment | place: USA: California... | reverse complement strand
CGCTCCTGCGTCGAGCAGCTGAGGCTCGGCGGCGATCGCATCGGCGACGTTCGGCCAGCCGAGTGACCATGTGAGATTGATCCGATCCGTGACGACCAGCGAGGCGAGTCGCTGGGCATCGGCCGATCCTCGCGGCGCCGTGAGTACGATCTTCTTCCCCACCGAAGGCGCCGCGTTGGTGCAGTCTTTCGACGACACCCGGTACTTGCGGGTGAGCCTCCCCGCAACCTTGTCCCCCCAGGCGAGCCGGGCCGCCGGCGCGAGCTTCACCCAGCAGGAATCCTTCGGCGGCGTCTCGATGCTGCCGCCGGCTGCCGTGTAGGCGGCGATCTGCTCGACGGGCGACGTTCCGCTGTTCCAGCGGTCGATCTTCCACGCTCCGCCCAGCCGCGGAACGTGGGCCAAGATGTTGACCGGCGGTCGGCCGATGAACGCCGATGACTCGTCCGCGGAATACGCGAAGGCCTTGCCCACGCGGATGCCCGTCTGGACGTACTTGCCGTCTTCGACGAAGAGGTGCACCGGGCGCGGGATGCCCTTGTGCAGGAAGAAGTCGCCGTTGATCGCCGCGATCGCTCCGTACTTGGCGGCGATCGAGCTCGCGGGAGCGCGGGCCGAGATCGTCTTGGAAGGGCGACCCACGTCCAGGGTGGTCCTGCGTGACAGATCCATCGTGATCATGAAGATGCGCAGTGGTGCGGCCGGGTCCTTGATCTTGATCAGGCGCACCCCTGCCGCGATCCGGTTCGAAGATCTCGAGACGGCGACGCTCGGGGGGTCGGACCGAGCGGCTCGGGCCGGCGTGGTCGAGAAGACGAGTCCAGCCGTCAAGACGGCGAGGGCCGAGGCCATGCTTCGCTTCAGGACCATTGTTCGGACTCCATGCATCGGCGGGTGTGCAACTCTCAACGGCCGAAATGCGCCCGAACTTCATGCGTCGAACGTCGGGAAGCCCGCCCACTGTTCCGTACGCCGTAGGTCCCGCCAAACGCCGGGCCCCGGCGCGCCCTCCGCGTAGACTGGCCGTGCGAGGATGCTGGAACCGACGCGGGTGTTCTGCCACGTTTCCTGCACTCCCTCAGACGCGGGGACGTAGCTCAGTTGGAAGAGCGCCGGCTTTGCAAGCCGGAGGTCGCCGGTTCGATCCCGGTCGTCTCCACCACCACCACCACCCGGCGTACGATCGCCCGTGCCCCGACACGACCGAGGACAGGAGCCTCATGTCGCGGCAGATGCTGAACGAGAAGACGTTCCAGCACGCAGGCGCGATCTGGCGAGCGGCGTTCCTGATCGTGCTCGCCGTCGTGAGCGCAGCGTACGGCTGGTCGTCCGGCAACGAGCAGGAGTTCGACGGCGCCGTGCTGCAGGCGACGTTCGCGACGTTCGCGGTCTTCACCGGGAGGCTGTTCCTGGACCGGTCTCGAGTCGTGAAGGTCACGAAATGATCCGTGGCGGTCGTGCCCGTCGCGACGCTGATCTGGCGCTCCCTGATCCCCCGTCTGCCGGGAACGGTACCCAGCTCGCCGTGGTTCGCCGAGGGGTCGTGCTCGTGTTGCTCACGGCGGCGATCGCGACGTGGGGAACGCCGGCGCAGGCCGCGGTGCCCGAGTACGAGTCACGCATCACGCCGATCGGCGCTGCGACGCGGCAGCTGATGACGGGCCGGTCGTGGCGTCCGGGGTGCCCCGTCGGATTCTCCCACCTCAGGCTCGTGCGTCTGACCTACTGGGGGTTCGACCACCAGGCGCACACCGGGCGCATGGTCGTGCACCGCTGGTTCGCCGACGACATCGCTCGCGTGTTCCACAAGCTGTACGACGACAGGTTCCCCATCAGGCGCATGCGGCTCGTCGACCGTTACGGCGCCGACGACATGCGGTCGATGGCGGCGAACAACACGTCGGCCTTCAACTGCCGGTGGCGCGCCGGGGTGTGCTGCCGGTGGTCCCAACACGCGTATGGAAGGGCGCTCGACCTGAACCCGGTACAGAACCCCTACGTCTGGAGCGGCGGCGTGTCGCCGCCGGCCGGCCGTGACTACCTCGATCGCTCATCGAAGAGGCGGGGCATGGTGCACCGTCGTGATCGCGTGTGGTGGGCGTTCCATGCGGTGGGGTGGGAATGGGGTGGCGACTGGTCGGGTGAGAAGGACTACCAGCACTTCTCCGTCAACGGACGCTAGTCCAGATCAGACTCGATACGGGCCCGGCGCTCGTCAGGACCCGCAACTGACGCTGAGGTAGGTGTAGGGATCGACCGCGCCGCCTCCGTACGGGTGCCATTCCAGGTGATCGTGCGCCGTGGTGGCGTCGCCGGTCGCGCCCACGTAGCCGATCACCGTTCCGGCGCGCACGTACCCGAGGGTGCCGAACGAGGATAGGTGGGCGTTGTAGACGTACCCTCGCGGCCCCGTGACGCGCACTTCGAGGCCTCCGTACTGGCTCGAGGACGACGACGCGTAGCCGTCGAACGGCGCGACGATGGGCGTGCCCGCATAGGCGAGGATGTCGTTGCCCATGTGACGGTGCACCGGCACGTCGGGCAGACGCACGGTGATGCCGAAGTTGTCGGCGATCGAGTTCCATCCTCGGATAGGACACGTCTCGAAGATGCCCCACGTGGCAAGCCAGGCGTCGATCGACCGCCGGCGCGTCTGGAGTGCCTCGATTCGTTGCAGCACCGTGCGGCTGGAGCGGACGAGGCGCCGCCCCGCATCGCGACGCTGCTGCAGCAGGTCGCGCCGTATGTGCGTGAATCGCTCTGGGTTCGCGGCCGCGACGGGGCCGGGGATGGCACGCAGCTGTTTCGTCGAACGGGCGATCAGGGTGCGGAGCTCGGCCGCGGTGTCGGCTCGCCGCTCTCGGAGCTCGGCGATCGTCTTGCCGACCGTCGCTCGCTCGGCCAGGTAGCCTTCGAGCACGGATCGTGCGGTGGCGGGCGCCATGGCGCCGAGCATGATCGTCACGACCGTGACTGCCGTGATGGCACCACGGAGCGATCGGGGGGACCTCATAGGCTGCGGTTCCTTCGTGATGGAGGCTTCGATCGGGTATCGGAGCAGGGGAACCGCAGCTTGAGTCCGATCGAGGGTGTCCGCGGTGACGGTCGTCACTTTCGACCGCGATCCGCTCGGAAGGATGTGTGAACCACGGGGGATCGGACGTCGATGAAGCAGCCGATGGATGAGCTCGGCGGCGTGCTCGCGACGTGGTGGAAGCCGCTCGCCGCGGTCGCGGTGCTCGGTGCACTCCTCGTCGGAGCGGCCTCTGCCGACGGCAGCCGGCGTGATGCGATCGCGAGTCGGCTCTCGACGGCCGCCGAGGGTGCGCACTCGACCGTCGGAGGCCTCTTGACGCGCGAGCTGACGGCCGGCGAGGTCGCCGAGGCGATCGATGCGGGCGATTTCCGCGACCTGTACGTCGTGCTCCGGGCCGAGGTGCTGACCGATCGATCGGTCGCCCGCGTGCGGATCTGGTCGGTCGACGGCGTGATCCTGTTCTCGACCGGGGACCGCAGCGAGATCGGCACGGCTCCCGCGGGCAACCGGCCACTCGATGAGGCGCTGGGCGGTGAGGTCGTGTCACGCGACGTCACCGAACCGTTCTCGGCCGCCACCGCTGGGCTCGAGCCCGTGCCCACGCGCATGTGGGAGACCTGGTTGCCGCTCGTGACGTCGGATCGCACCTCGCCGCAGGGTGCCGTGGAGGTCGATCTGTACCGCAGCGTGGTCGTGGCGGGCGCGGGTGCCGAGGCCGAACGGCTCGCGTCCACGTTGCGCGTGCTCGCGATCGCCGCGTTCCTCGCCGCCGTCGCACTGGCGATCGCCACCGCCCGGGCTCGGCGGATGCCCGCCGCCGAGCGCCCGAAGGACGAGATCGAGACCGAGCTCGAGCTCGACCGGGACGAAGGCCATGACCCCCAGATGGCCATCGTCGAGGTGGCCCACGAGCGCGACGTGTCGATCGCCCGTGCGTCGGAGGCCGAGGCACGGGAACAGCTCGCACGTGAGCGTCTGGACGCCCTGCTTCCGCTCGAGCAGCGGGTCGAGATCGCCGAGCGGCGAGCGCTCGACGCAGAACGCAGGCTCGAGGAGATCGCCGAGCGCGTCGAGGCTGCGTCGAGCGACCCCTCCGGGAACGAGAGCACGGGCGACGAGCTCGAGGCCGCGGACACCGGCGACGAGGGCACGCCCGCCCGCCGTGCATCCGACTCCGCCGATGCGGTGGGTCGTCAGGCAGCCGAGCTTCGGGAACGGCTGAGGCGCAGCGCTGCCCGCAAGAAGCCCGGCGCCGGCTCCGACCGCTAAATCAGATCGCCAGGGCGTCGACGGCGTAGATGTCGCGAAGGCGCTGGGCGACCTCGTCGGTGGTCACGAGCGACCGGGGGAACACGTCGTGGCGCCGAGCGACGGCGAGGTGCTCGTCGCAGATCGGCATCATCTCGCCCCGCGGGAACCACCCGACGTGTCGGGGCGCCTCGCGGCGTGCCCCGGTCGTCCAGAAGCAGAACTGACAGATCAAGCGGAGTCGCTGTGGGTAGGCGAACTGGGCACGGAAGCCGTGCTGATGCTCGATCACCCGACCCCACAATGCAACGCGTCCCAGCACCGCAGGTCCCTTGGTCTTGCGGAGCACCTCGATGCCGTGCGTGCCGTGCAGGCCGCACGTGCAGAGAGGCTCGGGTGCCTCGTGCCACCTCGAGCTCCGGCACGACGCCTCGACGACCTGCCGGGGTTGCCAGGTGCGGGCGCGCCTGGCCACGGGCCGCAACAGCAGATCGCTGCCGTCACGGCGGCCGGTCAGTGCCCACACTCGCCAGGCGATGATCGGCTCCGAGGCCACGTCGGTCGGAAGACCGTCGAGCGTCGTGCCGTGGGGCTTCACGGCACCCGTTGCTCGGGCCGGGCAGGTGTCGGCTCGCGATCGGGGTGCGGAGCCGGATCGGCGTCGGGCACGACCTCGCCTGGCACCGGCAGGGTGACCGGCTCGATCTCGATGATGCGTTTCGGCTGTCCGATATCCATCGGTTTCTCCGAGGGTACCCCTCCCTCGTCGCTCGGGGAACCGCTTTCCTGTCGTGAACGCTCTCAGCGATCGTTCGCTAGGCGTTCCTGATTCGATAGATGGCGTTGAAATCACTGAAGTAGATGCGTCCGTTGGGTCCGACTTCCATGGACAGGATCGAGCCGCCGGGGGAGTCGAGCATCGTGATGGGGCCGCCGACGATGTCGTCGCGTGCCGCGTCGAGGGTGACCCGGCGCAACAGACCGCCGTCGCAGCACGCGCCGAACAGCAGGTCGCCGTTGCGTCCCGAGAGCCCGCACCCGTCGCAGAAGGCGGCGCCGGTGATGCCGATCGTGCTCGAGAAGTTGAGCTCGGGAAGCCGACGCGGTGCGGGGCCGTCCTGGTTGGTGTTGGGGCAGTTCTGGTTGGCCCCCCACGCGTAGTTGCCGCCGCGCCGCACGAGGTTGATCTCGTCGTTGCACTCGGGGCCGTTCTCCGTTTCCCAGAGGAAGCCGGTCTGCGGGTCGAACGCGAACCCGAAGGAGTTGCGGATCCCGAAGGCGAAGATGCGACTTCGCTTCCCGCCGATCAGCGGATTCGCGCCCGGCACCGACCCGTCGGGGTTCATGCGCAGGATCTTGCCGCGCAGGTTCTTGGTCGTGTCCTGAGCGTTCGATGCGGTGTGTCCGTCACCGACGATCGCATAGAGCTTGCGATCGGGTCCGAACACGATGCGGCCGCCGTTGTGGTACGGACTCGAGCTTGCGGGGGTGGACAGGATCGTCGTGAGACCGGCACCGTGGCCGTTGCGATCCTTGATGCGCACGATCTGGTTCCGGAGCTTTCCCCCGGCCCGGCGGGTGACGAACACATACACGAGCTTCTTCTGCGGCCAGCGCGGATGCAGCGCCACACCGAGCGCTCCGCGCTCGCCCGATCCGCTGACGCCGGCGATGTCGAAGAAGAGCCGGTCGAAACCGGTCTTCGGATTGCGGAAACGTACCTTGCCCGTTTGGCGCTCGAGGTAGACGATCGTGCCCTTCGGGGTGAACGTGAACGCGGCCGGTCCGTTGAGGCCCCGGGCCACCTTCACCGCGCGCACCCCGGCGCCGGCAGACGCCGGGCCGGCCGAGACGGCCGCCACCACGACGGCGGCGATCGTGATCGTGCTCAGGCGTGCGAACTTCGACATGTGCATCGTGGTCGTGGCTCCCTCCTCGTCGCTCACGGTCCTCGGTCGCTCTGGGAGCATTGCCCCCGTGACGACACTGCCTCCCTCGTTGTTCGGCGAGCCGGCCCTTCGTTCTGAAGACCCTCGGTTCCTGACCGGCCGGGGCCGGTACCTCGAGAACCTGCCGATCGAGGGGGTCCTACGCGCAGTGTTCGTTCGCTCCATCATGCCGCACGCACGGCTGATCGACGTCGGCGTCGACGTCGCGCGCACCATGCCCGGCGTCGCCGGCGTGTTCACGGCCTCCGATCTCGACCTTCCTCGCCTGCCGGCGAGCGGCGTCGTCGAGAGCACGGACGCCACACTCGAAGGACCCTTCGGACGGGAGGCGCTCGCCGGCGAGGTGGTGCGGTTCGTGGGCGAGCCCATCGCCGTCGTGATCGCCGACTCGCTGGCTTCGGCCGAGGATGCCGCAGAGACCGTGGTGGGCGGCTACGACCCGCTGCCGGCGATCATCGACGTGGAAGCGGCACTGGACGCCGACGCGCCGCTGCTGTGGCCCGACCACGGCTCGAACGTGGTCGCCTCGTTCGAGGCGTCGTGGTCCGACGACGTGCTCGCCGGCTCCGACGTCGTCGTGAAGGAACGGTTCGTGAACCAGCGCCTGGCCCCGGTGCCGATGGAAGGCAACGGCATCGCGATCGAACCGCACGGCGACGGCACGTTCACAGCGTGGGTCTCGACGCAGGTGCCGTTCGACGTTCGCGATGATCTCACCGACGCGCTCGGTGTCGAGAAGCAGGCGGTGCGGACGATCGCGCCCGACGTGGGCGGGGGGTTCGGGTCAAAGCTGCAGGTCTATCCCGAGTACCTGGTGGTCGCTGCGGTCGCCGCTCGGCTGGGGCGACCGGTGCGGTGGATCGAGTCTCGCTCCGAAGGCCTGCTGGCGCTGACGCACGGGAGGGCCCAGGTGCAGCACGTCGAGATCGGCGCGCGCCTCGACGGCACGCTCGTCGGTCTGCGAGCGGATCTGATCGCCGACATGGGGGCCTATCCGATCGGCGCGTTCATGCCGAACACCACCCACGAGATGCTCTCGGGTGTCTACACGATTCCGCGTGTGGCTTCGCGAGGTCGAAGCGTCGTCACGAACACGACCCCCGTCGCGCCCTATCGAGGCGCGGGGCGGCCCGAGGCAACCGCACTGATCGAACGAGCCGTCGACATGATCGCGGCCGAGCTGCGGATGGATCCGATCGAGGTGCGCCGGAAGAACCTCATACCGTCCGAGGCGTTCCCCTACCGGACCGCATCGGGCACGGTCTACGACACCGGCGACTATGAGCTCGCGTTGGGCGAGGCGGAGCGGCTCGCCGGGATCGACGCCCTTCGCGCCGAGCGAGCCGCCCGCAGGCAACGGGGCGACCATCTCGCGCTCGGCATCGGCGTGTCGACCTACGTCGAGATCACCGCCTTCAGCGCCAAGGAGTTCGCGGCCGTCGAGGCCGAGCCAGACGGCACCGTCACCGTGCTCACGGGGACGTCGCCACACGGGCAGGGCCACGAGACGGCGTTCGCACAGGTGGCATCGGCCGTTCTCGGCGTCGCGTTCGACGCGATCCGGGTCGTGCATTCCGACACCGGCGTGATTAAGCGAGGGGCCGGCACCTGGGCGTCGCGGTCGCTGCAGGCCGGTGGGTCTTCGGTGTTCGAGCGCAGCGGCGAGATGCTCGCGAAAGCCCGGCAGCTGGCGGCCCATCTGCTCGAGGTCGCCGCCGACGATCTGGAGCCGGCCGACGGTGGAGGCTTCGCGGTGCGCGGCGCCCCCGATCGCGCGCTCTCACTCGCCGAACTCGCGACGGCGGCGCGACAGGCCCACCGGCTTCCGCCCGGTATGGAGCCAGGCTTGCGAGCCGAGGGCGTCTACCGGGAACCGGGTTCGACGTTTCCCTTCGGGACCCATCTCGCCGTGGTCGAGGTCGACACCGACACGGGGGAGGTGCGGCTCGTGCGTCACGTGGCGGTCGATGACTGCGGTCGGGTGCTGAACCCCGCGCTGGTGGAGGGGCAGGTCCACGGTGGGCTCGCCCAGGGCATCGCACAGGCCCTATTCGAAGAGGTGCTCTACGACGACGGCGGCAGCCCGATCACGTCGACGCTCACGACCTACGCGGTGCCCTCGGCGGCGGAGTTCCCCCGGTTCGAGACCGCACGCACCCAGACCCCGACGCCGGTCAACCCCTTGGGGGTCAAAGGCATCGGCGAATCCGCCACGATCGGGTCGACGCCCGCGGTGCAGAACGCCGTCGTCGACGCGCTGTCGCCGTGGGGCATCCGTCATCTCGACCTCCCGCTGACGTCCGAGCGCGTTTGGACGGCCCTGCGCCGGTCGGCGGGCCCCGACGGCCGATAGTCTCCGCGCCATGACCGACACCCTGCCCGCGTGGGAGCGTCGCTTCCGTACTCCGAGCGTCTCCCTGCCCGGCTGGGCCCGACAGGCGCCCGACCGCCTCGTCTACTGGAGCACCGAGAGCGGGGTGTATCAGGTGCACGTCGCCGACCGCGCCACCGGCGCCGGCAGGCAGGTGACCGATCACCCGGTCGGCGTGCTGTCCGGTGCGCTCACGCTCGACGGCGAGCACGTGCTCTTCTGGCAGGACGAGACGGGCAGCGAAGCGGGGCTGTGGCACGCGCAACCCTTCGATGGCGGAGAGGCCACGCCATACCTCCAGGGGGTCTCGCAAGGGTGGAACGGCGGCCTCGCGCAGGCCCCCGGCGTCGTCGCGGCCGGCATCAGCGATGCCGGCGGTTTCGCGGTCTACACCTCGATCGACGGCGAGCCGGCGAGCGAGATCCGCCGCGGCTCCGAGTCGATCACGGTCGGCGGGCTCCGGTCGGGGACTTCGGGCCGCGGAGGCCTGTCCGCGGACGGATCGCTGCTGGCGCTCGATCACGCCGAGCACAGCGACGAGATGCATCCGGCGGTGCTCGTGATCGATCCTCGGACGGGCGCGACGATCGCGGAGCAGGTCGACGAGGGCATGGCGCTGCTCTCCTCGTGTTGGTCGCCCGCGCCGGGAGACCAGCGGCTGGTCGTGAGCCACGAGCGTGAGGGAGACGAGCGCCCCGCGATCTGGGACCTTGCGACCGGCGAGTGGATCGATCTGGACCTCGACCTGCGGGGACCCGTGCACGCCGTAGATTGGTGGCCCGACGCCTCCGCGCTCCTGGTCGTGCACAACGACGAGGGCCGCGACCGGCTGCACCGGTATGAGCTGGGGCCGGGCTCGCTCACCGCGATCGAGCACGAGCAGGGAACGATCGGCGCAGCGAGCGTTCGCCCCGACGGCGACGTGTGGTACCGGCTGTCTCGCGGTGACCACGCTCCCGTCGCGCTCTCCGCGTCGGGGGCCGAGGTGGTTCGCCCACGTGGCGAGGCGGCCCCGGTGGGGCGACCCTTCGTCTCGTGGCACTTCGACAACGGTGAGGGCGACCGGGTGCACGGGTTCTACGTCACCCCCGAGGGCGACGGGCCGTTCCCGGTCGTGATGTTCGTGCACGGCGGGCCGACCGGGCAAGACACCGACGAGTGGGATCCTGAGGTCCAGGCCTACGTCGACATGGGCTTCGCGGTCGGCATGGTGAACTATCGAGGGTCGACCGGATACGGGCGCGCATGGCGCGATCGCCTGATCGGCGACATCGGCGGGCCGGAATTGGTCGACGTGAACGCCGGGCTCTCCGACCTGGTGGCCAAGGGCGTCGCCGACTCCGATCGGGCGGTCATCGGAGGT
>Ga0224510_10002919_pt1 | contig 9969 bp, 10 predicted proteins | sample SF_May12_sed_USG_FD_170161 | JGI IMG/M metagenome (GOLD analysis project Ga0224510, IMG submission 170161) | Sediment microbial communities from San Francisco Bay, California, United States - SF_May12_sed_USGS_4_1 | ecosystem: Environmental > Aquatic > Marine > Sediment | place: USA: California... | reverse complement strand
CGACTTGATGCTCAAGGCCTGGCGCAGGTATTTCTCGGCCCGTTCGGGCGCCGCGGCGCTGCGCGCGCAGACGCCCGCATTGGTATAGGCGACTTCGGGCGTGCGATACAGCGGATTGCCCGCCGCCTTGAGGAACATTGCCTCACCCTTCTTGAACGCCCCTGCCCGGCAAAGGAATGCTCCGAGGGCGTTCTGTGCCTCGGGACTATCCGCATCGGCGCGCAGCGCGAGCCGGAAATGCTTTTCGGCGCGCTTGGTCTCGAGCAGGCGTTCGTAGACCAGGCCAGCGCTCAATTGCACGGTCAGGTCGCGCGGATTCAGCGCGAGCGCACGCTCGACCTTGTCGCGCGCGACCGACAGCTGGTCGCGCTTCATGTACTCCATCGCCAGGCGCGCATTGATGCGTGCAGCCTCGACAATCGGATCGGGCGAGGCATCCTGCGCCTGTGAAGGCGCCGATGCGGCCAGCAGCATCGCCACCAGGACTGCCGGGAGGCGCGCGCTCATGCCCGCACCGCGAGCCTGGCCGGCCTGCTGCCCAGCCTGACCAGCGTCCGATCCAGCACCTGGCCCCTGAGCTGGCCGCAGGCCGCGTCGATATCGTCACCACGGGTTCGTCGCACGGTCGCCATTACGCCTCCCTGTGCCAGCAGGTCGCGGAATCGACTGATTGCCGCGGCCGGCGAGCGCCGGTACTTAGTGCCCGGGAATGTGTTGAACGGTATCAGGTTCACCTTGGCATCATGACCGCGCAACAATGCCGCTAGTTCCCGTGCGTGCTCAGGCTGGTCATTGATGCCGTCGAGCATCGTGTATTCGAATGTGACGCTGCGGCCGTTCTGGCGCTCCAGGTAGTGCCAGCTCGCGGTCAGTAATTCCGCGATCGGGTGCTTGCGGTTGATCGGCACCAGCCGGTCGCGCAACCGGTCATTCGGAGCGTGCAGCGACACGGCGAGCGCCACATTGCAGTCTTGCGCCAGGCGGTAGATCTGCGGCACGAGGCCGGACGTGGACAGCGTCACTCGCCGGCGCGACAGGTCGTATCCGAGATCGTCGAGCATCAGCTGCATGGCCGGCAGCACATTCCGGTAATTGGCGAGTGGTTCGCCCATGCCCATCAGCACGACATTCGAAATGACGCGATCGCCGTCCGGGTCCCGTCCGAGTTCGCGATTGGCAAGCCAGACCTGGCCGATGATCTCGGCCGCTGTCAGGTTGCGATTGAATCCCTGCTGGCCGGTCGCGCAGAAGGAGCAGTCCAGCGCGCAGCCGATCTGGCTCGAGATGCACAGCGTCCCGCGTCCCGGTTCCGGGATGAAGATCGTCTCGATGACCTGCTCGTTGCCCGCAGCACCGGGCATCCGCAATAGCCACTTGCGCGTGCCGTCCGCCGAAGTTCTTGCACTCACGATCTCCGGCACGCGTACCTCGGCCACGCCCGCGAGCAGCGCGCGGAAATCCTTTGCAAGATCGGTCATCCGCGAAAAATCCGCTTCACCTCGACGATAGATCCACTTCAGGAGCTGGCGCGCACGAAAGGGCTTGGCGCCAAGGGTTGCGACGAACGCCTCCAGCTCGGACCGGTTGAGTCCCAGCAGGTTGATTCGCTCGTGGGCCTTGTCGGTCATCGACTCATGCGCCTCGGCGGGTCCGCGCACATAGTGAAACGTCCGCGAAAAAATAGGCGATCTCGCGGGTAGCGTTCTCGATGCTGTCGGAGCCGTGCACGACATTTTCCTCGATGCTGGACGCGAGGTCGGCGCGGATGGTGCCTGGCGCCGCCTTCTTCGGGTCGGTCGCACCCATGATCTCGCGATTGCGCGTCACGGCCGACTCTCCTTCAAGGACCTGCACCATCACCGGGCCGGAGGTCATGTAGGCGCACAGGTCCCCGAAGAACGGACGCTCGCGATGAACGGCGTAGAAACCTTCGGCCTGCGCCTGCGTCAGTCGCAGCATGCGGGCGCCGATGATCGCGAGGCCGGCTTTCTCGAATCGCCGATAAACGTCGCCGATCAGGTTTCGCGCCACGCCGTCTGGCTTGACGATGGACAAGGTGCGTTCAAGCGCCATGGGTTCCTCGTTCGATGGGACAGGGCAGGACCGCGCATTCTACCGCCCGCGACCCCGGCCGGGCAATCGCCGGCAGCGCGGAAGTGCCTGCTGCGAAAGGAAAAATCAGACGCTGAAGCTTTCGCCGCAGCCGCATTCGCCGCGCACGTTCGGATTACGGAAGCGGAATGCTTCGTTGAGTCCGTGGCGGACGAAATCGATCTCCGTTCCGTCGATCAGCACCAGGCTGTCGGCATCGACCAGCACCTGGACACCCTGGCTTGCGAAGACGCGATCCTTGGCCTCGACCTCGTCGGCGTAATTCACGACGTAGGCAAAGCCGGAACAACCGGTCCTGCGCACGCTGAGGCGCAGGCCGACACCATGACCGCGTTCAGCGATGAAATGACGTACGCGGTCCGCTGCGGCGGGAGTGAGGGTAATGGCCATGCGCAGCCCTATTGTAGCGCATGCGCCCGGGCCAGCATCCCGGACAGCGCGTCTTCGACCACCAGCAAACGGCCCAGTTTTTCCGCGGGCGCGCCGAGTTCCCTGGCGAGGCGCAGTGCGTCGAAGGCGGCCTCGTTTCCTATTCCCTCACCATGCAGGCGGCTCGCGATCAGCGCCGCCGCAGCGAGCGTATGCGGGCATCCCCAGGCGCGAAAACTGCAGTCGACGACCCGGCCGTCTTCAATCCGGGCGTCAAAGCGGACCCAGGCGCCGCGATCGAGCGCCATCGCCTCGCCATGGACCGCCGTACCGGCGCCCGGCCCCAGGTCGCCGGCGTGCGGCAGGCGCTCGAACAACTCACGTACCAGTTGCGAGTAAATCGCGCGTGTCCCGGTCATGCGATCCGTTCGATCGCCCCGGCAGGCAGCAGCGCACGCAGACGATTGACGCTTGCCACGAGCAGTGCGGCCGCGCGATCAACTTCCTCTCCCGTGGTTGCCCGGCCCAGGCTCAGTCGAAGCGAGGCCTGGGCAGCCAGATCAGACAGGCCAAGCGCTCGAAGGACATAGGAGGGTTCGGCGCTCGCAGAACTGCAGGCCGAACCGCTGGACGCAGCCAGCCTGCCATCGAGCGACAACAGCAGGCTTTCGCCCTCGATGCCCGGAAAGCGGACATTCAGGATGCCCGGCAAACCCGGCTCGGTCCCGCCATTTCGCTCCACTGGTGCGGCCGCCTGAAGGCCGGCCCAGAGGCGCTCGCGCAGCGCGCGAACACGCGCCGCATCGTCTGCGAGACGGGTGAGGGCGAGTTCGCAGGCGACGCCAAAACCGACAATCTGATGCGTGGCCAGGGAACCCGCGCGCAGGCCGCGCTCGTGGCCCCCACCGAACTGCAATGGCTGCAGCGCGGGGCGCGGACGGTGTCTCACGTAGAGGGCGCCGATGCCCTTGGGGCCGCCGAGCTTATGGGCACAAAAGCTGAGTAGCGCCACATTCATTGCCTGTACGTCGATCGGCAGTTTGCCGGCGCTCTGCGCGGCATCGACATGAAAGGTGACGCCCCGCTCAAGGCATAACTGCCCGACTGCCGCGATATCGTTGATGACGCCGGTCTCGTTGTTCGCGTGCATCAGCGAGACCAGTGCCGTGCCCGGCCGCAGCGCACTCGCGACCTGCGCGGGATCGGCGCTGCCATCGCTGCCGGTCGCCAGCCAGCTCACCGCGAATCCCTCGCGCTCGAGCTGGCGGCAGGCATCGAGCGCTGCGCGATGCTCGGTGCGCGCCGTTACCAGATGGTGCAGGTTTGCGCCCGCCGCGCGCGCGGCGCCGAGGATCGCGAGATTCACGCTCTCGGTCGCTCCGGACGTGAACACGATCGAGCCAGGCTCGGCACCGACCAGCCGCGCAACCTGTGCGCGCGCCTGCTCAACGCGCACTGCGGCCGCGCGCCCCGGTGCATGCACGGAAGCGGCATTTCCCTGCAACCCGGGATCGCGCAGGCATTCGCAGATGGCTGCAGCGACCTGCGGATCGAGCGGCGCCGTTGCAGCGTGATCCAGGTAGATTGGGGCTGCAGTCGTCATTGCCTTCATTCCTCCGGTAGCGAACCGTGGCGCTCGATCGCGGTCAGCATTCCACGCAGGATACGAACTTCCTTTTCGTCCGGCACGGCGCGCGCAAGCAGGCGCTCGAGTCGCGGGCGCAGTTGTGCGGCATTGCCCGGGTGCATGAATCCGACGCGTTCGAGCACGCGATCCAGGTGCCGGTGCAGCGCCGCCATGTCTTCCGCGCCTGCCGGCTGCGAAACGGGCTCCGGTGAATCCCCCGGATGGCGCTGCGCCATCATGATCTCGTAGCAGACGACCTGCACCGCCTGTGCGACATTCAGCGACTCATACAGCGGATCCGCTGGTATCTGGATCAGGGCATGGCAGCGCGCAAGCTCGTCGTTGGCGAGACCATTGCGTTCGCCGCCAAACAGCACGGCAGCGGGCCGGGACTCGCTGGTCGCCAGCAATTCGGCGGCCGCCATGCGGGCATCGAGCATGCGCCAGTTGGCATTGCGGCGCCGCGCACTGGTGCCGAGCACGAGACCGCAACCTTCGATCGCGGCATCGATGGACGGCACGACGGTGGCCGCCGCGAGCAGGTCCGCCGCCCCTGAAGCACGCGCGGTGGCCTCGGCATCCGGATACGACTGCGGACGCACCAGTACCAGCGATGACAGCCCCATGTTCTTCATCGCGCGCGCCGCCGCGCCGATGTTGCCCGGATGGCTGGTGTCGACAAGGACGATGCGGACGGCTTTGGTCATCGCGGCTCACGAAGGATTGCTGGTATTCTACCGGTGCCGCTGGCAGGCGCTGAATGCCTCGCCGCGGCGGTTCTTTAAGCTGCTGCCGGAGCGATCAATGCATCCCCTGGTCAATATCGCCGTCGGCGCCGCACGTCGCGCCGGTGAGCTGATCGTGCGAAACCTCGATCGTGCCGGCGGGGTCACGGTCAGCGAGAAGAGCCGCAACGACTTCGTTACCGAGATCGATCGCGCGGCGGAGCAGCTGGTGATCGAAACGATACACAAGGCCTATCCGGATCACGGAATCCTCGCCGAGGAAAGCGGCCGCCAGGGCGGCGACGAGTATGTCTGGATCATCGACCCGCTGGACGGCACGACCAATTTCCTGCACGGCTTCCCGCAATTTGCGGTATCGATCGCCTGCCAGCATCGTGGTCACGTCGAGGCGGGCGTCATTTTCGATCCGCTGCGCAGTGAGCTGTTCACCGCTTCGCGCGGCGCGGGCGCACAACTTGAGAACCGCAGGCTGCGGGTGTCCGCACAGCGCTCGATCGACGGTGCGCTGATCGGCACCGGTTTTCCGTATCGCGCCAATACGCGCTGGATGAAACCCTACCTTTCGATGCTGGAGCAGGTCATGCAGCACGCTGCTGGCGTGCGCAGGCCAGGCTCCGCCGCGCTCGATCTGGCTTATGTCGCGGCGGGGCGCCTGGACGGATTCTGGGAGCTCGGACTCGCGCCCTGGGACACGGCGGCGGGTTGCCTGATGATCACCGAAGCCGGCGGCCGCATCGGTACGCTGGCCGGAAATCCCTACCTCGACGGCGGCAACCTGGTCGCCGGAAATCCGCGCATGTTCGCGGCGCTGGTCGAATCCTTCGCGCCATTCCTGACTGACGACCTGCGCGCGTGACGGCTGCGGGCAGTCTCGCAATCGCCCCGGGCGTGGGTTAGAGTCCGCAACGATCCTGCAGGGGGAATACCAGCATGAATCTGTTTCGCACCAAACCAATCACCGCTGCGCCGCATGTGGACGCCGGCGAGCCGGTCGAAGGCAGTCTGACTGGCGAAGTCACGCTCAAGCGTTCGCTGACTGCGGGGCACCTGGTGATGCTCGGTATCGGCGCCGTGATCGGCGCCGGCATCTTCGTGATGACAGGCCAGGCCGCGGCCAATCATGCGGGCCCCGCGATTGTCCTGAGCTTCGTCATGGCCGGTATCGCCTGCGCCTTCGCCGGACTCTGCTATGCGGAATTCGCGGCGATGCTTCCGGTGTCGGGCAGCGCTTATTCCTATTCATATGCGACGCTCGGCGAATTCGTCGCCTGGTTCATCGGCTGGAACCTCGTGCTCGAGTACACCTTCGCCGCGGCCACCGTCGCAGTCGGCTGGTCCGGCTACTTCACGGGCCTGCTGGATTCGATAGGACACATGACCGGCACATCGTTGGCGTTGCCCGCGATATTGACGAACGCGCCGCTTAACCTCGTCAACGGCCGGATGGTCACGACTGGTGCGCTGATAAACCTGCCTGCGATCGCGATCGTCATCGCTGTCGGGGCCCTGTGCTATCGCGGCATCACCCAGTCGGCAACGGTCAACGCAGTAATCGTCGCGATCAAGGTCGCAGTGCTGCTGCTATTCATGGCATTCAGCCTGCAATACGTCGATCCCGCGAACTGGACGCCATTCATCCCTGAACCAGAGGGCCCGGGGCGTTTCGGCTGGGACGGCGTGCTGCGCGGCGCATCGATCGTGTTCTTTGCCTACATAGGCTTCGACGCCGTATCGACGGCGGCGCAGGAAGCCAAGAATCCGCAGCGCGACATGCCGATCGGCATCCTGGGTTCACTCGCCATCTGCACGGTGCTCTACATCGCGATGGCCGCGGTGTTGACCGGCATGGTCCCGTACACGCAACTCGGCACGCCGAAACCGGTTGCGACCGCTCTTGAGACCTACCCGAGCCTGCTGTGGCTCAAGACACTGGTCGAAGTCGGCGCGCTCGCCGGACTTTCTTCGGTGATCCTGGTGATGATGGTCGGCCAGCCGCGCATCTTCTACACGATGGCCCGCGACGGCCTGATCCCCAGGTTGTTTGGCCGCGTCCATCCTGAATTCCGCACGCCGCACGTCGGCACGGTCGTCGTCGCCGTAACGGCGCTGATCCTTGCCGGCCTGCTGCCGATCGGCGTGCTGGGCGACCTCGTATCGATGGGCACGCTGCTCGCGTTTGCGACGGTCTGCATCGGCGTGCTGGTGCTGCGTCGCACACGACCCGACCTGCATCGCTCGTTTCGCGTGCCGGCCGCACCGGTCGTCTGCATCCTGGGCGCGGCCGCCTGCCTGTGGCTGTTCGGCCGGGCGTTCATGGACAACTGGCACTGGATGGGAGCGTGGATCCTGATCGGCTTTGCGATCTACTTCGGATACAGCCGCCGCCACAGCCTGCTGAATCGCAGCGCCTGAGCGCCTATTCGTCCCCGGGGATTCCCCGCTCGCGCAACGCGACCGGCGCGGCGTCGCTCCGGCGGCGCATGCGGATATTGACCATCTCCACGCCGACCGAGAATGCCATCGCGAAGTACAGGTAACCCTTTGGGATTTCCAGATCGAAGGACTCGCCGACCAGCGCGACTCCAATCAGGATCAGAAATGCCAATGCGAGAATCTTGATGGTCGGGCGACGTTCGATGAACTCGTGAATCGGGCCAGCCATGAACATCATGACGAACACCGCGATCACGATCGCGGCGACCATGATGGATACGTGGTCGGCCAGGCCGACGGCTGTCAGCACCGAGTCCAGCGAGAAAATGATGTCGATGATGCCGATCTGGACAACCACACCCAGTATCTTTGTCTGTAACTTGACTCTCGGCGCACCGTGATCCTCCGGACCCTCGAGCGCGCTGTGGATTTCGCTGACGCTCTTGGCCATCAGGAACAGCCCGCCGGCAAACAGGATCAGGTCGCGCCCCGAAATCTCCTCGCTCAGGATCGTGAACAGCGGGGCCGTCAGCCTGGTCAGCCAGGTGATCGAGAACAACAGGGCGATGCGCGTCAGCATCGCGAAGGCGAGACCCAGTGTCCGCGCGCGTGCCTGCAACTCCTTCGGCAGGCGCGAAACCAGGATGGAAAGGAAGATGATGTTGTCGATGCCGAGGACGACCTCGAGCACGGTCAGGGTCAGGAAGGATACCCAGACTGCAGGATCACTCAGAAACTCGATCACTGACCCTCCCGTCGGCCCGTTCAGGGCAGCGCATCGACCTCACTCCTCTTCTCGGGCGGCATCAGGTCGCGCTGCGAGAGGCCCAGGTCGAGCGCCAGCGCGCCGGCCACGTAGATCGACGAGTAGGTGCCGACAGCTATCCCGATCAACAAGGCGAGTCCGAATGGCCGCAGGGCTTCGCCTCCGAACAGGACCAGGGACGTCACGACGAGCGCGGTCAGGCCGGAAGTCAGCAGGGTCCGCGACAGCGTCTCGTTGATCGCCGTATCCATGACCTGGACCGGCGTAGCCTTGCGCATCTGCACAAGTCGCTCGCGCACGCGGTCGAATACGATCACGGTGTCATTCAGCGAGTAGCCGATCACCGCCAGTATTGCCGCCATGACGGACAGGTCGAAGGTGATTCCGGTAAACGCAAACGCGCCGACCACGACAATCGGGTCGTGCAGCACCGCGACGATCGCCCCAACGGAGAATTTCCACTGGAAGCGGACGATCACGTAGATCGCGATGAACAGCAGGCACATCAACAGCGCAGTCGCGCCTTTTTCCGCCAATTCCCTGCCGGCTTGCGGGCCGACCGCCTCGGTGCGGCGAATATCCACACCGGGGTCCACTGCGGCGAGTGCCGAGCGCACCTGCTCCGCCACCAGGCGCGCAGCGGTTTCTTCGACGGGCGGCAGGCGCACCAGCACGTCCTGGGATGTGCCAAATGTCTGCACCTGCGCGTCTTCGAGACCGCCGCCGGAAAGTGAATCCCGCAGGCGCTCAAGGTCCGGAGCCTGCGGGAAGTGCGCTTCCACGACCACGCCACCGGTGAAGTCGATGCCGAAATTCAGGCCGTGCACGAAGACCGCGACGAAGGACCCGATGATTATCAGCACCGATACCGCATACCAGTAGCGGCGCCTGTCAAGGAACCGGATACGCGGCGTACGCTTGAAGAATTCCATCGCCGGTTCCTCAGATTGAGAGGCGCTCAACGCGCCGGCGGCGGCCATAGATCAGCTGGAGCATCGCGCGACTGCCGACCAGCGCCGTAAACATCGAGGTCAGGATTCCCAGGTTCAGCACGACCGCGAAGCCCTTGATGGGCCCGGTGCCGAACGCGAACAACATGACGCCCGCGATCAGTGTCGTCACGTTGGAGTCCACGATCGCGGAGAATGCGCGCTCGAAACCGGCGTTGATCGACGCCAGCGGCGAATTTCCATTGCGCAGCTCCTCGCGGATGCGCTCGAAGATCAGGACATTTGCATCCACCGCCATGCCGACCGTCAGCACGATGCCGGCGATGCCAGGCAGTGTCAGCGCAGCCTTGAACAACGACAGCAGCGCCGTAATCAGGATGACATTGGCGACCAGCACGAGGCTCGCCACGACGCCGAAGACACGGTAATAGATCAGCATGAAGGCAAATAGCGCCGCCATTCCCATCAGCAGCGCCCTGAAGCCGCGATCGATGTTGTCGCGCCCGAGACTTGGCCCGATCAGGCGCTGCTCGACGATATAGATCGGCGCGGCCAATGCGCCCGCCCGCAGCAGTTTTGCGAGCTCGCTGCCCTCGGCCGCCGACAGGCCGGTGATCTGGAAGTTGTTGGAAAATACGCCGCGAATGGTCGCGACGCTGATGACCTCCTCCTTCGATCTGTCGATGACCACCTTCTGGCCATTGCGCTCGACCTGCTCGCGCTCCTTCTCGATGAACACCACGGCCATCGGGCGGCCCAGGTTCTCGCGCGTCGTGCGCAGCATCTCGTCGCCGCCACGGCTGTCGAGCTTGACGCTCACGGCGGGCTCGCCCTGTGACGGCGCGAATGACGCGTCTATCAGCTGCTCGCCGGTCGCAATGACTTCGCGTTTCAGCAGCACCGGATTTCCGTCGCGCTCCTTATAGAGCCGCGAGCCCAGCGGCGCCCGGCCCGTTCGCTGCGCCT
>Ga0224510_10002914_pt1 | contig 9987 bp, 6 predicted proteins | sample SF_May12_sed_USG_FD_170161 | JGI IMG/M metagenome (GOLD analysis project Ga0224510, IMG submission 170161) | Sediment microbial communities from San Francisco Bay, California, United States - SF_May12_sed_USGS_4_1 | ecosystem: Environmental > Aquatic > Marine > Sediment | place: USA: California... | reverse complement strand
TACGTCATGTGAACCACTTCCATCACCTGTTTTACTGATTCGTGTTTCATAACTACGGCTAGGTATGTAATTAACGATCTCGCAGTGATTCCAGCTTATTTTTCTTCCTACTGCAGAGCCATAGTTCGTGACTTCACGATCTACTCTCTCTCCTCACGGGAAGTGGCGGTTGTCGTCCTCCTTTTAGTGAATGATAAAAGTACACCACATGGCTTTCTTCGGTCTTGCTCCATCCTGTCATACAGGTGACACATTCCTCGTGTCTCCACCACTTCGTTGGCATCCGTCAGCGAAACCTCACGTGTCAGGCGGCACATGAGCTGAATGGGGTCTCGGGATTGGATTGTCCCAATCGCTCGATTTGTCATGGCAACTCCCGTGCGAATAACGCCGCAGCACGTCGAAAACAATCTCGCTCAAGCCGCAGGCGCTGGTTCTCTTGCTGCAACCTTGCCAGTTCATCATGGGCGACCAGCTGAGGGCTCTCCACATCCACCGCTTTCAGCACGGCCCGCCAGTGATATATCGCTTTCCTCGTAATCCCGAGGTCACGGGCGACCTGAGCAATCGGGCGTCCGACCTCACAGACCAATCGCACCACGTCCCGTTTAAAGTCTTCCGTATACTGACGGCGGTCGGTCAGCATCACCACGTCCGCGTTCATCATTCTCCTCCTGCGTACAGGTTCTGCGCTATTGGGGGTCGCCTCTCTCACTCCACTCATGTGTCTGCCTCCTGTGTTTACTTCCATCCATGTATTTCGTGTATCACGAAATACCCTTACATATTTTTATTATACCCATATAAAGAGTCAGATGCTAGTACGGCATACTGGCCTTCCTCATTGCTCACGACAGGGAGGGCGAGCAGGAGGCCAGGGAGTCGTGGATGGAGGAGATTGAACCAGCTCGAAAGAAGGGCGTTCGTGTTGCCTCGCGCTAGAGGCAACACGCTAGAGACGTGCTGCCAGAGTCGCGCTTCGAACCCACGTGGTGGGCCGATCGAGCACTCGATCGGAATCCTCCGTCAATGCTCTCGGGCTTGACACTACGTCTGTTTGGCCCGCCTCGCCAACTGGTCGTCTGTACAGATCCCCCTCTCAGTTGGATCGATGAGGATCTTCCGCACAACCGTCGCCCAGGGCATCTTCCGGCTCGTGGCGTCAAGGGTCTGAGTACTTTCACACGCATCTCTGGTAACGGGGGCGGTCGTTTCGCGTCACCCCGAACTGTCACCACTCCTGAGATGTGTTGGCCATGGTCACGTCACGGATCCCAAACGCCGCATGGATCTCCGTATCAATCCAGCTGGTGGTCCTCTTCTGCTGTTCCCCACGTACCGGATCACGACGTTCGAATGCCAGGCATTGTTCTCGATAACGGACGTACGCGTCCTGATCGAGCTGTGATCCGATCGGTTTCTAGAGCGCGACCCACGCCCAAGGCGGTATTACTAATTCCAAGGCATGTGACGCCGTGGTGTGTAGTTCAGTTCTGGACTGTCGTGGGGCGCGGGACGAAATGTGATTCAATGAAACTGGAAGTGTGTGGAGTGCGGGACGGACCGATCAAGGAGCCGAGTGACTCCGTACTTGCGCACGTCATACCAAATCTCGCCCTAGGGATCGTCGTGCGCCTCGGGGTCGTAAGAAAGATCGAATGCGGGGCTATCGAGATCCCCGTCTCCGGCAAGACAAAAGGGATGGGTACGACCTCTCTGGGTTTCCCATTCTCGGCGATACTCCTCGTCCCGTCGGGACAACTCCCATCGCCACCGATCATACGAATGCATCGTAAGCTGCGCACAGGACGCAACGTCCTGCCAGTCCGGTATGTTCCATTGATCTGTTTTGAGCTGAGTCTGGCCCTTCTCCCTGTTGGTCATGATTCTGCGACAAGAAAGTGAGTGTTTTTCAGAGCGCAATCCTGAAACGAAAAACAAAGGCCTATCGCAAAGGGGATTGTTCTGCAGTTATGTGGAGAAATTATAGAATGCAGCTTTCTCATCCCAGAGTAAATTCGCATTTACGGTTTGCTGAGCACGAGAATTGAGACTCGGGCGTTCACAAACACGCACCACTCAGCTCAGTTCTTCATGGCTCGTCCCCTGTCATGCGTATCAGCAATGCAGACTTCGCGGTTCTTTCTACTGTGGAAGTCTAAGAAGAGGTGAGCCAAATCCTGAAATCGAACAACCACCTCACATTTTCATAGCTCATAGAGTCATACCCACCCCCGCACACTACACAAAGTCTTCCAGTCAGAAAGTCGAGGGGATTCGGCACAGGAGGGCGAATAAAATAGGACCGGAAAGGGCCTTAGTTTGGCTCAGGAGCCACGATCGACGAAAAGATGCCCCTTGGGCGCGCACGTCGATACAGACAGCCTAGAAGGCCATTAGGTAACAATGCTAGGGAATGAATGGGTTACCGGTCTAACACCGAGAAGCGGCGGCACCTACCCCCTCAGGTTCAAAGGGTACCCCATCACAAATTTGTAACAGGGGGTATCTGCCTCTACAGGGAATGGGAAATTTAAGGAAAGAAAAAACATCCATGAGTACATGGGTAGGTTTTGATCATGGACGTATGGATGTCTTTTTTTCATTCCTAATTTCTATACTATATAGCAAATACCCCCTACCCTGTCGGGATTCATTTGAACTATCAACACCTTAATAATTCTAATGAGAACAAATCTATGATACCCTATCGTGGATGCGGCTCTGACATCCACGATCGAGTGTGTGATTTATACAACAGTGTATCTAAAAGGATACACATCTCGTTCTTGGATGCCTTTTCAACATCCACGATCGACACGAGTCACGAAACACTAACCACTAACAACGAGCAAAGCAACACGAGGCACGAAACTCACTCACCTGTCTCGAACAGCTCGGTCACTATTGCATCTTGCCACAGCGCAACAGTGAGGCCCTTTGCCTCACAAAACACCCAACACAAATTTTGTATCCCGAGCAGGCTGACTATCATCTAAATTGCGTTGTTTGAAGCCAAGGAGAAGCCCACCACGAAACATGCCCCCCCCCTGACTTAGCCTCCAACTTGTAGGACGTGGTCGTGTGGCGGAAGTTCAATCAACGTAGCACGATGCTTCGTGCTTCGCGCTTCGTCGGGCGTACAAGAATAGCGGACTTTGGGTTTTACTCAGCTTTTGCGAAATTCACAACAGCTGACCGGTTGTTCAAAATCTGAAACCGTTCGAGGCCGTTTTCGCGAGTTGCGTGCTCGTAGGATCTACCCTGAAGATACTTCACTCTTTATCCAGGCGGTCCTGGTGCTCAAGGGAGTCTCGGGAACCTGAGAGATGCCGATCAGGCCAATCAGGTTCGCCATACCTCAGCAACTCGTTTAGCGGTCTGCCAGGATATTTCTGGTCGAATTGCTGGCGGTCGTAGGTGGTGCAGGAGTACCAGCGGTCACTGCAGAGCGTGTCATCCTTACCGGTCACGCCCAACTTATCCATGGGGCGATTCATCGGGTCAAGCGACGTTCCCGACGAGGACATGCGTGAACCGGACTGCTCTGCAAAGACCTGGAGTGGTAATAGGACTAGCAGCAGTAGGAAAAGATCCCTCATGGGAGCCTCATTAAGGGAACTTACACCGCAGCCACAGCATATTCACCAGTTGTCGGCTAGCACAATACGACAAGCTACGTAGCACGCATGAAGCAGCACCTAACACGTATCTCGCAAAAGGGGTGGCCGTCGCAACGAGAAATTGACCCGATACCCCTTTATCCCATCTCCGTATTGGCAACCTTTCCTAGACTACTACCATCCGCGTGAAAGCTGCTCTTTCACAGCTATGGGATCAAGAACAGTTGAACAGGTCTCCCAATCAGCATCTTCGACCTTACTGTATTTCACATCGAACGGGTTTCTAGTAGCTGTGGTCCGGTCGATGAGTTGATTGGCGGCTTGTTCATCCTTAAGTGCAACATGCACCCATACATCCTCCAGCGTATCCGGGATCTGGCCAAAAAGGTTGTGCATAGCTTCAAGACGATCTGCCAGAACCTGATGGACACGATCCTCAACCGAATCTCTATACCGCAGGTTGGCAATCCAGATCTCGCTGCGTGCCTGACCAATACGTTGGATGCGCCCTTTGCGTTGCTCAAGTCGGGTGGGATTCCACGGTAAATCGATATTGATCAGCGTGCCAAGACGCTGCAAGTTGAGGCCCTCAGAGGCGGCGTCTGTGCCAAGGAGAAGCTTAAGATCACCTTTGCGAACCCGGTCTTTCAGAATATTCCTGTCACAACGCTGAAACTTGCCATCGCGCCAGAAGCCTGACCGATTACTACCAGCGTATAGTCCAATGTCCATACCGGAAAACTCCACACGTTTTGCCAATTCATCGCCGATCCAGCGAACGGTGTCGTAATACTGCGAAAACAGAATGCAACCCAGATCCAGCCAGCTTCGGGTAGTACCTTGTTGTGTTCCGCGAAGGTATCCAACCACAGCATCCAGTTTTGGATCATTATTGCCGCCTTCTTTAAGCAGTTTCAGACAGCGATCTAGTGAAGCTACCTCGGCAACGGTGAAATCTTTGAAATCGCTAGCTCCTTGGGGAGGACGGCCTACTTGTGGCAGAAATTCTTCTTCTACGTCGTCCTCATCTTCATCATCCGGGATGTCCTGGTGTTGGCCAAGAAGTTTGCTGACTGTGCGGCGACCAGCTTCCATTGAGCTCCCTAATCGTCTTAACAGCAGCGTTTTGAAAAACCCCGCACCTTGTACGCGTTTTTGAAGAAGCAGTGAAAACTTCTCAGCCTCTTCATATGCCTCGCGTAAATATCCACCTAGCACGAGCGCGTCTTCATTCCCCTCGCCAAACAGCTTTACCGCGACCTTTGGCAGGAAATAGTCGCCTGTGGCCGGATTGATAGTCGCTTCTAGATAGTCACGGGTTCGGCGGACAATACATCGCAACAAGGGATTAAATCGTTCACCGTATTTCGGGAGTAAACCATTTTGAAGTTGCACCCGCTGGATCGCTATCGAAAGCTTGTCAAGGCTCTCAGGGTTGAATTGCCAACGAGTATCGATCGCGTCAAGACTTCTGCGAATACGTTCGAATGCAGGGTCTTCACCTTTTGAAGGAAGTGGGTCACGAACGTATTCCCATCCAGCATGAACATCTGCTGTAGGAACGGCCACATCTCCGGTAGCTATTTCCAAACAATTGCTGGGTTGAAACCATGGACTGGATTTCGTCCAGCCACCTAGCACACCGTCGTTGCCCTGAGAAAGGATATGCAGGAGATCCCATGCCTCAACAGGATGGAGCTGAACGGGGGTCGCCGTTGCCAGCAACATACTTTTTGTTTGTGGACCAATTTGCCACAAGAAGGCCATAAGCTTATTGGGCTCCGCCTTTTCGTTGATTTCATCGGCGGTGGCATCCACTTTCGGCACCTTACGTCTTCGGGCGCGATGAGACTCATCCACAATAACGCAACTGTAGCGACGGCTCAGTAGTTGGTGCAGCCCTTCAGGCAATCCGCGCACCACCAAGCCCTGAGAGACCAGACCGATTTTGCGCGGACAATTGCCAAGCGATTTTACACCTTCCGACGGGTACTCCAAGTCGTTCTCGTCTACCCATGCGTGGCCATTCCACCTGGCGGACGGCAACTGGAGCAACTCCATCAATTCATCCTGCCACTGTTGCAGTAATGGTTTGGGGGCGAGAACAAGAATGGGGCCGCCATCAGGATCATCCAATGCAATCAGCAGCGCGGCCATTGCCAGTTGGATAGTCTTACCTAATCCAACTTGGTCTGCCAGAACCAGACGTGCACCACCGAGCCGGTGTCGCTCCAGGGCCAGACTGGCAAAGTACTTTTGATGTGGCCAGAGCCCTTGTTCACGGCGATAGACCGGTGTTTCCACAGCAGCTGCAGCGGCAACTATCGTTGGGTCTTCAATCGTTTTTAAATCAGTTGGCTCGATCACTTTCCGTGAAATGATCCGCTGCAAGTCTTGGGCGACGAAAGGGCAGCAGGCCAAGTCTACTGCGCGCGCATCATTCCAGAGGGCATCGAACTCATCCTGCACCCACGCAATAGTTTCAGGGGCATCGTCTTCCCAGAGAAGCTCATAGTTTAGCTTCCAAGCTGAGGCGCTCTCGTTAACACTGCCAAGGAAAGCGGTAGCCGAGCCATCTGCGCGTCGCAGAACGCCTGCTTTCCCATGGATCAGGCCGAACGCGGTATCGGGTAGCACCCGCACTTCTATTTTCTTACTGGTCAGCGCATCGTAGAGTGCTCGATAACGCGGCATGGCAAGGGGCGGCGCAGCTTCAGGCAAGCCTGAACACCAAGAACGACGCAGCGCAGCCTGGGCCGCCGCCGCGGTGACGAGATCTTGCGGATTAAGGTCCGAGTTGCAGATGATGCGCACTGGCCCCGTAACCTTCGCAAGAGCTTCCCCAGCTACTTCAAACAGACTAGACCGAAAATAACCTGCGATCCGGTCATAGGAGATAGCCCCTTCTAACCGCTGATTGAGGACCGCTTGATCCAGTTGGTTTCTACGGCTGGAATGACGTTTCAACATCAGGCGTGATCGTTTCGTAGGCGGCCAGCGAGAATGCGTGCTGCTTCAGAATCACTGGTCCAGTCGTTCATGCCTTCCGCGTTCCCAAGTGCAGCGAGCCATTCAAGGAGAGCGATAAAAGCTTCGCGTTTACTCCAGTATCCCTGGCCAAAGGTATCGCGTAGGTATTGGCGGCCTGGCTCAGGGCTATTGTCGGCAGCAGCAGTTTCGCGAACCGCAAACATCAAGTGCCGCAGGGGTGACGCGGCAAACGGATGGGGCGATCCGGCGCCACCGCGACCACGGCGAGCTGGTAAAATTGGGGTGTTGGTTTCGACGCCCTGAACCGGCGCGAGTAGACCTCCTGCCAAGCCTGTGGGCGTGAACATGCGCGCGCCATTAGCCTTATCGCTTTTTAAGAGAGGGCGGATATCTGTTACACCAAATCCCCTGGCCAGCTCTTCATACATGCCTTTGCGGCGCTCACCCCGGCTCTCAATGTCTAGGGCACGAAGGTAGTACCGCTCCACCAGCGAAAGCTCGTGCCATGAGTTGGCTAATCCACGGGGGACGAGCGTGTCGCACGCAATGCCGAGGGCGCGCTCGATGACGGTCTCGAAGTCACTCTTCTCGTTCCTGACCCGCACGGCGAAGACCTCGTGCTCTACATCCTTACCATCGAGCGTACCGTAGTGGGTGAGTACTTTGAGCGCGGCAGCATAGGCAGCGAGCTGATAGTCGGCGTCGTTGAAGTTGGGCTCTCCGTCCTCATCGAGTGCTTGCATGGACTCGATCTGGCGCTTAACTTCGTCTTCTACCAACGGATAGACTTCGTCGAGAAAGCCGGGTTCGTTTGCGGTTCGTTTGCGGAGGACGAGGCAGACGGTGCCCTGGACGTAGTTGCCCTTCTTGAGACCAGCGGCTTCGGTCTCGGTGCTAATTGTCCAAGCGGCGGTGGCCTTTAAGCCTGCGGCCCAGAGTATCATACCGAGATCGGCCCAGACAGCCGGGTCCTGGTGGGTGAACATGACCATCTGTAAGCCATTGTCCGGCATGTGGCGGACGAGGTTCTTGTATATCTCCACCATGGATCGTCGGAAGTCTTCGCCGTCGCCCCGCACCGCAAGTTCAGCACGGGCGTCGGGCGTCCATTCTGGAAAAGCCTTTGCGAGTTGCTTGTCGTACCAGGCAAGAAAGTAGTCGCCGAGTTCGTGATAATTCACTGCGTCGGCGTAAGGTGGGTCCGTGATCCAGAGGTCGCAATGAAAATCTGAGTCGCGTGCATCAATAACTTCAACTAACCCTTTCATACTAAAGCTAACCTGTTTGCTTAAGGATATTTGTGCGGAATTGAGTAGCCGAAGTGGCCGGGTGGAATAATTGAAAAGAGGATTTAGCGCCTGGTTTAGAAAAGTATTTTTACCCCCTGCTATCTGTGTTTTGCTTGAGAGCCAGCAACACAATCGAGAGTTCCAATCTGAAAGCCTTCCCATATTGAGCATGGTTGCTGCCAATAAATGTTGGTTCCGATTTCTCATCGACAAATTTGCCAACAGCCCGTGCGTCAACAACTGCCTCGGCGTAAATAGGTGGTGCCAGTAGGTCCAGCCGCGCTCTCTGAAAAGACGATCAGTTTCTGCACCGCTCTCAGGAATCGCCTTGGACGGGATAAAACCCTTGCGTTGCCAATCGGCGAAGCGTTCGCGCAGTAGATCTAGCACTTTGGCTTCGCGAGAGTGGTCCGATTCATTGGGGGCAGCATAGCGGCGTTTACCTTCGGCGTTGATCCAGCGAATGCAGTAAAGACGTTCTTGAAACACATCGTCCGGGCGGGGCACGACGTCCTCATTGGTCCAACGGCGCAGCCCCTCAGGTCCCCGCAACGCTTCCACAGACCACGAACGGCTTGCATCGAAGGGGTCGACGACGCGACTATCGACCACCGTCGCGCCTTTCTTTAGTTTGTAGTGTTCCAGTTCGGTTTCTGAGATAGCGACAGCTTCGGGATTTAAGCGGTCGGAGCCATGCACATGGTGCCAGCGGACGACGACTTTGGAGTATTCATCTACGAGCCAACTTGGGGCGAGAGGAATGTAATAGCCACAGCCTTCCGGTTTCACTTCCACGCAGTAGAGAAACGCCTCGGCCCGTTCTCCTCGCTCATTGTGCTCGATACCCCATTCGGTGATCTGCTTGTCGGCTGAGGCAAAGACATCCTCTTGCAAATTACGCACTTCGTCCTGCACTGCTTTGCCACCGCCGAGCAGATTGAGACTGGCCCAAGTAAGCAGACCAGCGACGGGATTGAGATCAGACCCAAAAGCCTCGCAGCCGATACGGGCAGCCTCGAAAGGGATTGAGCCGCCTCCACAGAAGCTATCCCCGACGCGTGGCGTATGGCCAAAGGTACGTTGGCCGAGTTGTTCTACAAGCTCAGGAAGAGTGGTGGCTGTGGTGCCAAGGTGAGCGTTGATTTCCGTCCAGGCCGCCGCCGTGGGGCCGGGTATGTTCTCCGGGCGCTCACAGTGTTTGAGCCGTTCCGTGTACGGCAGTACATCAAAGACGGAGCGATCATTAACTGGACGCCGCCTCTGGGAATCTAGGATCTGTTGCTGCTCGGTCGAGAGAGATTCCCAGACCTGGTCGCAGACTTCCTCTTTTTCCTCATCACTCAGGCCTTGCTTGAAGCCACGCCCTCCGAAATATTCCTTCTTAATTTCCACCGGAGCAGCTTCGTACCAAGCCGCTACTGGAATCTCGCCTTTGCTCCGCTGCCATGTGCCGTCATCATCCATGGTAAGGATCTTGAGAAAAATCTCACGGTCTCTTTTCGGATTATCGGATGCAGGCATCAACATGCCCAGGATGGACGCACGGACAAGGATCAACGGTTTACGTCCCCACCATTTTCCAAGACCTGTAAGTGTCTGCCCAGACACAGCCTTGCGCTCCCTGAACGACTCCGCCGACAGTCGGGCGATGGGAAACTGAGTCTCAATGAAGGAGGGCATTGTGGAAAGAGTACCTCTTAAAGTGTGAGTGAGAGTTGCGAGTGCCCCAGAAGCTCGCGACGAGCGCGGGGCGAAAGACCCTCACCCTTGACGAAAGGGTTGTCCGCAATGGCAGCGCGTAGGGCCTTGCGCCAACCAATGCCCTTTTGCATGGCTTGTCCTGTAGTAGCAACGGTCATGGTGTAAAGCCACCAACGCTCTTCAGGGGCCAGCGCCTCCCAGTTGCGCAGGGCGTTAGGAATGTCGTCGGGAGAAGCTTCTTCCACAGCCCAGCACAGTATGCAGAGTTCCTTGCCCAAAGACGGGTGCACGGGCACGGGTTTGGAGGGGTTCTTCTGAAACTTGGCAGGTGGCAAACCGTTAGCACGTAGTCGACGATTCGCCTCATCCCAGAAGGCTGGTGC
>Ga0224510_10002913_pt1 | contig 9997 bp, 7 predicted proteins | sample SF_May12_sed_USG_FD_170161 | JGI IMG/M metagenome (GOLD analysis project Ga0224510, IMG submission 170161) | Sediment microbial communities from San Francisco Bay, California, United States - SF_May12_sed_USGS_4_1 | ecosystem: Environmental > Aquatic > Marine > Sediment | place: USA: California... | reverse complement strand
TCACGGACTCCCAGGTGTGGATGGTGCGCTCGGCCGCCGGAGACTGGTACAGGCGCTGGAGGGCGGTGTGGACGTCGTCGGCGCTTGTCCGCACCTCGACGAGGACCCGCTGGAGGCGATCGACAACGCACTCGACGCCGCGGTGGACGCCGGAACCCGGGTCGATCTTCACTTCGACGAGGTGCTCGACGTGTCCGTGCAGCACCTCCCCGAGCTTGCCCGACGGGTCGAGGCGAGAGGGCTGGGTGGGAAGGTTGTGGCTTCCCACTGTGTCAGTCACGGGCTGCTCTCGCCCGATCGCCAGCGGGAGGTCGGCCGTCTGCTCGCCGACGCAGGGGTGGCCGTGGTGGCGAACCCCCGAACGAACCTGTTCTTGCAGTCGCGAGGGATCGAAGCGGCCACTCCACGTGGCCTCGCCGGTGTCCGGGCGTTGCTCGAGTCGGGAGTCGTCGTTGCCGCGGGAGCCGACAACGTGCAGGACCCGTTCTACGTGATCGGCCGGTCGGACCCGCTGGAGACGGCGGCATTGCTGGTGTCGGTTGCACATCTCACGGTCGACGAGGCGTGGACCCTCGTGAGCTCTGCTGTGCGCGAGGTGATGGGACTCGAAGGGGTGGCAGTCGAGGTGGGTGCTCCCGCAGATCTGATCGCAGCGTCGGGCGCCTCGATACGAGAGGTGATCGCAGACCAGCCCGCCGACCGAATGGTGTTCCGCCGGGGTGAGCTGGTCAGCCGGACCTCGGTCGAAACCTGGGTGGCATGACCCGACCGGACTTCGATGCGGTCGTCGCGGGGGCGGGCCACAACGGTCTGATTGCGGCGTGCTACCTCGCTCGCTCCGGGATGGACGTGCTCGTAGTCGAGGCGAGGGACACCGTCGGTGGCCTGGCCTCGACGGTCGACGCACTGGGAGCCCGCGTCAACATCTGCATGTGCGATCACGTGATGATCCGCTCGACCCCGATCATCGAGGAACTGGACCTCGTGGCCCAAGGGCTCACCTACGTCGATGTCGACCCTCACCATCTCTATCTCTCCGGAGATCCCACGGCGGCATGGTTCGGATTTCACGACGTCGAGCAGACCGCGGAGTCGCTGGCGATCGTGCATCCCGGGGCCGCCGCCGGGTACCGGCGCCTGATGGACCGAGCGCTCCCCGTCGCCCGACTGGTGCTCGACCTGGCATGTGAGGTGCCGACGCCGGGTGCCTCCCTCAAAGCCCTCGGGCGTCATGGCGTGAGTGCCGTGTCGACCATGCTCGGATGGGCGAGACGGTCGGCGCTCGACGTTCTGGCGAGTGCCGGTGCCGACGACGTGGCCGGCATGCTGCTGGCCGGTGCGCCGAGTACCTGGGGGCTGCCACCCCGACATCCACGGACCGGTCTTGCGGTGTTGTCGGCGGCGGTGCGACACGCGGTGATGCCGGGTCGGCCGGTCGGGGGGAGCGGGGCGCTCTCAGGTTCGATTGCCTCGAGGTTGGCCTCCGTTGGGGGAAAGGTGAGGTGCGGAGTGTCAGTCGAGAGCGTGCTGGTGGAATCCCGGCGGGTGCGGGGGGTCGGACTCTCAGACGGCTCGGTCATCGAGGCACCGGTGGTGGTGTGCGCGGCGGACCCGCGCCGGTTGTACACCGAATGGCTGGCCGGTGATCCCCCGGCGTGGCTGGAGGCGAAGCCACCGGAGGGTTTCGAGGCGAAGCTCGACGTGGTCCTCGACCGGCTTCCCACGTATCTCGGGTTGGACGCCGAACGGCACGGGGTGACGGATCCGCTCGTGCCGACGGGAGTCGTGTCGCCGGGCGTCGACGGGATGGCCTCCGCGCACGCAACGATGCTCGGCGGGGAGATGGCCACCGACACGGTGATGTATGCGAACTGGCCTTCGGTCACCGACCGCTCCCTGGTGGCGGAGGGCGAACACCTCTTGGGTCTCGAGGTGTTGTTCACCCCCTACGGTCTCCGGGGAGGCTGGGATTCCTCGGCCGTGGCCGAACGATGGTTGGAGCGGTTCGCCCGGGTGATGGACCCCGGATTCCTCGATTCCGTCCGGCGATGGCGGCTGGTTTCCCCGGTCGACTACGAATCCGGCTTCGGTTTGAGCAGGGGTTTCGTCCCCAGCTTCGCGGGCGGCGCCGTGTCTGCCCTCCTGGGCAGACCTCGGGAACTGACGCGCTACCGGGCATCGGTCGACGGTCTCTACGTCACCGGCGGAGCCACGTTCCCGGGCGCCGGCATCTGGGGTGCCTCAGGTCGGAACGCCGCCTCGGTTGTGCTCGCCGACCGGGCATGAGCGTGCCGCGCGCCCGGGCGCCGTGCAGGCCTGGCCGGGGATTGGGTCGCGGGGCGAGTGGTGCGCCCAAGTGTGTGCTCTCTCCGACACATGCCGCCAACCGCCCGGTCAACATGGTGGTCGCTCGGAGAATGGCGGGGTTGCGAGCACCCAATCCCGAACGCTGCTGCGTGCCAAGAGCGGCGCGGCTCCGGGGTTGCCTATGTGATGCGAACAGGTCCGGCGCTGGCACGTCACGACAACAGATCGGTAACGTCGGGGATGGCGAACATAAGGTGGGATCGTGTCCATACTTGCCGTTCTTGTCCACGGCCTCGGTGCGAACGCGCACGACTTCTGGGGCTCGACGCCCGAGGCCCTATGCGACAGCGATGCCCTTCGGCCGGATGTCGAAATCAAGTTCTGGGGGTACGAGACCACGGCGAGACCTCGGCCCGTACACCGTGTGTTGCGGCCGCTTGGGATGGGGAGTCCGCTTGAGTCGGTCGATTCGCTCGGTGAACATCTCCTGTCGCGATTGCGCGGCTGGTATCGGGATGGACACTACGACGAGGTCAAGCTCCTGGGTCACAGCATGGGCGGCCTCGTGGTCGCTGCTGCCGTAGGTCGTGCCCTCGAGGAGAACCGCTCGGCCGACCAGGGTCTCATCGACACACTTTCCGCAGTCGCCTTCGTGGCCACGCCGCTGGGAGGTGCCAAGCTGGCGGGGAGAGCAAGTCCACTTTTTGGGCTGTTCGGGAGAAACGTCCATCGTGACGACCTTGATCCGGGCTCCAAGTCTCGGGCACGGGTCGTCAATCGATTCATCGGTCAGGCTGTGCGGTCGGGTCGCGTCCCGCTCACGATCTTCCGCGCGAGCAACGATCAGGTGGTCGAGCCCGATGAGCTCGACGAGCCATTCGCGGGCGACACAACGCTGTCCTACCGAAGGGAGGTGCTTTCGGGTACGCACTCCGGCTGCGTTCAGAACCTCGCCCCTGGCAGCGATGATCTGAGAGCGCTCGTCCGCTGGGTCAACGGCGATCGTCTGTCTGCTGATGACATCGTCGCCCTCGCCGAGAGGGGAGAGCCCATCTCGGTCTTCGTGAGCAGGCCAACCGACCTCAACGCACGACAGCAGGCCTTCTGGGTCGCGCTCGAGGCATCGCTCGCCGAGAAGGGACTGCGCGTTCGGACCCTAGGAGTGACTGACGAACCCCAAGAGGAAGGTGGGATGTACGACGTCGTGAGGCTACTCAGGCAGTGCGACGGGGCATTGATTCTGGGGATGAGCCAGGCAACAGCCGAGAAGGTGGTCTTCAAGGAGGGCACGGACAACCTGAGGACCGAGACCCGGTGCGCATTCGTGACACCTTGGAACCACATGGAAGCTTGCATGGCATTTGCCCACGAGCTCCCGCTGCTGGTCATTCGTGAGCAGGTCGTTCAAGGGGAGGGCGTACTTGATCGGTCCGCACTTCGGGTGATTCCGCACAAGACTGATCTGGACCCGTCATGGCTCGCAGGTCGCGGCCGGGGCCCGATCGACAGTTGGGTCCAGAATGTGGCCGAGCGCGCAGCCGGTCACCGCTCGTAGCTCCACCAAGAGGCGAGCCCCAAGAGCGCACGCTGCCGCCTGCTCGTGTTCGCCTCGAGACACCGCGCCGCGAGTTTTGCGGTATGTTCGCCTCCACCCCGCCGACCGTGGCGATAGGCAAGGCCGCTCATCGTCGTGTGACGGGATGAGGGACGTCGATGACGAGAAGGAGATCCCTCAGCAGACTCGACCCGGTGGTGCGGACTTGAATTGCGCGCGTTCGGTGTGCTCTGACCGGGGTCGATTTGGTCCGGTGTGATGACAGCGAGTGCCGGTCGGTCACATCTCCTCGGCACTTGAGGCCTCGACCTCCTCGTGCCACCAGGTTTCGAGTCTCTCGGCGAACAGGTCGGGATCGTCCAGCATCGGGAAGTGGTTTCCATTGGCAACCACGAGCCCTCGATGGTTGGGGAACGTGGCATGGTGGCGTTCCTGGAAGCCGAAGGGGTCGTTCTTCTCTCCGAAGATCGTGAGCACCGGCTTGTCCCGGAGGGGACTGGCCGCGGTGGCCGTTTCGATCCGCTGGTAGAGGGCGTCCTCGGTGAGTGCATCTCGCATGAGGGCGTGGAAGCGTTCGACCGTGCGGCGAGAAGCAAACGGTCCCATGAATGCCAGCTTGCCCTCCTTGCTGAGGTTGAGGCCCACGCCAGACTTGGTCGTTGTGACTCGAGGGATGAACCGCGTCACCTTGTCGATGGCGGTGAGCGGCCGGCTCGAGACGATGCGCAGCATCCTCAGCAGTGCTACGCCCTCCGGCTTCCACGCGAACGTGTTGGCCATCACCATGCCCCGAATCCGATCGGGGTGGTCGGCGGCGAACCCGGCGCCGACGGTGCCGCCGAGATCGTGGAGGACGAGTGTGATGTCGCCGATTCCGAGCGCATCGACGAAGCCTGCGAGCAAGCCGGCCTGATCGGCAAGTCCGAGGTCGCTGTCGGCCGGCTCAGGAGAGAGTCCATAGCCGGGAAAGTCGAGCGTGATACAGCGGAACTCTTTCCGGAGGCGGACGATGACGTCCCGGAAGATGAACGACCACATGCCGGTGTGGACGAACAGCAGAATCGGGCCCGAACCCTCGTCGATGTAGGTGACGGTGTGTCCGTCGACGCCGATCGTGCGGAGCACCCGATGAGGTCGGAGTCGTTGGCCCCGGGCCCTGCGTGCTGCCGTGATCGCGCCGGTCACGTCGGTGTTGGTGGTGCGATGCCGGGTTGTCGGAGAGGTCGATCTGGTCTCGGATGATCACGATCGGCGTGTCGATGCACCAACTCGGTTTGACGACCGTTGCGTCCTCGAAGCGGTCGGGGAGCTATCACCACTCGAGGAGGTCGGGGTCCTCGAGGAGGGTGCGGAGGGTGGCGCCGAAGCGGGCGGCCGGTGCACCGTCAACCACGCGGTGGTCGATTGTGACCGATACATCGAGGATGCGACGGATCCGCACCTCGCCATCCACGACCCAGGGTCGTTCATCGGCACCTCCCACGAAAACCGAGAGGCTCGCCAACGCAGGAACGCCGATAGCGACGCCGTTGCCCCCCATCATCATGCCGACCGAGGACACGGCCACGGTACCGATCCTCTCTCGCATTCGAGCCGAGCGCCTGGAGAGACGGTAGGTGGCGGTCACGACGCCAGGTATGCGCGCAGCCACTGCACCCCAGCCAACGACACCTCTACCTGCAGGCCCGCTGGGAGCGCCCGCCCGCACGGACCGCAACTCGGAGGACAGATCATCGACGCTGCGGGTGTGGGCGTCACGCAGGGAGTGGGCGAGAGGGAACCACCCTTGGGGTGTCTCGACCTCCACCATCGTGGTCACGTTGACCCTGCGGTGGACCACGAGCCGACCCAGCCAGTCCCGGTAGGCGTGGACCTCGGGATGTGTCGCGACTGCGCGTCCTACACATGCGACCACGAAAGCGGTTCGCGAGACGTCGAGCGACCGAGCGCGCTCCCAGCCATCGGTCACGTCGATTTGGACGAGCGCGGTCATTGGTGCCATCCCGCGGCTCAACCTCATTGCTCCCAGCACCCAGCGGCGGCTGGAGGGGAAACGGTGTCGTTCGATCTCCGGCACCATTCCACGCTGATGCCGCTCGACGGGTCGGTCCAGAGGCCTTTCGGGCCATAGTGTGGGTCCTATTGCTCACCGAGGTCCCGGTCCGCATGCGTGTCACTTCCGGCGAGGTCGGCCGCGAGGCCGCTATAGGATGCGACGAACGAACCACAAATGAGGTGACTGGTGACGATCGCAGAGAAGCCGTTCATCCGACCAGACGGCAAGGAGAAGGTGACCGGGGTCGGCCGCTACACGGCCGACATGAACCTCACGGGTCAGCTCTACGCCAAGTTCCGGTACTCGGACCACCCCCACGCCCGGATCGTTCGGATCGACACCTCTCGCGCCAAAGCCGTTCCCGGCGTCCTCGCGGTGCTCACCCACGAAGACGTCCCTGACGTCCTCTACGGAGGGATGGTCCAGGACCGTCGCCTCTTCGCCAAGGAGAAGGTCCGGTGGGAGGGTGATGTCATCGCCGGCATCGCCGCCCGCACCGCGGCCATCGCCGAAGAGGCGGCTGCCCTGATCGAAGTGGAATACGAGGTGCTCGACCCGCTCCCCGACTTCGCCGCCAACATGGATGCCGGGGCGAGCCTCGTCCACGAGGACTGGGAGACCTACGGCGCCGACGACAGCCTCGATCGCAGTGGCAACACCTTGGGGCACAGCTCGATCGTCAAGGGTGATGCCGACAGCGCCATGGCGGGGGCCGACGTCGTCGTGAAGAGCCGGTTCGTCGCAGACGCCTCCCAGGGCGCCCCCATCGAGCCCCGCGCCATCCTCGCTCAGTGGCATGGAGACCGGGTGACGGTGTGGTCGTCGACCCAAGTGCCCTTCGCAGCGCGATCCGGCGTGGCCCACACCCTGGACATGCCCGAGTCACATGTCAGGGTGGTGGTCCCGTTGCTCGGCGGCGGCTTCGGTTCGAAGTGTGACTTCCACTTCGAAGCCCACGTCGCCGCTCTCGCCAAGGCCGCCAAGAGGCCGGTGAAACTCGTCTTCTCCCGGCACGAGGAGTTCGTCGCCCCGGACCACCGGCGCGAAGGGATGGTCATCGAGCTCGAAACCGGGGCCAATCGGGATGGCACCCTCGTTTCGCGGCGAGGCACGCTTCGACTCGACAAAGGTGCCTACTGCGGAGAGGGCGGATTCTTCGCCCAGATGGCGGCCATGCATGCCTGCGGTCCGTACAAGATCCAGAACATCTCGGTCGATTCGTACCTCAACTATTCGACCAATCAGCCATCGAGCTCGATCCGCGCACCCACTGCACCGCAGACGTGTTGGGCAGTCGAGCAACACATGGATCAGGTCGCCGAGGCCATCGGCATGGACCCCGCCGAGTTGCGCCGTCGGACGTTGATCGCCGAAGGCGATGAAGGCCCCGCCGGGCAGATCTTCGATCCGATCGGGATCAAGGAGACGCTCGAGGCCGCTCTGGACATGATCGGCTACGGCAAGGAGCTGCCCGACGACGAGGCGATCGGGGTGGCCTGCGGATGGTGGCCTTCGTTCGGTGTTCCGTCGGGCGCGTACGTCAAGCTCAACGGTGACGGAACCGGGACCATCATCACGGGGGCGATGGAGTCGGGGACGGGTGCGGTGATGGGCCTGCCCCTTCTCGCTGCCGAGGTGCTCGGGATGTCGCCGGAAGATTTCTCGATCACGTACCAGGACACCGACGCCGGCCCGTGGGACATGGGTTCGTCCGGTTCGCAGACGACCTTCAACAACGGCCGGGCCGTCATCGAAGCCGCCAAGGAGGTTCGGGAGAAACTCCTCGACATGGCGGCCGACGAACTCGAAGCCCACCGTGATGACCTCGAGCTCGTCGGCGGTGCCGTCCAGGTGAAGGGCTCACCGGGGACCTCGGTCACCATCGCCGACCTCGCCGGATCGGGTGAACCGATCCTCGGCAAAGGCTCAGGCGATGTGCCGGAGGCACCCGAGGTCGAGGCTTCTGCGTGCGTCGGACGACTGGGCATGGAGTCGTTCCTGGCTCCCCAGCTGATCACCCATGCCGCACGTGTGAAACTCGACAGGTCGACAGGAGTGGTGCGAGTGCTCGAGTTTGCGGCCGCCCACGATTCGGGTGTGATCATCAATCGGATCGGAGCCGACGGCCAGGTATACGGCGGCGTGATGATGGGGATCGGTCAGGCACTGTCGGAGATGACGATGTTCGACCAGGACGGCCGGCAGCGAAACCCCGGCCTGCTCGACTACAAACTGCAGACGGTGAGTGATGCACCGAAGATCGACATCCGGTGGATCGAGGTCGACACGCCGAATGCCGGACCGAAAGGGTCGAAGGGAGTCGGCGAGCCGCCGAGCGTGCCCACATCCGGGGCAATCGGCAACGCCATAGCCAAGCTCGTCGGCCGCCATGTCGACCGGCTGCCCATGACCCCCGAACGGGTGTGGGAAACCATGCACACGGAGGGTGAATGATGGGTGCGACATACACCACGGCCTCCTCCGTCGAGGATGCCGTCGCCGCAATGGCCGCAGGGGCTCGCCCGGTGGCGGGCGGCACCGATCTCGTGGTCGGCGCCCGACAGGGCAAGAAGCCCCTCCCGCAGGCCCTCGTAGGAATTCACAAGATCCCTGGGCTCGACGGCATCGGCGAATCTGATGGTGGGCTCGTACTGGGGGCTCTCGTCACCCACTCCGCCCTCGTGTCGCACCCAATCGTCCGCGGACGGTTCACGGGCCTGGCCGATGCCTCCGCCATTGTCGGGTCGCACGCGACGCGTGCCAATGGCACCATTGGAGGCAACCTGATGAACGCGTCGCCGGCCATGGACACGGGGGCACCCCTGTTGTGCATGGGTGCAACGGTCGAACTGGCCGGCCCTGGTGGCCGTCGAACGATTGGGCTCGACGAGCTCTGGGCCGGCCCCGGCCAGCTGTCGGCGTCGGCAGACGAGCTGCTCGTGTCGGTGAACATCCCCGCACCCTCACCTGGGACCGGCAGTGCCTACGTCCGTCTCCAATACCGGCGTCAGATGGAGATAGCGGTCGTCGGCGCCGCTGCGGTCGTGACGCTCGGAGGCGGCGCCGTGATGGATGCCAGGATCGCCATCACGGCCCTCGCCCCGACGATCCACCGTGTGCCCGACGCGGAGGCTGCCCTTGTGGGCGGACCTCCGGACGAGGCGCGGGTTGATGCCGCTGCTGCGGCTGCTGCGGCCGCGGCTCGACCCATCGGTGATGTACGAGCTTCGGTGGAGTACCGCCGGGCCATGGCCGTGGTCATGGCGAGGCGGGCCATCATGACGGCGGTGGCCCGGGCGTCCGGCCAGGACATGGCGATCCCCGCCAGCGATTCGACCTACGGGAGCTGACGATGAAGTACGAGATCATTCTCACAGTGAACGGCGTGGCCTATCCCGTAGAGGTCGATGCGCACGCCAGCCTCCTGCACACCGTTCGCGACCAGGTCGGTCTCACAGGATCGAAGGAAGGCTGCGACGACTCCGAATGCGGGGCATGCATGATGCTCATCGACGGCCGGCCGGTGAACTCGTGTTCATATCTGGCCTGTCAGGCCGACGGCGCCGAGATCATCACGGTCGAAGGGCTTGCCCCCGGTGATGACCTCACCCCTCTGCAGAGCGCGTTTCTGGCGGAGGGGGGCGTCCAGTGTGGGTTCTGCACGCCCGGGATGCTCATCTCCGCAACCGCCCTGCTCGCGGCCAACCCCGAGCCGACTCCTGATGAGATTCGTGTGGGCCTCTCGGGGAACCTGTGCCGGTGCACGGGCTACGACGGCATCGTCCGCGCGGTGTCAAAGGTCGCCAGGGGTTGAATAGCTGGTTCGTTTCGGGGTGATCCAGGATTCGCGTCACTCTCATTGGGGTGATCTCTGTGAGCGGCCCTTCGTCCTCCCCGAGACGTCTCAGCATGGAGACCGGTCCCATCCGGCGCCGATGTAGACGATCCGGGTCCCAGGCTCGTCCAGTTCACCGTCGAGTAGGCCGAAGATCGGTAGGTTGAGCCAGACCTCGGGCTCAGGTGGGTCTACCCAGAATTCCACCTTCCCGGGGTCTCCGCATCCCTCCCCGGTCCGCAAG
>Ga0224510_10002912_pt1 | contig 9998 bp, 9 predicted proteins | sample SF_May12_sed_USG_FD_170161 | JGI IMG/M metagenome (GOLD analysis project Ga0224510, IMG submission 170161) | Sediment microbial communities from San Francisco Bay, California, United States - SF_May12_sed_USGS_4_1 | ecosystem: Environmental > Aquatic > Marine > Sediment | place: USA: California... | reverse complement strand
GGCGCTGATATTCACCTGCGCCTATGGCGCCCCGATCCAGCAGCGCGGCGGCCCGTTCGAGAAATTTCTCCGTCACGCGCAGCGCCGTCCGTGCCTTGCGATAGCCCAATTGGGCTTCTCCGATAGCGGGGCTGTCGAGCAGGAGCAGGCGATCGCCTTCTTTCACCCGATCGCCAAGATTGGCGGACACCGCGACAATACGACCAGGGACTCGCGCGCTCAGGTGCGCCAATCGATTGTCATTGGCGAGAATCCTTCCCGCTTGGGCCTTGAGCGTGACCTGAATTGGGCGGAGCGCCACACGATCCGTCTGAAGACGTGTCAGGGTCGGACTCCCCTCTGGAAGTTCGATTATGCCGGGCTCAGCGGGAGCCCTGGCCGCAGAGGCAGGGGGCTTCGGCGCATCGTCTTCCTTCGATTGGCACGATGAAGACACGACGGCCACCGACAGCAACAAGACGATCCGAAGAGAACACCATGACGCAGAGATCACGAATGGGCAGCTCATAGCAATCCTCCCACCGCTCGCTCCAACCTGGCCAGAGCAATGGAGTGATCCGCTCGCGCCTGGGCGAACTCGAGGAGCGTCTGACGGTACACGCGCTGGGCATCGATGACTTCGAGCAGACTCGCCACCCCGTTCCGAAAACTGAACTGCGCGATATCGAGGGCCTCTTTTGCCTGGTAGAGAAGTCCTTTCTCGAAAACGTAAATCTGCCGTTGCGCGGTTTGCATCTCCTGAAAATATTGCGTGACGGCCTGTTCAACCTCATGCTGCATTCGAGTGCGCTCGGCTTGCGCTCGATGATGCGCGCCCATGGCTGTGCCGATCTCTCCCTGCCGCCGATACCAAAGAGGCAGCGGCACACTCAACCCCGCCGCCACGGATTCATCCCCGGCCTCCCGATGGTACTGGCCGATCACCGACACGTTCGGAATGCGCGCGGCGCGTTCATGATCGAGGACAAATTGGGCTTGCTCAACCGCCTTCTCTTGCCGGTGAAGAGCCGGATGACGATCAAGGGCTTGCTCGGTCAAGGCACGGAGATCAAGGCCGGGCCGCATCGCTTCAAAGTCTCCTTGGATGGAAAAGTGTTCCTCTAGCGCCTTCCCCGTGATCTTGTTCAGGTTCGATCGGGCAACAAGGAGCGCGCTCTCCGCCTTCGCCAGATCTTTGCGGGCTTTTTCAAGTTCGACCGTCGCTTTGACCAACTCGAATCTCGGAGATTCCTTCGTGCCGACCCGCGCGCCGACGAGTTCGACGAACTCTTCAACCGCTTTCAGATTGTCCCCGGCCAATTGCGCATCGTGCTGCGCAAAGAGCAATTGAAAGAAGGCCGCTTTGACGTCAGCCGTGATCACCACTTTGGCTTCTTCCATTCCGACAAGCGCGCCGGAAAGCCCCGCCTCCGCAGCCCGTTGTCGAGCGGCTCGCTTCTCCGGCCACTCCAGTGGCTGCTCGATGGTGATCGTCCGCTCGGTGATGGAAACGCCGGTTCTAGGGTCACGGATCGCCCCGCGTCCGGCCGACCCCGTCACGGTGGGGTTCAAATATGCGCCGGCCGACATCTGCCGGCCTTGGCTTTCCTCAAGGACTGCCTCCACGCCGGTCATCACCGGACTGTGCTTCAGCGCCAGAGCCAGGATTTCGGATAAGGAATAGGGGGCCGCACCCGGTTCGACTGCCTCCGCACTTTGATCGTGACGACTCAGACCGATCAGACAGAACACGATGAGCACAATCATGACTCTGTGTGGAATCATGGGAAGTCTCCTCCGCAGACAGCCTGATCCGGCAACCCGGGAAGGAGGCATCGCCCTCAAGTGTCCGCGACAATGTGATGTTTTGCGAGAGAGCCCGAAAGCCTAGACGAGAAAACTGGGTGGCGCGCGGGGAGAAAGTGCATGAATAAACAGTACGGAGGACTGAACAGAGCCGGTGTTCCGTTGTATCCGGACATGCCGCTCCGCGTCTGAAACTACGGCAGGCGCCAATCCGAGCGCCTGTGCAACCAACGGTTTGAAAGATTTTCGATCGGTTGAATCGTTCAGAATCGACAAGCCGAACTCAGCATGTTTGTCTCCGACGTGCGAAGACTGCGCAAGGTTGCTGATGCCCTCTTGTATTGGTTGTTCCGTTCGATCAACTTGTCCATGGCGGTCGCTCTCGCAATCGAGGTCCTGCGACCACACCGTATGAACGGTCCCGCCATGAACATGTCCCGCTTCTCCATGACGATGATCCGCTTCGGGATGGACATGAAACAACGGAGCCGCGAGCATCCAGAGGGATGCCCATAGCAGAACCGCCACGCGAGGCCACGAGCATGTTTCACGCTTCGGTTGCATCACACGTTCAGGCTAGCACAGTTCTTCGAGTGCTTCAATTTTTGAACCGCTACAACGGTACGCGCCGCAGCCGGAGGGCGTTTGAAATCACCGAAACGGAGCTGAAGGTCATGGCCACGCTCGCGAGCATCGGACTCAGGAGCAGTCCAAAGAACGGATACAATACCCCGGCCGCCACCGGCACACCCACGATATTATAGGCAAAGGCGAAAAACAGGTTCTGCCGGATATTTCGCATCGTCGCGGTGCTCAACCGCCTGGCCCGCACCAAGGCGCGCAGGTCCCCTTTGACCAACGTCATCCCGGCGCTTTCGATGGCAATATCCGCTCCCGTGCCCATCGCGATCCCGACGTCGGCTACGCCAGAGCCGGCGCGTCATTCACGCCGTCGCCTGTCATCGCCACAATACGGCCTTCCGCTTTCAGTCTGGCTACGACCTCGCCTTTCTGGTTAGGAAGCACGCCTGCCATCACCTCATCCAGCCCCAGTTGTCTGCCCACCGCAGCAGCAGTCTGTCGATGATCGCCGGTCAGCATCACGAGCCTCAATCCTTCACCCTTTAGCAAGCGGACGGCTTCCGCCGTCGACGGCTTGATCGGATCTGCCACCCCCAAGAGGCCTCCGGCTATTCCATCGATGGCCACAAAAACGACGGTCTGCCCTTCCTGCCTAAGCCGCTCAGCCTCTTGATCGAGCGCAGTCAGCGTATCGCCGGCTACACCGATCGTATCTCCCAGAAACGACAAGGTCCCGACCGCAACCCGCTGGCCTCCAACAAGCCCGGATATACCTTTGCCTGTCGTCGACTGGAATTGCGCGCCGGATACGAGGACTGCTCCGCGACTCCGCGCGCCGGCCACAATGGCCTCGGCCAGCGGATGCTCACTCCCCTGCTCAAGGCTTGCCGCGGCATGAAGCAGCTCCTGCTCTGACCAAGGACCGGCGCAGTGGATTGTCGTCAAGATCGGCTTGCCTTCGGTCAACGTCCCGGTCTTATCGAACACGATCGTATCGACCTTTCCCAACACTTCGAGCGCCTCTGCCTTCTTCACCAGCACACCGGCTGTTGCGCCCCGTCCGGTCCCAACCATGATCGACATAGGCGTCGCCAGTCCCAACGCGCAGGGGCACGCGATAATCAGCACGGCAACGGCGTTCACGAGCGCATAGGCCAGCTTCGGCTCAGGCCCCCACAGGGCCCAGGCGAACGCCGTGAGCAGGGCGGCGGCAACCACGAGCGGCACGAAATATCCGGCCGCTGCATCCGCGACCCGTTGAATCGGCGCGCGGCTTCGTTGCGCCTCGCTGACCATTTGGACGATCCTGGCCAACAGCGTGTCCCGGCCCACCCGTTGAGCGCCCATGAGGATGCTCCCGGTGCCGTTCATCGTCCCTCCCGTGACAGGCATACCGGCTTCTTTCGCAACCGGAATCGATTCTCCCGTAATCATGGATTCATCGACGGCCGTGCTTCCCTCAACCACCACCCCATCCACCGGCACACGCTCACCAGGCCTGACTCGTAGTCGGTCGCCGACGTGGACATGCTCCAGCGGCACATCTTCCTCCTTCCCATCGGCGGCCACGCGCCTCGCTGTAGCGGGCGCCAATCGCAGGAGGCCTCTGATGGCCGAACTCGTTTGGCTGCGCGCGCGCAATTCGAGCACCTGCCCCAAAAGAACCAGCACCGTAATGACGGCGGCGGCTTCGAAATACACGGCCACCGTCCCATCTGGACGATGAAACGACACGGGCAGCAGCGCTGGCGCTATGGTGGCGGCCACACTGTAGCCATAGGCCGCACCGGTCCCGATCGCAATTAGCGTAAACATGTTCGCAGCCCTATTGACAATCGATGCCCAGCCCCGCTGAAAGAACGGAGCCCCGCCCCAGAGCACCACCGGCGTCGCGAGCAATAGCTGCGCCCAATTAAGCGCCGCCCCGCCGAACTGATGGTGAAGCGGCATGCCGGGAATCATATCCGACATGGCGATGATCATCACCAGCGCACCCGGTCCAAGACAGATCCAAAACCGCCGGCTCATATCATCGAGTTCCGGATTGCCGGTCTCCTCGGCCGATATCATTTTCGGTTCGAGCGCCATTCCACAGATACGGCAGGCTCCCGGTTTGGTTTCAAGAACCTCCGGGTCCATGGGGCACACATACTCAACCGTCCCACCGGTCGGAACCGGCGCATGGAGCGGCGCTCTCTGATCCGGCGGAATCAGGTAGTAGGCGGGGTCCTTCTTGAACTTCGTGAGGCAGCTCACCGCGCAGAAGTAATAGGTCTTGCCCTGGAACTCGTGCGAGCCGGCCGCTGACGCCGGCTGCACGGTCATCCCGCAGACAGGATCGATCTCACCCTGCGATACCGGCCGCATCATGGGGAGCGGTTTGCGCGTGGAAGAGGCGGAGGGCATGGTGACGAGATTCAGCGGCTTCTTGTTCAGCGCCCGCTCAGGATCGGCGCGAAACCGTTCGAGGCAAGACAGCCCGCAAAAATAATAGGTCTCGCCCTTGTAGTCGTACCGGCCCGCCGCCGTATCCGGACTGACGGTCATGCCGCAAATGGGATCAATCGCCATATCAATGCCGTGATGTGTGATCTGTGATGAGTGATCTGTGGAGAAAATTGACGACCATGCCCACTCCCTACCTATCACTCATCACTATTCACCGTTCACTTCTTCGCGTCGTTTTCCAAGATGCTTCGAATCACCGTGATGGCATTCTCAGGCGTCATGTTCGCGCCGTCAATTTTGATGTTGCCATCGAGCAAGAGCGAGGGGGTGGAGGAGACGTTGATTCGCTTAGCCCATCGCTCTCCATCCTCTAACGCCTTCGCCGGCTTGCCGCTTTCAATCCCGGCCTCGAACACCGCGACATCCAAGCCGACTTCCCGGATCAACAGCGAGCGAATCGAGCGATCCAGTACGCCGCCGAACTTATCCGTATGGATCGTGCGGAACAGGACCGTTTTCATTTCGTCGCCTTTGCCCATGACTTTAGCCTGCTCATACATATGGAACGCGGTTGGGAGTTTTCCTGGGATCACGGGAAACCCGACCATCGTCACCTCGATCTTGTTGCCGAACTCTTTCACGAGCAGCGGGATTCCCGTCTCATCGAAACGGTGGCAGTGTGGGCAGTAAAAATCAGCGAACTCGATGATCTTCACCTTGCCTCGTTGATGGGTCGAAGGCTCGTCCTTCAGCAGCTCGAATCTGCCCTTCAACTCTGGATTCGCCGCCAGCGCGCTGAGCGGCTCGTTCAGCAGAACCGCAGCCCCCATGACAAGAATCGCAAGACTCCACACCGCTCTCCATCGACAATTCATCGCACGCTCCTTTCAGAAGTAGTGGCCTGGGGTCCTATTATATCGAATAGAGGGTGTTCGCGCTCTCTGTTATACTCCCGCCATGATAAAATCGTGGTGGGCAACGGCCATATTGGCGCTGCTGATTACGTCTGGGTGCGCATCGACAGACGATGGCTTTGAATCCGACTCGTCGGGCGCCCCCCGTATCACCTATGCGCAATTGAGCATATCGCCCGAGACCTACAAGGGGCAGCCTGTCACATTTGGAGGCAAAGTCTTAAGCGCGAAGCGGTTGAAAGAAGGCACCAGGATCGAAATCCTTCAGCTCCCTCTTACCTCCTCCCTCAAACCGACATTCGACCTGAGCAAATCTCAAGGCCGCTTCGTCGCCATGAAGAAAGAGTTCCTCGACCCCGCCACCCTCCCCTCCGGCACATTCGTGACCATCACCGGAGATGTCGCTGGATCCGTCACCCTGCCGTTCGATGAAACGGAATATACCTACCCGATCGTGGACATCAAGAACGTGCGCGTGTGGCTGAAGGATGAAGACGAGCCTACCCGCATTCGACCCTACATCGTCCCTGGCCCCTATTGGGGCCCCTACTGGCATCCCTACTGGAGACCCTGGCCATACTGGTAAGCCGCGTATCTCGTGAAGCGTGACGCGCAGGACGGATGAGAATGTATCTCATCTTTGTTTGCGAGATACGAGATGCGCTTCACGAGATACGCGACCCTCGTCACGGGAGTCCCGATCCAATAATCCGCTCAACCCGTTCGTCACGCCCGCCCAGCTCCCGATATTTCCGGTACTGCGCGAGCGCACGCGGCATGTCTTTCCGATGGAGTTCGTAGAACACGCCCAGGCTGTAGCGCGCCTCGGCATAATCGGGCTTCAGGGCCACGGTTTTCTCATAGGCCCGCTCCGCCTCCTCCAGCTTGTTCATGCCGGTGTAGATGATGCCCAGGTTGAGATGCGCTTCGGCATACTCTGGGCGATACCGCAGCGCTTCCAGGAATTCCCGTTCCGCCTCGCCCGGCCGGTTCCGGCTTCGATAGATAAATCCCAGATTGAAGTGGGCGTCGACAAGGTCGGGCTTGACGGCAATCGCTTGTTGATACGCAAATGCTGCCTCGTCGAGATCGCCGTTCTTCTCGGCAATCTGCCCGCTCAGATACCAGGCGTCGGCATGCGCAGGCTTCGACCTGGTGAGACGGCCCACCGTTTCACGCGCGTCTTTGTATTCGCCTTGAATGTCGTAAAGTGTCGCGAGTTCGAACAGCGCGTCGGCTTGGTCCGGTTCGACGGCCAAGACGTGCTGATACGTTTTCTTCGCAGCGGTCACGTCTCGCCGCCGCTCATAGAGCTTGGCCAGGCTGAGGTAAGACTCGATGCGTTGAGGGTTGGCGGCGATCGCGCGGGTCAATGCCTGCTCGGCTTCAGCCGGTTTGCCTTGCAACAGATACAGGCTGGCCAAGTCCTCCAGCACATCGGGGGAAGCGGGCCGGATCTGGAGGGATCGTGAAAACTCCTCCACCGCCTTGTCTAGCTTGCGGTCTTTGAGAAAAACTCTTCCGAGGAGATAATGCCCCTCCGCCGAGGCTGGATTCTGTTCAAGCGCTTTTCTCGCCGCATCGGCGGCCCCCTTCAGGTTGCCTTGACGCAGCAGGGACTCTCCCCGTTCGAGATGAACCGATGTTTGATCTTGACGAGTCCCCTGCGGAACACCCGAGGCGGGCCAGGACTTCGACGCTGAAACGCACGACAGCGCAACCGCGGACAGGACAGACACAACGACTGGGACAGACCGGTTTCCCATTGGACCCCGCATGGTGGCCCTCGCCCTCGACTTCCTTCGCCGGACTATAAAGACGGCGCCGCGTTAAATCAATGCGCGGAATGCGCGGTCGTCACGGCCACGGCAACTGGCGCAGCGCACTATGTGAGCTAATCCAGAGGGTGACGGACGCGTAAACCTGGGAAACGATGATAGTCGCGGTCGGCGGTCACCCACTCGCTCCCGCTTTCAATGGCTAATGCGGCCAGAAAGGCATCCGGCACGCGATTGCCTTTGATCTCAGCGGCTTCGCACAAGCGGCAAAAGATGTCCCAGTGGCGCGGACCGGGATTGATAATGGCGCACGTCGGCTGATCGCGCAGTTCTCTTGCGAACGACAACGCCTTATTCATGCTGCTCGGCGGATTGAACACGTTTGGGTGCGTGACAACTCGGATAAACCCGCTCAGCACCAAATCTGACAAGCCGTAGGATTCGTCGGAGTTGATCAGACTTTCAAGCCACTTGCGATAGGAATGATGGTGCGGTGAGTCTTGTCGGTGGGCGTAGACGAGCACATTGACATCAAGAAGAACCATGGGACTGTTCCATAACAGCGAGGAGAGCGGCGGAGTCGTCCAGATCGACACCGGGATGGATGCCGCGTCCGGACACCGTAGTGAGCTTCACCGGCTTGCGCGGCTGCCGAACAGCGCGCCGCGACAGTGCCTGCCGAAGCGCGTCTTCTATGACTGCCGTCAACGACTTACCTGTGTCATGGGCGAAGCGCTTGGCCGATTTCAGGAGCTGGTCATCGAGCCGAACAGTCGTACGCATGCGCCAAAGCATATCGGCCAGGCATCAATATGTCAACCTGGCATTGAAAGCCATTTGCAATTGCAACTTCTCCTCGCCATCGGGCTCACGATGAGCGGGGGCGGGACGACCCGCCCCCTTAGACTCAGAATGCGCACGAGACGCCGATTGATTCACCTACTCCGGCATGCCGTGATCATCGAGCCGCTCGGATAACACTCACGTTGAGGTTTCAAACGCCCGATCCATTAGGATGTGGCCTGATTGCCAGCTGCCGCCATGCCTGGATAATAGAACATCACCGCTCCCGGATTAAGCCCGACTGGCAAGATATCCGTTATTTGGTTATTCGCATTAATAAGTGACACAGAGCCTGGGGATCCTGCTGTTCCATTTGACACCAACACCGCGCTGGCCTGGCCAGATCCCTGCACCAACACGTCGAAATTGTGCCCACCAGCTTGAAGCAGATTAATCTCGGGCAGCAACTGCGGGGCAGCAGGGAAGGTTGACGGGTTGAATACAAAGAGGCGATTCTTCTTCTGATTCACCAGTTGATTTCCCGTTCCCGTCGCAGTATCCGACGCCAACAAGTACATGCGCTGACCGTCCGGTGTGAACTTGAAGGTCGAGGGAACAACATCCAGAAGATCCGGCAGAGGTGTAATCACAAGGAGGGTAGGGTCATTCGGATCCACCGCATCCAGGTCGACCACGGCAAGCTTGCCGATGATGTGATCGGAATTAGTTGTAATGTCTCTCCCGCGAAGGAAGAGGAAGCGTCCGTTGGGAGTGATCCCACATGAGGTATAGGGGGTACCAGCTAAACTGAACCTCCTCGTTATCGCCGCCTGATTATGGCCTGGGCCTGGCACGATGAGCTTGGGATCGACTTCTATAATCTCCTTATATGCTTCCTGGTAGCTGTAAATCTTGCCCGTTCTCTGCGACCAACGGATGCCGTGGGGTTTGGAGCCGTTTGGCGTAAATGGCACGCCGAGGTCCGTGTTGTCTTCGTTGTCGCAGGCCACTCCCACAGGATTCAGCGCTGCCTGGCCGGCGTCCGTACACAAATCGAGTCTGGCAACCATCCGGCGATACGTTCCTGAATTCTGATCGTTGTCGAGAAATGCCATTTGGCCGCCCTTTTCATTCGTTACCACCGTGTAATTCTGAATATTCAAGTCGGTCGCAGTGGGCCGAGAGAATGCGGTGACCGCGTGACCGGATGCAAGCGTACAAGTCGGTCCAACCACCCTCGGTGGATTTCCTCCTGCACCGGCATGAGAGTTGTGGAGGACTGTGACGGAGGTTCCTCCTCCTGGACAATTACCGACATCGTCCCCATTCGTTGCGTCGCCATCGTTCATCGACCAGATGACCTCTCCATCGGTTGGATCACGATAGATATGGACGGGGCGAGTCCCCGTGGCAAGATTTACCTCATGGATCGGTGTGGCTCCGCTGAGGGGGTCGATCGTGGCAACTTTGTTCCCTGCAGTGAGATTTACGAAGATCCATTCGCCGTTTGATGCCTGCATATCCCCCAGCACATTGTTCTCAAATTCACCTGTAGCCCCCATTGTCGATACGATCCTCAGGTTTCCTTGGGTGTCAATCCCCACAACAGAAAGTGTTTTGCTGTCGCGGTTGTTAACAAAGGCCATAGGCCCCTGGAGCGCTGCGCTGCCGCCGGGTAACACAGTCGCGGTGGTTGACGTCGTTTCTC
>Ga0224510_10002911_pt1 | contig 9999 bp, 7 predicted proteins | sample SF_May12_sed_USG_FD_170161 | JGI IMG/M metagenome (GOLD analysis project Ga0224510, IMG submission 170161) | Sediment microbial communities from San Francisco Bay, California, United States - SF_May12_sed_USGS_4_1 | ecosystem: Environmental > Aquatic > Marine > Sediment | place: USA: California... | reverse complement strand
GGCCTACACCACGCGCGTGGGCAGCGGGCCGTTCCCGACCGAACTCGAGGTTGCGACCCCGGGCAGTGTGGGCCACCATTTGTCCACGGTCGGACAGGAGAGGGGCACGGTGACCGGCCGGCCGCGCCGATGTGGCTGGCTCGACGCCGCGGCACTCAAGCGCTCGATGATCATCAACGGGGTGTCGGGCATGTGCATCACGAAACTCGACGTGCTGGACGGCTTGCCCGAGATCAAGATCGGCGTGGGCTATCGGCTCGGCGGGCGGGACCTCGACATCCTGCCGATTGACGCCGACGAAGTCGCCGCGTGCGAACCAGTCTACGAGACGTTGCCGGGCTGGCGCGAGACGACAGCCGGCCTGACGAACTGGGAGCAGTTGCCGGCCAGCGCGCGGCGCTACCTCGAGCGCATCGAGTCGCTGACCGGCACCCCGATCGACATGGTCTCGACTGGTCCGGATCGCGTCCACACGATCCTGCTGCGCCATCCCTTCCGGCGCTGAACCACGACGACGAGGAGACAAGAACGCCATGCTCACCGACGACGGCAAGCACCTGTACGTATCGTGGGACGATTACCACCTGCTGATCGAGCGCCTGGCACTCAAGGTGCATGCGTCGGGCTGGCAGTTTGACCAAATCCTGTGCTTGGCGCGCGGCGGCATGCGGCCTGGCGACGTGCTGTCGCGCGTGTTCGACAAACCGCTGGCGATCATGAGCACTTCCAGCTACCGCGCCGAAGCCGGCACGATTCAGGGCCGACTGGACCTGGCCAAGTACATCACGCTGCCCAAGGGGGAACTGGCGGGTCGCGTACTTCTGGTCGACGATCTGGCCGACTCCGGCGTCACGCTGCGTGCGGTGGTCGACCGGCTGAGGGGCGTCCCTGCGATCACCGAGCTGCGTTCGGCGGTGCTTTGGGTCAAGGGTGCGTCGAGCTACACACCGGAGTATTTCGTCGAGAAGCTGCCGACCAGTCCGTGGATCCATCAGCCCTTCGAGGAATACGACAACCTGCGGCCTGACGGACTAGCGAAGAAGTTTGCCGTCTGAGGAGCAAGAAAAAGGGCCGGCAAACCCGGCCCTCTGCGTTTCTTCTCACACCCTCAGGTGGTGCCCAGGAAGGGACTCGAACCCCCACGCCTTTCAGCGCTAGTACCTGAAACTAGTGCGTCTACCAATTCCGCCACCTGGGCGTCTCAGGAAATTGAAAGTTTAGCATCAAGAACACCACACACCAGATCTCGAGCCCGCCGGGCGCCGCCTTGTTGAGCGAGGTCGAGGGCACCGTGCAGGGCCACCGCGATGGCCACGGCTTCGTCGCGCGCGACGAAGCCGACGCGCCGGACATCTACCTGTCGCAGCAGGAGATGCGCTCCGTGCTGCACCGTGACCGCGTGCACGTGCGCATCGTCCGCTACGACCGCAAGGGGCGTCCAGAAGGGCATGTACTCGACATCCTGGAACGCCGCAAGTCACCGATCATCGGGCGCCTGCTGCACGAGGGCGGTGTCTGGCTCGTCGCGCCGGAAGACAAGCGCTATGGACAGGACATCATCATCCCGAAGAACGCGACGGCAGGGGCGCAGTCGGGGCAGGTCGTCGCGATCGAACTGACCGAACCGCCTTCGATGTTCTCGCAGCCGGTGGGCCGGGTCACTGAAGTGCTGGGTGAGATCGACGATCCCGGCATGGAAATCGAGATCGCGGTGCGCAAGTACGAAGTGCCGCACCGCTTCGCGCCGGAAACGATCGCGCAGGCCGCCGCACTACCCGACAAGCTGCGCTCCACGGACTACAAGCACCGCGTCGATCTGAGCGACGTGCCACTGGTCACGATCGATGGCGAGGACGCGCGAGATTTCGACGACGCCGTGTACTGCGAACCGCTGTCGGGTACGGGCAGGGGCAAGGCCAAGGTGCCGAGCGGGTGGCGACTGCTGGTCGCCATCGCCGACGTCAGCCATTACGTGAAGCCGGGCGAGCCCCTGGACGACGACGCCTACGAGCGCGCCACGTCCGTCTATTTCCCGCGCCGGGTGATCCCGATGTTGCCGGAGAAGCTGTCGAACGGCCTGTGCTCGCTGAATCCCGATGTTGATCGCCTGTGCATGGTGTGCGACATGGTGGTGGCGCGCGATGGCGAAATCACTGCATACCAGTTCTACCCGGCCGTGATGCATTCGCATGCGCGTTTCACCTACACCGAGGTGGCCGCAATCCTGGCCAATACGCGAGGCCCCGAAGCATCGCGCCGTTCCACGCTGGTGCCGCATCTCGTCCACCTTCATGAGGTGTTCCGTGCGCTGCTCAAGCAGCGTGCAAAGCGCGGCGCGGTCGAGTTCGAGACGAGCGAGACCCAGATCGTGTGCGACGACAACGGCCGCATCGAAAAGATCGTGCCGCGAACGCGCAACGATGCGCACCGCCTGATCGAGGAGGCCATGCTCGCGGCCAACGTCTGCGCGGCCGACTTCATCACCACCCACAAGCACCCGGCGCTGTACCGCGTGCATGAGGGACCGACGCCAGAGAAGCGCACGACGCTGGCCAACTACCTCAAGGCGCTGGGCCTGCAGTTCAGCTTGTCCGATGAACCGGCTCCGGCGGAGCTGCAGGCCATCGCCGATGCGACCAAGGACCGGCCCGACGCGCTGCAGATCCACACGATGCTGCTGCGATCGATGCAGCAGGCAATCTACACCGCCACGAACAGCGGCCACTTCGGCCTGGCCTACGAGGCCTACACGCACTTCACGAGTCCGATCCGCCGCTACCCCGATCTGCTGGTGCACCGCGTCATCAAGGCACTGCTCCACGCCAAGCGCTACCACCTGTCCAGCGGTGCCGTGCAAGAGGGGCCAACGGTGCGCAGGGGCGGGAAGCCCCCGAAACCCAGCGCGCAGGAAGCCGAATTGTGGGAAGCGGCTGGAGCGCATTGTTCGGCCAACGAGCGACGCGCTGACGAAGCGTCGCGCGACGTGGAAGCCTGGCTCAAATGCCGCTATATGCGCGATCGCCTGGGCGAGGAGTTCTCCGGCACCGTCACCGCCGCAACCAGCTTCGGCCTGTTCGTGCAACTCGACGAGCTCTTCGTCGAGGGCCTGCTGCACATCACGGAACTTGGCGGCGGCTACTACCGGTTCGACGAAGCACGGCAGGAGCTGCGCGGCGAGAAGACCGGCGTGCGCTACGGTGCGGGGTCGCGCCTGCGCGTGCAGGTCAGCCGTGTCGATCTCGACGGACGCAAGATCGATTTTCGCCTCGTGAGGGAAACCGACGGCGAGCGCCTGCTGGCCAAGGGCAGGCGCGACAAAGTCACGCACGCCGATGCGGGTGGAGACGCCACGCATGAGCTGGCCCGCTTGCAGGCGGAGGATCGCGAACTGCTCCAGTCGGCGCGCTCGCGCCGCAGGCTGCAGACCGCCGGCGGCAACCGGCGGGACGCGAGCGGCACGCCGACCGCACAGTCCCGCAAGAGCTCAGCGCGGGGCAGCAGGCGCCGCTGAGCAGGACGTGGCGGCGAGCCGCTCGATCAGTCGACTCGCAACCAGGGGCGCGGCGAGGTCGCTCGATTCGGCCGCAAGCCCGTGGCTCCATGCGGCGGCCTTGGCAACGTCCGCCACCGATGCGACTGCCCTTGCGGATCGGCTCGCAGACCACAGCCCTGCGAGCCAACCCGCGAGCACGTCTCCCGTGCCGGCGCTGCCCAGGCGGGCATTGCCGGTCGCATTGATGCATGCAGGCTCATCCGGTACAGCGATCACGGTGCCGGAGCCCTTGAGCAGCACGGTGCAAGCCCAGCGATCGGCCAACTGCCGTGCGGCGGCCACCCGGTCGGCCTGGATCATCGCCGCATCGAGGTGCCCTGCCAGACGCGCCGCTTCGAGGGGATGGGGCGTCAGCACGGTGGCATGACCGTGACCTGCGCGGGCGCGCAGCATCGCCTGCAGCGAGACGTCCCTGGCAATCGCGTTCAGTGCGTCGGCGTCAATCACGAGCCGAGCCGTGCATGACAGGAGCGCCGGAAGCAGTGCCGCGACCGCGTCGCCGCCACCGCATCCACAGACGACCGTCGCGTCCCTGAGCACGTCCCGAGACTGGCTCCACGCCGCTTCACGCCACATGAGTTCGGGCTGGTTGGCATCGAGCATGGGCGAATCCGGATCAAGCGGGCACACGAAGACCCGGCCCGCGCCTGCCGCGAGTGCGGAACGAGCCGCCAGAACCGCAGCCCCGGTCATTCCAGCCGCGCCACCGACCACGATCACATCGCCGAAGCGCCCCTTGTGACCACCGTGCGCACGCGGCGGGCGCACACGCTGCCATGGCTCGGGTCCCGCCAGCCACGCGCTGGGTGCGATGCCCATGGGCGCTGGATCAACGTCGAGCGCGTCGAACCAGACTTCCCCAGCGTGATCACGGCCCTGCGCCGTGAACAGCCCAGGCTTCAGTGTCAGCAGCGCGAGCGTGTGGGTGGCACGCACGGCCGCGGTGCCCAAGACGGCGCCGGTGTCGGCGTCCAGGCCGGTCGGCAGGTCGACAGCAAGTCGTACGCCACGTGAGCGGTTGAGTGCGTCGACCGTCCCGGCCAATGTCGCATCGGGCGGGCGGCGCGCGCCAAGGCCGAGCAGGGCGTCGATCGCGACGTCGCCGCCATCGATCGACGGCAGCGTCGCGACGATGGGCACGTGGGCGCCATTTGCCTGCGCGTACGCTGCCGCCGCATCGGCAGGCAGCCGCGCAGGGTCACCCTGCCAGCAGACCGTCACTGCCATCCCGGCGCGGTGCAGGTGCCACGCGGCCTCGAAACCGTCGCCACCATTGTTCCCCGGACCGGCAGCAACCCAGATCCGCCGCGCGCCGGGCGCCACGGCAAGAGCGAGGCGTGCGAGCGCCATCCCTGCGCGGGCCATCAAGGTGTGCGGCGGCAATGCCGCTGCGGCGATCGCTTCGATGGAGCGCGACGCGACGGTATCGTGCAGGGGCCAGGCGCGGTCCGTCGTGAGCACGCGGGTGGGGCGTGACGTGTTCAACGGTTCCACCGCGTTGGCGAGAAGGGTTGCGGATCGAGCATCGGTTTGCGCCCTGCGACCAGGTCGGCGACGAGGCGCGCGCTGCCGCATGCCAGGGCCCAACCGCTCGAACCATGGCCGGTGTTGAGCCACAGCCCGGGCAAGCCGGTGGCGCCGATCGCAGGCGGCCCGTCGGGTAGCATGGGTCGCGCACCCTTCCAGACTTGCGGCTGGCCATGGCTTGCTGCCCCGGGGAACCAGTCGTCGAGCACACGGTACAGCGTCTTCACAGCCGCCTCACGGATGCGCAGCGGATCACCGCCGAGCTCGGCGCTGCCGGCCACGCGCACGCGGTCACCCAGGCGCGCGATGGCCACTTTGAACCGCTCGTCCATGATGGCAGCCCGAGGGCCGACGTCCGGGTGCGCCTCGAACTGCCGCAAGGGCAAAGTCACAGAATACCCGTACACGGACTGCAGTGGCAGGCGCATGCGCGTGGAGCGAAGCAAGTCAGGCGCACCGTTGGCCGCGCAGACGATCGCCGCGTCGAAGCTTTCATGGACCTCAGGCTCAGGGTCACGGCCCGATCCAGGCGTCTCGGCATGGACCGTCGCATGCAACTCGAGCTTCGAGCCGGGACTCAGCCGATGCACAGCATGGTGGAGCTGAAACGCGACGCCACGCTCTTGCAGCATGTGTTTCAGCTGCATTGCGAACTGTCTGCAGTTGCCGACCTCGGTGTCGGGCAGGTGGATTCCCGCGCGCAGTGCCATTGAATCGTTGAGTCCGGGTTCGATCTGGCGGCATTTCTCCGCGTCGACCAGATGGAAGTCGATCTTCGCATCGGTCAGCAGCTTGAGCCCGGTGCGCGCCTGCGCCAACTCCTTTTCACCTCGCAACAGCACGAGCATGCCGCGGCCGTTTTCGTAGTCGATCTCCATGTCTTTCGTCAGGGCGCGAGTGCGCGACAGGCTGTCGTGTGCAAGCGAGATCATGGCGGCCCTGCGCTGCAGATAGCCCACGGGTCCACACGCCCGTTGCCAGCGCCAAAGCCAGCCCGCCAGTTCCAGCCCGGGCAGCGTAGCCATCCGCACGGCAGCGTCGCGCTGCAACAGCTGACTCAGCACCTTGCGCAACATGCCGGGCGCGGCCCAGGGCGTGACGTAGCCGGGGGCAATCAGTCCAGCGTTGGCGAAACTTGTTTCGGACGCGACCGTCCCGTTGCGCTCGTACACCGTGACCTCATGACCGTCGCTGTGCAGCGCGTGGGCTGTCGTGATGCCGACAACACCTGCGCCGACGACCGCGATGCGCATTCAGGCACCTTGGCGTGATGGGGCCAGAGTGCGCTCGATCGCCAGCGACAGCGAAAGCAAGCGATCGTCCGCGAGCGCCGCAGCCCAGATCATCAACCCGACCGGCCAATCCCCGGCACGATGGCAGGGCAGCGAAACTGCGCAGCCATCGAGCAGGTTCACGAGCGACGGATTGCGCAACAGCAGTGCGTTGGCGGCAAAGAAGGCATCGTTGTCCGCCACCAGCGGCGCGATCGGGGGAGCGACCATCGGCACCGTCGGCGAGAGCAGCGCGTCGAAGGGCGCAAGCGCATCGCCCATGCGCTCGATCCAGTCTGCACGATCGCGCAGCAGGTCGATGTAGTCCGCTGCGCTCATTGCCTCGCCGCGCCGAATTCGCAGGGCCACACGCGGGTCGTACTGCGCGCCGCGGTCCGCGAGGCGGTGCCGGTGCCAGGCCCAACTCTCGGCTGCCGACAGACCGCCCCCTCGCTGCAGGGCGGCGGCCTGCGAGAGCAGCGGCAGATCGATCTCGACGATCCCGTAGCCCGCGGCACGAAGCACGTCCAGCGCACGATCGAACGCGATCGCTACGGCGGGCTCGAGGCCGTCGAGCACCAGGGTCCGCGGCACCGCCAGGTGCCAGCGCGCAGGTGGCCGCTCTTCGAGCGTGACGTTGCGCGCCGCGAGGACCTCGTGCACGCGCACGGCATCGCGCACCGAGAGCGTGATCGCGCAGGCGGTGTCCAAGGTCGTGGACAACGGAATGCAACCACGCGTGGGCACGAGCCGCGCGGTGGACTTGAAGCCGACGAGGCCCTGAAGTGCCGCGGGGATGCGTATCGATCCCCCCGTGTCGGAGCCGAGCGCTGCCCAAGCCGCACCAGCGCCCACGCTGACCGCGCCGCCCGACGTGGACCCGCCGGGGATGCGTGGCAGGGGATCGAGATTCGCCGTTGCCGGGTTTGCCGGCGTGCCGTGGCGGGGGTTGATGCCGATGCCGGAGAAGGCGAACTCAGTGAGGTTGGTGTGACCGACAAGGGCGGCGCCGGCCGCGCGAAGCCGCGCGACCGCGGGGCAGTCGCTGGTCGCTGGCGCGGCGTCGGACATCGACGCCGAGGCGGCCGTGGTGGGGAAACCGGCCACGTCAAACAGGTCCTTGACCGAGACTGCCAGGCCGGCCAGCGCGGGGAGCGGGCGGCGCTCGGCCGCGAGGCGATCCACCCGGTCCGCCGCCGCGCGCGCCATCAGGTCGAATCGCCGCAGGAAGGCCTTGGCGGCGCTCTCCGAATCGGCTCGGTCGAGCGCATGCTCCAGCGCCCTTCGGGCGCTAATCTGGCCGGCGGCGATCAGGGAAGCGGCATCGGTCAGATCGGTGGGCATCGGGTTCCTGCGTGCTATCATTAATGGGTTTTTCCCCTTGCAGATTGCACTGGGAGACAACCACTCGCGAACCGGCCCTCGAAAGGTGTCGCCATGGCCCCAAGCCATGCGATTCGCGCCGGATTCTAGAACCAACCTTCGGAGCCCCTAACATGGCCGTGTCAATGCGCGAAATGCTGGAAGCCGGTGTCCATTTCGGACATCAGACGCGCTTCTGGAATCCGAAGATGGCCCCCTACATCTATGGCCATCGCAACAAGATCCACATCATCAACCTGGAGAAGACACAGCCGCTCTTCGAGGGGGCGATGAAATTCGTGCGGCAGCTCGCGTCCAAGCGCGGCACGATTCTGATGGTCGGCACCAAGCGTCAGGCCCGCGACGTGATCGCACTTGAAGCCAAGCGCTCCGGAATGCCCTATGTCGACCAGCGATGGCTCGGCGGCATGTTGACCAATTTCAAGACGGTCAAGGGATCGCTCAAGAAGCTCAAGGAAATGCACGCGCAGGTCGAGGCGGGCACCCAGCCGGCGATCAAGAAGGAAGCACTGATGTTCCAGCGCGAGATCGCGAAGCTCGAGAAAGACATCGGGGGCATCGCCGACATGAATGCACTGCCGGACGCGATCTTCGTCATCGACGTCGGTTACCACAAGATCGCCGTGGCCGAAGCCGTCAAGCTCGGCATTCCGGTCATCGGCGTCGTCGATTCGAACCATTCCCCCGAAGGCATCGACTATGTGATTCCCGGCAACGACGATTCGGCCAAGGCCGTGGCCCTGTACGCGCGTGCCGTGGCCGACGCGGTGCTCGAGGGCAAGGCCAACGCCACCACCGAAGTTGTGCAGGCGGCTACCGGCGACGAATTCGTCGAGGTCAGCGAAGACGCCTGAGCTGCGCGTCACGCGCTGCCGACCCAAGGGGCTGTCGCAGGCCCCTTTTTTCCAGTTTCAACGGAGTCAAAGACAAATGCCTGCAATCACCGCCAGCATGGTCGCCGAACTGCGCGCCAAGACCGACGCACCGATGATGGAGTGCAAGAAGGCCCTCGTCGATGCCGAGGGCAACCTGGATCGCGCCGAGGAGATCCTCCGCGTCAAACTGGGGAACAAGGCCGGCAAGGCGGCATCGCGCATCACGGCGGAGGGCGTGGTCGCCGCGGCGGTCGACGGCACGACCGGCGCCCTTGTCGAGGTCAACTGCGAAACCGATTTCGTCTCCAAGAACGAGTCGTTCCTGTCGTTTGCGAAGGCCGTTGCATCGCTCGTGGCGCAGCACGATCCCCTCGACCTGGCGGCGCTGTCGGCACTGCCATACACGCAGGACGGGTTCGGCCCGAGCGTCGAGGATGTGCGCAAGGGCTTGATCGGCAAGATCGGCGAGAACATGTCGATCCGCCGCTTCAACCGCTACGCGGGTGGGGGTCCACTGGCCCACTATCTTCATGGCACCCGGATCGGGGTGATCGTTGAGTTCCAGGGCGATGCCGTGGCGGCCAAGGACGTCGCAATGCACGTGGCCGCGATGAAGCCTGCCGCCCTGTCGCAGGCCGAGGTGCCTGCCTCGATGGTCGACAAGGAGCGCAAGATCGCCGCCGAGAAGGCGGCCGAGAGCGGCAAGCCGGCGGACATCGTCGCCAAGATGGTCGACGGCTCGGTCCAGAAGTTCCTGAAGGAAGTGAGCCTGCTGAATCAGGTCTTCGTCAAGGCGCCCGACGGCAAGCAGACCGTCGAGCAGATGCTCAAGACGGCGGGAACCACAGTCCGGCGCTTCACCCTTTACGTGGTCGGAGAGGGGATCGAGAAGAAGGTCGATGACTTCGCGGCCGAGGTCGCGGCGCAAGTGGCCGCTGCAAAGGGCCAATGAGCGCTTGCAGGGCCGCGTCGTGCCGCCCCTTAAACTCCGGCCATCGCCTCTGAGAATCGTCCCGCATGCCGGCCTATAAACGCATCCTCCTGAAGCTCTCCGGTGAGGCGCTGATGGGCGACGACGCCTACGGCATCAATCGCGCGACCATCGTGCGTCTGGTTCGCGAGGTCCAGGAGGTGACCGCGATGGGCGTCGAGGTGGCCGTGGTGATCGGCGGCGGCAACATCTTCCGAGGCGTGGCCGGCGGCTCGGTGGGCATGGATCGCGCCACGGCCGACTACATGGGCATGCTGGCCACGGTGATGAACTCGCTGGCGCTGGCCGACACGATGCGCCAGGAAGGCATGACCGCCCGCGTCATGAGTGCCATCGCAATCGAGCAGGTCGTCGAACCCTATGTGCGGCCCAAGGCGCTGCAATACCTTGAGGAAGGCA
>Ga0224510_10002909_pt1 | contig 10009 bp, 4 predicted proteins | sample SF_May12_sed_USG_FD_170161 | JGI IMG/M metagenome (GOLD analysis project Ga0224510, IMG submission 170161) | Sediment microbial communities from San Francisco Bay, California, United States - SF_May12_sed_USGS_4_1 | ecosystem: Environmental > Aquatic > Marine > Sediment | place: USA: California... | reverse complement strand
TTCGCCTGGCGATGCTTTGACGCTCGTGTGGAGCGACGAGTTTGACGGCGCAAAGCTCGATCCGGAGGTGTGGTTCTTTGCAACCGGCGATGGTACTGAGAAAGGTCTTCCGGGCGGCTGGGGTAATAACGAGCTGCAGTACTACTTGCCCGACAGCGCCCAACTGGCCAACGGCGTGCTCTCCATTACCGCACGGCGCGAGACAGTCGGTGGTTTGAACTATACGTCGGCGAGAATCAATACCGAGGATCGCTTTGCGTTCAAGTACGGGCGAATCGAAGCGAGCATCAAGCTGCCGTCTGGCCAGGGCCTATGGCCGGCGTTCTGGATGCTGTCGCAGGACAGTCCTTATGGCAGCTGGGCTGCTACGGGTGAGATCGACATCATGGAAGCCATCAATCTCGGTGGCACCGGTGGTAATGAGATATTCGGCACGATTCACTTTGGCGGCGCATTCCCGGCCAATACCAGCGCGTCAGCACGCTACACCCCGTCGGTTGCCGTCACCGAAGACTTCCATACCTACGCGCTCGAGTGGGACGAGTTCGAGATGCGCTGGTATTTCGACGACACTTTATACGCAGTGCAGAATTCATGGTTCTCGACTGCCGCGCCTTACCCCGCGCCGTTCGACCAGCCGTTCCACATTCTTTTGAACCTGGCCGTTGGCGGCAACTTTCCGGGCAACACGATCGATGGCAGTGCGCTTCCGGCGACCATGGAAGTCGACTGGGTTCGCGTTTATTCGGGAGAAGACAACCGGGTAGTCGCGGATCCCGGGACGATTCCGGACGATGTCATTTACGCAAGTGACCCGAACGAGATCGTGGACATCGTATTCGGCGTCGACTACACGGGTTTTGATCCATTCGGTTCGGGCTCCGCATTCGATAACAATGTGACAGTCGACCCGGATTTCAGCCCGGCATTCGGCGTGACTACCGGCAACGGCTACGGTGCCCAGGTGGGTCAATTCGCTATCGTCGGCTTTGCCGCCGGTTTTGCATCCGGCTACGAGACGCTCGACTTCAAGGCGAAGGGCCTCAACAACGACCTCATTCGGGTGAAGTTCCTGAACGACGGCGACTACATCGACATCGATCTGACGAATTCCGGCTATGCCACCGCCCTCGGCAATGACTGGTACCAGGTTTCGGTCCCGATCGTCGATTTCACCGGGGTGGCCACAGCAACGGCGTTGTTGTTCGAGACCGATAATACCGCGGCAAACTCGTTTCGATTTTTGCTGACCGACCTGGGCTTTAGTGGTACCGCAGCGACGCCAGGTATTACGCCGGAGGCCGTGGTGTATGCGAGCGACCCGGGTGTTACGGAAGACCTGGCACCGCCGGCGATCGACAACTTCGGATCGGGCGCGGTGTTTGACGGTGCCTTTGCCGGCGATGCGGATTACAACCCGGCCTTCCAGGTGACCAGTGGCGAAGGTTACGGCGGCGGCGTGCACGTGGGCTTCGTGGCCTTCAACGGTTACGCGGCGGGCTTTGCCGCAGGTTACGGCACGTTCGAGTTCAAGGCGAAGGTCAATGCGCCGGGTTCGGCGAGCGCGTTCGAGGTCAAGTTCATCAACGGCGGCGATACCAGCGTGACTTACGACCTGACGAGCTATTCGGGTTCGACGGCGCTCGGCAATGGCTGGTACCAGGTGCAGATCCCGATGAGCGATTTTGCGGCGACGATTGCCGCCAACAGCGGCTTCCTGCTGGGACCGCTGGGTGCGCAGTCCGGCCCGTTCACGATGCTGCTGACCGACATCGGCTTCAGCGGCACGGCCGGTGGCGGCGGTAACTGCGACGTAGTCGGCGGTGAGTATGCGGTGAACGGCGGCTTCGAAGCCGGCGACCTGTCCTGTTTCGAGGTGTTCCAGAACGGCGGCAGCGTGACGGCGGACAACACCGAGAACAACGGCGGCAGCTGGTCGGCGCATGCGGTGGCGGGGCCGGGCAACAACCCGGTGTTGAAGCTCGAGCGTCGTGCCGTCGGCATCGTGATGGGCAACGACATCGTCGACATCTCGTTTGATATGAAGGGAGTGGCGGCTGACGGCGGTGTGATCTTCCCGGAATTCATTTCAGAGGGTGCCGGTGGCGCGACGCAGAGCCAGTTGCTGCAAACGATTGCGTCGCCAACGGCTGGCTGGACGACCTACAGCTACAGTCCGACGGCTGCGGCCGACGTTTCCGGTGGCATCACGTTCCAGATCGCGGTGGTCTGTGGCGGTGTACCGACCTGTACCGCAAATGTCTTCATCGACAACGTCTCCATGACCATACGGTAGCCAGGTGCGGACATGAAAATGCAAATATTCGGCAATCATCAAGCAACCCAAATTCAAAAAAGAGTAGTCGCTATGGCGGTAACAAGCTTCTTCGAGTGGGCACAAAAAGTCGGTAGAGCGTGGCCAGCCACACTGTTACTTGCTGTTGCGGCGTTTGGCCAGGCGCAGGCAGCCGACGTGGTTACGACCGTCAAGGACGAGAGCGGCTGGAAGCTGCAGGTCAATGGCGAAGACTATTACGTAAAGGGTGTGGTCTGGAGCTACTCGCCCAGAAATCAAAACTACACCTACAACCTGTGGGGCGAGTCTGACGACTTCATCCGCAAGGTGCTGGACTATGAATTCGGTCTCATGAAGGCTGCTGGCATAAATACGATCCGCAGTTTCGCGATGATCCCGCCGCAATGGGTCGAATATATTTTCAAGGAACACGGCATCCGCACCGCGATCAACCCGCTTATGGGTCGATACGGCTATACGATTGGCGGCAGGTGGGTGCCCAATGTGGATTATTCGGACGAGCTGACGCGTGCGACGCTCAAGGCTGACATGCTGGAGTACGTCAACCAGTACAAGAACACACCGGGCATCCTCATGTTCGCTTTCGGCAACGAGAGTAACTACGGCCTGTCCTGGTCCAGCTTCGAAATCGAAAACCTCCCGGTGGGGGAACAGAACACCGCCAAGGCCCGCCACCTTTACAGCTTGTTCAACGAGGTAGTGACCGCCGGCAAAAAGATGGCGCCGAATCTGCCGTTTACTATCGTCAATGGCGACATCCAGTACATCGATCTGATTGCCGAACTCATGCCGGATCTCGAACTGCTCGGGGTCAATGCCTACCGGGGCAAGAGTTTCACGAGTCTTTGGGCCGATGTCGATAGGAAACTGGACCTGCCGGTATTGTTTTTCGAATTCGGCAGCGATGCGTTCAATGCCAAGGAATTCCAGGAAGACCAGGTCGCGCAGGCGATGTTGCTGAAAGAGCAATGGAAGGAAATGTACAACAAGGCCGCTGGCAATGGTGAAGAAGGCAATTCCATCGGCGGCTTCGTGTTCGAGTGGCGCGACGAGTGGTGGAAGTACCTGCAGATCGAGAATCTCGACAAGCAGGATACCAATGCCTCCTGGGCTAACCAGGGCTACCTGTTCGATTGGGTGGATGGCAAGAACAACATGAACGAAGAGTGGTTCGGCATCACTGCACTGGGCACGCCAAACGCCGACGGTGTGTACACGGCGAGGCCGAGGGCTGCGTACGACGTGTTGTCGGAAATCTGGCACATGGACCCGTACCTGTTCAAGAAAAGCGCATTCAACCAGGCGATCGACAATTTCAACATGGACTACTATGCGCTGAAGGGCGAGGTCCGACTGCTGAAAAGCGAAAACCAGGAATCCAAACGCGGCCTGCATTTCGAAGGCGGGCGATTATTTGCGGAAATGCTGATCAAAGGCACGGAGGCCGATATTTCGGAGAACGGTGAAAATGGCACCGAATTCTCCGATGGCCAGATGGTCTTTCTGGACTTCGGCTTCGAGCCTACTGACAAGATTAAAGGGCAGTTCACCATCAATGCGCTGGCAGGCGTGGCCGACACCGAGCCGCTGGAAATCCGCTACGGTCGCCGCGGTTTACCCCAGACAGTGATCGCGGTCGATGATTCAAGTGGCGAACTCGTCGTGGTCACCACGGATGTCAAGGATCGTGAACGAGTTGAGATCTACGACTTCGAGGCGAGCTATGTTGGTGCAAGCGTCGACGTTAACGCTTTCTATCACACGCGTCGTTTTCACTGGGGCTACGAGGGTGACTTCTTCGGGCTGATTCGGGAAGCGACCGATCTTGAAGGCATGGATATCTGGAATGCCAAGGCGCCGGAAGGTGTCGAACTAATCGGCAAAGACAAACTGGACGGCTTGAAGATTTTAGTGGGGCCCGAAGTCTACTGGGGCGCCAACCCGAAGTTCGTCTTCAAGTACGATTTTAATCTCGGCAAGACCGAGATGACGTTTATCCATTCGGAGGACATTGCGCGCAAGGGTGAAGGAACCGGAGCAACCGGCGCGACCCAGAGACAGTCGCGTCAGACAACCCTGTATGCCAAGAGGAACCTAACGGAGAACATCAAGCTCGAGCTCGGCGGCATCGTGTCGGCCACGGAGAAGGTGGACGAAGTGTTCGATCGCATTGATAGGGCCGGGAACATCTACCTGGATAAAATTGATTTTGAGGATACGCTGGGTTTCAAGGCGAAGCTGACGTTTCCCGTATTCGGCAAAGAAACCTACTTGCAGGCGACGCACGCGGGCCTTGTCGCCGATGGCGGCGATGCCCTCAAGACATTCGGTGTATTCGACCCCAGTCACTTACCGTATTCCGGTATGGGCAACAAGCAGGAGTATGAAGCTGGTATGATCATGGGCTTTGGCAGTCTCATGATTTATCCGCGGGTCATGTACCGCGATAACCTGGTGCACGCCAATCCGTACATTCCGCCTTCCATTTCGGGTGGCGTACTGAACCCCGGTACCAGCCCTCGAGACACGGACTCCGACCCGTTTGCTGTCCTGGGAAACCGCGAGGCAAGATCCGCCGAGGTTTACGCTACCTGGGATCCAACGGGTGTCACTCCGTTTTATGATTGGGATAACGACTGGCGCGAGGATGCGAAATTTGCCATGAATTTCGGCGGCAACTACACAGAGTATCCGACGTTCACCGATGCAAACCTGTTCTTTTTCGTCCCGACAGAGTCGAACGCCTCCTTTGGCAGAGGGCTGCCGCGAGAGGACGTATGGTCGATGTCGAGCCGGATGGTGTTCAATCCAAACCGAAACGCGAAATACATCGTGAAACTCATCAGGGGCTTTGATCAGTCGACCGGTGAGCCGGACGGAGGCACACGCGATTTCTTCGAGTTGCACGCGAAAGCCGTGCTCAATCGTCGACATATCATTTCGGGCTACTTCAAGAAAGATGCTTGGGGTCCGTACGATTTTTACCGGCAGTTTAACGTCACTTTCCCCGAACAGTTCAAGATCGACTATTCGATACTGCTGGGCGGAACTGCGCTTGGATCCGTCGCGGATGAAGACCGTGCCACCAAGATCGGCATCCGCGCGCTGTATCGATCGAACGATGAAAACAGTAGTGAGGACCTGAACATGGTTGGCGATTACCGCTTTCAGACCGTTCTCTATTTCAACTACCAGTTTTAGGTGTGAGCATGTATAGCCAAGGAATTAGCGAAATGAGGAACCTGCTTTTGCTGGCTCTGGCCGTCGTGGCCACGGCCGGCTGTAACAGCGAACGCGACGCGGAAGACGGCGTTGTAATCAACGCCATCGTCCTGCCCACAGATGTGGTGCTGAACCTGGCCTGTGAAAATGTTGGTATCGCCGGCGAAACCTGCGTTCTTGGCGATCCCGAGAACCCGTTTGTGACCACCGCGATCATCGAATTCGATCCGAATAACCCGGATGCGGACAATAAGTTCGATCTGTTCAACTCGATCCCGGCGGGTCCGACGGGCGCCAAGGCCCGCTTCTATTTCTGGGCAACCGCACTCGCGAGGCGGCCTTCCGGCGAGAACCAGTTTTACACGGCACTGGCACTGCACGAGTTGTTCGATGCCAACAGCAACGTGCTTTCAGCTGACGAACTGGTGCGGGCACAAGCACTGAAGGCGTATCGTTCCGTCCTTGATAACTTCTTCGGCTCCGTAACGGTTTTCACCTGCTGTCCCGGTGCGAGTCCTGTCGGCGAGCCTGTGGCGTTTGCCGTACCGCTGAACGAGCTGACGGCCGACGCCCTTTACCGCACCGACGCCACCGGCTACAGGCGGCTGGTCGATGGCGATCCTATCCTGGTGCTGGAGCTGTTCGTCGACTGGGGCTATGCCTATCAGCCTGCAACGCCGCCGAACTTTGACAACGGCGTGATAACGGTCGGCCAGTTCTAGCGGTCATTATTCCGCGAACGATTTGATGCGCAAACTCGTCGTCGCATGGGTCCTGCTGCTCGCAGGGCCTTTGTTATTGGGCGAGGCAGTGATGGCTGAGGCGATACCGGTCAAACTGGAAAAGACCGGGCAGGGCTGGCAGTTGCTGCGTGGCGGAGAGCCGTACTTCATTCGCGGCGCCGGTGGCACGCACTCACTCGAGCAGCTTGCTGCAGCAGGTGCCAATTCCCTGCGCACCTGGGGCGCCGATAAGATCGGGCCCGTACTAGACGAGGCGCACGCTCTGGGTCTCACAGTAACGGTCGGCATCTGGCTCGGCCACGAGCGCCACGGCTTCAACTACCATGACCCGGCTCAGGTCGCGGCGCAACTGCAGCAGGCTCGCGAGACGGTGCTGCGGTACAAGGACCATCCCGCTGTGCTGCTATGGGGCATTGGCAATGAGATGGAAGGGTTCGACACCGGTGACGATCCTGTCATCTGGGCGGCCGTCGACGATATAGCGGCCATGGCAAAGGCGCTCGATCCGAACCATCCGACCATGACCGTCACGGCCGAGATCGGCGGTGGGCGAATTAAGGGCGTCCACGAGCGCAGTCCGGCCATAGACATTCACGGCATCAATTCCTACGGCGGCGCGCCGTCTCTGCACGAGCGCTATCGCAAGGGCGGCGGCAGCAAGCCCTACGTGATTACCGAGTTCGGCCCGGTCGGTCCCTGGGAAATGCCGAAGACCGAGTGGGGTGCTCCGTACGAGCAGACCAGCAGCGAGAAAGCGGCGTTTTACCGTCAGAGTTACGAGCAAGGCGTCGTCGCTGCGCCCGGGCTCGCGCTGGGTTCTTACGCGTTCCTCTGGGGTCACAAGATGGAGGGCACCGCGACCTGGATGGGGATGTTTCTCGACGATGGCGCGCGTCTCGCCGCGGTCGACGTGATGACGGAGTTGTGGTCGGGGCAGCCGCCAGCGGATCTCGCCCCCACGGTGGCGGCGTTTCGCATCGAGGGCGACCCGCAGTTGGATCCGGGTTCGGAGTTCACAGCGCAGGCCGTGCTTGCGGACCCCGAAGGCGGGCCGCTCCGCGTACGCTGGTCGCTGCGAGCCGAATCCGGCGACTACCTGACCGGCGGCGACTTCCGGCCGGACCTGCCCGACATCGACGGCGCCATTCTCGAAGGCCGAATCGACGGCGCCACGGTCCGTATGCCGGCGGAACCGGGACCCTACCGGCTCTACCTGTTTGCCTACGATGCTGCGGGCAATGCGGCGACAGCCAATGTGCCGCTGCTGGTCAAGGGCGAGGTCCGCAAGCGCTTCCCGATCTCCGTGTACGAGGACGGCTTCGATAACATGCCGTGGGTCCCTTCAGGCTGGATGGGGTCGGTTGATTCGCTATCGCTCAATGGCGACTATCGCGACGAACCCGCACATGAGGGCGTCGCGTCGATAAGGATGCGCTACGAGGGACAATTCGGCTGGGTCGGTGTTGCCTGGCAGCATCCGGCCAATAACTGGGGAGAAATGCAAGGCGGCTTTGACATCACCGGTGCATCGCAGCTGCAAGTCTGGGCGCGCGGCGAATACGGTGGCGAAACGGTCAGCTTCGGTGTCGGCTTGCTCGAGAAAGACCGGGCGCATCCCGACTCCGGCATCGCGAAGATCGACAACATCATGCTGACGCGCGAGTGGCAGCGTTACACAGTGCCACTAAAAAAGCTCGACCTGTCGAGCCTGAAGACCGGTTTCGTCGTGACTTTGGCCGGCCGGCAAACGCCGGTAACTATCTACCTCGACAGTATCCGATTTATTCGCTGAGTGTTCTTTACGCTGGTGCCGGTCCGGTGGATTCGCGAATCTTGATTTCGGCGGGCACGATTTCGTGCGCAGTGCTGGCCGTATCCTTGCCGTTATTGCGCGCCAACATTAATACGGCACGTTCGGCCATGCGTACCAGCGGCTGGCGGACGGTCGTCAGGGGCGGGTCCATCTGCTGCGACAGAGTAATATCGTCGAAGCCGGCGATTGACAGTTGCCACGGCACCTCCACGCCTAGGCGATGGGCGGTGCGCATGGCGCCGACGGCCATGTCGTCATTGGCTGCAATGATTGCCGTTGGACGGGTCTTGCGACCGATCAGTTTGGCGGCAGCGCGTTCGCCGGAGCCGAATGAATTGTCGCCTGCGACCACCAACTGCGCGGAAAATTTCAGGCCGCTGTCGCGCAGGCCATCCTTGTAACCGAGGAAGCGATTGCCGACGGCCTTGTGATCGGGGTCGCCCGTGATGTAAGCAATTCGCGAGTGTCCGAGCCCGGCCAGGTAGCGCGTCATCTCTGCAGTCACCTCGCGATCGTTCGTCGCTACCGACAGCTGTTTGACCTGTTGCTGACCCGGTGACAAGCGAACCAGCGGGGTCTTTGTTGCCTCGATCGCGCGTACGATCTTTTGCATGTTTGATAGCGGCGCCGCCAGCACGATACCGGCCAGCCGCGTTTCCTTGATCAAAGTCGTAAGCTCCGCAACGACGCTTTTTCGTCGAAAATTGCAGGGATGTATGAGCAACTCGCAGAGCGTCGATCGACAGCCCTGCAATGCACCTTGCTGCATCCTGATGATGTAGCCCGAACTCGGCAATTCATATGCGGCGGGATCGTCGTAAACAAGGCCAATCAGGTGGGAGCGATGGCTGGCGAGGTTGCGGGCCGACTGGTCGGGCCGGTAATTCAGTTCCGCCACCGCCTTTTCGACGCGTTCCTTCGTCGTCGATCGCACATTCGGCTCACGATTGACGACCCGCGATACCGTCTTGATGGAAACGCCTGCCAGCTTGGCAACGTCAAATATTGTGGGCTTGGATAACGACATGATGCTGTCAGCAACTGCTCGGTCTTGTTATTGCCGTCTCACCATTAGGCCTTTAGATGACAGCGCTGTCAACCTTTTCCGGTAGCTCTGTGTAGAGTCGCTGCATTACCAGTTTCGGCGTGCGATCCACCCGGAACAGGCCCCAGTGTTTCTCGGGCTCCTGCGGGTCAGGTGAGCCTTTCCACGGCTCATCGAATGCTTCGAAGACGAACGTCAGAATTTTTTCGTGCGTGGTCCATTCCAGTAACTGTTCATAGTATTTCGCCTGCAATTCTTCGGATGCATTCCATGGATCGATGCCGCGTCCGTTTGCAGTCGTGGTCCAGCCAGCCTCGGTAATGATGACGGGCTTGCCCGGGTAATGATTGACCACCGAATGATAATTCTGTTTCGTGAATTCCAGCGCATCCTCCATCGTGCGGTATTCCCATGCCGGGTAGCTGTGCACCGAAATAAAGTCGAGCTCGGCCGCGAGCGGTTCGAGTTTATAGGTCCATGGCACGTAATTTTCGCAAAACGTAACCGGTTGTGCGATCGCAGCTTTTATCCGCCGCACGTAGGCGAGCAGGTTTTGCACGGGTACCATGTGGTCAGTCCATTCGACGCTGGCTTCGTTGCCGACCGATACGGAGAACACGGCGTCTGCGTATCGCGTGGCCAGGGTAATAAGGCGACCGATCTCATTGCTGTTCTTCTGCCGATTCTGAGCGAGCGTTGCGTCGCTGAATTCCGCGCCCCACGGACAATGCGGATTACTCATTTCCGCGGCCATGTCCACGCCCAGCATAACCCTGAACTGCAATTCTTCCCGCTCGATCACGTCGAGCACGATCTCGGCGTGCCGGCTGCAATCGTACAGGCGCAGGTACTTCCAGTTCAGGGTTATG
>Ga0224510_10002908_pt1 | contig 10009 bp, 9 predicted proteins | sample SF_May12_sed_USG_FD_170161 | JGI IMG/M metagenome (GOLD analysis project Ga0224510, IMG submission 170161) | Sediment microbial communities from San Francisco Bay, California, United States - SF_May12_sed_USGS_4_1 | ecosystem: Environmental > Aquatic > Marine > Sediment | place: USA: California... | reverse complement strand
ACTACAAGAAAGGGAGGTTGAACGGATCGGCAGCGGCCATTCCACCAAAGTGAACGTACGGGTTATTGCGGCCACCAATCGTGACCTCCATGCAGCGGTGAAGGCCGGCTCCTTCCGGGCCGATCTTCTGTATCGATTGAACGTGTTTCCGATCGAGGTGCCGCCTCTGTCCGCTCGTGCAGCTGATATTCCACTCTTGGTCAATCGGTTTGTTGGCAAATTCTCAGCCAAGCTGGGCAAGAAGATCGACGGGGTGTCTCAATCAACCATGGATCGCCTGATGAAGTATGCCTGGCCCGGCAACATCCGTGAGTTGGAGAATGTGATCGAACGGGCCACAATCCTCGCGAATGGGCCACTACTTCAGATTGACGATGTGATGCTTCAGGGGAACTCCGCCTCACCATTGCCGGTCGCCGATTCTCTGGAAGAGGTCGAACGAACCCACATTCTCCGCATCCTTCAACATACAAACTGGGCCATTGAAGGAAAACAGGGCGCCGCGACTCGGCTTGGTCTCCATCCCAACACGCTTCGATCCCGGATGCAGAAGCTCGGCATCAAGAAACCTCTCCCCACCGCATAACAACGCATCTCACGTTCCATCCCCACGACATATCGTAGCTCCACGATATGTCGTGGAGGCATCTCTCTTTCATTCTGCTTTATCTTGCCGCGAATAATTAGGCAACTGCTTGTTTCTCCAGCGCTAGATCTTGTTTCACTGATCGTAGAGATACGTGGCACCGCCCTTGCGGTACTGTCTCGATATTGTAATCGATGCGCCGGAAACAGCAGGGCAAACGGACATCCACAATCTCGTGAGTGTCATTCAATCAAAGGAGAACCCATGAAAACTGCAATCATCATTCTGTCCGACCCGAAGAGTGGTTCCGAAGAATCGCTTGGGCGAGTCTTCAATGCGCTGGCCCTTGCAGCTGAATGTAAGCAGAAAGGCGACGAAGTCGCCGTCGTCTTCAATGGCGCCGGCACAAGGTGGCCGGCTGAATTGACCAAGCTCTCACATCCGGCTAATGGACTCTACAATTCCGTGCGTGATGTCGTGCAAGGCGCCTCGTGCGGTTGTGCAGAAGTCTTTGGGGCGACGGAAAGCGTCAAGGCCTGTGGCGTGCCGATTGTGAAAGACCATGCTCTCGCTGGAACAGCAGGGCTCTTGAGCCTGCGCCGGTATGTGGCGGAGGGATGGAATACCATCGTGTTCTGAGCTGACTCTCACGATGCGATCAGGAGGGTTGCTCCTGATCGCCGGTGAGTTGAAGGGCACAAGGGGTAACCATGGCGACGAAGTATCTCGATCTGACATTTACGGATGCGGTGTGTCGCACACAGACAGCGTACTACGGGAGGGCGAGCAAGATCACAGGAGCTCCCGAGCGAGATCTACTGGGCCACGCCGAGGCTGAGTTCATTGCAGATCGCGATAGTTTCTATTTGGGTTCCATCAGCGAAAGTGGATGGCCCTACATTCAGCATCGGGGCGGCGCCAAGGGGTTTTTACGGGTCGTGTCCGAGACGACCTTGGCCTTCGCCGACTACAAAGGCAATCGCCAGCTGCTCACAACCGGCAACGTCTCCGTGAAGGATCGTGTGGCGCTGTTTCTCATGGACTACCAGAACCGAGCGCGCTTGAAGATTCTTGGGCACGCCCGTGTCGAAGATGCTCGCGTCCATCCAGAACTCGTTGTGCAGCTTGCTGATCCAACGATGCGGTCGGTGGTGGAGCGACTGGTCTTCATCGACGTCGTCTCATTCGACTGGAATTGCCCGAAGTACATCACGCCTCGGTATTCGGCGGAAGAAGTCGAAGAGTATGCTGGTTCGCTGAGAAAGCGCATTGCCGAGCTGGAGACCGAATTGCATGCCGCAAAGACAGAGGCAGGACTTTAAAACACCTGTCCCAAGGACATTGTTTTGCGATTGTCGGTTGTACCGTTTCCGCAAGAGAGCGTGATGCCATCAGACCCTAACAACCGCCCCCCTATTCCACCATTCACTCAGGACACTGCTGCCCAGAAGGTCCGAATGGCGGAAGACGCGTGGAATACGCGTGACCCCGAAAGAGTATCGTTGGCCTACAGCGCGGACAGCCAGTGGCGAAATCGCTCGGAGTTTCTGTCTGGGCATGAGGCGATTGTCCGGTTTCTACGGCGCAAATGGAAGACCGAAGTGGATTACCGTCTGATCAAGGAACTCTGGGCCTACCAAGGTAACCGGATTGCCGTGCGTTTCGCCTACGAGTGGCACGATGACTCAGGAAATTGGTTCCGCTCATACGGAAACGAGAATTGGGAATTCGACGACAACGGCCTCATGCGCCGGCGTATCGCAAGTATCAATGACCTGGCAATCTCCGAAAAGGATCGAAGGTATTTCTGGCCCATCGGTCGACGGCCCGACGATCACCCTGGGCTCTCTGAGCTTGGCCTATAGATATCCATGCCCTACCGATGGTGGCGTCTACCCGCGGATTGAGCCCATCTGACCCATGGCGGTTTGGCCCAGACTAGGGAATGAAGCGCGAAGGGCAGGACGCACAACTCGATTCCTACCAGCCTCGCTTGTCTCGCCCATCTCGCGCAAATCGTGCATCAACTGTTGCGGCAGACGTGTTCGTGTATGCCACACGCTTAGTTTCGGTTCTTGAGCGCGTCGCGGATCTCCATCAGCAATTTCTCCTCGTTGGACGGCGCTGGCGGAGCAGGCGGCGGCGGAGCTGTTTCTTTTTTCAACCGATTCATCTGTTTGACCAACATGAAGATGACGAAGGCAATGATGCGAAAGTCAGAGACGCTTTGCAGAAAGACCCCGTAATTAAGCGTCGAGGCGGCGGCCGCTTTCGCCGCCACCAAGGATGGTGCGGGGTATTGGACATATTGATGAAGAGGCTGGAAAAATCCACTTTGCCCATCAGCGGCCCAAGGGGAGGCATGAGGACGTCGCTGACGAGCGACGAGACGATCTTGCCGAAGGCGCCGCCGATGATCACGCCGATCGCCATGTCGAGGACATTACCGCTCATGGCACCCCCCCCCTCAACTCTTTCAGCATTCTGCCCCCTCTCGCAGGCTGCGAAACAATCGGGTTTTATGCTTCGGCAAGCTCAGCACGAACGGATAACGCCAGCATATTCAATGAGCGCACCGTTCGCCCTGAGGCTCTCGAGGGATGAGCGGAGGGTTTTCCGCAGCCTGCTAGACTGGGGTCTTGGAATGATTGACAACTCGCGGGATGGCCATGCTTTGTACGGGCTTGGCCCGACCGTTTCAGGGCTGAGCTCGGTCGAGACCGAATGCGGTATGCAGGGCGCGCATGGCCAGTTCGAGATACTTTTCGTCAATCACGCAGGAGATTTTGATCTCCGAGGTGCTGATCATCATGATATTGACGCCCTCGCGCGCGAGCACTTCGAACATTTTCGCCGCGACTCCTGAATGGGATCGCATGCCCACCCCGATGAGCGAGACCTTCGCAATCGCTTCGGTCACCGACACCGACTTGGCTTCGATGTCCTTGGCCACGGCTTCAATGATCGGCACGGCTTTTTTGAGATCGACACGCGGCACCGTGAACGACAGATCCGTCGTAGCCGCCTGGCTGATATTCTGAATGATCATGTCGACATTGATATGGGCCTCCGCCACGGTCCCGAAAATCCGCGCAGCGACGCCCGGCTTATCGGGTACGCCGACGATCGTGATCTTCGCCTGATTGCGGTCCCCGGTGACTCCGGCCACCGCCACCGCTTCCATGTCCGTATCTTCCTTCGTCACGAGGGTCCCCTTTCCTTCCTTGAAGCTCGAATTCACCTCCACCGGCACGTTGAACTTGGCCGCAAACTCGACCGATCTGGTCTGAAGGACTTTGGCCCCGAGGCTGGCCATTTCGAGCATCTCTTCGTAGGAGATTTTATCGATCCGCCGCGCCGTCGGCACAATATTGGGGTCCGCCGTGTAGACTCCGTCCACGTCGGTAAAGATGACACAGCGGTCCGCCTTCAACGCCGCGGCCAACGCCACGGCGGAAAGATCGGACCCTCCGCGGCCGAGCGTCGTCACATCCGACTGTGCATTGATCCCTTGGAACCCCGCCACGACCGGAATGATACCTTCTTCCAGCGCCTCGCGGATTCGATCCGCCGTGACCCGCGCGATGCGGGCGTTGGTATGGGCGCTATCGGTCATGATGCCGACTTGCCGGCCCGTGTAGGACCGTGCATTGATCCCCCGCCCGCGCAATTCCATGGCCAACAGGGCAATCGTGACCCGCTCTCCGGTCGAGAGCAGCATGTCCAGCTCGCGCTCGTCCGGAACCGGTGTCGCCTCATGCGCCAGCTTGAGCAAGCGGTCCGTTTCGCCGCTCATGGCGGATAGCACGACTACGATCCGATGCCCCTCCCGCTGTGTTCGGACCACCCGGTCGGCGACCCGGTGAATCCGCTCGATCGATCCGACCGACGTGCCGCCATACTTTTGGACGATCAATGCCACCGGCGTCACCCGTTTGCAAAGAGCTTGTTGACAAACTTGGTGGCGTCGCGGACCGGCGTCTCTGCAGCCTGGGCGTCGGACTCTGTAAACCGACGGCTCCCCGGCGGCGCCGCCTTTCCGCCTCCTTCTCCGAAGGCATAGAACGCGGGGACTTGCGAGACATCGCCATGATCACAAATGACCAGATAGCGGTACGGCCCCTGTTTGGCCAATCCCTCGATCACGGGACCGACGAGATCTCGATCGAACGCTTCGATGCCGCGCACCTTTGCGTTGGGATCAGAACTGTGAACAACCTCGTCCGTCAGCCCGGCATGCACATAGATGAAGTCTTTCTTGGCAGATTCCGCCAGCGCCATGGCCGCCTTCGCGCGGAGGTCTCCGGCCGCAAGCTGATCGGGGTCCACCGCATCGAGGCCGGCACAGATCCCAACACCGCGCTGCACGTCGCTCGTGGCCACGACCGCGCCTTTGATGTGATACTTTTCCGGCAGGCTCGGCCACAGGACGGCCCGCCCCTCACCCCACAGCCAGACGCAATTCGCCGGCTTCTTGCCTGCGGCTTCCCGTTCCTCATTCACCGGATGATCGCGCAGAATCAGGTGCGCGGCGTCCATGAGCATCCGAAGAATGTCGGCGCCGTCACCGGTGGGTAATGCATCCGCGATGGACCGGCCGAGGACGGTCTTGGGATCCACGCAGACCGCCCGTGACTTTCCGTTGACCCAGACCATGAGATGGCGATGGCCCGCTCCGGGATAAAATTGGATGGTCTCGGACCCCAGTTGTTCGTTCATCGCCTCGATCAATTCCCGAGCCTCTTCCGTGTCAATCAAGCCGGCGGTCGCATCGTCCAATAGCACGTGGGAACCCAGTTTCTTGATGTCGCCGATGGCCTTTCCACCTTCCGGCTTCACGGTCACCATCGTGCACCGATAGACCACGTCCTGTTCTGTCACGGAGACGCCCAAGCTGGCCGCTTCAAGCGGGCCCGGGCCTTGATAATACTTCTTCGGGTCATATCCAAGAATTGCCGCGCTGCTCAATCCGCTTCTATAGAGCAGGCCGTCGGTGGGAATCAGGAGCCTGCCGAGCTCTCCGCTCTGCGCCAGACGATCGAGATGAGGGGTCGAGGAAGCCTGAAGCGGCGTACGGCCGCCCAGTTCTTGCCGAGGCTGATCGGCCATTCCACCGGCGTGCAAGATTACATATTTCATCTGGTCTGCACCATGCTTACATCCGCAAGAGACGGGCGACATCCTCGCGTGTCGCTTTGACGGTCAACGGTTGCTTGGACACGCTGATGGCCGTATCCGCATCTTTCAACCCATGCCCAGTTAAGGTGCATACCACCGTGTCTCCTTCTCGTAGCGCCCCTGCCCGATGCAATTTGGCCACTCCTGCGACCGATGCGGCGGAAGCCGGTTCGCAAAAGACGCCCTCTGTGGACGCCACGGTTACATAGGCGTGAAGAATTTCTTCGTCGGTCACCATATCGATGGCGCCGGAAGACTCGTCGACAGCCTTCAGGGCCGCCGACCAGCTGGCCGGGTTGCCGATGCGAATCGCCGTCGCAACAGTCTGTGGCTGCTCCACTATTTTCCCCAACACGATCGGAGCCGCGCCGGCAGCCTGAAATCCCATCATGCGGGGAAGTTTCGTCGTTTGATTCGCCATGCGATACTCCTGATATCCCTTCCAGTAGGCCGTAATATTTCCCGCATTGCCAACCGGCAGCACATGAAGCATCGGCGCATCGCCGAGTTGATCGCACACCTCGAACGCGGCGGTCTTCTGGCCTTCGATTCGGAATGGATTCAGTGAGTTGACCAACTCGATATGATGGGCGGCTGAGAGATCCTTGACGAGCGCGAGAGCCTGGTCGAAATTCCCTTCGATTTGAATCACCGTGGCTTGATGCATCATCGCTTGAGAGAGTTTCCCCATCGCGATCTTGCCGGCGGGAATCAGCACGTAGACGGCCACCCCTGCGCGGGCGCCATAGGCGGCGGCGGCGGCGGACGTGTTGCCGGTGGAGGCGCACATCACGGCTCGAGCGCCCTGTTCGACCGCCTTCGAAATCGCCATCGTCATGCCGCGGTCTTTGAATGAGCCCGTCGGATTCATACCCTCGAATTTAAGGTGCAGGTCGATCCCTGGCGCAATCGCCTTGGCCAGTCTCGCCGCGCGAATGAGCGGCGTATTGCCCTCGGACAGGCTGATGACCGGTGTCTGATCAGACACCGGAAGAAACTTGCGATATTCTTCGATAATGCCGCGCCAGCGATTCATCCGATCACTCGTCCATTCACTCGTCTCGGCCTTCAACCCGAATAAGCGTCGCGGGTTCGGATACGAAGGCCTTGCGGTTGATGTCGCGGAGCGCCGTTTGCACATCGCGCTCCTTGGCCATATGCGTCTTGATGACCACCGACACCGTCTGCCCTTCCCGGCGCCCCTGCTGCAACATCGACGAAATACTGATGCCGCAGCGGCCCAGTTCGCCGGCAATCTGCGCCAAGACGCCGGGACGATCGACCACCATGAATCGCAGATAGTACAGCGAGCTGATTTCTTCTATCGGCTTCATGCGCATCGGTCGCCGCTCTTCCTGTCGAAACGACGCAACTGGCACACGGCCGACCGCGCCCTTGAGCAAATTCCGGCCGATAGCGATCACGTCGCTCACCACAGCGCTCCCGGTCGGCATCGATCCGGCCCCTCGGCCGTATAAAATGACGTCGCCGACTGCGTCGCCGACCAATTGAATCGCGTTATAGACGCCGTCGACCTGCGCGATAGGAGAGGCCGACGGCACCATCGTGGGGTGCACACGGGCTTCGACTTCGCCGTCCGCAAGCTTCGCGATGCCCAGCAGTTTGATCGTAAACCCGAATTCCTTCGCATAGGCGATGTCGGTCGGCGTGATGTGCGTGATCCCTTCGGTAAAGATCTCTTTGAAATTCACCGGCGTGCCGTAGGCCAGACTCACGAGAATGGCGAGTTTGTGCGCCGAGTCGATTCCCGCCACGTCGAAGGTGGGGTCTGCTTCGGCGTATCCGGCTTGCTGCGCGTCTTTGAGCACCGACTCGAAACTCTCGCCCTCGCGGGTCATTCTCGATAGAATGTAATTCGAGGTGCCGTTGATGATGCCATAGATGGACTCGATCGTATTGCCTGCAAGGCCTTCCATCAGCGATCGAACGACGGGAATCCCACCGCCCACGCTGGCTTCGAACCCTACATCCACGCCCTGGCGCGTCGCGGCCTCGAAAATTTCTTCTCCGTGGAGAGCGAGAAGCGCCTTGTTTGCCGTGACCACCTGCTTGCCCGCGGCAATCGCCTCCAGGATAACGCGCTTGGCCGTATCGTATCCGCCGATCAGTTCGATCACAACGTCGATGGCGGGATCGTGGAGCACCTGCTTCGCATCGGTCGTCAACAGGCCTGACGGCAGCACCATCCCACGATCGCGCGTGACATCGAGATCCGCGATGCGGATCAGTTCGACGGGCACACCGACACGGCGTCGAATGAGCGCCGCATTGTCGAGAAGCACTTTCGCCGTGCCGACGCCCACCGTGCCGAAACCGATGATGCCGACCCCGATGCGAGACTTCATTCTTCCGCTCCGTCGAGTTTGAGCGTTTTGCGAATCCCCCTGACCGCTTGGCGCGTGCGATGCTCGTTTTCCACCAGCCCAAACCGCACGTACTCATCGCCGCCCTCGCCAAACCCGATCCCTGGAGAGACCGCAACTTTCGCTTCTTTGAGCAGGAGCTTTGAAAATTCAAGAGACCCCATGTGGCGGTACGGAAGGGGAATGTGCGCCCACACGAACATCGTGGCCATCGGCTTCGCTACCTTCCATCCGATGCGATTCAACCCGCCGACCAAGACATCGCGCCGTTTCTGATAACGCAAGACCGTCTCCTTGACACATTCCTGAGGTCCGTTCAGCGCGATCACGCTGGCGATTTGAATGGGTTGGAAAATGCCGTAGTCCAAATAGCTCTTAATTTTCGCCAGCGCGCCCACGACCTCGCGATTGCCCACACAAAATCCCACGCGCCATCCGGGCATGTTGTACGCCTTGGAGAGTGTATAGAACTCTACTCCGATGTCCTTCGCTCCGGGCACTTGAAGAAAACTCGGCGCTTTATACCCGTCGAACACCAAATCGGCATAGGCCAGATCGTGAATGACGATGACCTGATGCTCCTTGGCGAAGGCCACGACCTTTTTGAAAAACTCAAGGTCCACCACGGCGGTGGTCGGGTTGTGCGGAAAATTGATGACGAGAATTTTCGGGCGCGGAAACGTCTGGCGATAGACGCGCGTCAGGTCTTCAAAAAAGTCGCTGTCCTGGCGCAGCTCGATTCCACGAACTTCGCCGCCCGCAATAATGAAACTGTACATGTGGATCGGATAGGTCGGCGTCGGAGTCAACACCACGTCGCCGGGACCGATCGTGGCTAACGCCAGGTGCGCCAGCCCTTCTTTGGACCCGATGGTGACGATGGCTTCCGTCTCAGGGTCGAGATCTACATCGTAGTTTCGCTTGTACCATCCGCAGATCGCGTGCCGGAGCTTCGTAATCCCGCGTGAAGCGGAATACCGATGGTTCTTGCTCTTCCGGGTTGCCTCGATCATCTTCTCGACGATGTGCGGCGGTGTCGGCTGGTCCGGATTCCCCATGCCGAAATCGATGATGTCCTCGCCCCGCTGCCGAGCTTCAAGCTTGAGCGATTGCACTTGCGCGAAGACATACGGAGGGAGTCGCTTGATTCGATAAAACCCGTCGCCCAGCCCCATGACCCTCCTCTGACTTTCTTGGTCGTGCTCAACGTTCTTCCTTGGTCATTCCGCCAAAGACCCGCTGAGAAGGGCCTATTCTAATGGAGGGCTCCGGTCGAGTCAATTTGCCTCGTGATTCTGTGGGGTTCCGAATTCATCGCCCGATATGGCCTGCAAGACTTGTGTGGTTCAATGTGACCGAGTCTGTTCTTGCTCCCTCTCGCTTCTTTCTGCTACTAATATCCACAAGTAGTACCTCATCGCTGTTCCATTTCTTCTTGTACGCCACAGACTGGACGGAGGAAACGTGGCCCGGCTGGGCGTCAATATCGATCACGTGGCGACATTGCGGCAGGCGCGGGGAGGGAACGACCCTGACCCGCTGGCCGCAGCCATCCTTACCGAGCTCGCCGGGGCCGACGGGCTGGTCGTCCACCTGCGCGAAGACCGCCGGCACATTCAAGACCGGGACTTGCAGCTCTTGCGCGAGATCATCCGCACGAAGCTCGACCTGGAAATGGCGGCGGACGATGCGATGGCGAAAATCGCACTCACGGTCAAACCGGATCTGGTCACCCTTGTGCCGGAGAAACGGCAGGAACTCACGACCGAGGGTGGGTTAGATGTGGCAGGACAGCGCGATCGGATTCAGCAGATTATCGCACTCTTGCACGGCGGCGGGATCCCCGTCAGCGTCTTCGTCG
>Ga0224510_10002907_pt1 | contig 10011 bp, 10 predicted proteins | sample SF_May12_sed_USG_FD_170161 | JGI IMG/M metagenome (GOLD analysis project Ga0224510, IMG submission 170161) | Sediment microbial communities from San Francisco Bay, California, United States - SF_May12_sed_USGS_4_1 | ecosystem: Environmental > Aquatic > Marine > Sediment | place: USA: California... | reverse complement strand
GTTCGAAGGTGTCACCAGCCACGTGATGACGATCGACCAGAAGCTGGCGCCGCTCGACCTGCTGCTCGCCGCTCGTGAAAGCTGGGACCTGGCGTTGAGCCTGGGCGAACAGCACGGTTATCGCAATGCCCAGGCCACCGTGCTCGCCCCCACGGGAACCATCGGACTGCTCATGGACTGTGACACCACCGGTGTCGAACCCGATTTCGCCCTGGTCAAGTTCAAGAAACTGGCCGGTGGCGGGTACTTCAAGATCGTCAACCAGTCCGTCACCCCGGCCCTGCGCCGCCTCGGATACGGCGAAGGCCAGATCGACGAGATGGTGAAGTACATCGTGGGTACCTCCACCTTCGAGGGCGCACCACATGTCAACCGGGAATCGCTCGCAGAAAAGGGCTTCACCGACGAGGAGATCGCCAAGATCGAAAAGACCCTCCCCACGGTGTTCGAGCTGAGGCATGCCTTCAACGTGTTCGTGGTGGGTGAGGCGACGCTGCAGCGACTCGGTTTCGAGGTCGACGAGTACACGAGCTGGGAGTTCGACCTGTTGCGTGCCCTCGGGTTCAGTTCCGCTCAGATCAGCGAAGCCAACGACGTGATCTGTGGCCGTCAGACCATCGAAGGTGCACCACACCTGGCGCCGGAGCACCTGTCGGTCTTCGACACGGCCAACAAGAACGGCAAGTACGGGACCCGGTTCATCCATCACACCGGTCACATCCGGATGATGGCGGCCGCCCAGCCGTTCATCTCGGGGGCCATCTCGAAGACGATCAACATGCCCAACGAGGCCACGACTGCCGACATCGAGGAGTCGTACCGGCTGAGCTGGGAGCTCGGGTTGAAGGCGATGGCGTTGTACCGGGACGGCTCGAAGGCATCCCAGCCGCTGTCGGCCGGTTCCGACGACGGCCAGTCCGACGAGGAGACCGAAGAGATCACCGCCGCCCACGAGGCGGAGAAGAAGATCGCCTGGGGTCAGATCCCCGCCGGCGTGTCGCCCACCCAGGCCTACCAGCTGGGGATGAGCCCACCCCGGTTCGTACTCCCGGGCCGCCGCGGCGGGTACACCCAGGAGGCCCGCGTCGGTGGACACAAGGTGTACCTGCGCACGGGCGAGTACGAAGACGGGACGCTCGGTGAGGTGTTCATCGACCTGGCCAAGGAGGGGGCAACCCTCAAGGGCATCCTCAGTTGCTTCGCCATCGCCGTGTCGAAGGGCCTCCAGTACGGGGTGCCGCTCCAGGAGTTCGTGGACACGTTCACGTTCCAGACGTTCGAGCCGAGAGGCATGGTGGAGGGGCATCCCAACATCAAGATGTCGAACTCGATCGTCGACTACGTGTTCCGGGCGCTCGGTGTGGAGTACCTGCATCGGGACGAACTCGCCCAGGTGCCACCGGTTCGCGACGGAGAACTGCCCGGACCGAAGAAGGGCATCGCCGCCGAGGCGGGCGACCAGCCCGAATTGTTCGACGTGGCTGCCGAGAAGGACGTGGACGCGGTGGCGAAAGCCGTCGAGTTCACCGAAGGCAAGGTGACCGCACCCGAGGCGCCGGCACCGGCGAAAGCCCCGGCGGCGGTGGCGGCCAAGGCCGTGGACGCCGGGACCGCCAGCATGAACGCGGCACTGTCGGACATGATGGGCGACGCACCGTTGTGCGACACCTGCGGTCACATCACCGTGCGGAACGGCTCTTGCTACAAGTGCCTGAACTGCGGCAACAGCCTCGGCTGCAGCTGACCCCACCACCAAGCCCAAATTGCGTACGGGAGTGCCGTATATGGCACTCCCGTACGCAATTTCACACAGCCGTCGGCCCGCTCTGTCACTTCTTCAGTTGCAGTGCTCCCACACCGGCGACGATCGCACCTCCGTAGTACACGAGGGCGCCGATCACGGTGAGGAACCCGGCGCCCAGGATGCCGTCGCGGACCTCCTCCAGGAGAAACGCCACTCCGAGCACTCCCAGCACTCCCCCAGCCACGAACATCGCGGTGGCGTGTGGCACTGGGGGCTCCGTCTTCCGATCCCGGTTGGTCATCGCCGCCACAACGATGAACACCGCCAGCGCAAACGAAGCGACGTCTGTGCCGTAGTCGTCGATCAGAAGATCGAACAGAACCCACCCGGCCAGCACCACTGCGGCGCCGACGAACACCAACATCTCGCCCGAATTGGGAGCCGGTAGAGCGCTCCCACGCTCCGAAGCACCCGAATCTGCCATGCCCTGCCCGTCGCCGTCAGCCATTTCCCTGCCTCCCATCGCTCGGCCCACCAAGCGTACGCAGGTGAACGCACGCTTGGTCGGGCGAGTCCCAGCTGTGACTTGGAGCCGGATCGAACCTCGGCCGGCTCCTCGACGGTTCCGATCGCCGAACTCGGGCCTTCGGGACCGATCAATCACTCAGTTCGGGAGCCCGTACGGGTCGGCGTGGCCCCCACGCAGCGGGACGACCTCGCGGCCCAGGGGAAGGAGCGCCAGCGGGACCATCTTCCAGCAGGCGACACCGAAAGGAATCCCGATGATCGTCAGGCACAGAACCAACCCGGCGATCAGGTGAGCCACCGCCAATTCCCACCCCACAACGATCACCCACACGACGTTCCCGATCACCGACCACAACCCCGCAGTGCGCCGGAACACGACCGTCCGGCCGAACGGCCACAAGACGAACCCGGCGAGCCGGAACGACGCAATCCCGAACGGGATCGTCACGATGAAGACGAAGGAGATGAGACCCGCAACCGCGTAGCCGATCGCCAGCCAGATCCCCGCCAACAGCAGCCACAACACGTTGCCGAGCGTCCTCACAAGCCAAGGCTACCTCCGACGGAGGCGGATCACTTGAGAGTGCGCTCGCCAGCAGCGTTCGATGACGCCATCGCCAGTGTCGCTGCCAAGGCATCACCCCAGCGGACTCATCGACTACCCGATCGCGGCCATCGCCACGAGACGCAGGCCAAGCTGCTCGCGGCCGAAAACGACTTCACCGAGATCTCCCAGGTCGTGCCGCTCCGTCTCGCTGCCGTCGCCGGCTCGTGACACCCTGCCGGGGTTTCACCGAGTCGCGGTGAGCACCACTTCGTCGAACCCGTCGGACGCGTGATTCGACCGTGTGACCTCGGTGAACCCGACCTCTCTCAGCAGCCGGGATATCCGGTCGACGTCTTCCTCGCCGATACCCCAGGGCTTCCCAGGATCGAGGGCCTCCATCACGAGAAGGCGGCCGCCCGGAGACAGAATCCGATGGACCTCTGCCAGCCCTGCGCCTTCGTCACCCCAATGGTGGAGGGCGTGGACGGTCCATGCCACGTCGAACTCGCCGTCCCCAAAAGGAAGTTTGTGGGCCGGCGCCTCCACGAACCGAACATTGGAATGACCGCGACTACGACGCCGGGCGATCTTCAACATCCTGACCGAAGGATCGACGCCCACCGCCTCCCGGGCGACCGACGCCGCGGCCCGCACAGCCGCTCCCGGCCCACACCCGACGTCGAGCGTTCGGTCGTCGGGACCCGGCCCGGCCAGATCCACCACCAGCCGGTTCGACGGCGGATTTCGGTGCAAATACGGGTACAGCCACCGCACTAGCCCCCGCCAGCGGGCCGGCCCGTGGTCGTGGCAGTGTCGACCACCGTGACGGTGCTCGTCGTGAGTCGGTTCGTGAGCGTGTTCAGCCACGTCGCCCACCATAGAGCGAAGCCGATCCTTGCCGTGCCAGACTCCCCACGTGCCAACGATGCTCATCACCGGCGGTGGACGAGGGATTGGGGCCGCCACCGCTGTGCGGGCGGCGGGCCGCGGTTACGACGTGGCCGTCAACTACGTCAGTGACCGTGCGAGCGCCGAGCGTGTGATCTCGGCCTGCCGGGCTTGGGGTGTTCGGGCCCTCGCCATCCAAGCCGACGTGTCGGACGAAGCCGACGTGACCCGCATGTTCGAACACATCGACACGGAGTTCGGGTCCATCGACTGTCTGGTCAACAACGCGGCAATCGTGGCACCGATGTCCCGAGTCGACTCGCTCGACGCCGATCGGGTGAGACGCCTCTTCGATGTCAACGTGGTCGGCACACTGCTGTGCGCCCGAGAAGCCATTCGTCGCATGTCGACACAACACGGAGGCCGAGGTGGCGTGATCATCAACGTCTCATCGGCGGCCGCGCGACACGCCAGCCCCGGCGAGTACGTCGATTACGCCGCCACCAAGGGCGCCGTCGACACCATCACGGTCGGCCTCGCCAAGGAAGTCGCCGCCGAAGGGATCAGGGTGAACGCGGTCCGCCCCGGCATCATCGAAACCGACATCCACCGTGAGAGCGGGATGGTCGATCGCCTCGAGCAGGCGGCGGCGACGATCCCCATGGGCCGGCTCGGCACCCCCGACGAGGTAGCAGGTGTGATCGTCTTCCTGGCGGCCGAGGCACACTACATGACCGGCGCCATCGTCGACGTCGGCGGAGGCCGCTGACACGGCCTCGCACCGGATACGCTGTGCTGACACATTCGACCGGAACCGTGAGCAGCAAACCCCCACTCTCGAGATCCCACTACGTCATCCTGGCGATTCACGTCGCAGTCGCCGTCGGGTTCACGATCCTCGGACTCGTCGGCCAGACCGCCACCGACGGATGGAGCGACCTCGTCAACGTGGTCGTGGGACTCCTCGCCGGGACGTACGTGGTTGCCGTCGCGTCGAGTGCCGTCATCGCCCGGTACGGCATCGAATCGAAGCTGGTCCGCACCCTGGTCGTGCTCCTCGGGCCGCCCCTGGCGATGCTGATCTTGATCGTGGCCATCCGCGCCGCGTAGGGGAACCCCCCGGAATCGGTGCGTATCAGCCGGCGGGTTCGAACCAGATCGGCGCCGTCCATGCCACAACGCCGTCGCCTCCCGTGATGTCGGCGAGACTCCACACCCTCACATACGCCCACGGTGTCGGACCGGCAATCGAAGGCGACCAACTGACGGACGCCGAGGGGACCGCCGGCGTCTCGGCGTCGATCACCGCACCGCCGGCACCGATCAACTCGACCCGGGTGATCGTGGGTCCATCCGGGTCCACGACCTCCACCGTGACCGGCGCATCCGCGGCGGGATCGATGGAACCGCCCATCATGACCTCTCCGATCGAGAACGAGATGGCCAGATTCTGGTCGAGGGTCGCATAACCACGGCGCGACCGCATGGCGTCGAGGACGGCGTCGGGGGAGTTCTCGGTCACCAGGAGAGCAGTCCGAACAGGAGACCCCGCGATCCAGTCGGCTGCATGCGTGTCCGAGGTCGCGTACGGCATGAGATGCCAGCCGCGCGACAACGCCAGTTGGAACTGATCCTCGTAGTCGTGGACACCCCAGTTGGCCGGTGCACCCAGAAAGCTCCCGTAGTTGTGGATCTCCACTCCGACCATCGCCACATCGCGAGCAGGCGTCCAATGGTCGAACTCATCGAGATCTCCATACACGCCGGGATGAGGCCAGATCCCCAAACCGCCTTCGGTCGCCAGCCAATCGAGGAACGCCGGGATCACCTGGTGCCGGGAGAGGGCGGCCCCGGGGCTTCGAAAGTTCGCCTTGTTTCTCAACTCGTCGACGCCAAAGACGATGACCTCACCGTATCCGTTCGTGAGCCAGTATTCGGAGGCAACGATCGCCGAGAAGTCACGCGTGGTGGCAGCCTCCCCTTGTTGCTTGCTCAGCTCCCATTCTTCGTCGGTCAACATGAAGTTGTGATCCGAGGTCGCCATGAAGTCGGCGCCCGCGACCCTGGCCGCCGCGAACGCATCACCCGGGGAACCGGAAGCTCCATCCGAGTACCGGGTGTGGGTGTGCACATCGCCGAAGACGACCTCGAAGCCGGCGTCGTCGACAGCGCCCACCGGACTCGACGACAACAGCACGATCGCCGAAACGAAACCAGCCAAGAGAGCCTTCACGTCGCACCTCCAGCCGGAACGTTATCCGCCGGAGAGGAATCGAGCCCGCCAGAAGCACCAACTTCATTCAGCCGTCCGGTCGTGCGGAAACGGCGACCCTTTGCCCACCGTGGCAGACTCTCAACACCCGCCCAAGCACCACTTGGGCACCAGACCACCCCCACGGGGAGAACCCGGGTTGGCGTCGACCAGGCCACAACCAGTGAGGGGATCACTCATGCGCCGCATGTTTGTATTCATCGCGCTCATCGCAGCCACCATGTTCGGCGCGCTTCCCGCTGCCTCCGGCACCCCCGTTCCACGTGAGTTCGCGCGCACGCTTGAACGAGCCGCCGACATCGTGGTCACACCCGGAGGGGTCAGGGGGCGAGGCGGTAGACGAGTCCGTCGCCACCCATCGAGGTGAGGGTGAGCCGGTCACCGTCGATCTGCGGGGTGAACTCGTCTCCCACGACCGTGACCACCTGGCTGTCCTGGTCTGCCAGCTCCGGAGGACATTCACCGTCGGCGGACAACTCCGGCACAACGATCACGCCGCCGCTCTCCTGCCAGCGGCCCTCGAGGCTCCGGCATCCCGTGCTTCCCTCGAGAGTGCCGTCGGCATTCAACACCAGGGTGGCCGGATCGCCCGCCACGCTCGACGCCGTCTCGCCCTGGATCACCGTGTCCAGGACCCACGTGACCCCGACGAGGTCGGCCGTGGGAATGGGCGGTATGAGCTCGAACACCAGCTCGACGCTGGGGCCCGTCAAGGTCATCCGGTCGCCTTCGCGGGAGAAGGTGTCGGCAGCCATCAGCGCAGCCGTGAACGCCGACTCCAGTTCCATCACGGCCGGTTCGCACGCCATCTCGGTCTGGCCGAGCTGGCCGATCGAGATCGACGACCCGGAGACCGTTGCCGTGCCGAAGTAGGAGTTGCAGGCCGCCCGCCCTCCGACCTGGCTCCCCGACACGGCCATGGTGACGGGGAAATCGTCGACCAGGTCGAGCCCGTCGATGAGCCTCCAATCCCCATCGGGCCCCGATGGAGTGGCGGTCGTGTCGGGCAGGGATGACGTGTTCGCCGGTTCCCCGGCGGGCTCACCGCCCCCGCAGGCGGCGACCACCACGGCCGCTGCGATCAAGAGTGCGACTTTCATGCCTATTCGACGTTGCGACCCTGATCGGGGTTCCCGACCGGGCTCCCGAACGGCTGACCGAAACCTGATCAGCGCGGCTACCGAGACAGCATGTCGAGGAGCTCGACGCGTGTCGTCTGCAGATGCGCCTCCACCGCGTCTGCCGCTCCCACCGAATCTGCGGCCTTGACCGCGTCGAAGATCGCCAGGTGCTGTTCCCGCGACGTGTCGATGTGCGTCTCGTACCGGGGTTGGTCGGTAGGCGAGAACAGTTCGCCTCGCGCCTGATCGACGGCGAGGATCAGCCGCGGACTGCCGGACGCCTCGACGAGGGCAGCGTGGAATTCCGAATCGGCCATCCGAAACTCCTCGGCGGTCTCCGCCTTGTCGAGGAGTTCAATGGCCGCCGCCATCCGTTCGAGGTCTGTGGCATCAGCCCGCTGGGCTGCGAGCTCGGCCGCGCGGCGCTCCACGGCCAGGCGGAACTCGATGAGATCGTCGAGATCGGTGAGGTTGTCTTTCATGCTCAGGAGCCACCGTCTGTACGGCTCGTCGAGCCTGGTGACGAAGTGGCCGCCCGCGGCCCCGCGACGCGCTTCGAGGTAGCCCTCCGACTGGAGCTTGGCGAGCGCTCCGCGAAGAGTCACGCGTCCGACACCGAGCTGAGCGGCGAGCTCGCGCTCGGCCGGCAGCCGATCGCCCGGGCTCAACTCCCCTCGATGGATCCGACCTCTCAGGAGATCCGCCATGTCATCGACGGTGGTGCGGCGCATCGGCACATGATGGTCGACCACCGGCGGCGCCGCCACCCGACATCGCACTCGGACAGGACAGGAGCATATGCTGCATCGAATCCACCTGGAGGACACCGTGATCGATCCCCGCACCGAGGACTGGGAGGCCTATTACCGCGCCACCGCCGGGCGCAATCCGAGTCCCTGGTTCATCGAGGCAGTCGACTACATCGACGCCAACCACGGGCAGGGACGGCTGGCCGTCGACCTCGGGTGCGGGAACGGCGTCGAATCCAAGGCCTTGCTCGACAGGGGCTGGCGGGTGCTGGCGATCGACAGCGAGCCATCCGCCATCGAACTGACCCGAGCTCGTGCCGCCGGTGACGAAGCCGACCGGCTCACAACGCTCGTGTCGAGATTCGCCGGCGTGGACCTGCCCGAGGTCGATCTCGTGTTTGCCCAGCTCAGCCTCCCGTTCTGCCCGGTGGAGGTGTTCGACGGTCTGTGGCAGCAGATTCGCGGCGCCATCCGCCCAGGCGGTCATTTCGTGGGTCAGTTCCTGGGACCCGACGACGATTGGGCCGCGGCCTGTCTAGTTCACTCCATCGACGATGTCGAGAACCTCGCCACAGGCTGGGAGATCGAGCTACTCCGAGAGCAACGCCACGAAGGCGTCGGCGGCGCTCGAAGGGACCCCAAGTTCTGGCACCTCATCTCGCTGATCGCCAGACGACCCGAGGACTGAGAGCTACCAGACCCAGGTTGGGCTTCCCGTGGCCTGTTGATCTGTCAGGATGGTGCCGTGCGAGGGCTGTCGGTCTCACTTGTCATTTCTGCGAAACCCGACGCAGTGTGGGCGCTGGTCGGTGATCTCACGCGGCACCCCGAGTGGTCGGCAGACGCCCTCGAAGTCACGGCACTCGGCTCCACGACTTTTCGTTCGTCCGCCAACTCGCACGGACGGGTGTTCGTGGCCGATTTGGAAGTCATCGAATCCCAACCTGAAAGAGTGATCGAATTCCGGGCGATCGATCGGACCGGGACCTACCGGCATCGAATAGAACTGGCCAGGCAGGGCGGTGGCACACTCGTCACACGGCACTTTCGGCCCGAGCGGCTCGGGTTCGGACAGTGGGTGTTCGTATCGGCTGTGCTCCCGGTTCGCCGTAGGGCACTCAGGCAGAGCCTGGAGCGGCTGGCCGAGTTGGCACCACCCGAGAGTTGAGCCGGGCCCGGCTCGGCAACACCGACCTTCCTGAAACGGCGTTCTTCTGCTGGACTGTCCAATCATGGATCCCTACCGGATCATGGGCCTCTCGCCTGACGCCACCGACGACCAGGTCCGCAGGGCGTTCCGCAAGCTGGCCCGCACGCTGCATCCCGACCTCAATCCGGACGATCCGACCGCATCGGAGCGGTTTCGGGAAGTCGCCGCGGCCTACCGGCTGTTGGTGAGCAGCTCGGAGCGCGCCGCATACGACGCTCACCACGTCGGATCGAAGGTGGTACCTCCACCGGAAGGCGAACCCAATATCTTCCAGGACTCAGGTCGGAAGTGGAGCCGAAACGGCGAGGATGTTCTCGCCGTCGCCGACATCGACTTCGAAACGGCCGTGGCGGGAGGACAGGTGCCGGTCACCGTCACCGGACCCATCACCTGCGGAGGCTGCGGGGGCACCGGGTACGACCGCGCCGGCAGCGAGGTGGTGTGTTGGACTTGCGATGGCAAGAAGACGGTCGCCTATCGCAACCGATTTGGCGAGAGCGTCGGGACGTGTCTCACATGCGGCGGGGAAGGCACCCAGCCGAGCGAGCGTTGCGCACTCTGCAGCGGACGGGGCACCATCGTGGGTCGCCGGATGGTCGACGTCGAGATCGAACCGGGCGTCGACGACGGCGACACGATGACCGTTGCCGGAGCAGGGGGTCCAGGCGGTCCTGGTGGGAATCCGGGAGACCTCCTCGTCGTGATTCGGGTCCGGCGCCACCCGATCTTCCGCCGGATCGACGACGACGTGTTCGTCTCGGTGCCGATCACCATCTCCGAGGCCGTCGCCGGTGCGGTCGTTCACGTTCCGGCGCCCGCAGGGCCCGTTCGGCTACTGATCCCACCGGGGACCGACGGAGGCACCGAGTTCAGGCTTGCGGGCCGAGGGGCGCGCGATGGCGACCTGATCGCCACCGTCCGGATCATCCTGCCGAAGGACCCCACCGTTCTG
>Ga0224510_10002906_pt1 | contig 10016 bp, 5 predicted proteins | sample SF_May12_sed_USG_FD_170161 | JGI IMG/M metagenome (GOLD analysis project Ga0224510, IMG submission 170161) | Sediment microbial communities from San Francisco Bay, California, United States - SF_May12_sed_USGS_4_1 | ecosystem: Environmental > Aquatic > Marine > Sediment | place: USA: California... | reverse complement strand
GCCGCCCTTCCCCGGCGTCACGCCCCCGACCACCTGGGTGCCGTACTCCATCATCTGCTTCGTGTGGAACGAACCGTCCCGGCCCGTGATGCCCTGGACGAGGAGCTTCGTGGACTTGTCGATGAAGATGCTCACGCGGCCTTCCCCCCCTTGGCGAGCTTCACCGCCTGCTGGACGGCCTCGTCCATGTCGTTCGAGGCCGAGAAGCCGTTCGTCTTGAGGATCTGCATCGCCTCCGCCTCGTTGGTGCCGGTGAGGCGGATCACGAGGGGCACCTTGAGCGGGTTCGCCTTGGTGGCCGTCACGATGCCGTTGGCGACGTCATCGGTGCGCGTGATCCCGCCGAAGATGTTGAACAGGATCGCCTTGACGTTCTTGTCGGCGGTGATGATCCGGAGCGCCGCGACCACCTTGTCGGGGTTCGACGACCCGCCGATATCGAGGAAGTTCGCGGGCTCGCCGCCGTAGTACTTCACGAGGTCCATGGTGGCCATCGCCAGGCCGGCACCGTTCACGATGCAGCCCACGTCACCGTCGAGCTTGATGAAAGTGAGGTTCGCGTTGCGCGCCTCGACCTCGCTCGGCGCCTCGCTGCTCTCGTCCCGCAGCGCGGCGATCGCCGGCAGTCGGTCGAGTTCGTTGTCGTCGATGACCATCTTGCCGTCCACCGCGACGAGCTCACCCTGCGGCGTCACCACCAGCGGATTGATCTCGGCCAGCGAGCAGCCGCTGGCCATGAAGGCAGCGTAGAGCTGCTGCATGATCCGCGCGGCGGCGCGGGCCTGCTTGACGTCACCGTAGAGGAAGAAGCCCATGCGCATCGCGTCGTACATCGGAAGGCCGTAGCGGACGTCCACCGGCACGTACAGGATGCGCTCCGGCGTCTCGGCGGCGACCTGCTCGATGTCGATCCCGCCGGCGGCGGAGACCATGAACACGGGCTTCTTCGTCGCGCGGTCGATGATGATGCCGACGTACGCCTCGCTGCCGATGTCCGCCGCGACCGTCACGAGCACCTTCTCGACAGTGAGGCCCTTGATCTGCATCCCGAGGATCGCGGTGGCCTTCTCCTTCGCGTCGGCGGGAGTCTTGCAGAACTTCACGCCGCCCGCCTTGCCGCGCCCGCCGGCATGGACCTGCGCCTTCACCATCACGGGCACGCCGTACTCCTTGGCGATCGCTTCGGCGGCTGCAGGAGTCGTCGCGACCTGGCCCGGCGGGATGTTCACGCCCTGCGCGCGCAGGATCTCCTTCGCCTGATACTCGTGGATGTTCACACGATCTCCGGTAAGTGGAAGTGCAATAGCCTCGAAAGGTAACGGAGGCGACACCCCGCACGGTAGGAGACCGCTACCGGCGCATCTCGATGGAGGGCCGGAAGGTGGGCGCACGCCGCGCCCGCATCCGCTGTTCGAAGGCGTAGGCGATGCGGAGGAGCGTGCCCTCGCTCCACGCGGGACCCATGATGAGCATCCCGACCGGGAGGCCGGCGACCTCGCCCGCCGGCACCGTGATGCTCGGATACCCGGCGGCGGCGGACACCACGTAGCTCCCCTGCACCGTGTTGTCGCCGAGCAGGACATCGATCAGCCAGGCCGGCGACTCCGTGGGTGCGACGATGGCGTCGAGCCTGTGCCCCTGGATCGTCGCATCGATGCCCTGGGTGCGCGCGAGCTGCCGCACCACGAGCAGCGTCCTCTGGTACTCGGGACTCGAGAGCGGTCCCTTCCGATCGGCGTACTCGAAGGTCTCCTGGCCGAACCACTCGAGTTCCCGGTCACTGTTGCGGGAGTTGAACGCGATGAGATCCTTGAGCGACTTGATCGGCGACTTCGGCCCGAGCGAGGCGAAGTACCCGTCGAGCCCCGCCTTGAGTTCATAGGCGAGCACCTCGGCGTCGAACGTCCAGACGCCGTCAGCGGTGTCGATGTCGGCGGGGTCCACGAGCACCGCGCCTGCCGAGCGCATCACGTCGAGGGCGAGCCCTATCGTTCGGTCGGCGACGACGCTCGTGCCGAAGAGGTTCCGCGCGACACCGATCCGCGCGCCGCGCAGGCCGTCGGGATCCAGGAACCGCGTGTAGTCCTTCTCGGCGTACTTCGCGGCGTCGGCGGTCGCCGGGTCGGCCTGGTCGGGGCCGGCGATGGCGGAGAGCAGGATGGCCGCGTCGCGCACGGTGCGCGTCATCGGGCCGATCGAGTCCTGCGTGACGGAGACCGGGATCGTCCCCGCGCGGCTCACGAGGCCGACGGTGGGCTTGAGCCCGACGATGCCGCAGATCGCCGCGGGGCTCATGATCGAGCCCATCGTCTCGGTGCCGAGTGCGGCCGGCGCGAGGTTGGCGGCGACGGCCGCGGCCGTTCCCGAACTCGACCCGCCGGCGCTCCGGTCGAGCGCATACGGGTTCTTCGTCAGGCCACCGCGTCCGCTCCACCCGCCGATCGCGCCACGGCCGCGCGCTGCGGCCCACTCGCTCATGTTCGACTTGCCCAGGATCAGGCAGCCGGCCTCGCGCAGGCGCGCCACGACGAAGGCGTCGTGCGCGGCGATGTTGCCAGCGAGCGCGAGCGAGCCGGCGCTCGTGTGCAGCCGGTCCGCGGTGCCGATGTTGTCCTTGAGAAGGATCGGGATGCCGTGCAGCGGGCTCCGCGGGCCCGTCAGGTCTCGTTCCTCGTCGAGCGCGTCCGCAAGCGCGAGCGCGTCTGGGTTGATCTCGAGGATGGCGTTGAGACTTGGGCCGCCGCGATCCACCTTCTCCACCGCCTCGAGGTACCATTCGACCACCGTGCGCGAGGTCCACCGGCCGTTCGCGAGACCCTCCGAGAGCTCGCTCAACGTGATCTCAAAGAACTCGGGGGCGCCGTCCACCGCTGACGCCTTCGCCAGACCCCCGGTCGGTGTCGAGACCGAGGAGACGCCACCCGAGTTGGCGCCGCCACCGTGGGCACCCCCCACCTCTGCCCGCAACGCCGGTGCGAGCGCCGCGCTGGCGATCAAGACGCCAGCCTTGCTGACGAACGACCTGCGGTCGAGCGGACGCTCGTCGGAGGAGTCGGTGCTCACGGAATGCACGAAGGAGAAGGTGGCGGGGCGGACGATGGTGTATCTACGCGCGGTGCAGACGAACGTTAACCCGAGACGCTCGAGCGAGTTCCCATCCTGGGCACCCTTGGGCACCGTCCCTTGTCAGTCTCGGTCCAGTTCATGGCACTGGACGGCCAAGGAGCCGGCCGAGCGCCGCCCACGCGTCCCCGTAGGCACGCCAGTCGCCGGCGCGGAGCGCGGCGGCCATCGCGTCGTACAGCGCGGCGACCCGCATGCGGAACACGCCGGCGGGCAATGCGCGTCCGGCTGCGTCCGCGGGGACGCCGAGCGCCGCCGCGAGCGTGCGGCCAGTGCGTGGACGGTCGTTGAGGAGGAGCGCGACGCCCGCCAACCTCGGCGGGCCGTCGGGGGGCCACTGGTAGAAGGACTGCGAGAAGAGGACCCCGCTCGCGAGCGGCGTCGCCTGCACCCGCCCGCGCCGCGCGTGCGGCAGTGACCGGCCGAACCCGCCGGAGTCGGCAGCCGCCTGCAGACGTTCGAGCGTGGTGGTCCAGCGCGGTCCCGTGCCCACCGGGTGGAGCTCGGTGCGCGGCGCCATCCCACCGCGGGCCACGAGGAGGCCCGTGATCCGGTCCTCGCGATCCACCACGACCACGCTCCAGCCGAGCGTGCCGTCATCGTCCAGCTGGAAGAGCGGCGCGCTCCCGGCCGCGAGATCCACGTCGGCATCATCCACGCGCGCGAGCGTGCGCGTGGCCAGCGTGTCCACGAGCACTCCGGTGCGCCCGAGGACAGTGCCCTGCACCGCCGCCCAATCGATCGCGGGTGGCAGTGCGCTCCGCATCCAGGCGGGAATCGACTCGCGCGCGCCGAAGAGCGCCGGGAAGATCCGCATCCAGCTGCGCGTCACCGGATCCGGATCGACGACGGGCACGAGGAGCACACGTCCCGTCTGCGCCTGGACCACCGCGGTGGCCGCGTGGCGCACATAGTGTGCCGTGACGCCCTCGAAGGTGAGGCGCTCGGCCAGCGGGTAATCGCGCGAGACCGCGAAGAGCTCTGCGATCCAGTAGAGCGAGTCGCCCCGCACCAGCGGCGCGATGGTCGGCCCCACGACGAAGAACGGCGCCACGGCCGCAAGGCGCTCGCGTACGTCCCGGTGCACGACGATACGGGGACGGACGGAGGGCGGCTCGTTGAAGAAGAGCCGTGGCGTTCGCTGGTCCCACGCGTGGGTGAATCGCCCGAACGCATCATCGAACGGGGGGGCCGCGATGCGCCCGGCGCTGTCGGGCACGATCGCGTAGCGCGACGCCCCCGGATGGACCAGCACCGCGGCGACGCCACGCATGACGAGTCCGCCGGCGGCGACCGGTGTGCCCGACTCGTCGGCGGCAGCGGCCTGCATGCGGTCCCCCGGCCACGCCGCGCCGATCGTCGTCCCCGGCGGCGCCTCGCGCAGCAACACTGCCTCGAGGCCTGCCGTCCCGCCCTGCCAGGCGAAGGCCGCCACGTCGGTGCCGCGGCGCTCGAGCTCCAGGTACCGCACGAGGGCCGCCGCGTCCCACGTGCTCACCCGTCGCGCCGCGCGGACGGAGTCGAGGACGCTCAGTTGGAGGGTCTCGGGGCTCGCGATGGCGTCCACCCCGAACGCGCGGCGCGAGTAGAGCGTGCGCGCGGAGAGGTAGGGGCGTTCGCGCGCCGCCGCCTCGCGGCCACTCCCCTCGCCAGCGGCCACCGCCGGCAGGATCAGCCGCATCACGGGTCCGGCGAAGAGGAGCGCCGACACGAGTCCGAACGCGACGCGCAGATGCCCCCGCCAGGCCGACCAGGCGAACACCACCGCGGCCGGAAGTGCTGCGAAGGCCACGATCACGAGGTACGGCATCAACACCCGGTGGTCGAACGCCGAGAAGTAGCTCGGCGCCTCCACCCAGCTCGTCGTGGTGCCGCCCTCGATCAGGAGCGTGAGCCGGTCGAGTCGCCAGTTCCAGCTCACGAGCAGGATCACCACGCCGCCGAGCACGCCGAGATGGCGCCGGACCCAGGTGGAGACGTGGAGGCCGCGTTCGTCCCACCGGATGCTCGGCGTGAGCGCATAGAGGGCGAGCACGAGCACCACGGTGAGCAGCACGAGTGCGCCGACGAGATGGTTCCAGAGCCGCTCGAAGGGCAGCCAGTACACGAAGAAGCCGAGGTCGCGCTCGAGGTACGGGTCGAACTCGGCGAACGGTGTGCCGTCGAACGCGAGCCGTGCCACCGTCCAGTCGATATCGACGAGCATGAGGGCGAGCGCGATCAGGCCGGCGCCGCCGAGCGCGACGAGCGTGAGGCGGCGCGTTGGGATCGCCTCGCCGAACTCGAGGTTCCCCACCTGCCGCGGCAGCACCAGCGAGACGATCGACTGCCGCACCGCGAAGAGGTTGGCGAAGACGAAGGCGAAGGCCGTGCTGAAGATCGCGGCCCGGAGCACCACGGTGGTGATGAGGTCCGTGCGCCAGACCGCATCGCTGCCGAGCGCGTGGTGGAACGCCCAGTCCCCGTAGAGCGCCGCGAGCCATCGCCCGCCGAGGAGGGCGAGCGCGACACCCGCGACGAGCCAGAGTGCGCCGCGCCGCGCGGTCACCTCAGTGTCCGGATCCCGAGCCCACGGTCACGCCCATGGTGGCGAGCCACCCCTCGACCTCCCGCCGCAGCTCGGCGAGCCGCGTCTCGGAGTCCGCCTCGAAGCGGAGGACCAGGATGGGCTGCGTGTTGGAACTGCGGATGAGCCCCCACCCGCCGTCGAAGAGGATCCGCACGCCATCGACATCGGACACCTCGTACTTGGCGGAGAAGTGCGCGAGCGCTTGGCGCACCACGTCCTCCTTGCGGTCGTCCGGGCAGTCCACGCGCATTTCCGGTGTGGAGACGAATCGCGGCACGTCGGCCAGGAGTTGCTTCACCGTCCGGCCGGAGTCGGCGAGGATGCGGAGCAGGCGCGCGGCGGCGTAGAGCGCATCGTCGTGCCCGTAGAAGCCCTCGGAGAAGAACATGTGCCCCGACATCTCACCGGCCAGCGGCGCGTGCATCTCCTTCATCTTCTCCTTGATGAGTGAATGCCCGGTCTTCCACATCACTGGCGTGCCGCCCGCTTTCGTGATGCCGTCGGGGAGCGCCTGCGAGCATTTCACGTCGAAGATGATCGCTTGCCCCTTGCCGGTGCGCGCGAGCACGTCGCGGGCGTACACGAGCAGGAGGTAGTCGCCCCAGATGATCGTGCCGTCGCCATCCACGATGCCGATGCGGTCGGCGTCGCCGTCGAATCCGATACCGACCTCGCTCCCGGTCTCGCGCACGCTGCGGATGAGGTCCTGGAGGTTCTCCACCACCGTGGGGTCGGGATGGTGGTTCGGGAAGGTGCCGTCGCTCTCGGCGAAGAGCATGGTCGGCTCGAGCCCCAGTGCGGCGAAGAGCTGGGGCGCGGCCACCGCCCCGGCGCCGTTGCCGCAGTCGATCACGACCTTCATCCGCGGGGGGAGCGTGCCGATCCGCTCCCGCATGTCGGCAACGTAGCGGTCGATCACTGCCTCCCGGCGGACCTTGCCCGCGCCCGTCGGGAATCGTCCGGCCGCGATCACGTCGCGCAGGTGGGTGATCGCGGCCCCGTGCAGCGACCCCGTGCCGACGCAGCACTTGAAACCGTTGTACTCGGGAGGGTTGTGCGAGCCGGTGATCTGGATACCGGCGACGACGTCCAGCCTGTGCAGGCTCCAGTACAGGAGCGGCGTTGGCACGATGCCGATGTCCACCACATCCACGCCGGAGCCGGTGAGGCCGCGCACGAGGGCGTCGTGGAGCGCCTGGCCGCTGGGTCGGTTGTCGCGGCCGACGGCGACGGCGCCACGGAGCCCGCGTTCGGCGAGAATCACCGCGTAGCCGCGGCCGATCGCCTCGGCGGCCTCGAGGGTGAGGTCCTGGCCGAAGACGCCACGGATGTCATAGGTGCGGAAGATGCCAGGTGCGATCATGTCAGGTCGGGGAATCGAGGGGTCCGGATGCGACGCGGGGCGCCCCTGAGCGCCCCGGTACAACCTGACCGCCAGCCACCCGCCCCGCCACTGGCGGCGGACCGTCCCGTGGGATCCACGGCGGCGGGGGCTAGGGTCGCAATCCCGGCGGCAGACCCATGCCGGTGGTGGGCGAATACGCGTGCGGCACCAGCCCGTTCTCGCTGCTGAAGCGCACGAGCTGCGATGGGAAGAGCCCCAGCGCGAGGATGAGCACGGCGGTCACCGCAACCACGGTACGCGTCATCGTGCCCATCGCGGGCACCTCGCGAGCGCCCTCCGGTCGCGGCGACATGAACATCGCGCGCACCACCTGCAGATAGTAACCCGCGGAGATCACCGAGGTGAGCACCACCGCGACCGCGAGCGGGACGATGGCGGTGATGGCGCCGAGCGCGGCCTGGAGGAGGTACCACTTGGCGAAGAACCCGATGCCGCCGAAGACGGGGAAGCCGAGGAGCGCAAGGAGGTACACGGCCATCGCCACTGCGAGCCAAGGGCGCGTGTGCCAGAGCCCCTCGTAGTCCGCGATGAGGGCCGGCTCGTCGCCCCCGGGCTGCAGCGTCATGACGATCGCGAAGGCGCCGAAGGTCGCCAGGCCGTACGCGAAGAGATAGAAGATCATCGCGGTGGAGCCCATCGCCGTGCTCGCCGCGATGGCCACGAGCAGGTAGCCGGTGTGCACGATGCTCGAGTACGCGAGCATCCGCTTGATGTTCCGCTGCGAGAGCGCGACGACGTTGCCCACGAACATCGTGAGGACGGCCAGCGCGCTGATCGGGAGGATCCACGAGGCGGTCAGGAAGTAGAGCCCCTCGTACCAGATGCGGAGGAAGGTCGCGAAGGCGGCTGCCTTCACCGAGCCCGCCATGAAGGCCGTCACCGGCGTGGGGGAGCCGTCGTACACGTCCGGGGCCCACATGTGGAACGGCGCGGCCGCCACCTTGAACCCGAGCCCGACGAGGAGGAGCCCCGTGCCGACGAGGAGCATCGGGTTCGTGTAGAGCTTGAAGTGGACGATCCTCCCGCCGATGTCGACGATCTGCGTGGAGCCGGTGGCGCCGTAGATGAGGGCGATGCCGTAGAGCAGGAAGCCGGTCGCGAAAGCGCCCAGGAGGAAGTACTTGAGCGAGGCTTCCGCGGCGCGCGCGCGCCGCCGGTCGATACCGGCGAGCACGTAGACGGCGACCGACATGATCTCGATGCCGAGGAAGATCACCATCAGGTCGCGGCCGGCGGCGAGGATCATCATCCCCGCCGCGGCGAAGAGCACCAGCACGTGCGTCTCCGCGGCGGTGATCTCGTCGCGGACATTCTGCTCGATCGAGAGCGCCACCGTGGCGAGCGCGCCAAGCAGGATGATGAGGTCGAGCGCCCAGCGGAAGCCATCCACGGCGATCGGGCCGTCGCCGCCGGCGGTGTAGCCGCCGAGGGCCATGTGCAGCACGGCGGCGATCGCCACCACGATGAGGACCATCGCGCCGATGCCGACCGTGCGCTGGTGCGCGGCGGAGTCGCGGCGCCAGGCGGCCATGAGCATGAGCACCATCGCGCCGGCCATCAGCACCAGGTCGGGTAGGAGCGCGTGCGAGAGCTGCGTCGGGATGAGGAGGTCGAGGGCCATCTCAGCGCTCCCGCGCGGCGATGCGCGAGGAGGTCAGCCGCGCGGCGGTGGCGTCCTGCACCATCCGCGTGGCCACGGCCTCGGTCTTCTCGAGCACCGGCTTCGGATAGACGCCGAGCCAGAGGATGCCGATGATGAGCGGCGTGAGGAGGCCGATCTCGCGCCAGTTCAGGTCCTTGCCCTTCAGCGCCATGTTCTCGGGCTTCACCAGCGGGTTGTAGATGATGCGCTGCACGGCCCACAGCAGGTAGGCCGCTGCGAAGATCACGCTCGTGGCGGCGATGAGCGCATAGTAGGGCTGCGTCGGGAACGACCCCACCAGCACGAGGAACTCGCCCACGAAGCCATTGGTCCCCGGCACGCCGATGGAGCTGAAGGCGACGAGGGTGAGGATGGTGGCGAAGATCGGCATCACCTTGGCGATGCCGCCGTAGTCCTCGATGAGCCGGGTGTGCCGACGCTCGTAGATCATCCCCACGAGGAGGAAGAGCGCGCCTGTCGAGATGCCGTGGCTGATGGTGACCATCAGGGCGCCCTGCACCGATTCCACGGTCATCGCGAAGATCCCGAGCATCACGAAGCCGAGGTGGCTCACCGAGGAGTACGCGACGAGCTTCTTGAAGTCCGGCTGCACGAGGGCCACGAGTGCGCCGTACACGATGCCGATCACCGCCAGCACGAGCATGATCGTGCGGATGGTGGGGTGCATCGCCACCGCCGGGAAGAGCGGCACCGCGAACCGGATGAAGCCGAAGGTGCCCATCTTGAGCATGATCGCGGCCAGGATCACCGAGCCGGCGGTCGGTGCCTCGACGTGCGCGTCGGGGAGCCAGGTGTGGAAGGGCCACATCGGCACCTTCACCGCGAAGGCGATCGCGAACGCCCCGAAGAGCCAGAACTGGCCGGGGAGGCCTCCACGCGTCATCTGCAGGATCGCGTCGTAGCTGAACACCGGCGTCCCGCCGTGGCCCGCCTGGATGCCGAGCCAGAGCACGGCGACGAGCATCAGGAGGGAACCGAGCATCGTGTAGAGGAAGAACTTGAGGCTCGCATAGAGGCGGCGCTGGCCGCCCCAGATCCCGATGATGAGATACATCGGGATGAGCATCACTTCCCACATCACGTAGAACAGCACCAGGTCGAGCGCCATGAAGACGCCGAGCATCCCGGTGGTCAACACGAGGAGGAGCGCGTAGTAGCTGTGCGTCTTCTCGCGGATCGAGGTCCAACTCCCGAGCACAGCGAGCGGCATCAGCAGCGTGGTGAGCAGGATCAGCATCAGCGCCACGCCGTCCACG
>Ga0224510_10002903_pt1 | contig 10029 bp, 5 predicted proteins | sample SF_May12_sed_USG_FD_170161 | JGI IMG/M metagenome (GOLD analysis project Ga0224510, IMG submission 170161) | Sediment microbial communities from San Francisco Bay, California, United States - SF_May12_sed_USGS_4_1 | ecosystem: Environmental > Aquatic > Marine > Sediment | place: USA: California... | reverse complement strand
GCATTATACGTTTTCGTGCATCACCCAGACCCCGCAGGGGCAGATGCCGGCACAGAAGCCGCAGCCGATGCATTTCTGTTCGTCAACCAGATACTCGAATTCGCCGTTGGCAGTGGCCCGGCGGGAGATGGCCTGGTGGTAGCAGGCCGACTCGCAGAGGTGGCAGTCGCGGCAAGAGCCGCAGGAAACGCAGCGCTGCGCCTCACCGGAAAGGGAGTCCGGGGTCTGGCCTGCTTCGTAGTAGACAAGGTTCAGCTGTTCGTAGGCGATGGCCTCGCGCCTTTCCTGCTTGTATTCATGGCCCATCATCAGGCTGCTCAAGGCGTCGGCCCCCTTGCGGCCGCTGCCGACGGCGTGGGTGGCAAGGCCTCTGCCGACCACGTCGCCCACCGCGAAAACCTTCAGTTCGTCGGTCTGGCCCAGGGTGTTGACCTTGATCTTGCCGCCGGCGTGGTTGATGCCGGCGGTGAGGAAGGCAAGCCCGCTGCCCTCTTTGTCCTGCGCGCCGCAGGCGATGATCACCCCGTCGTTCTCCTTGCAGAGCGTGGTCAGCAGCTTGCGGTCGACGGCAACCCCGGTTTTGCAGGTCAGAAAGCCGGTGATGCGTTTGAGATCCCGATCGAGGATGGCCTGATCGAGCTTGCCGCTGGCCACCGCCTCAAGCAGGCGGCCGCCCAGTTGCTCCTTGGCCTCGTAGAGGGTGACCGTGTGTCCCAGCAGGGTCAGTTGCCAGGCGGCGGCAAGTCCGGCCGGACCGCCGCCGATCACCGCCACGGTGCGGTTGGTGCCGTGGCAAGGCTCGGGGGGGGCAACCTCGCCGCTCAGCCTGCCGAGTTTCTTGATGTCGAGCGGCTTGTCGAGCAGCTTGCGGGAACAGGCCTTCATGCACAGGTTCGGGCAGAGCTCGCCGCAGATCGACGCGGGCAGGGGGCTGTATTCCAGGACCAGGCGCAGGGCCTCCGCTTCCTTGCCGTCACGCAGGAGCTGATAACGCTTGTGGGAAGGGATGCCGGACGGACAGGCGGCCACGCAGGGGGCGAGTTTCTCCTCGTTCAGCCAGACCGGTTTCTGCAACCGGTTGGCGCCGGTGGCGACATAGGGGGCGAGGGTGAAGGTCTCCTCGACCATGTCGGCAAAGATGCCGCCCTTGCCCACCTCTTTTTCCCAGAATTTGCGGCGGAACTCCTTGGTCGACATCCGCTTGGCGGTCCGCGCCTTTTTCTCGGCCGGGGTGTAGGCGACCAGCTTCCGCCAGTCGCTTTTGGCCTTGGTCAACTCGGCCAGGTGGTCGGTGCGCTTGATGGCGGCGAGATACGGCTTGATGTTGGTGGTGAGCCACTGCCAGTCCTGCTCCGTGAGCTCGAGAAGCTGGACGTCCTTGTCGCTGTACCCCTTGATCGGGCCACGAAAATAGATGGTGCCGCCCACCATGCCGACGCAGGGGCGATAGCCGAGGATGTTGTCGGGGTGGCGCGGGTTGACCCCGCAGACCACGGCGATGCCACCGGCCTTGAATTCGGCGAACGAGTCGCCGACGTCGCGGAAATACCAGGATTGCAGGGGCTCGAAACGGGGGTTCTGCTTGGTCATGGTGTCGCAGCGGGCGCCGCCGCCGCCCTGGACATAGAGGATCCCCTGCGCCCCGGCGTTGTGGGCGCCGTTGGTGACGTCGCCGAGCACGGTGATGGTGGCCCCGCAGTTGAGCCAGCCCACGTCGTCGGAGGCGCCGCCGTCGGCGATGATCTCGGTGCCGAACATGCCCATCGCCCCCAGCCGCTGGCCGATGGGGCCGCTGGCGGTGATTTTCACCGGACCGTACTTGGGCCAGATCCGGCCGCCGATGCCGTGCTGGCCCCGTGCCTCGACAACGAGGTCTTTCGCGCCTTCCTTGATGGCGTTCTGGATAGTCTCTTCCAGGATCCGCGAGGGGACCCGCTTGCCGTCGATAGTGCCTTTGATATTCATCGTGAAACCTTCAAAACTGGCAGAACGTTAACAGACATAACTGATCTTGAGCCGGTCGGCGATGGCCTGGTCGGAAACGGCCAGGGCGTCGGACATGCCGATGGGCAACTGGGTGGAGCGGCCCAGGGGGGCGAAGATCTTTTTCAGCTCAACCTCGGCCGACTTGAAGACGTCGACCACCCGTTCCGCCACATGGTCGGCGTCGAGCCGCTTGTAGAGGCGGGGGTCCTGGGTGGTGATGCCGCGCGGACACTTGCCCAGGTTGCAGAGGTTGCAGCGGTTCTTCTCGTCGCCGAAGCAGTCGGCCGCCGCCTGCATGATGTACTTGCCGATGTCGACCCCGGATGCCCCCAGCATGATCAGCGCCGCGGCGTTGGCGGCGAGATGGCCGTCCTTGCCGACGCCGCCGGCGGCGAAGAGGGGCAGCTCGTTCTGCTTGCCCTGCTTGACCAGCTCCAGATAGCAGTCGCGGAGGTTGCTGGCAATGGGGTGGCCCATCTTGTCCATGGAGACGTTGAAGGCAGCACCGGTGGCCCCGTCCTCGCCGTCGATGGTGAGCGCCGCCGCATAGGGGTTACGGGCCAGGTTGTTCAAGACCGCCAGCGCCGTCTTGGTGCCGGAGATCTTCGGGTACACCGGCACCCTGAAGCCCCAGGCCATGCTCACCGACTGGATCATCTTGGCCACCGCCTCCTCGATGGAGTACTTGGTCTGGTGGGTGGGCGGCGAGGCGAGATCGACGTACATCGGCACCCCGCGGATCTTGGCGATCAGCTTCAGAACCTTGTAGGCCATCAGCAACCCGCCGTCGCCGGGCTTGGCGCCCTGGCCGTACTTGATCTCGATGGCCGCCGGGTCCTCGATCATGTCCGGCAGGGCATGGATGATCTCGTCCCAGCCGAAGTAACCGGAGGCGATCTGGGGGATGAAGTACTTGAGGTAGCGTGATTTCAAGAGCCGCGGCGGCAGGCCGCCCTCGCCCGAACACATCACCACCGGGATGTTCTCGACCTCGTTCAGGTACGCCACGCCCATGGCCAAGCCCTCCCACATCGGAGGGGAGAGCGCGCCGATACTCATGCCGCCGATCCGGATCGGGAAGATCTCCCGCACCGGTGGGATGAAGCCGTCGTCGGCCAGCGACAACCGGTTGCCGTCAACCCGCATCTGCAGGGACTCGGCCTGGGGGATACGGCCGAGCAGGGTGCGGATATGGAACTCGTGGCGGCCGGCATCAAGGGCCGGGTCGGTGAGCATGGAGATGCGGGTGAATTTCAGCTTGTCGATGGTGCTGGTGGCCGGGTCGTTCCGTCGGCCGCCGCGCTTGTAAGGGACACCGCCGCGGTTCTTGTGGAAGAGGAACTTGTGGTTGGGGTTGTACTCGGGGACGATGGCCATGTTGGGGCAGACCAGCGAACAGGTGCCACAGCCCACGCAGTGGCGGTCGATGTCGCGCACCTGCCGTATCACGTGACTCACCCGCCGGATGGTGGCCGGCAGGGGCGTTGCACCGTCCGAGTGGACGATCCGCTGCACCATCGCCGAAGGCTCGATGGCCTTGGTGGGGCAGACGGCGGTGCATTTGCCGCAGCGGGTGCAGCGGTCCTCGCGCCAGCGGATGATATAGGGAAACTCCAGCAGCGACAGTTCGCTGTTGTGGTCTAGCCGGCCAGTTGATTCCATACCTGGACCTCCTGCGCGCCGGGCGCGATGGTGACGAAATCGTACCGCATGGGGATGATATCGTTGTCTTTGTTGCGGTTGGGGATAACCTGATCGACCCCGCACTCCTCGCTCATCAGCGCATACTTGCCGGGTACCCCGCCGATGATGCCGGGGCGGAGCTTCTTGGAGTCCTGGGTCATGAAGACGGTGCCGTCGGGCATGAAGCCGATCACGCAGTTGGGGCCGTCGATGCAGAGCTGCCTGAGCGACCGCTTCATCAAAAGGAGCGCGTCCTTTTCCGGCCGCTGGGCGATCTCGCTGTCCTTGAGCGGGGTGATCACGTCCTTGTAATACTGGATCGGGTAGCCGAGCTGCTTGTGCATGAAGTGCATGATATGGCAGAAGACCTCGGAATCCGAGTTGTAGCCGTTGTAGCCCTCGAACTTGCGGCTCAGGAGGTAGTCGCGGTTGGGGACGAAGGCAGTGTTCTCGCCGTTGGTCATCGTGCAGTAGCCCTGCAGGAAGAAGGGGTGGCAGGCGTAGAGATAGATGGCGTAGTTGGTGTTCTGCCGTCCCTGGGCGAGGGTGGTGCGGGCCAAGAGCGGTTCCTTGTCGAAGCCGAAGAACTCGCCGACCTCCAGAGGGTCGCCCACCTCCTTCAGGGTGAGGACGTCGGGCCAGAAGGTGAAGACGTACAGCGAGCCATCCTCCTCACCCTGGCGGCGAAGGTCAAGGCGGGTCTGCATCAGCAGCGTCGCCTTCTCGGCGTCGCTCTTGTCCATGAAGGCGTCCGGGTACTGGTAGGCGGTGGCCAGATACTGGCCGCGCTTGGTGACGCTGGAGCCGGGCACCTCGGTGATCCGGGGCTCCCACATGAATTTGACCTTGAACCCCTTGGCCTCCATGTAGTCGTCGATCTTCTTGCGGCCGACCGGGTTGCAGATTCCCGAGAGGATCGGATATTCCTTGAGAGACTCGAACTCGCCGCCCAGGTCTTTCAGGGTGACGCCAAGGCCCGAGCCGTCGTGGCCTTCCTTCATGGTGTCCAGCGCCATGATCGCCTCCATCACGGAGGTATATTCACTGGCGGTTATCGCGCTTAAACGGCACATGGTTTCTCCAAAAAAATGTCTATGCTCGCAAGGCAGAGCCTGCAGTAAAACGTAACCGCACAAACTAATAATTTTTCACCGTAACTGCAAGGTTTTTGGCGGGGAAAATTGGTCTGCCACCGAGAGTGATGGATCGTTCGAGGGGGGTGCTGCTGCCGGCGGCAGGGTTGAGTGAGGTGGGGCGTATACGGCGTCATCTCTTTCTGTCTCCCCTTGTCGTCGCTGTTGCAAACGGTTGCGGGTCACGATATAAACCAGGGAGAGCGATTGCATCGGGCCGGCCAGTGGCCGACCCACCCCGAAAAACAAGGCGCTTGATGCGGAGGCCGACATGCGGAATACCTTTTACCTGATCAGTTTGACCACCCTTCTGTTGGCCGGCTGTGCCACGGCACAGCCTCCCGCGCCCCGTTCGGTGACGTCGGCCCCGACGGTGCCGGCGGCAACGGTGCCGGCCATGTCGGCTGCCGCTCCCCAAGCCGCGCCGGCTGCTGTCGTGCCGTCGCCACCGGTGCCGGAGCCTAAGCCGCGTGCCACCGGCACCCCCGAGGATGCCAGACGCCACATGCTTCGCGGCATGGCCGCCATCGAGATGGCCAAATCCCAGGCGGAATTGACCCTGGCCGAGGAGGAGTTCCGTATCGCGACCGAGATCGCTCCCGACATGGCCAATGCCTGGTTCAATCTGGGCAAGGTGCAGACGCAGTTGGGGCGGTTCGCTGAGGCCATTGCCAGCTACCGTCAGTATCTGGTTCTGGCCCCGCACGCCGAAGACGCGCCACGGGTGCGGGACGAGCTCGTTAAGCTCGAGTTCCGCCAGGAGCTTGAGGACAAGAGCCAGGCAAGGGCCGGGGCCTGGGTGGGCAAGGATGGCACCTATTACCTCCTCACCCTGGACGGCAACCGGTTGACCCTCAAGACCGACCAGCGCCGGGTACCAGAGACTGAGATTCGTTCAACATATTCTTTGGTGGGCAACGTGCCGGTCACCGTGCCGGTGCGAACCGAGTATCAACTCGTGCTGCAGGGCAACCGACTCAGCGGTACCTGGAGCCGCGGTGCCGTCCAGGCCGACAAGTGCACGGTTCCACCCGACACCGCGCCGGTGACCGGTGAGTTGAAGGACAGCGAGAAGATGATGGTGCTCTCCCACGAACGGACGAGCTTCCTCGCAGCCACCCAGATGTCGCTGATGGGTGACGATTCCTGCAGCAAGGTTGAGGCGTTGGGGCGGCAGACGGTCGAAGATATCATCTACGGACCCCTGGGCAAGGGCGGCCTTGGTATTGTCGTCGGCGGGCTCACTCAATGGTGGGACGGCGGCTTTTCCGCCATTCAGTTCGGTTGGCAGGGGCGGATGAGTGTCTCCGTGGTGCAACCTGAGTCTCCTGCCTATGTCGCCGGCTTGCGCGATGGCGACGAGATCCTGGCCATTGACGGGGTGGCGGTGAAAAGCCTTTCGGCAGGCGAGGCGGTGATGCGACTGCGGGGCGAGCCGGGGAGCAGTGTCACCTTGGAGCTGTGGCGCAAGGTAAGCAACGAGACCTTCACCCTCAACTTCAATCGGATCGATCTTACATCTCAGGTCAAAGGGGGGGCAACTGGAAAATAGCCATTTTCGATGATCCGGAGCAAAGGTTTGCCTGATACGGATATTACGGAGCCACCATGGGCGCAATGGTAAGAATTATCCTCTGCACTTTTCTGCTGCTGGCCTGCCCGGTCGGCAGTGGGGAGCTCCTCGCCCAGTCGATCCCCGATGTGCCAGCGCCGGTCTGCGCCTACTGCGGCACATCGGTGCCAAACGGCGTCCACACCCGGAACTGTCCCTACTATGTTGATCCGTCCCAGTCGGGCAGTGCGCAGGCGACCAAGCCTAAGGCCAAGGCCAAGTCCCATTCGGCGGAGATCAACGCCATGGTCACGGGTGCCATCTTCCAGTCCCTGCTGACCTCCATGTTCGCATCCCCCAACCCGGCCGTCAGCAACAGCAGCGCCCAGCAGGCCTTGGCCGCCCAGCAGCAGGCCGCAATCCGGGCCGCTCAGCAGGCGGAGGCGTGGGCGGCGGCTAAGGATGCCGCCTTCCGAGCCGAACACGCCAAGGTGAAGAGCGCCTACAAGCAGCTCGATGGTGGTCAGGGGTTGGGGTTCAAGGGTGGCACCGGCGGGTCGCTGGGTTTCAAGAGCGCGGACAGCGATCTTGAGGGCATGGCCGTCGCCGCGCGATCGCCCTTTGACACCGCCGGTGACGTCGGACTGCCGGTCACGCCTGCCCCGGCGGCTCCAACCCCCTTCTTCGGTGATGCCATGCCCCTCGAAGATGTACGGCTCCTGGCCAATCCGGAGAACGATCCCCGGGTGGTGGACCTGCGGGAGGCCAGAACCTTTGTGGTGGAGAGTCTCAAGAAGGAGGAGGCCGGGGTTCCTGCCGGTCCGACCGAGAAAGCGGGGGGCAATCAGCCGGCGGTCAAGAAGGGGCCGGAGTGCGCTAAGCTCGCCAAGAAACTGGCGGGTTTCAGGACGCAGCGCAGCAAGTTCCGGCAGACCGTCGAGCTGGCCAACGGGCAACTGGTCGCTTGGGAAAACGCCAATCGCAACGCCCTGGTAAACGCGGCCAAGGACGGACTCGAGTATTTCACCGGCCAGTTGCTCGACGGCATGGCCAACCGCGGCAAGGCGGCGGAACGGCTGGAACGGATCTACCGGGCCAACGCCGGCAAGATGGCCCAGGAAGGGCTCGATGTGGCCGAGATCAAGGCGAAGATCGATCGGCTGCGGCTGCTTTCCTCGGCCGGCAAGGTGGCCGAGTTGACCACTAACATCCAGGACTGGCAGGGGTTCGTCAAGGACGGCATGTCCGCCTTGATGATGCAGCTGAACGATTCCAACCAGGATATCCAGGCGCTGTTCGACGACCCCCGGCTGCAGAAGTACTTCGAGACCGAATCGCCCGAACTCAAAACACTCCTCGACGTCTCCAAGCTTGCCGCCGCCCACAAGGTCTTCGGCAAGTGGGTGGCCAAGAAGGTGCCGATCATCGCCGGGGTCGAGCTTGCCATCAACCAAACTTACAACGGCCTGGATTGGCTGCTGAGCTTCAAGCGGATGACCGAGGCCAACCGGATCAACGGCAAGGTGCTGGCCGCCGCCCGGTCCATCGAGCAGAACATCGACGATACCGCAAGGGCTCTGCAGGACTGCCCGTGAGGTCGGCAGCCTCTGTGGGCTCGGCCTGCGGAGGCTGGGGGCAAAGTGTCCAGGCAAAGGGCTTGCTCGCCGGCACGTGCTGACCTCGCGAGTGAAGAGGGATGAAAAAACCCGTTTTCCGGCTTGGACCGGAAAACGGGTTTTTTGGGTTTTACGTCAGTGGTCGGGCGGGTTTAGAACGGCCGCATCGCCCAGACGCCGCAGGGGCAGGTGTCGCGGCAGAAGCCACAGGCGATGCACTTGTCGTCGTCCGAGACGTACTCGTAGCCTTTCAGGCCGAGATCCTTCCGCGAGATGGCGTTGGAGGGACAGATGGTCTCGCAGAGGTGACAGTCGCGGCAGGTGCCGCAGCTGGCGCAGCGGTTGGCCTCTTCCTCCTGGGTGGCGCCGGCGCGTGGCTCCGGGCAGTAGTGCTGGAGGGTGAGGGTGTCGGCCGGGATAACCTTGAGTTTCGGCGGCTGCCACTCCTTGCCCTGGATGGCGCCGATGATGGACTCGGCGGCCCGCTTGCCGCTGCCCAGGGCATGGGTGGCAAGACCGGGGCGCTCGACGTCGCCCACCGCCAGGATCTGCGGATCGGAGGTGCGACCGGCGTCATCGGTTTTCACCCAGGTGCCGCCGGCAACGTTCAACACCTTCACCGACTCGGGCAGGAAGGAGATGGCCGGGATGTCGCCGATGGAGATGATCACGGTCTGCGCCTCGATCAGCTCGCCCTTGGCGGTGACCAGCCCCTTGTCGTTGACCTCCTTGGTGCTCACCGGCCACTGGAAGGTTGCGCCCAGTGCCTCGGCCGCCGCCTTCTCCTTGCCGAAGGCCAGGGGCTTCTGGATATCCACCAGGGTCACCTGCTCGGCGCCGAGGCGATACGCCTCGCAGGCCACGTCGCAGCCGACGTTGCCGGCGCCGATGATCACCACCTGCTTGCCGACCTTCATCGGCGAGGCGCTCTTGGCGGATTTCAGGAAATCCAGGGCCGGGACCACTTTTTCAGCGCCGGGGAAGGGCAACCGTCGCGGCTCGTGGGTGCCCACGGCGATGATTACGTAGTCGTATTCCTTCTTCCACTGCTCGATCTTCTCCTTGCTTGCCGCCTCGCCCAAATGGACATTGATGTTGGGGGCGTTGACGAACCGGTCGATCTCACGGTCCCACACCGCCTTGGCCAACCGCTCCCAGGGGATGACCTGGGCGAGCTTGCCGCCGAGCACGGTGTCTTTCTCAAATATATGCACCTCGACGCCGGCCTGGGCCAGTTGCCAGGCCGCGCTCATGCCGCCGGGGCCGCCGCCGATGATCGCCACCTTCTTGCCGGTGGCCGGGGCGAAGGGGGGGAGCTTGGCATCCCGCACCTCGCGGCCGAGCATGGCCACGTCGATGCTGGTGTCCACGTCCTGCCGCGAGCAGTTCTCCATGCAGAGGTTCGGGCAGATCGCGCCGCAGATGGAGGCAGGCAGCGGCGTGTAGCTCAAGATCAGGTTGTACGCCTCGTCGGTCTTGCCTTCCCGCAGCAGCCGCAGCCGGTCGACGGTGGGGATGTGGGTGGGACAGTAGAAGGTGCAGGGGGCGGCGTATTCCTTGTTGGCCCAGAACGGCTTCTTGCGCCGCAATTCGCCGGTGACGATGACGCCGATGGGGCTGCGGTCGAGGCCGGGGGCGAGGTCGCGCAAGGGGTCGCCGCCGCGCGGGGCGTCGGGGCCGGCGAAGGCCGGGTTCCAGATATTGTTGCGGAACTGGGCCATGGGCATCGGGCCGCTGAACATCAGTGCCCGCTCCTGGGGGGTGATCGCCATCAGGATCTTCCATTCACTGCGCACCGACAGGGCTTTCAGCAACTCCGGCCGCTTGATGGATTCAAGGTAGCCGGGCATCCGCTCCATCAGCCACTGCCACTGCTCGTCGCTGGGCTCGATCTCGCGGACGTTGGTCTTGGAGAAGGAGCCGTCGGTTTCGCCACGGTAGTAGATCCAGCCGCCGACCATGCCGACGCAGGGCCGGTAGCCGAGGACGTTCTTCGGGTTCTTGGCCTCGATGCCGCAGACCACGCCGATGCCGCCGCAGTTGAACTCGGCAAAGGTGT
>Ga0224510_10002902_pt1 | contig 10030 bp, 5 predicted proteins | sample SF_May12_sed_USG_FD_170161 | JGI IMG/M metagenome (GOLD analysis project Ga0224510, IMG submission 170161) | Sediment microbial communities from San Francisco Bay, California, United States - SF_May12_sed_USGS_4_1 | ecosystem: Environmental > Aquatic > Marine > Sediment | place: USA: California... | reverse complement strand
GGTGAATCGTTCCTCGCCGTTCTTGGTGCGCAGGCTGAGTTCGACGTAGCAGTTGCCGGTTCCCGTGTTCTTGAGTTGTTCGTATTTCTCGGTGAAAACGTTGCCCTGGCCGGGGGAGATGAAATCAGGAAAGGGGCGTCCTTCCGCCTCATGCCGGTCGTAGCCGAGCATGGCGAGCCAGGCGGCGTTGACGTTGAGCAGGCGGCCTTCGGCATCCAGGGCCTGATAGCTGATGGGTGCCTGTTCGTAAAAGAGGCGGAAGTGTTCCTTCTGGCGCTCCAGTTCCTCGGCCACTTTTTTGCGTTCGATGAGCCGCCGGTGCAGGGCGTTGAAACTGAGGTGAATGGTCAGCAGGCCGACGATCCAGAAAAAGAAATGGGTGATGCGCAACAGGCGGATCTGGTCAGCCGAGATGCCCTCGAGCGGCGCGATGGGGATCGAGATGCTCATCCCGCCGCGGATGTCCCCCGCTTTATGCCCCTGGGCGGCATGGCATTGCAGGCATGATTTCTCGGTGATCAGGGGGCGCATCAGCCGGACATACATCTGGCCGTTGATCAGGGTGACGGTGCTTTTTTCCTTTGCCCCGTCCCGAAAGGACTGCAATGCCTCGATTTCCCATGGATCCGGCTTGTTCTCCATGCGGATGGGGGTGAGACTGGTGATGTGGGCGGCCACCTGCCCTTCGCTCTGGGCCAGTTCATAAACCTGGCGGATCATGTAGGCCGGATTGATGAGGGTCAGGACGCGGCCGGAGGGGGTGGTGATGTCGCGCTCGGGAATGACGCCGGTTTTCAGGTACGGATTCGAGGGGGTCTTTTCCGTGCGGGTGACATAGACGCCGCCGTGCAGGGAATTCCATTTTCGGAAGAGGATGTCCTTGTCGAAGTGCGCCTTGGCCACATTGCGGGCGATATCCTGGATGGCGGCATGCACCTGTAGGTGGTTCCAGCGCAGCGAGGCGCCAATGACGATGGTCCAGCCGATGGAAAAGAGCAGGATGAACGTGGTCAGCCGGGTCGACTTGAGGCGGGCCGAGGCGCGAAGGTTTGTTGATGCCGAAGAGAGATTCATGCTTACAGGATATACCCAAAAAGAGGGCAGCCTGGCTCGAATTATTTTTACGTTTTTTGTTCCAGGCGACGGTATTGAATTGCCTCGGCGATGTGGTCGGTGCCGATGGCCTGGCTGCCGTCGAGGTCGGCGATGGTGCGGCCGATCTTGAGGATGCGGTGATAGGCGCGGGCGGAAAGGCCCAGCCGCTCCACCGCCTTTTCGAGCAGGGCGAGGGATGCCGCGTCGAGGGGGCAATGTTTTTTGATCTCCCGCGCCCCCATCTGGCCGTTGCAGTGCATGTGTCGGTGGCGGTGATAGCGTTCCTTCTGGATCGCCCTGGCCCGATTGACCCTGGCCTTGATCGCGGCCGACGGTTCCCCGTCGCGCTGGGCGGAGAGGTCGCGTACCGGCACCGCCGGCACCTCGATATGGATGTCGATGCGGTCCAGCAGCGGCCCGGAGATCTTGTTCTCGTAGCGGCGGATCTGCAGCGGCGAGCATTGGCACTCGTGCTGCGGGTCGCCGAGGTAGCCGCAGGGGCAGGGGTTCATGGCGGCAACCATGATGAACCGGGCCGGAAAGCTCAAGGAGGAGGCGGCGCGGGCGATGGTCACCGTCCCGTCTTCCAGGGGCTGGCGCAGCACCTCCAGGACATTCTTTTTGAATTCCGGCAACTCGTCGAGGAAGAGAACGCCGTTGTGGGCCAGTGAAACCTCGCCGGGCCTTGGGATCTGGCCGCCGCCGATGAGGCCGGCGTCGGAGATGGTATGATGCGGGGCCTTGAAGGGGCGAATGGTCAGCAGGCCGGAGTTTTCGGGGAGCAGGCCGATGATGCTGTATATCTTGGTGGTTTCGAGGGCCTCCTCGAAGCTGAGGTCGGGGAGGATGGTCGGCAATCTCCGCGCCACCATGGTCTTGCCGGAGCCGGGCGGGCCTTTCATCAATACATTGTGGCCGCCGGCGGCGGCGATTTCCAGCGCCCGCTTGACATGTTCCTGGCCCTTGACCTCCGAGAAATCGACCTCATGAACGGTGTTGTCGACAAAGATCCGGTCGATGTCGATGATCGTGGCGGCGATCTCCCGTTTGCCGGCGAGAAACTCCACCGCCTGGGCCAGGGTCTCGACGCTGATCGTCTCGATGCCTTTGACCACCGCCGCCTCGGCGCCATTAGCCTTGGGGACGATGAGGCCCGCGAGCCCGGCGTCACGGACGGCAAGCGCCATGGGCAAAACGCCCTGGGTGGGGCGCACCGAGCCGTCCAGGGAGAGTTCGCCGATGGCGGCGTAGCGGGCGAGCTTGTCGCTGCGGAGGGTGTCGGAGGCGGCGAGAATGCCGAGGGCCATGGGCAGGTCATAGCCGGTGCCGGCCTTCTTCACGTCCGCCGGGGCCAGGTTGACGGTGATGCGCCGGTTTGGGAAATCATACCCGCTGTTTCTGATCGCCGCCTTGACCCGGTCCTTGCTTTCGCGCACTGCCCCCTCCGGCAGGCCGACGGTCATGAAGGTCGGCAGCCCGAAGGCGATGTCGGTTTCCACCTCGATCAGCAGGCCGTTGACGCCGATAACCGCGCTGCTGATGACCTTTGCAAGCATGTTTTAGTTTCCTCGATGGCTGTCGTGGGTGGTGATGCGGTTAGTGTTGGTGGGGTTATAGCGTGCATTGCTAATAAAAGCAAGTCGTTATCGTGTAACGCCTACTCGCTTCGCAATGCCTCCACCGGTTCCAGCAGCGATGCCCGGCGGGCCGGGAAAACCCCGGCAACAAGTCCCACCGAGCAGGCGAGGAGCTCGGCGGCCAGCACATAGCCCCAGGAGGTGTGGGTGGGCAGCGCCGGCACCAGCATCTCCAGCAGCCACGCCCCGCCGGCGCCCAGGATCAGGCCGCCGGTGCCGCCGATGGCGGCCAGCACCACCGCCTCGCCCAGGAAAAGGGCGAGGATCTGGCGGCGGCCGGCGCCAAGGGCGCGCAGCAGGCCGATCTCGCCGGTCCGTTCGTTGACCGCGATGCTCATGATGGTCAGAATCCCCACCCCGCCGACGAGAAGGGAGATGGAGCCCAGCGCCGCCACGGCCATGGTCAGGATGTTCAGCACCGACCCCAGCACCTCGAGCATCTGTTCCTGGGTGGTGATGGTAAAGTCCTCGCCGCCATGACGTTTTGTCAGCAGCGTCCGCACCTCGCTGGCGATCGCGTCGCCGTTTGCGTCGGCGGCATAGAGCAGGTCGATCTCCATCAGGCTTTCGCGGTTGAACATCGCCAGCGCCTTGGCGGTGGGGATATAGACCGCGTCGTCCAGGTCAAAGCCCAGCATCTGCCCCTTGGATGCCATGACTCCGATGACCCGGTACCGTTCCGAACCGATGCGGATTCGTTTCCCCAGTGGGTTTTCACCGCCGAAGAGTTCCTTTCGGACCTTGCTGCCGAGGACCGCGAAGGCGCGTGCCGTGCGGGGCGGGTCATCGGGGAGGAAGCTGCCCATCGTCACCGGGATCTGCCAGACCTGCGGCACGGCCGGGCCGGTGCCGAAGACGGCGGTGCGGCGGCTGCGGCGGGCAGCCTTGATCTCGGCGTTGCCCTGCACGAAGGGCACGGCGGCGATCACGCCGGGCAGCCGCGCCAGCGCCGCGGCGTCCTCGATGGTCATTGGGCGGATGTTGCTGATGATGGCCCCGGAGATGCCGTGGGTGGTCTGGCGGCCGGGGGTGATGCCGATCAGGTTGGTGCCGAACTGGGTGAACTCCGCCAGGACGAAGCGATGCACCCCTTCGCCCACCGAGGTGAGCAGCACCACCGCCGCGATGCCGACCCCGATGCCGAGGGCGGTGAGCAGGCTTCGCAAACGCTGGGTGCGGACCGCGCCGGTGGTGAGCAGGATGAAGTCGTTGATGCGCATCTGTATCCCCTTATCGTCGCGCCAAGGCCTCGGCCGGCGGCAGGCGAGCGGCGGCGCGGGCCGGCAGGACGCCAAAGAGCAGGCCGGTGGCGAGGGCCGTCGCGGTGGCCAGCGCCGCGGCCCATGGCACCGGGCGAATGGAGAACTCCGGCCACAGCGTGTTCAAGAGATGCAGGCCGGCCATGGCCGCCAGCAGCCCCAGGAGAGCGCCGCTCAGCGACAGCAGGGCGGATTCGGCGAGGAAGATGCGCAGGATCTGGCGGCGGGGCGCCCCCAGCGCCTTGAGCAGCCCCACCTCGGCCCGGCGGTTGGAGACCGCGATCAGCATCACGTTCATGATCATGATGCCGGCAACCAGCAGGCTGATGGCGGCGATGCCGCCCACCGCCGCGGTCAGGGCGCGGAAGATGCGGTTGAAGGTGGCCAGGATCGCATCCTGGGTGATGACGGTGATGTCGTCTTCGCCTTCGTGGCGCTGGGTGATGGTGGCGCGGATGGTTTCCCTGGCCTTGGCGATGGCGTTGCCGTCGGTCGCCTCGATGAGGATGCGGAACAGCGAGGCGGTGTTGAACAGCGCTTGGGCGGTGGCCACCGGGATGGTCACCGTTTCATCGATATCATCGCCCATGGCAACCCCCATGGCGGCAAGGATGCCGATGACCCGGAAGCGCCGGTCGCCGATCCGCACCCATTGCCCGAGGGGGTTGTCGTTGCCGAAGAGTTCCATCTTGAGTTTGCTGCCGAGAACGCAGATGTTGCCGCCCCGCAAGGGGTCGCCGGCGGGCAGGAAGCTGCCCTGGCTGACTTTCAGGTTGCGCATGGGGGCAAGTTCGGCGGTGGCGCCGATGACCATTACCTCCCGTTCCAGGTGCTTCCGGGAGACAGGCGCCGAGCCTACGACGATGGGGGAGACGCGGGCAACGCCGCCGGCCCGGGAGAGGGCCATGGCGTCATCCAGGGTGAGGTCGCGGGGGGTGGCGCCCAGCAGCGGCGGCGGACCGCCGACGGTTTCCGAGCGGCCCGGCAGGACGATGAGCAGGTTGGTGCCCAGGGAGGAGAACTGGTCGGCAACGTAACGGCGGGCCGACTCGCCGAGCGAGATCAGCACCACCACCGAGGCAACGCCGATGGCCATCGCGGTCAGCATCAGCACGGTGCGGAACCGGTAGGAGATGACCGCCCGGCCGCTGAATCGAAGAAGATCTTCGCTGCGCATGTTTCTCTGTCCCCCGTTGTTGGCGGTGACATGTAAAAAAGGGCCGCGACGAGAGTATGATCGTCGCGGCCCTAAGACCGGCTACCCGGGCGGCAGGAGGGTGCCACCCTGAAACGGGTGCCGGGGCATGCTACTCCGTTTTGTAGCGCTGGCGGCGGGGTGGCTGCCAGGTACGGGCGGAGGCCTCGCTCACCGTCAGCAGGCGGTCGCCGAAGCGTTGCCGGTTCAGGGTGGAGATGGCGCTGATTGCCGCCAGATCGTCCATGTCGACGAAGCCGAAGCCGCGCTGCTTGCCGGTGCGGTCGATGATCAGGGTGACGCCGTGGACCGGTCCCTGGCTTGCGAAGAGGCGGCGCAGGTCGTTGGCGTTGGAGTCTTCGGGAAGGTTGCCGACATAGAGCGTTTTCATGGTGATCTCCTTGGCGCGAAAGGGCAACAGGTGGTGCGGTTGCCGGCGCAGGGCGGCACGGTTGCGGCATGCAAAACCATGCGATGTACTTGAAATCTATCACGGCGTTTGTCCGGCAAACAAGGCGGTTTTTTATCCCGGCCGGTGATGTACAGGCATTTTTTTGGGTAACTGTTCGATATTGCGGAAGGTTGCCGGCGGGACTTTTTTTGCGGGCGGCTAGCGGTGGTGGTCCCATTGCAGGAGTTCGAGCAACTCCTCGCGGCTCAGCCGTTTGATGATCGCATCGTCGTCCTCCCGCACCAGATGCTGGGCCAGATTCCGCTTCTGCTCGATGAGCTGGTGGATCTTTTCCTCCAGGGTGCCGACGGTGATCAGCTTGAAGGTCTGCACCACGTGGCGCTGGCCCATGCGGTGGACGCGGGAGGTGGCCTGTTCCTCGCGGGCGGCGTTCCACCAGCGGTCGTAGTGGATCACCGCCTGGGCGGCGGTGAGATCGACGCCGACCCCGCCGGCCAACAGGCTGGCGCAGAAGACCTTGCATTGGGGGTCGGTGTTGAAGCGGGCGATCATCCCCTCCCGTTTCTTCAGCGCCATGCTGCCGCGCAGGGAACAGTAGTCGATCTTGCTGCGGCCGAGATGGTTCTCGATGATGTCGAGCATCCGGGTGTAATGGCTGAAGACCACTACCTTCATGTTCGAGGCCAGGCATTCGTCGAGCAGCTCGACAAACAGGTCCCACTTGCCGCTCCGGTAGGTCCGTTTGCTGTCGGTTCCGGCCAGGAGCGCCGGATGGTCGCAGATCTGCTTGAGGTAGCTGATCACCGCCAGCACCTCCATGTAGGCCGGTTTCTTGCCGGTGGGGTCGTCGAGCCCCGAGATCAGGGCGCGGCCCCGCTGCTCGACAATCTCGCGGTAGAGGGCCACCTGGTCGTCGGAAAGCTCGCAGGTGCGGATGTCCTCAATGACGTCGGGCAACTCGGTGAGCACCTGCGGTTTGGCGCGGCGGAGCAGAAAGGGGCGGATCAGGCGGGCCAGCCGGTCGCGTTGCTTCTGGTCGTTGCGCTCCTCGATGGGCTGTACGTAGAGCTTGTTGAAGGAGGCGTCGGTGCCGAGCAGGCCGGGCAGGCAGAGATCGAAGATCGCCTTGAGGTCGTTGGTCGAGTTTTCAAGCGGCGTGCCGGTCAGGCCGATGACCACCCGGCCGTTGAGCCGGTGCGCCGCCTTGTACATGGCGGTTTTTTTGTTCTTGAGATGCTGCACCTCGTCCAGGAGGATGATGTCGAAGCGCAGTCCGGCGAAGAGCTTGGCGTCGCGGCGGACAATGCCGTAGGTGGTGATGATCAGGCTGTGGCCCTGAGCCTCGGCAAGATCGCGACGGGCGCCATGGTAGACATGGAAATCCATCTGCGGGTAGAAGGTATGGGTCTTGTTCACCCAGTGGGAGACCACGGTGGCCGGGCAGACCACCAGGAAGCGGCCGCCTTCTTGCCGTTCCGCCTGCACGGCCTGGATGAGGGCGAGAGCCTGGTGGGTTTTGCCCAGACCCATGTCGTCGGCGAGGATGCCGCCCATCCGGTACTGGTAGAGGTTGAACAGCCAGGCCAGGCCGTTTTTCTGATAGCCGCGCAGATGTTCCGGGGTCAGCGGCAGTTGGCGCGGGTCCTGCCAGGCGGTGGTGTCGAGCAGGGAGGAAAAGGCGTCGGCCTCTGCCTGGTGCGGATCTCGGTTATTGACCTCGCCGATCAGCGAGGAGAGCATCAGCAGTTCCGGCCGGGAGAGGCGCACCCCCTGCGGCGTGCCTTGGTCGTCGTTCCAGATCCGGTCTGCATCCAGCTCGTGCAGCCAGGAGAGCGGGGAGTCTTCGAGTTGCAGCCAGTTGTTGGCGGTGGTGGCGTATTTTTTGCCCTGCCGGCGTGCGAGCAGCAGTTCGGCGAGGGAGATGCCGTCGGCGCCGAAGCCGTAGCTGCCGGCCAGGTAGCACCAGTCGGCGTCCATCCGGCTGTGCGAGATGTTGAGGCTTTCCGGCATGTTGCGGATGCGCAGGTGTTTCAGGTGCGGTTCGATGACATTCTCTTCGGCGTACAGGGCCTGCTGGTGGGATTGGAGAAAGACCGGCACGTCGTCGGCGTCAACGGTGGTGATATCCAGGGGCGCTTCGCCCATGGTGTTGCTCGTCTCCTGCTCCCGGACGGCGATAAACCCGTGCGCGGCGAGATAATAATAGCGGCCGTAGCGGTGTGGCTCCAGCTCCTGGCGGGAGATAACGCTGCCGTCTGCGCAGCGGAGGCAGGATTCGATGCGCAGGTCGCCGTTGCCGTCCAGGGTGGCGCGGGTGAGGGCCGGGAGTTCCATGGCCGGGGCGGCAAGGCCCAGGCGGCAGAGGCCGTCGAGCACGTCCGGGGTCCTTGCCCGGGGCAGGGCCAGGGAAAAGATTTCGGTGCCGGCCGCATCGTGGGCGGTGAGGGCGAACAGGGTGTTGGCGGCCGGGCCCGCAAGGCGGAAGCGCGGCGCCGGTTCCGCCAGGGCAAGGGCGGCGGCGAGCCAGTCCCAAAAGCCCTTGGTCCGATCCCCGTCGGCCACGGGCGCTTCGTTTTGGTTGTCGACCGGGGCCGCCAGGGCGGCGAGGTTGAGATAGAGCTGGCGGAGATGGGCGGTGGCGCCGGTGGGTTTGGGTTGCCCCCTCTTGGGCAGCCGCGCCCCGAAGAGGGCCGCGCATTCCTTCATCCCCTGTTCGGTGAGTTGCCAGGCAACGCTGCGGAACTCATCGGCGGCGGTGAGTTGCCACCGGTCGTTGTCGCGGCGGATGGCGAGGTCGCCGGGCGGGTTGGCGCCGTAAAGATCAAAGAGGATGTCGACCGCCAGTTGCCATGGGGAGTCGGGCAGGAGGAAGGGGGCCGGGCGCAGTTGCCGGCTCGTCTGCGCGTCCGGGGTCAGCACGGCCAGGGCCAGGGCCGCGGCATGGCGGCATAGAGAGCGTTCGCCGTGGTGGCGGCCGCAGGACTGGCAGTTGACGCCGTCGATAATGAACCCGGTGGGGGTGCGGTTTGACTTGGCGAAGCGGAGGAGGATCTGACCGTAGCGGTTGTTCTCGTTGAAGAGCCCGCCCGCCGCCTGCCGCTGGATGAGAAGATGCTTGAGGGCGCCGCCGGCAAGAAGGGTGCGGCCGGCGCGCAGGGTCGCCATGGAAAACCAAGGCGCCAGGATGAGCATCGCGGCCATCTCCTGGCCGGGTTCCGCAGGGTTAGGGGCCGGCGCGCCCGAGGCCTGCCCGTTGACCAGGAAAAGAAAATCAAAGAGATGGACGATAAAGGCGCCCAACTGCTTGGGAGCGCCGATCACCGTGCCTTGCAACCGGGACAGGGGCAGGGCGAGCAGGTCGCCGATGGTGGCGGCGGGCAGCTGTTCCGCCGCCTGATGCAGGGGAAGAGGCAGCAGCAGGTCGCGGATGGAGGTAGCAAGCAGATGGTCGGGCGTGGCGAAGGGCGCGCCGTTGATGGCGGCGATCGCGTCGGCAACGGTTTGTTGCCCCGGGCCGGGCTGGAAATGGAGAATGGCGTCCCGGTCGATAACCGGATGGCCCAGCAGGGAGCAGGTGGTGGCGAGAATCCGGTTTTCAAGGGTCAACTGGTCGGCGCGCCGCGCCGTCAGGCGTCCGGCCAGGGCGGCCCGGAAGGCCTCACGGACGGTGGCGAAGCGCATCACCGCGAGGGTGGCGAGGGTTTCATCGTCTAACGGCAGCAGATCAAGCGGGCCATCGAGGAGTTGTTGTCGGAGTTGTATGGGCATTCGTCTTTGTCTGGCTCGTTTGATCTGGGTAACGGAACCGAGCAGTCTACTGCGACTCACTCCTTCCCGCAAGTGCGAACCTTGGCCGGTTGCCCTTTTCCCATGGCTGTTTTTTTCTTCTGGCCGGGGCGAAGGGCGGCCTGGCGCACTATGAGTCGAATGGCAATTTTTTCAGTCGTGGGTGCCGGACGGGAAATTGTTAACGGTTGTATCTTCGCGCCGTCATGGCTAGAATGGAGCGTCTTGCAACGCATGCATAACGCAAACCTGAAAGACCTCTCTACGGACCCTCATGCCTCTTATCCTGCACTCCGGTAATCGCCTGGAACGGCTGGCCGACGCCCTGGCCTCGCTCACCGACGCCCAGCCGTTGCCGCCTTTCGCGCCGGAGACGGTGATCGTCCAGAGCCGGGGCATGGCCCGCTGGCTGGCCCTGGAGCTGGCCCAGCGGCAAGGGGTCTGCGCCAATCTGGAGTGCCCCTTCCCGGCCACCTTTGTCTGGCGACTCTTTGGAGCCATGGGCCGGCCGGTGGCCAGCTCCTCGCCCTTCGAGGGCGACGGGCTGCTCTGGGCGATCATGGAGCGGTTGCCGGAACTGGTGGCGGCGCCCGGTTTCGCGCCGCTCAAAAACTATCTGGCCGTGGACAGCCAGCCCCTCAGGCGT
>Ga0224510_10002900_pt1 | contig 10033 bp, 9 predicted proteins | sample SF_May12_sed_USG_FD_170161 | JGI IMG/M metagenome (GOLD analysis project Ga0224510, IMG submission 170161) | Sediment microbial communities from San Francisco Bay, California, United States - SF_May12_sed_USGS_4_1 | ecosystem: Environmental > Aquatic > Marine > Sediment | place: USA: California... | reverse complement strand
TTTGAAGGTCGCATGAGCAGCGCCGATCTATCCGGCAACGGTGTGTTGAGAACGGCGGTGGGCGACCAGTACACGGGCGATCTGTTACGCGGCAAGATGCATGGAACAGGCCACCTTATAATCGCGAGCGGTGAGCAGTACCGCGGAACTTTCGAGAATGACGAACTCGAAGGCAGCGGCGAGTGGCTCGGCGCAAACGGCGATTATTACAAAGGCAAATTTCTGGCGGGAGTGTTTTCAGGTGAAGGACGCTATGAAGGCATTGATGGCGATCTGTTCGAGGGCGAATTTGCTGACGGGCTTCCAAATGGCAAGGGCCGCTTCACGAGTGCCGACGGGCGGGTCATAACGGGACAATTCAAGGCCGGCTGGCCGGATGGGGAGGTCGAAGTCAAGACCTCCGATGGCATGTCACTGGTTGAAACGTGGCGTGACGGCAAACTGGAGGATAAAGAACAATGAAGCGTCTAAATTTGATTCTTGTGACCGTCATTATCACGTTTGCCTTGGGCCTCCCTGTGGCACAGGCGGGCATGTTTGACGGCGCGCTGGGTGGCGCAGTTCTCGGTAATATGGTCGGCGGTCGCAAAGCGGCCAGGACCGGCGCCATCATCGGTGGTGTGATCGGTGCGGCGAAATCGACGGGTCAACAGCAACGTCAGCGAGAACAACAGGCGGAGGCAGAGCAACGCCGGGCTAGGTGGGAGGCAGAGCAGCAAGCCGAAATACGACGCATCGAAGAACAACGCGCCGCAGTGCCCCCGGCGTCCGGCGACGAGACACTGATTATCGAGACGCAAAAGTCGTTGATCCGACTGGGCTTCGAACCGGGCCCCTTGGGTCAGGCGGGCCCCGATCTGACCGACGCCATCAGGCAGTATCAGAAAAGCAAAGAGTTACTCGAGACCGGTGATGTATCGCAGGCACTCCTGACTCACATGTTGCGCAACGGCGGCTGACTACCTGAAGTTGCATGGCTTGCGAAGCGTGGCTGAATAATTAACTTTACGCTTCGCCCTTCATTAACACTAACTGGAATTAGCAATGTCGATTAGCAAAATACTCGTGATCGTCCTGATCGCTGTCGCTCCGTTGCAGCTCGTGGCGCAGGAAAACGATATAGACATGGGCGCACTGAACAGCGCTATCGCCGCTCAGCGGCAGGTATCCGAGACTCAGCGGCATCTGATCGTCGCCGAAAACCTGGCGCTAACGGAAAGCGAAAGCCTCGAATTCTGGCCCCTGTACCGGGAATATCGCGAACAGGTTGCCAAACTCGACGACCGTGTGGTCGCTGTAATTACGCAGTATGGCCGAGAATATTCCAAGCTGACTGATGAACAGGCATTGCGCCTGCTGAATGAATCGTTGAAGCTCGATCTGGATCACGAAAAGCTGAAGCAGCGTTACGTGAAGAAATTTGCAAAGATCGTTCCTGGCGTTATGGTTGCGCGATTCTTGCAGATAGAAATGCGGCTCGACGCCATTGCCCGGCTGAAGCTGCAATCGGCTATCCCACTTGCGATGTGAGCCCCGTTGCGTGGTCTCCGGTAATTATTTTTTATAGGACAAACAAACAATGCGTATTGCAACAACAACCTTCCTTCTCCTCGTGCTACTGCCAACGCTGACCTTCGCCCAGGGTTACAGCCGCGACAGGGCTAAAACCTGGGATTTTTCCATTGGTGGCATATATCAGGACGGGGATAGTCCGGATGGTACAGGCGGTTCGTCGCTGGACCTGAAGAGTGACCTCGGAATAGCGTTCAACATTGGCTACAACTTTACGAGCAAGCTGGCGTTAAGCGCCGACTTCGATTTTCTGAGCCCGAAATATACGGCGATCATTGCCGATGAAAACGACCCGACCAACACACGGCGTATCGATCACAAGTTTTCGCAGTTCAACGGCCGCATCAAGGGTACCTTCCATCTTTTGGATGGCCCGTTTACGCCGTTCGCTGAACTTGGCGCTGGCTGGACTTATATCGACTCGAACGTAGCCGACGGCCCGCCGGTGACGGGTTGTTGGTGGCACCCGTGGTGGGGCTACATCTGCTCGGGCTACTACAGGACCTATTCTAAAACTGAATTTTCCTATGGCGGCGCTCTGGGATTGCGCTACGAATTAGCGGGTGGTTCGTTCATTCGTGGTAGCTATAGCGCCTACAGGCTCGATGTTGGTGGGGATGCAGCGGAACCAACGCTAAACGCGATTAAACTTGAGTACGGCTGGAGTTTCTGACGACAAGTGTGGGCGTCTTGTCTCAACAGACGAGACGCCTCGTTATTAGCCACATAGATTCATTGCGGCGGGTTATTCAAGGCTGAACCCGGCGCGGCAACCTTCCGCCTTGAGTGCAGTGAGACTATGAAAATGAAATCCGCCTATTTGGCTACGTTCCTGCTTCTTGCAATCTGCAACAGTGCGACCGCCGACACTCATCCGCAGCTGACAAGCAAGTTCATCGTGCAGGGCGGCACGTTCCTGCCGAGAGTCGATTTCAAGGCCGGCGTCGATGCAGGCGCGATTATCGAGAATCCGGACTTCGACCTTGAGGGTCAGCTTGGAGTTTCGAACAAGGACACCCTGATTTCGGGAAACTTTGACTGGCGGTTTACGCCGAAGTGGTCCGCCCACCTGCAGTATTTCGAAGTCGGACGTTCCGGCACAGCGGTTCTGCAGGAGGATGTCGATTTTGGCGACGTCATCTTCGAGCAAGGCTCCAGCGTTTCTGCAGGGACAAACACCAACGTTCTACGCACGTTTGTTGGCCGCGAGTTCAGCAAGAAAGAGAATAGCAGTTACGGCATTGGAGCCGGTTTGCACCGCCTGAGTGTGAACCTGAGTTTATCGGGCGATATCATCGTAAACGGTGTCCAGGAAGTGAACCAGACGCGCGCTGTCGGCACAACGGCGCCGCTGCCGAACATTGGCGCATGGTATGCCTGGTCGCCTTCGCCAGAATGGCTACTTAGTGCACGGACCGACTGGCTGGCAGCGTCAATTGGCGATTACAGCGGTGGCCTGCTGAACATGGCCGTGGGTGTCGATTACCAGCTATCGAAGCACCTCGGCATCGGCGCAAAATACCAACTAATCCGGCTGTCGCTCGACGTCGACAAACCGGAATGGACAGGCAACGTCGAGCTTGAGTATCAAGGCGCCTACATCTACCTGAGTGCCAATTGGGGTTAGGGTGCCGCGACAGATGCCTGCGACAAGCGCGTATCAGCCTGGCAGCAAGCCGGAATCTAGTCCTCCGGATCCGACCATTCGATGTACCTGACGTCTTGCAGGTCTTTTGGTTTAGACGGTATCCAGATCACGGCGCGTAACCCGTCGGTAAAGTAGGGGTCGCCGGTCAGGTTGCCACGCGGACTGTCGATAGGCGCCGCGCCCACGCCGCCGACGTAGGCGAACTGGGATAATACCTGGTTGTAGGCAAGATTCTCGATCAGGAATTCGCGAGTCTCGTCCACGTCCGGATCGATCTTGTGCGTCGTGATCGTTTTTCTGGTGAACCGGACGCCAATATCACGACTGATCTGACCGATCCAGACGGATTGACCCTGAAACGTCATTGGTGCGAGCCAGAGTCGGAAATGATTGCGCTCGTTGATGTTTTCCCGAATTCGTTGTAGCGCGATATCCTGGCGACGGCCGAACACGTATAGACTGCTGACGGGGGAGTAACGGTACTTGCCGCCGGTGATGAACGCCATTGCGGTCTTCATCCCCGAGGCGGCGCTGACCACTTCGGTCTCATCCCAGGCAGCGCGGATAACCGCATAGTAAATGTCGAGAGGCTCACCAATGATGACCAGGTTCAGCGGATCTCCATTATTCTCACCTTTGGAGTCTTTGACGCAGCAAGGCAACTGTTGCAGCGCCTCGATAAATTCCGCGGCGTCCGTGTAGTGAGTGATCCGATCGTCCGGATACAGCGTCTTGAAATCCACGTTCCCGTGATCGGTAGCAAGACCGGGCACCGACACGAAGAAGGTGAACTGCCAGGTATCATCGTCATTGAAAATATCGACGTTGAAGGCTTTCGTACCCTGGTCCAGATTCGTGAATACGAAACCGGATCGCGTTTCGCCCGGCCTGATGGCCAGATCAACACCGTTTAGAAAAAAGAGCTGTTCGGCCTGCTGGCGCGCTGATCTTTTCCGATTCAGGGCCGCTACCTCCAGCGGCGAGTAGTAGTCGCTGTCGACGCCGAATGGCAGGAACAACACATCGGCGCCGGTCGAGTTCTCGATCTCGATCCAGACCGGCTGGATACCCTTTTTGTAAAGCGATACGCCGAAAAGCTCGCGTGTTTCCTTTGCGTCCGGCACCGCGGTGGTAACCCGGACTCCGCTGTCGGCCTGCGTGACCGCGCGGTCGCGGAACGGTACGCTCGCCATCGGTTTCGGGTCGAAGCCGGCGGCACATCCCGCAAGGCAGAACGGGAGCAGCAGGGCGGCCAGGCGCAGGCTCAATCGAGCGTGAGACAGCAGGACGTTCATTGTCCCCTCCGCGGCGGTGGATCCCATTCCTTCACGTCGATATCGACAGCCGACACCGGATCTGCCGCGAGCCACAGCACGATACGATAACCGTCCGTGAAGTGGGGCGTGTTGATCAGAAGGTCCCAGAACGATTCGGCCGGCACGATCGCTGCGCCGGCCAGCCAGCCGATCGCCTGCAGCGCCTGCCCGTAAAGGAATTTCTGCATCGCGAAGTCACGGGCATTGTCGACGTCCGGGTCGAAGCGACGTATTGATCCGCCCCACAGGTAGAAATGGCGGATCTGGCCGAGCCACACACGGTCCTCTCCGGACATTGCCGGCGCCAGCCAGAATCGGATTTCATACACGCTGTCGCCCTGCAGCGATTCGTACTTGAAAATCGCGTCCTGCGCTCGGCCAAACAGATACTGCGGCTGCTGTTCGGCTGCTTCCCTTGCCGAGGTTTCAGTCCAGCCGCTGCGCAACAAGGCTTTCAGAAGCTCCGGACCTTCACCTATAAGCATGATGTTGATTGGTTCACGGGCCGTCTGACCACTCTGGTCTGTGCTACAGCACGGCATATTCCGCAACGCGTCCACAAGCTGATCGTCGTCGTAGCTGCTGACTTGGTCGGCCGGATAGATGGTTGCGGCATCGAAGTTTGCATAGTCGGGCATGAAGCCGGGAACACGCAGCAAAAAGGTGAAGTTGTGTAAAGTCTTGTTGCCGAACACGTCGACATTGAATCCTTTTGCGCCCAGGGCTGCATGCGTAAAAACGAACCCGGAACGAGTCTCGCCCGGGTCGATATAGCGTGGCATGGCGAGCTCATTGAAGCGTTTCTCCATGTCGGAGCGACCCTCAGCCGAGAAGCCGCCGCGGTTCTTGTAGGCGACTTCGAGAGGGGAAAAATAGTAGCGGTCCGTACTGACCACGGCATACCGGACCTGTACATCGCCGGCGTTAACAATCTCGAGGCAGACCGGCTGAATGCCCTGTCCATAAAGATCGATGCCAAACACCGACTTGGTTTCGTCCCGCCCCGGCACCGTGGCGGAGACTCGGACCGTAGCTTCGGTCTTCGTTTCCGCACGTTCCCGAAAGCCGGGCTGATCGACCGCATCGTAAACATAGGCACGGCCGCCGCAGCCGGCGAAAGCGGAAGTACCGGCAAGAATCGCCAGTGCAAGAAGATGCCGGGTTTTTCGCATATGACTTGGAGGACCTTTCTTTGACCGAATTCCTATGTGCCTCCTATATATTACACGGAGAAGCAGCAATCCATAAGAACACATTTCAGCTGCTTCGTTTGTGGTCGCAAGCCTGCGCCAGTGGAATGTGCCAGGACTCGACGCCCACCTGCCGGTATCGCTTCCATTATTTGCTACTTGCCATGCCTATTTGCATATACTGAGTTCCCCTAAATCTGTCTTTTGTCGCGGTGCCCATGGAAAGTCGAGAGTTCCGAAATGGATTGTTTCGCAATCCTGTATTTGTGCTCCTCCTGATTTCGTGTGTTGTTTCAACCGAGCGCGCCCAGGGTCAGGATGTCGAACCAAGGCGCTGGACGCCATTCCCGGTCGGAACGAACGTTCTGGGTGCCGTATATGCAAATACCACCGGCGACGTTCTGTTTGATCCGGTGCTGCTGGTCGAAGACGCACAAGCCGATGTCGACACATTCGTTGTTGCCTATGCCCGGTCTTTTGCATTCGCCGGCAGATTGAGTCGTCTCGATGTGATGGTTCCCTGGCAGAACGCGAACTGGAGCGGTTTGCTTGAAGGCGCGCCCGCCAGCGTATCCCGAGTAGGCCTTGCCGATCCCAGTTTTCGAGTCTCGATTAATCTGTTTGGCGCGCCCGCTGTTGGCGGCAACGGGCCTCAGACAAACCCTGCAGATCATGGTGTGAGCACTTTGGTCGGAGCGGCCGTTGCGGTCACCGTCCCGCTCGGCGAGTACCTTGATGACAAGTTGCTCAATCTGGGTTCCAATCGCTACATCGTTCGGCCGCAGGTCGGTGTCGTTCATAAACGCGGCCCGTGGTCATTCGAACTTACAGGTTCGACGTTTTTTTTTACCGCCAACAAAAAATTCCTGATCGACTCCAAGCGTGAACAGGATCCGCTCCATGCTGTACAAGCGCATCTGATCAGGGAGTTCAGGCCTGGTCTCTGGTCGTCTTTGAGCGCAGCGTATGGCTGGGGCGGCGAAAACACGGTGGACGGGGTGCACAGTCGTGACAAGAGTCGCGTTGTTCTGGCCGCGATTTCCGCGGGATTTCCGGTCACAAAGAACCAGGGCGTCTCGGTCTCCTACATCATCAACCGCACGCACGAGGATACGGGTTCGGATCTGAACACGCTCACGATAGGTTGGTCACGGCTGTTTTGACGGCCGGTATATGGCCTGCATCGAGACGCCAAGAAATTTACAGCCGAACTCGTTGCGCGATCTTCCCGCATGGATTTGAACAAGGCGCGTATTGCTTCTGGAAGCCGGCGGAGCGGATAACAATGTGTGGATACATAACTGCCGCCGTGGAGTAATGCAAACAGACCAACGAATCGGCAGCCGTCCTGCGGGACTTCGTAGGCCGGCCGAATGTACAAGTTTACCTCGTCGCGATAGACTTGGTGAAGCTATCTTGGCTTGGTTACTAGGGCTCATCATGAAAAAAATAACAATGACAGCGGCGGCCATCGCTCTCTTGTCTTCAATGTCAGCAACAGCCGAACACCAATATATCGACTTTTCCAAGGCTGGCCATATGGTTATCGCCGGTCCGTTTAATGCCGTGATACCGATACCAGAAGATTCGCGGGTTGGCGAACCGGAACATACAAAGGAGCAGTTCCTGTCCGAAACGCTCAACGTATCGAGAGCCGGATATTTTGCTGACGATCAGTTCGTGATGGTTCAGGTCGAGACGACCAACGCGCCGAAAGGAACCTTGACGAACGAGAATTTCCCGACTTACAAAATTGGCGACCGGGATTTTCGAGCTCGCACACTCTGTATTGATATTAGCCAAGAGGATCTGGATGCGGACGATGATCCGCTGTTCGAATATGTTGAAGCCTACAATGTCCAGATAGTACCGGCCGTAAAAGCGGTGCAGCTTTCTGTTACGACCGACGACGGAACTGGCGAAGGTAATATTATTTACATGCGTAATGCTCCGGGAGGGTGTGACGCGATGACGCCTGAGTTCGAGGCTGAGTTTGATGCCGCATTTGCCAGATTCATCGAGTCAATTCAGGACAGGAACTAGATTCTGACATCGCGTGCTGCGGAGCGAGGATTTTTCTCAACGAGCTTCACTACGGTTGGCCGGCGGCTTTACGATTGGCAGGGGGCTTTCGGCAGCTATTCATTGGAGATTCGGGTCAACGAACCGATGCTCTCGATCATGGCGACCCGCCGCAGCGCGGTGAGTCGGTCGGGCTATATACTGCGAGTAGGAGGTTTTGTTTGGGGCCGTGTGGGGCTGTCATTTTAAACCTGCAGGATTCAGAACCTGGTGCCGTCGCCCGGATCGAACTGAAAATCCGCGTGTCGGTGGTTCGATTGACTCGGATCGATTTGGCATCGATCCTCACCCTTCGGGCGGCTTCGCCGTCTTAGTTCGCTTCACGAACTGATCCGCCCCTGGCCACCATTCTTTTCAGGTCCATGCTGGAGACATGGGTTACAGATTATACCGGAGACATAGGTAACACTTTTGGACTGAACCGGTTTTCGATGGGCTCGAGCCTGCAGGTCTCGTGATCAAAGTATCCGAGATCGTATTGCATGAAGCTGACGAGCCATATTTTGTCGCTAACTTGTTTGACGCCGACCTTCTGGCCGGCGAACACGGTGCTTAAGTCGAGAACACCGGTACGCATCGGTAGCGTTCCCATGTCCATGAACTTTACACTCCACTGCGGATCGAGCTCTGCGAACTCGTCCCAAGCCTCGTTCCAGTTGCCTGACTGGTGCATTTGATCGGTAATCGGTGTGTCGCTCATAGCTACCCTCTCGCTGAATTGGACTTCTAATCGGTCAAAGCGAGGATATCGATTCGCTGCCCGCCGGAGTTGTCAATTCGGGACAACATTTTGGTTATGTATGACAGAAAACAATGGAGCCGCGGCGGGAGAATAGGTTAGGTTGTACTTTCTCTTCGCACGTAAATCACTGAGAACAAGAGCCCGGTCATGCTAAAGAACGAGTTCGACTACATAGTCATCGGTGCCGGTTCGGCTGGTGCTGTTATTGCGGCGCGACTTAGCGAGGATCCCAAGACGCGCGTACTTTTATTGGAAGCTGGCGGTGCCGATAGCAATATTTGGATACACGTACCGTTAGGCGTCGGAAAGCTCCTGATGAACCCGAAATTCGTCTGGCAGTATTTTGCTGGCAAGGGCGAATCGCCGGCGGTTGCCAAGGACGTCTATTGGCCGAAGGGCCGCACGCTTGGAGGATCGAGTTCTGTGAACGGCATGGTGTTCGTGCGCGGCTCGAAAAAAGCGTGGGATGAGTGGCGCGACCTTGGCAACGAAGGTTGGGGATACGATGATGTGCTGCCGTACTACAAGAAACTTGAAGATCGTTCCCAGGGTGATCCGGCATTTCGTGGCGTCGGTGGCCCGATTACCGTGTCCGATGTTGCCCACCAGTCAGCCGCGTCGAATGCATTCATTGATGCCTGTCACGCGTTGGGCGCCACCAGATTGGACGACTACAACGGTCCAAGCGATGAGGGCGTCGCGCCACTGCAGTTATCCATGCGCAATGGCAGGCGGTGTTCGACCGCTGTTGGTTACTTGCGGCCTGCAATGAGGCGCAAAAATTTGACTGTACTCACGTACTGCACGGCTGACAAGCTGTTGTTCGACGGGGCACGTTGCGTTGGTCTGGAATATATCAGGCACGGCGTTCGAGCTAAGGTATATGCCAATCGAGAAGTAATCCTGAGTGCGGGCTCAGTCGAATCGCCCGCGATTCTGGAGCGATCCGGAATTGGCAATCCGGAGGTCCTTGCTCGGATAGGCGCAAAGACACGCATCGACAGCAGAGAGGTCGGCGAAAATCTGCAAGACCATCTCCAGGTTCGAATGTCTTTTGAAATCGAGGGCGAGCGGACCGTCAATGATTTGATGAACAGTCCATTCCTCGGTGCCGTCGAGGGCCTTCGCTATTTGCTCAGGCGGCGGGGGCTTTTGACCACGTCAAGCGTGACCGCACACTCCATCATGAAATCACATGATGAAAGTAATCATGCGGACACGAAGATTCAGCTGGCACTGATAAGCGGCAAGGACCGCTACAGCGGGGATGGCACCGGTCTCGATAAATGCTCGGGTATCACATTAGGCACATTTCAGGTTCGCCCAGAGTCGCGTGGCTGTGTTCACGTGAAATCCCGAGACCCGTCGACAGCCCCGCTAATTGAGCCGAATTATCTCCGCGAGGCTGTTGACAGGAAGTTGACCGTTGCAGGGCTTAGACTTATTCGGAAAGTTGCGGAGCAACCGGATCTAAAGAAGTTCA
>Ga0224510_10002899_pt1 | contig 10038 bp, 9 predicted proteins | sample SF_May12_sed_USG_FD_170161 | JGI IMG/M metagenome (GOLD analysis project Ga0224510, IMG submission 170161) | Sediment microbial communities from San Francisco Bay, California, United States - SF_May12_sed_USGS_4_1 | ecosystem: Environmental > Aquatic > Marine > Sediment | place: USA: California... | reverse complement strand
TCGATCACTTGCAACTGGCGGCGGTCATGATCGATGAGAACGGTGTCATGACCTATGCCAGTCCTGCCGTGTGCCATCTGTTTGCTCTTGAGACGGAAAGTTTGAGGGGCGGATTGTGGACTCAAGCTTTGCCCTTGACGGCAGAGCAGTGCCGTCAGGTGCAGGAGCAAATGGCACTGTCAGATATGCAACGTACACCGGTAGCCTTGTCATTGAAGAAAAAACAGAAGCCCTGGGTAGAAATAGAAGTGGAGGTGCATGATGATCCTCGGGATCGACGGCGGACTATCCTTGTTCTGCGGGATAGAACTGAGGTTGAAGAACTGCGGCGCCAATTGACTGGTCCTGCTTATTTCGAAAAGCTGATCGGCAAAAGTCCTGCGATGCAAATCATTTATGAAAAGATTCAGGAAATTGCCCCCATTGACGTTCCGGTGCTCATTCAAGGCGAAACCGGAACAGGCAAAGAATTGGTTGCCCAGGCTTTGCACCGGCTGAGCGCACGAAAAGGCAGCTCTTTTGTGGCCGTGAATTGTGCCGGGTTAACGGATTCGTTAATGGGGAGCCAATTATTTGGCCATAAACGGGGAGCCTTTACCGGCGCGGTGAGTGATCATGAAGGTTATTTTGAAACGGCAGAAGGCGGCATCTTATTTCTGGACGAAATTGGAGATATGCCGCTTGCCATTCAAACGACATTGTTGAGAGCCTTACAGGAAGGGGAAATTATTCGTTTGGGTGAGTCTCGTCCTAGAAAGATTGATGTTCGAGTCATCGCCGCCACTCATCAAAATTTGCAAGAACTGGTCGATAAGGGAACCTTCCGTTCAGATCTTCTGTATCGAATTCGTGTCGCGCGATTGCACCTTCCTCCATTGCGGGAACGACGGGAGGATATTCCCCTGTTGAGCGAAGCTTTCTTCGGCCAGGCACGGGCCGTTACAAGAAAGTATGAGGTGCAAGAAATCGCTCAGGAAACCATGCAGGCCTTACTCCGGTATCATTGGCCTGGGAATGTCCGTGAACTTAAAAGTACGTTTGACTATGCCTTGATCCATTGTCGTGGGCCAAAAATGCAACCTGCGGATCTTCCTCCAGAGATCGGCGAACTTACGGTGCCACAACTCTCGGCAAGGCCTTCCCCGAAGAATGAGCGAGAAGAAATTCTCTCCGCATTGAAGGAAGCGCGCGGAAAACGTGCGCAAGCCGCAAAAATACTGGGTATGAGTCGGTCCACCTTTTACCGTCGACTCAATGAACTGGGGATATTTTCAGAAGAATATTCCACATAGGATGTCCGGGATTTTCAAGCAGAGGTTGCTTAGCTTCGTACAAAATGGAGCGAAACTCTCTACCAGAAGAGCGGGCCTCTTTGAAAATCTAAAAGTAAATCTTGCCTCCCCTTTGCTCCAGTTCCCATTCATCCCCATGCAAAGCCATGGGGTTCTGGGAGGTTCAGTAAAAAGGTTGGATGGAAAATCAAGCGTGTAGTATCATCGGTACCATTTTCTGTTACGAGTTCCACTGAATGTCATGGGCGTTTTGTCGTTAGACATCTCTCAACCTGATCCTAAGCCCCCTTCCCGGCCTATCCCCCTCCCTCTAGGATTTTTGCACATGACCCTGGAATATGCCGTATGGGAAGAAATGCCATCACGCATTGGCGGCCAAGAGGTTCACTAAAATCAAACAAGGAGGTTCAATGAGCAGAAATCTAGTGGTATGGTGGCTGTTTCTCGGTATATGCCTGGTGCCCGGTTGGGCGATGGCAGGTACTCAAGGAAAAATTACTCTCAAAGATGGAAGCCAGGTATATGGGGAAATTGTGGAAATGACCGAGGGCATGATCAAGATCAAGACCTTGTTCCATGAGGGGGACCCCATAAAAATTAAGTGGTCCGAAGTCACGGGAATCGATACCGAGGAGCCCATGACCTTTGTTCTGAGTAATGGAATCATCCTGCAAGGGAAACCTGCGATGACCCAGCCAGGGACACTGGATGTCAAAACAGAGTTATTACTTGAACCCATACCGGTTCAGGTGGGGTCGGTCTTGGCAGTGAATCCTCCTGCCAAAAAAGCAGTGGCGTTTACCGGAAACTTCAATTTCGGCGGGAATATCACCTCTGGCAACACGGACCTGAAAAATTTCAACTTTGTCGGGGAACTGATTGCGAGAAGCGAACGGTTGCGGCTGACCATGTTGGGGCGCTATCTGTATGGGGAGAATGATGGTGAGTTAAATGCCCGCAATGCATATGGCACGATCAAGTTGGATTTTTTTGTGAGGAAACGATTCTACATCTATACGGGTGCCTTGTTTGAGCAGGATACGTTTCAAGATCTTAATCTTCGGACCTCCTTCTTTGCAGGCCCTGGATATCAATTCATCGATACGGGAGACTATGCCAGCCCCTATTTGAACAAAATGCAACTCAATGCTGAAATCGGATTGGGGTATTTTAACGAGGACTTTAAACGGACCGAAGACACCAGTTATTTTACCGGCCGCTGGGGGGTGAATTGGAATTGGCCTGTTCTGCCATGGCTGACGGTGTTTCATCAGCATCAAGGATTTCCCTCACTGGAAAAAACCAGTGATTGGTATGTGACCTCTCAGCAGGGGATTCGTATGAAAATATGGGAAAACTTCATTACGACTTTTCAAATCAATTGGCGATACGACAATGCCCCGGCTCCTGGAACCAAAAAAGCGGACACGCAATATATCCTATCTCTGGGGTATGCGTTCGAATCCTAGTCTGCTCCACCATGTACGGAACCTGGCTCTTTCAAGAGAGCTGGGTTTCGTTTTTCTTCTCAACCATTTTCTTCATTTAGTGGATCCCCACTTTAGGATCTTGCCTGGAGTGTCCCAGGTGTTCCTTCTTGGAACAGTCTGAGACGTCTGATTGTGTCTCCATGAGATCCATTCGATAGTCTCCGTCAAAAATGCCAATAAAAACAATGCATTAAGCTTGGCATTATTATTGATAATTGATAGGTGACAATGGGATTGCAAAAGGAGGAACTCAGCAAAACGTGGATCCAGGAAATGCGGAATGTAGTAGAGGATTATGTGCGGATTTTTGGAGAAGAGGCTTCAACGGTTGGTGGGCTCTCTCTGATGATTGATTCCCGCCACACGCAATCTTCATTAGGAAAGCTTTTTTTTGAGAGATCTATTTCTCGTCCAAAGGTATGGTGAAAGTTTGATACATCAACGTCCACGAAGAAACACCGTGTGGTGGATGTTAAGGGCATGAAGGTAAGACAGGTCGGAATAAATTGTGAACACAATTTCTTTTAGGACAGTGTACCATTGACTTCCATTGATATTGAAAAGGGAGCTACTGGCAATGGAACAATGCGGAAAGCGATTATGATGACCATGCTTATGGACTTTAAAGGAGTCAAGGTGCTTATTGTAAGTACTGATCCCTTCATAACGGATTTTCTCCGGGGCTTGGTGGGAGCTCATGGTTATGATAATGATGCAGTAGCAGATTTCCACGAGGCCGTTGGGCGACTACAAAACGGGCTTGCACATGTGGTTTTCATCGATGATTCTTGTTTGGAAATGGAGAATTTCAAAAATTTTCAAATGAGAACGCAGGATCTAATTGAAAAAGGATTGCCTGTTATTTTGTTGACGAATGAACAAATGAAGCAGGACTTAGAACGGCTTCCTAAGAAGAGATTTTTCCGGATAGTGAGGAAGCCGGTGGATTATCTCCAAATCGGTCAAGTCATGGTTGATCTCATGAGTGTGTAAGATTGAAGGCGTTGGCGACAACCCTTCTCATTGCCTAAGTGGAGTTGTCTGGAATTGAGAAGATACTAATAGCGAGAATGATATTAATTGGCCTGGGGCGATTCCTATCGTCTGGGGGCAGTGTTACATGTGGGACTTTTAGAGGGGGTTTCCATTTGTAAACGGCCGCTGATGGTGGGTGTATCGTCTCAGGCTTTTTTTGAGCGGCAGGTGATGGTGAGGTTGAGAACTTTCTGGAAAGGGGATGCATTAAAAAAATTGTTTTATGAGAATTCAAACCTGAGAGGTCGTTATGGTGTTTTCGAGATTGTTTGGAAACTATGATGTTCAAACTCTTGCATATATTACACGTTTGCGACAGGATGGATGCAATCTCTAAATCTAAAGAAATAACGAAGCCACCTATTTGTGACTATAATGCAGGGAGAGGTGAAAACATAATGGCTTGTATCGCTTGCATGGCTTTAGGGATCTCAGATGATGATAAAGTTTTGGCCAAAGATGACAATTATTTTGATCAAAGGAGGATCGGATGCTGAAAGAGTTCAAAGAATTTGCGATGCGAGGCAATGTCGTCGACATGGCGGTCGGCGTCATTATTGGAGGAGCATTCGGAACAATTGCCAAGTCTCTGGTCGCTGATGTGTTGATGCCCCCCATCGGATTGTTATTGGGGGGCGTTGATTTTTCCAATCTGTTTGTGACGTTAAAAGATGGGGCAACCGCCGGCCCGTATCATGCGTTGGCCGATGCACAAGCCGCCGGAGCCGTCACGGTCAATTACGGAGTGTTTCTCAATTCGGTTATCAGTTTTTTAATTGTGGCGTTTGCCGTATTTTTGGTGATTAAAGCCATTAATCAGATGAAACGCGAGAAAGAGGCGCCCCCTGCGGAACCCACAACCAAAGAATGCACATTTTGTCAGATGACCATTCCCATTAAAGCCAGGCGGTGCGGCCATTGTACTTCTGAACTGGTCAAATCGGCATGAAGGATCACGTCTGATGCATGGGTTATCACATCATCTGCCATCTAAAAAATGTAGAGGCGCTTTGAGTCGGTATTTCATTGACTCATTTCTAGAGGTGTGATTGTCACCAAATTAGGTTTTTACAATAAGAAGGAGTAGAGAGGGCGGCATTCCTTGTGATGGGAGTGCCGCTTTTTTATAATTGCACAAATCGGAAATTTGAACTTTCCGGAATTTACGGGTTGTAATCATTTTTTTCTGAAATAGAGACACGTTCATTTTTGGTAGACTCACCCTGGATCGAATTGTTAGAATTTCTGAAATATCCTCATCGATAGTGACCTTTCGATTTTTCTCCATAAACTGACCATAAAGCTTCCCTTTTCGAACCACCTACCTGCAGAAACTATCTGCAGGTTGAGAGTTTATCTTTATCGAAAGGAGCGAACGATGGACCTCAGTAAATTGATTGAAACCTTACAGGAGACCCTGGGAGGAACCCTGCCGAGTGTTTTGGGGGCATTGGGAATCCTCATATTGGGGTGGTTTGTGGCCATGGCCGTGCGAGCGGGAATCCGGAAGGGCCTGGGTATGTTGAACGTCAATCAGCGTTTGCATTCGACCACTGGGTCCGAGATAGACATTGAAGGTGGGGCCGCGGCGGGAATCTATTACCTCGTGCTGTTGTTGGTCCTCGTGGGATTTTTTAACGCATTAAACTTGGAACTGGTATCCGGTCCTTTGAAAGCGTTAGTCGATCAAGTATTGGCCTTTGTCCCGAGACTAGTGGCTGGAGGGATATTGATATTAATCGTGTGGATCATTGCCACCGTGCTTCGAACGATAGTGGCTAAGGCTTTGCAATCAACGACATTGGATGAAAAGCTGAGTGCGGGAGCCGGGATGCGGCCCATCAGTGATAACCTTGGAAATGTCGTATTTTGGTTGATCGTCTTATTATTTCTTCCAGCTATCTTAGGGACGTTGGAGATTGATGGGTTGTTAGAACCGGTTCAAGGCATGGTGAATGAAATGCTGGGGATGTTGCCCAATGTATTTGGGGCGGTCCTCATCGGGGTCGTCGGATGGTTTCTGGCGAAGATTGTTCGGGATCTGGTCAGTAACCTGTTGACAGCAGCCGGCACTGATCGGCTAGGCGAACAAGTAGGGCTTCGGGGAACGATGTCATTGTCTCATCTACTTGGGTTGGTGGTCTATATCCTGATTCTTGTTCCCGCAGTGGTGGCGGCGCTGCAAGCCCTGGAAATTGAAGTAATCACGGGGCCAGCCACTGATATGTTGAATAGGATGATGACGGCCATTCCTGATATCTTTGCGGCCACAATTATTTTGGGGATCGCGTTTGCCATTTCCCGGTTGGTCTCGCATTTAATGAGTAATTTGTTGGGTGGACTTGGTTTTGATGCTCTTCCCGGCAAACTCGGATTGGGACAGGCTTTTACGGGCCAAACCACCCCCTCCTCTTTGGTTGGGAAAATTATTGCTTTCTTTATCATGTTATTTGCCGTCGTGGAAGCCACGAGCCAATTAGGATTCGATCAGGTTTCCGACTTGGTCACCATGTTCACTGAATTTGGAGGGCAGGTGTTATTAGGTAGCGCCATCATTGCCATCGGGTTCTGGTTGTCCAATCTGGCGTATGAAACTATTCTTCGCATTCATGGAGCGAATTCGGGAGGCGTTGCCAATATTGCCCGGTTCGCTATTCTTGGATTGGTAATCGCCATGGGCCTGCGCGCCATGGGGTTAGCCAATGAAATCGTTAACCTAGCGTTTGGATTGACCCTCGGTGCGGTTGCCGTGGCCGTAGCCTTATCATTTGGGCTTGGAGGGAGAGAGGCCGCAGGCAAACAAATGGAGCATTGGCTTAGTCAGGCTCGTGGCGAGCGCCGGGATTGATGTCTTTTCCCCCACGGCTTTTTTTATAGAGCCGTGGGGGACATTTTTCTGTCATAAGGCTCATGTGAATTCGAAGCCGATCAACGCCGACCGGTGTTTCCCTCACCGGACATCTTCTGGATTACTTTCTTTTTATGCACATGGGTTTGTCGTGATGTGTGGCAGATGTCATTTTCCATCTTCAATAAAAGAGGGAACCGATTTCGACAGAGGGCCAGAAAAGTTATCCACTCTTGAGGGTGAGCATATAGCTAGTGAGATCGTTCAATTGTTGGTCATTTAATGGAAATTTTGGCATGAACGATCCTGGGTTGACGGCAGCAGGGTTTTTGAAATGTTGTATGTGCCAGTTGCGATCCGGTCGTCGATCGGCGACAAACGAAAGATCTGGAGCCAAATTGGCACCTTCCCCATGAATGCGGTGGCAGGTTTGACACTTGAATTCTTGTACTAATGCGATTCCTCTAGCCACTGAAGGATCACGTTTGGGCACGGCATACAGGTCACGGAGAGAAATGCCTAATAGCCCAAATACAACAATCAAAAAACTCAGCCCGCCGGCCAGTACGACCCGGCGTGAGGACGGGTGTCGTTCGGGGTTTCGATCCACAAAGGGCAAGAGCAGCAATCCGGTGAAAAAGAGGGTGGGGAGAAGCCAGGTCGCCAGAGGCCCTAATGCCCCGGGGGCATATTTGAGAAGCTCATAAAAAAACAGAAAATACCATTCCGGGACGGGAATGAATGTATGGTCTGAAGGATTTGCCCTATCAGCCAATGGGAATTCCATGCTGATCGCCAATATCGACACGATTCCAAACACTCCAAGCATGACCAAGGCATCCATGAAGACCTGGCGGGGATAGAATGTCTCACTCCCGGCTTTGGCTCTTGCCTCATCATGAGGACCGGCCGGTCCCACACGTCGGAGAATAAAGAGATGAAGCATAATCCCGAACACAATGGCGGCGGGAAGAAAGGCCACATGAAACGCGAAAAAACGTGAAAGGGTCAGGGCGCCGAGGGTTTCTCCTCCTCGAAGGACTTTCACGAGGAAATCACCAATAAGAGGAACGCTGCCAACCATGTTGATGCCCACTTGAGTGGCCCAATAGGCGTTTTGATCCCAAGGCAGCAAATATCCCGTAAATCCGAAAGCTAGCATCATGGCTAACAAAATCACGCCAACAATCCACATGAGTTCTCGGGGGCGTTTATATGCGCCGTCAAAAAAGACCTGCAACATATGGAGCCCAATGGCCATCATAACGGCTGAGGCGCCCCAATGATGAAGGCCACGGACAAACCATCCACCCCACACCTCATGTTGGATATATTGCACGGTATCGTAGGCATGATCGGTCGCCGGCACGTAATACACCATGAGAAACATGCCCGTCAGGGCTTGTAATCCAAAGAGGAAAAGCGTGGCGGAGCCGAAGACATAGTTCCAGCTGGCACCTCCGGGAATGGGCTCGTTGAGGAGGGTTTGCTCCAACGGTTTTAATCTCAACCGACGGTCAATCCACTGGTAGAAACGGGAGGCCATGCTTAGAGTTCCACTTTCTTCGCCAGCCCGGATTTAAATTCCTCGTATTGGATGAGCAAGTTGCCGTTTTCGATTTTGGACGGCAGCGTGTCCAAAGGGCGGGGAGCAGGTCCTGCTTTGACGGTTCCATCAATGTTAAAGATGCTTCCATGGCAGGGGCATTTAAATAACCGGTCTTGTTGGTCCCATCGAAAGCCGCAGCCTAAATGTGGGCAAATGGGCGAATAGACCGTCACGTGTCCATCGGCCTGTTTTACCGCCCACACCCCTTTGGTGGCATGGTGTTCCTGCCATCCATCCTTCTCGGTCAATGAGTAATCCAACGCTTTGGGTTCTTCGATCGGCAACTCGTCAGTCTTACCAAGGGAAACCCATTCCTTGGGTCGTCGTTGAAAAGCGGGTGCGATCACGTATCCGATGAGAGGGACCGCAAGGGATATTCCAATAAGAGAGGAGATGAAAACGGTGGTTTTCACAAAGAATGACCGGCGGGTTCCCACCGGTGTGGACAAGCCATCTTCCATAATTATTCCTCTTTACTGGTGGAGTCGTATGAAGGTTTCAATGCGGTCTGAAACTCGGGAGGTCGATGTGTCATTGCATACGTCATAATATGGCTGTGTGAAATGATCAGCAAGAGGCGATTCGCGAAAGAAAAAGCGACAATGAGAAATGGTATTTTAAAAATCTATCACAAAAAGGCGGATCGTCAAGCAGTTAAGGAGTGGGCCTGATCAATCCCTGGAGGAAGAGCCAGAGAAAAGAGGGCAAAGTCCTGGAAGTTACCAGTAGCGGACAGGACCCGTGTCGAGATGAATAAATCCCCGTCGGCCGTAATAGCCGACTCCACCCAACCGAAGTTTCACGGCGGCGCGTCGAATTCTCGAGAGTCGGACGCCGGGAATGGCGAAATCCACCGCTTGTCCTGAGGTATGTAGACTGTTTGGAGCCGCCCCTCGACCAAGGCGAACCAGCAGATTGTTGTAGGATGGCGAACGGTAGGCGGAGTAAATATGAATTTCCTGTCCCCGCCCGACTAACTTTTCCACCTGATTTACATATTCCAGTAATTGAACGTCCATCTGGCAGACCTTTTTGGAATGATGGCATCGTAAAAGATAATTAATGTCCTTGAGTGCTTCCTGGTCATAGCGACCTGATCGCTTTCGATAGGTCACGCGAAGCCGTTCGTCGGTGTGGGCGTTGTACAGGCGAAGCTGGCCTTCAGGGAATGAAGCGGCGGATGCGGATTCGGGAAACATTAAACGGCTGCTAAGAACCAGCATGCCCACAAGCGAGGATTTCAGGAAGAAACGTCTGGACCAAAGTTCGTGTGCCTGTTCGTGTGTCTCATAAGACATAGTGACACCCTCCGAAAAATGATTGGGGGACGAAACGTGGGGAGAATAAAAACGGAAAGAAGTAGTGATTGTTTACCAAAAATGAACAGTTAGGTCAACCGCATGGGATTCTTTTCAATCCATCTTTCAGGTGTTTCCTGTTGAGAGCCACAGGGAGGATGAAGAAGTAGGGAGGCAATCATTGTTTCTTGCTCTCTATAATTTTTTAGCAGGAACTGTTCTTTATCGCTGCTATTCCCGAAATCCTCTATCGGAAATCCATCCTCATCGTTGTCATGCCCGACAGTGTTAATCGGGCATCTATCTTGGTCCGTATTTGAGGATGGGATCAACATCGCGTGGGGTATCGTCCCAGAGTAGGATTACGATCAAAAACGAATGCGCAGGTCGGCGACGAGGGGAAGATGATCCGAAGCGACGAGGGAATCGCGCGTTTTGGGAAGATGCACATGGGTCACTTCGATCC
>Ga0224510_10002898_pt1 | contig 10040 bp, 7 predicted proteins | sample SF_May12_sed_USG_FD_170161 | JGI IMG/M metagenome (GOLD analysis project Ga0224510, IMG submission 170161) | Sediment microbial communities from San Francisco Bay, California, United States - SF_May12_sed_USGS_4_1 | ecosystem: Environmental > Aquatic > Marine > Sediment | place: USA: California... | reverse complement strand
GTTGCAGTTGGCGGCGTACCCGAAATAAGGTAGAACTGGGTGCGCCGGGGCCAGTCCAACCATAAGCTCTGCCGTCCAACAATAACAATAAGGGTATATGACATGGCCACAAGCGAGAGCAATCACGCGTCGATTTCCGCGAAGGATGTCAAACAACTGGGCATCTGGGCCGCGCTCGGCAGCCTGAGCTACGTCTTCTGGGTTTGCGGTGGCATGGAGCTGATTGAGCGCCTGGCCTATTACGGCGTGCGCCAGGTATCGAGCCTGTATGCCACGGACGCTGTCTCCAATGGCGGTCTCGGTCTCAAGGGTTCCGAGATCGGTATCATTTTCGCGGTCTGGGCATTGATGCAGTCTTTTGTACCGGTACTGACCGGCGGCATCTCCGATCGGGTTGGCTACAAAGAGACAATATTCGCGTCAACGGTTTTCAAGATTCTGGGCTACCTGATCATGGCCTGGTTCGCCACTTACTGGGGCTTCATGCTGGGCGCCATGGTACTCGCGTTTGGTACCGGCATCTTCAAGCCCGGCATCCAGGCGACCATCGTCAAATCGACCAACCGCGAGAACAGCTCGATGGCCTGGGGCGTGTTCTACCAGACCGTGAATATCGGCGGTTTTATCGGCCCCTTGCTAGCCGCTCAGTTGCGCCAGCTCGAATGGGCTTACGTTTTCTATGCCTGCGCCGCCATCATATCGCTCAATTTTCTTTTGCTGCTCACCTACAAAGAGCAGGACAAGGAAGCGCGCCTCGAGCATCGCCGCAGGGTTAAAGCCGGCGAAATCAAGGAAGAAAGCCTGTGGCTCGACAGTCTCAAAGAGCTGAGCCGCCCCATCATGCTCTGGTACATCATCCTTTTTTCCGGATTCTGGTTCATGCTCAACGCATTCTGGGATGTCGGCCCGCTGTTCTTCAGGGACTGGGTGGACACATCGGTCATGGTGAGAGCCATGTTCGGCGAGGACGGCACATCCAGCGGCTTCTGGAAGTTCATTTTTGGCATGACGCAGGACGGAAAAACCATCCTTCCCGAAGGACTCATCAATATCAACGCCATGCTTATCATGTTTGTCTGTTTCATCGTCGCCGGCTGGAGTGCATTGATGAGAGCGACCACATCCATGGCGCTGGGAACCTTCCTCGCGGCCTCGACGCTGCTGCTATTTGCCGGCTTCAACTCAGTCTGGATCGTATTAGTTGCCATCATCTGTTTCTCGATCGGCGAAATGCTCTCAAGCCCAAAGTGTTCGGAGTATTTGGGCAATATCGCACCAGCGCAAAAGAAGGCGATGTATCTTGGTTTCAGTCAATTGCCGCTGGGCATCGGTTGGGTACTGGAAGGTTATTTCGGCCAGGTGCTGTACGCCGAATATGGCGCGAAAGATACGATCGCACGGCAATCGCTGCTCGATGGCGGCATGTCGCAGACTGACGTCGCTGCCGTTCCCGTGGGTGAGGCGTTTCAGAAACTGGTCGAGATCACAGGCCAGACCGCTGATGCACTTACCGCACAGCTGTATATGAACAACGACATCGGCGGTGCCTGGTACATCATGGCCACCGTCGGCATCGTCTCCGCTGCCGGCATGTACGTTTACGGCCGCTGGACCTATCAACTCAAAGATTAAAGACCCGGAGTTAATCATGATCCCGATTTTTCGCATCACCCTCGCTATCGTCGTACTTCTCACCATAATGGCTTGTGACCGTCCCGTATTGGCTGAAGAACAGAAAGCCATCCTCGTGACGGGAGCCAGTACCGGTATCGGCCGGGAAATTGCAGAAACGCTCGCGCGCGAGGGCTATTTCGTCTACGCCGGTGCACGCAAACAAAAAGACATGGATGCCCTGAACGAAATCGAAAACATCCAGGCCATTCGCATTGACGTCACGATCCAGAGCGAGATCGACGCCGCCGCCGAGACCGTAAAGGCAGGCGGCAAGGGGCTCTACGGATTGATCAACAACGCGGGTGTCTATTTCGGCGGCCCGCTGATCGAAGTCGATGTCGCAGACGTGCAGTGGTTGATGGACGTCAATGTTTACGGTGTCATGCGCGTAACCCAGGCTTTCGCGCCCATGATTATCGAATCGAAAGGCCGTATTTCGACGATAGGTTCCATCGCGGGCATCCTGACCGGTAATTTCTCGGGTCCGTACAGCATGAGCAAGCACGCGATCGAGGCTTACACCGACGGCCTGGCACGCGAGATGGAAAAGTTTGGTGTGCACGTCAGCGTCATCGAGCCCGGCAACTACGATTCGGACATAGCCAAGACAGCGGTCGAAAAGATATTCGCCGATAAGAAATCGTTTGAAGGCTCCTACTACGAGGAAGAACTGACGGCCTGGGCAAACCGGCCCTGGGATCGCAGCATCTACAAGAGCCCGGAGGAAGTCGCCGAGGCCGCATTACATGCAATGTCCAGCGATTCTCCCGTGCGCCGCTACATGGTCGTGCCGAGTGAAGAAGAAGCCGGCTGGACGATCAACAAAGCTGTCGAAGAGCTCGTGCAACTCAACGAGTGGCAGGCCTATTCCTACACGCGCGACCAGCTGATCGAAAAACTCGACGCGGCGATGGCGCCCGAAGCTGCGGCAGACGACTAGAATCGTGAGCACCGTCGTCAGATCCTCGCTGGCCGTACTGCTGCTGACGATTGCGTCAGCAGCGTGGCCGGAATGGCGCCAGCCCGACCCGGCGAATCTGCTTTATATGCAGCTCCCGCAAGGCGAGGTCGTGATGGAACTCGCCCCGGGATTTGCGCCGAAGAATGTTGCGAATATCAAGGTACTGGCCCGGGAGAGATATTTTGACGGCCTGGCCGTCATTCGCTCGCAGGACAATTACGTCGTGCAATGGGGTGATCCGGCCGAAACCGAAGATGCGGCCAAACCGCTGGGTTCTGCCGCCGCCAGCGTGCCACCCGAATTTCAACGTGCAGCGAACGAAGTCGATCTTTCAGCCATAGCGAGTCGCGATGCGTATGCCGACATCGTTGGATTCGTGGACGGCTTCCCGGCCGCCAGTGACGGCAAAACGACCTGGCTGACGCACTGCTACGGCATGGTCGGTGTCGCACGCGGCAATGAACCCGACAGCGGCAATGGCAGCAGCCTGTATGTCGTCACGGGTCATGCGCCACGGCATCTCGACCGTAACATTACGCTCGTCGGCCGCGTGATATCCGGCATTGAGAATCTCACGACGCTGCCGAGGGGAACGGCTGCGATGGGGTTCTATGAATCCGCTGTGGAAACGACACCGATCATCCGCGTGCGAGTCGGCGACGACCTGCCGGATGAAGACCGACTGAAAGTCGAGATCATGCGTACCGACAGCAGCGAGTTTTCAGGCTACGTGAAGTCGCGCACGACGCGCACCGAGGAATGGTTCGTGGAACCGACGGGGCGTATCGAAATCTGTAATGTCAGTCCGCCCGTGCGTGCAATCGACTGACAAGTTCAGGGGGAAATCCAGACGGCGTCCTGCACATCCGCCTGCCCGTCCACTATCGGTAGTACGTAGCCACCCTTGTTAACGAAGCGCTGTTGCGGCCCGAGTGTCGGTCGTGGATAGAAAGACAGATACGCAACGATCGATTGCGCGTGATCGAGTGTATCGAGCGCAAACTCTCGTATGAAGAATCGACCGATATGAGCAATCGCATCTTTCATCGCAAGACAGGCAAAAAATGCTTCCGATTGGCGTCGCGGCGATGTCAGCTCAATACCGCGGGTTTTTGCCCAGACTTTGAATCGAGTAAACGCCGGGTCGACCTGACCGGGTAGCCGGAACGGATGTGCAACAAACGCGGGTCCAGTCTCGGGCGAGAATTGTCCGCCCAACTCGCTACCCAGCAGCGTCGATGAAAAATACTTGCGCCCTGCCGGCACACTATCGCCTATTGCCGCGACCGTTTCCCGGTTCAACCACAGGACGAACGCAGTATCCTCAGCAGTAGCCAAGTGATGTATTTCGTCTTCGATTGAAGACGCATCATCGCAGTCGAGCTTCACGTCATTGACTTTGATGTCCGAGCTTTCGAGCGTCGTTCTCAGATAGTCTGCCGCTTGAGCCGGCGCGTCGGCACAGTAGACCTGCACCACAACCGGCAAGGGCGAGTCTGCGAGATGGCTTGCGATCAGATCGGCCTCAAGTTCCAGGCCGCGCGAGTAGTAAAGTGTGTAGAAGTCTCCCTGATCCGCATCGGTAAGATCGGTGCTGGGTAACAGACACAGTATTTCGTTACGTTCACAAAAGCGGCTGATCGGTCCCCACGAACGATTACTCAGGCCGCTCAACATCGCGAATACTGGTGCGTCGCGGTAACGCCGTTCGAGTTGCTCACTCCAGGTCTCGCTGGGCCCGGAGAGAGCCCACTCCTCAAGTACCCAGTCGCGATGGGCGGTGGGCAGTCTGCTGTAGGGCGTATTACCACGGTCCCAGCGTTCGCTTTCCAGCCGGGTGTCGCGGTTCTTCTCCTCCACAAAGGTATTCAGCACGGCGAGAACGGCCTCGCGTTCCTCATCGGCAACGTCATCCGTAGTGACCATGGCGAACCGGATCACCTTGTCATCCACGCCTGGCGATTTACTGAATGACAGACTTGCGAGGTACACAGTCATCGCTGCCACCTCTTCATCAGTGAGCTTATAGAGCGGCATCAGCTCGCCGAGATCCCGACCACCGGGGGTCACTCCATCGCGCAGCAATCGGGCAAGACTTTTCTGAGTGTACGCAGGTCTGGCAGGTTGCGGGGACGGGGCAAACAGAAACTGCCCCGCTATCGGTGGCACGATGTAAGCGCCTTCCGCTGTGCCCATACCACTGCGGCCGTGGCAACTTTCGCAACTGAACTGGGTTCCAACAACAGGAACGTCACCGGCAACGATGGCGGTCATCGGCTCGCCTGAGGGCAGTATGCCGTTGCGGTACATTTGCTGACCGGCGTCCGGTGCGGCGTCGACAGCATTTCCCACATTGGTGGCATCGCAGGCCACGAACAGCACCGCGAGCAGCGGCAGCAAGAACCACACATTGGAAACCGGTTTAACCGACATCAGTGGAGGAGCCGTGCCGTTACCTCGTGCGCCAGGTCTTTACCGCTCGCCAGTCCTTCGATACGGGTCCACGATGCACTCTCGGGATCCTTGAGTAAGGTGACGGCCTGATGGTTCATTTTTGAGCCAGCGTAACTGTCGAAACTTTTCAGGACCAGCACGATATCGGCGCTGTCGCCCGTCAGGAAATCCCATCCTTCACCCGCAAGAAACTGTTCGGAATAGGCCTTGAGCTTTTCCGGCCGGTCATACTCGGGATCGATCGAAATTGACACGAGTCGCAACTGATTACCTGCATCGCCCAACTCCCGACGCATCTGGGCAAACGTTGCCGTCATAACCGGACAGATCGTCGTACACGTCGTAAAAATGAAGTTCAGTGCAACTGGCTGATCGGCTTCCAGCAGTGACCGTAACGACACAGGCATCCCCGTCTGGTCGATCAGCTCGACATCGGGAATCGCGTAATTTTCTGTGGTCGCAGCGTAACTGGTCTTTTTCATCGCCGCGCGGTGCGCCGCATGTTCGTCAGGCACGGTCGGCTCACTCGAGTAGCTGGCATAGCCGAACAGCAACAAAAGCACAATAACCAGGCGTCCGACAATTTTCATGAAGACCCTCCGCCGGCAGTCGCGGGCATCGCGAATCGGGAATCGTCCAGTGGCGGGTTGGTAATCACGCTGTCCACAGTGAGGAAGTTAGACTCTTCCCGACCCTCAGTCTGTGATTCCTGGCGGCGCGGAATCAGCAGGCCATTCGTCTCTTGCCAGTCATAGTAGAAGGTTTCAACACGTCGTGGCTTCCCACTGAGAATACGCATCGTGTCGAGCTTGATATCCAGACCCGATTCTTCGTCGATGTAAATCCAGCGCACCGCCCCGCTCGCCAAAGTGACTTCCAGCTTGACGGCCGGCCTTCCGGCGACCACCTCTTTGCCAGCCAGTTTTACGCGATTGCCACGCTCGGCCGAATTGAAGAGCAGGCCGTCAATCGCGACGCTACCTCCCATCTCGCGATATTCCTGTTCGGTCATGGCTTCCGGTTGATTTCGCCCGAGATAGGGCAGCAGTTTCCAGCCGGTTGCACCAGCAACGCACTGAACGGCCGTGTGGTCGTCGAATTCGAACTCAATGCACATTTTGTCAGGTCGCTTCTGGTCCATGACATAAGGCACGTGCATCCCCTGCCCCAGGTCCATCTGACCCGTTATCCTCAGGGTAGCGACGGCCTCCCAAGCATCGGCGCCGCCACGTGCCTCGATATTCTGCGCGACCAGCGCATTGATGATGCGCCGTTCTTTCATAGCGTCGGAGTTGTAGATCAGAAAAACCGCCACGATCACAATCGCGAACACGCCGGCCAAAACTTTCTTCGACATCACTGTCCTCCCAATTCCCTTTATTGTACTACCAGATTCTCTACAACGAAGTCTCCGATTTCGATACTCACGTGATCACCTGGTTTTACAAATTGGCCGGGATTGGCGAAGAACATCCAGTACGTGTGACCGTCCTTCGGCGGGTTCGAGTTTCGCAGTGCGCCGGTCTTTGCCGGCGTCGGCACGATGAATTGTGCACCCGATTCGGCATGGGTCAGCATCGGTTTGAGCTGGCGTTCAAAAAGTGCCTGCGCTCTCTCTGCGTTCACCACTTTGTAGCGAAACTCAAGCATGTAACCGGCGGCTGTCTGCCGCACATACAGAATCTCGATGCCCCATTCGCGCTTCATAAACGTATTCTTGCGCGGGTGGCTTGCCGGCTCGCCCGCAACGACGGGCGCCGCAAGCACAGACATTAGTGCACCGGCAATAAGCAGCATCGCGAGTGACCAATTACGCCATCCTGAAGATACCCGCTCGGAGGTGGGCGGTTTGAAAAACCGCGCCCCCGAGCGGGCAAAGTGCAAGTGCATCATTCAGATCTCGTTATTATCTATAGGCCCACGGCAGAGATCCGACCGGCCAGGCCCGTGTGAGCGGTCCAAACCGTACATCGATCCACGCATTGCCACCCTCGTCCAGTGCCGGCAATGGGAATATCTGTCCCGGCCTCGTCACCAGCGTCCGTCCGCCATTGCAGTACGGTCTCGGGATAGACGCCGGCTTCGTTGTCGTGGCGCTGGTCAGTGCTCCGCCAAGCAGGGGATCGAGATCCCAGAACGTAGCACCCGCAACGCACTGGCCGACAAGAGCCTGGTCCAGTACCGGGATGAGCTTCGACGTGCCGTCGAGCGCATCGTAATGGAACGAGCGGTTCTCCCACAGCGTGTTGGAATTACCGCTTCCGCCACCTACATCCGGGTTGGAGAATACGCGGATGTCAGCCGTGTTATTGCGCACCGGAATCGCTGCCGCAAGTGCGGCACTGTGGAGCGCGGTGGCAATGCCGGATGGCTGGTTGGCCGAGAGGTTGTTAACGACGAGCCCGCCGACGGTTGCTGTGCTGTCGTTGTGCGCGATCGTGTTGTTCCTGATTACGCTGCGGACCGTATCCTTCAGCGACACCCCTGCGCCCGCCCATCCTGTCACATTGTTAGCGATCACGTTGTTCCGGATCCTTATTTGATACCACTGGCCGATGCCGTTGTTGTCGACGATATCCTGGCCGTTGACGAACTGGGTGCGAATTCCACCGCCGTGCCCGGCGCCTGCCTGGTTGCCCCGGATCAGGTTGAAGTCCACGTCTACGCTTCCCGATCCCATGCTCAGGCTGTTCGGGTTGTCCAGCTCGACAAATTCCACGACTACCGGTTCGCCGCCGATGAACACGCCACCACCCGACACCGTTACCGCCTGGTTGAAGTTCTGGTTGAACTCGATGCGGTTGCGCAGGATCTGGCCATTGTTGCTGAGACCGATGTGACCGATGCCGCCGCCGTCCCCGGTTGTGAAGTTGCCGCAAACGAAGTTGTCGCTGACGGTGTAGCTGTCACTACCTGTGGCAATCGAAAGACCGCCGCCCGCTCCACCTAAACCGCCATTATTCGTTATCGCATTGTGGTGGATGTTCACGTTGGTGTTGAACGCATAGGGACCGGCATCGGCTAACTCCAGGAATGGCACACCTACGCGCACGCCACCATGGAATGAGCCGTTGTTGCCATACACACTGTTGTTGGCTATTACCAGGTTGTGAGCATAGCTGTTGACGAGAACACCGCCACCAACGTCAGCGCCCGTGATCGAGAAGCCGTCAATACGGGACGCCGCAGTGCTGAAGCTATTCGCCGCGTTCGGATCGGACGGGCCAACAACCGTTACAGCGGCGCCTTCCGATACGTCATATCCGGCAGCACCTTCAGGCTGGTTCGGCAGAGAGTCGACCAAGCCGGCCGCGAACAGGCTGTCCATCTTCGCGCGCCACTCCAACAGGGAATCTGTCGGGCGTCTGACCGCGTTGATCATAGTTACGCCGGCCCCTGCACCCTGCAAACGAACTGGCTTCCACATTATCACGGACTCGTTGTAGACCCCCGGTGCCACGAGGATCAGATCGCCGGGATTGGCCGCATCGATGGCCGCCTGGATGGTCGGCTGATCTGCAGGCACGCGGATCGGAGCGTCGGCCGAGACCGTGAGTGTAACGGCATTGGTTGTGCTGTTGCCGTTGTCCCCGCGGGTCACCACGAGCTGACCTGAAGTCGGCACCGTAGCGTCGTCTATCTGGGCCTGAATGCGGTTGCGATTCCAGCTGAGAATTGTGAGCGGTATGCCATTGAGCGTAACCGTTCCTGTAGTCGCACCGCCTGGACCGAAATCGAAGTCACGCGTGATCGTCTTCTGACCAGCAAGTCCAGTCGCGAGTGGCCCCTCATATGCGGGATTCGGTACTTCGACGTTTCTACCCATGGAGCGAAGATCTACGACGCGAGTCGTGTTGGCTGCGCCCGCTGGCCTGGTTTGAATCCACGGTCCTTCGTAGTTGGCATTCCAACGCACTCTTGAGATCATCGGTGTCGCGTCATCAAGCGAGCAATCCGGCGGGTTGTAACCCGAGGCAAAAGCCGACACCGGGAGTACCGGAGTGTCGAGATACGTCGTCGTTCCCGGCATGTACTGGAACGTGTAGCAGAAGTTGCTGTACCCCGGGTTGTACTGCGGATCGGTAATCATCTGGCCGAAAGTTGCCGAACCGGCATCCGTGTCCAGAATCGGACCGGGATCATTCATGCAGGTCATGTGCATCGCCGGCGAGAAGCCGCTCGGTGACGGCATGTTCGCGGTGAAGGTCGATGGCATCAGGCCATTGATCCGGCCCCACTGATCCGAGTAAACACGCGAAATCTCCGCGCCTTTGTAGTCCCGGATGGAAACCGGCACGAATGGCGGCGCCCATTTCTCGCCAAACTGCGGCGAAAGCGGGTTGAATTCCTGGGCGACATCGTCGAGCACCATACCCGTGAAGTGCGCCGCGATCGGGGCGTGAGTCAGCAGCGTGAAATCGGCGGCTGCCTGACCCTGATCGGAAAGTATGACTCGCTTGCGATCGCACAGTGGTCGCACCGCGCCTCTGAACGGCGCCTCGGCGTTGGCCGCCGGGAACAGGCTCATCGTATCGGGCACCGTGCGCAATTCGCCAACACAGGGCGGTTGCGCCAGCCCGGGCTCGGGTGCCATCGCTGCGGCGACCATCGCCGGGTCCGGCAGTACAGGAACTACAGCGCCGCCTGGCATCGTGACGAATACCGAGGCGTAGCCGTCGCCGAAGCTCACGTTGACGTCTTCTTCCTTCAGCAGTTCGTAACCGGCTGGGGGCACGACTTCGACGACATACTCGCCAGCCGGTATGTCATTAAAAGCATAGCCACCGTCGAATACAGCCGGTCTCGCCTGGTTGAAGTTACGCAAACCGTCATAGCATTTGCCCACCGGTCCGGAAGGCCCGCCCACGATCAGGTAATCATTGGCATCGGCTCCCGGGCAATCTTCGGGCAAGCTGTCATCCCAGCTGTCGGTAACAGTTTCCTCCACCAG
>Ga0224510_10002897_pt1 | contig 10041 bp, 7 predicted proteins | sample SF_May12_sed_USG_FD_170161 | JGI IMG/M metagenome (GOLD analysis project Ga0224510, IMG submission 170161) | Sediment microbial communities from San Francisco Bay, California, United States - SF_May12_sed_USGS_4_1 | ecosystem: Environmental > Aquatic > Marine > Sediment | place: USA: California... | reverse complement strand
GCACGAAGAAAGTGTCGGCCGCCCCACCGGCGCGCCAGGAAGTATGGCGACTCATGGGCTCGTTGTGCCGAATCTCGCCCTGCACATCAATGTCCAGCGCGGCCATCATTTGTGCACCTTCAATTTTGGCCCACTGTCCAGCAGCTCGGGAAGCGTTAACGCGTAAGCACCAATGTCGCCGGCGCCCATGGTCAACAACAGGTCACCATCATTCAGAAGATCCATGAGGACGGGATACAGTCCGTCCAGCGACTCGACAAATACGGGCTCGATGGATCCGCGGGACCGGATCGCCCGCGCCATCGCCCGGCCATCGGCGCCCGAAATTGGCTCTTCACCGGCCGCATAAACATCGAGCAGCACAAGCACATCAACGTCTGACAGAACGCTGGCGAAATCGTCCATCAAATCACGTGTTCGGGAATACCGGTGCGGTTGAAAAACAAGCACGATGCGCTTTTCGGGCCAGCCGGTTCTTGCAGCCGACAGGGTGGCAGCAATTTCCGTCGGATGATGACCGTAGTCATCGACCAGCATGACCGTACCAACGGCTGTTTCGATGTCGCCCAGTCGCTGGAAACGTCGATCAATGCCCTCGAACTCCTGCAGGGCCTTCACGACAGCGTCATCTCCAATCTGTAACTCATCGGCGACCGCTATGGCGGCCAGCGAATTGCGAACATTGTGCAAGCCCGGCAATCGCAACCTGACGTGCAATTTGTCGGTGCTTCCTTTTCGTTCGACATCGAAGTCAGTAGTGCCGGAGCTGAACACGATGTTGGTAGCGCGCACGTCCGCTTCGTCATTAATGCCGTAGGTCGTGATTGAACGACCGATGTCGGCAAGTACGTCGGTGACACCCGGATCATCGGTACAAACCACAGCCAGGCCGTAAAACGGCAGGTTATGCAGGAACTCGATAAAACTGCCTTTCAGCTTTTGGATGTCACCGTCATAAGTTGACATGTGATCGGCGTCGATGTTGGTGACCACCGCAAGCATCGGCTTCAGATGCACGAAGGACGCGTCACTTTCGTCCGCCTCGGCAACGAGGTAGTCGCCCTGACCCAGACGCGCATTTGCATCGGCGCTTTTTAGTCGACCACCTATAACAAACGTCGGATCGAGACCGCCTTCTGCAAGCATGCTCGCGATCAGGCTCGTCGTCGTCGTCTTGCCATGCGTACCCGCGACTGCAATGGAGTAGCGAAAGCGCATCAGCTCGGCCAACATTTCGGCGCGACTGACAACAGGCATCAGCTGCTCTCTCGCTGCTGCTACTTCAGGATTGGTTTCATCGACCGCGCTCGAGACGACTACGGCATCAGCATTCGCAATATTGTCCGGAGCGTGGCCGATGAATACGGTTGCACCCTGAGTCTCAAGGCGCCTTGTCTGTTTGTTCGATTTAAGATCGGAACCCTGAACTGCGTAGCCGAGACTCAACATTACCTCGGCAATACCGGACATGCCCGAGCCGCCGATACCGACAAAGTGGACACAGTGGATGCGGCGCATTTTATTGATCATGCGGCGACTCCTGCCTGTTCGAGACAGCGTTCAGTGATACGAGCAAGCGACTCGGGTGTCGCGAGCGAGCGCGCCTTCTCCGCCCGCAGCAGCAGATTCGCGCGTGACTGCATCCAGTCACGCAATGTGCCTGCCAGCAATGCAGGTGTCAGGCTGGCCTCGGGGATAATGGTCGCGGCACCCGCTGCAACCATGGGGCCGGCGTTTGCTGTCTGGTGGTCGTCCACCGCCGCCGGATACGGAATGAACACCGCCGGCAAACCCGCCGCGCAAAGTTCCGCGATCGTCAGGGCACCCGCCCTGCAGACCACAAGATCTGCCCAGGCATACACCTCGGCCATGTCCTCGATAAAAGCCGACAAATCGACATCCACACTGTTTTCGATATAGGCGTCTTTCGCCGCCTGCAGTGTTCGCTCACCACACTGGTGCCGAACGACCGGGCGCAGATCCTTATCGATCAATGCGAGCGCCGCCGGCACGGAGAGATTCAACGCCAGCGCGCCCTGGCTGCCGCCGAGCACGAGCAGGCGCAGTGGACCCTGCCGGCTTGCGTAACGAGCGCCAGGCGCTGGTATTGCGGCGATCTCCTCGCGAACCGGATTACCCACGGTTTCCGCGCTGACGCGGGAATTAAAACTGCCCGGGAAGGCTTGCAGCACAACCCGGGCAAGACGCGCCAGAAGACGATTGGTCATCCCGGCCGCAGCGTTCTGTTCGTGGATCAGGAGCGGGCGTCGCGTCAGCCAGGCAGCAACACCACCCGGCCCGCTCACAAACCCACCCATGCCCAGAACGGCCGCGGGACGACGGCGAATAATGACGGCCAGGGACTGGAACAGCGCCCTGGCCAATGAAAAAGGAGCAATGATCATCGCCAGCACGCCTTTTTGGCGCAGGCCCTGCACACTAATCCATTCCATGTCGATACCAGCCTCGACAACCACGCGTGACTCGATGCCACGATGCGTTCCCAGCCAGACGACCTCACAGGCGTGCGCCTGCAGTGCACGCGCGACAGCGAGCGCGGGATAGACGTGCCCGCCGGTACCGCCCGCCATAATTAGGATCGGCCGCGAAATCATGATTGACGGCTCCTCGAGCGACGCGTCCGGTTGACCGGTTTCGCGTCCACCGCCAGCTCATGATGGATTCTGAGTAGCAGCGCCATGCAAATCAGCGTAATGATCAGGCTGCTGCGGCCGTAACTGATTAGCGGCAACGTCAGGCCTTTGGTGGGTAGCAGGCCCATGTTGACGCCGATATTGATAAACGCCTGTATGCCGAGCCAGGTTCCAAGGCCAATCGCGATGTAGGCCTCGAAAAATCTTTCCGCATCTGCCGCGCGCGTTGCGAGATTGAATATTCGCCATAGCAGAGCAAGGAACAGGGCGATCAGCACCAGCGAGCCGAGCAAGCCGAATTCTTCGGCGTAAACGGCGAACACGAAGTCGGTGTGCGCCTCGGGCAAATAGAAAAGCTTTTGCACGCTGTCGCCAAGGCCGACGCCTAACCATTCTCCGCGTCCGATGGCGATCAGGGACTGGGTGAGCTGGAAACCGGAATTATAGGGATCCGCCCATGGATCCAGAAAACCCGTGATGCGTTGCATCCGGTACGGCGACGCTATAGCGAGTGCGACCATAGCCACCACTGCCATGACGATGAACACGAGGAAATCTCGAATTCGCGCGCCGGCGACGAACATCATGGCGAGCGCAGTTGCCAACAGCACCACGGCCGCACCAAAGTCAGGTTCCAGCAGCAACAATATGCAGGCCAGGCAAAGCACGATCATCGGCCGCAAAAAACCCATGAATTCGTCACGCAGCGCCTTGTTGCGACGCACCAGGTAGCCCGCCAGGTACATCAGGAAACAGAGCCTGGCAGGTTCCGACACCTGCAGGTTCATAATGCCGACACGCACCCAGCGGGTACTGCCGTTGACCTGGTATCCAATACCGGGAATCAATACAACGATGAGCAAAGCGAAACCGACAAGCAGCACCAGCGGGCTCAGGCTGCGCCAGACCTGCATCGGAACATACAGACACAGAACCCCGGCAACGATTCCAATCACGGCCGCCAGCAACTGGCGTTGCACATAGAAGAATGGATTGTTGGTCGCATTGTCTGAAATTGAAATCGACGCAGACGCGAGGATCACGAAACCGCCCAACAGGAGTGCCAATACCAGACCGAGCAAGACAGGATCGATCTGCAGCTCGGTCTTGATGCGAGCCGGAAATGGCCAGGTTGCGCTGCGGATGCTCATCGTTTCAGCGCCTCCACTGCAGTGCAGAATCGATCACCACGCTCCATATAATTGGTGTATTGATCAAGGCTCGCGCAGGCCGGCGCCAGCAGCACGGTATCATCGGATTCGGCACACTGAGCGGCGATGCTGACAGCCGCATCCATCGTGTCGGCAAAGTGCACGGGCATCACGGTATCGAGTGCGTGCGCAATTTTTTCTGCGTCCTTCCCGATCAGCACCGCTGCGCGCAACTTGTCTTCCACGGCTGTCGCCAAATTGCTGAAGTCCCCGCCCTTACCGTCGCCCCCGGCGATAAGCACCAGCATGGAGTCCACAGATTCGATAGAAGCGATTGCGGCCGCAACGTTTGTCGCTTTGGAATCGTTGATGTAGTCCACCGCTGCAATTCGCGCGACGAATTGCATGCGGTGCGGCAGTCCCGGGAATTCCACCAGCACGCTGAGCATGGCTGCCATGTCCAGTCCCAACAAATCACCGGCCGCCAATGCCGCGAGCGCATTGAGCTGATTGTGCACGCCGTACATCGCAAGCTCGCGGGAGGCCAGCAGCATCGTTTCGCCACGGGCGAGATAAGTCTCACCATCTTCGATACGCAATCCGTACTGACCGTCAGCTGGCGCGTCCATGCCAAAACTGACGACGCGCTGACAGTGCTGCGTACTCTCCGCGGCTACCTTGTCGGCGCGATTCACCACCGCCGCTTTCGCCTCGCGGTAAACGCGATACTTCGCACGACGATACTCGTCTTCGTCCTTGTGCCAATCCAGGTGATCCGGCGAGACATTTAACAGAACTGCAACTTCGGCCGGCAAATCGTGCGTGCGATGCAACTGAAAACTGGATAATTCCAGGACATAGATGTCCGGCGTTTCCTGGCTGAGCAGATCCAGCGCCGGTTCTCCAAGGTTGCCACCTGCCAAGGCCTCACGGCCGTCGGCGCAGCACATGTGATACAGCAAGGTAGTTACGGTACTTTTACCGTTCGAACCCGTGACTGCGATGAACGGAGCGCTGGCCGTACGCGCGAACAGTTCGATATCAGATATAACATCGATCTTTTTCTTCAGCGCTTTACTGAGCAGCGGGTGACTATCGGAAACACCCGGCGACGCTATGATTCGCTCAATGCCTTTAGGTAGTTTCGCGTTTATCGATAATATTTTCGCGTCAGGGCATAGTTCCTTAAGTTCCGCGAGACCGGGTGGTTCATCGCGAGTATCGAAGTAGGTCGCCACAGCGTCACAACGTTTCAGATAACGCGCGACCGACAATCCCGTCTTGCCGAGACCGACAACGAGGTCTTTGTTTGCTGGTGTCTTTGCGCGGCTCATCGTATTTTCAGACTCGCGAGGCCGACCAGTACGAGGATGACCGTAATGATCCAGAACCGAACGATGACTTTCGGCTCCGCCCATCCCTTGAGCTCGAAATGATGGTGCAGCGGGGCCATGCGAAACACGCGTTTCCCCGTCAGCTTGAATGAGGTTACCTGGATAATCACGGACAGGGTTTCGACAACGAATACACCACCCATGATCGCGAGCACAATTTCCTGTCGCACAACGACCGCAACCGCCCCGAGCGCCGCACCAAGCGACAGCGCACCGATATCGCCCATGAATACCTGGGCGGGATAGGTGTTGAACCAGAGGAATCCGAGACCTGCTCCGGCCATCGCTGCGCAGAACACCATCACTTCGCCAGTACCCGAAACGTAGGGAATTCCCAGGTACTCGGCAAAATTCACGTTGCCCGTCACATAGGCGAACAGGCCGAGCGCACCGCCAACCAGCACGGTGGGCATAATCGCAAGTCCATCAAGGCCGTCGGTAAGATTGACGGCATTGCTGAAACCAACAATAAAAATGTACGTCACGGCGACCTGAAACATGCCAAGCGGGATCGAAAGATCCTTGAAATACGGAATCAACAATGAGGTCTGAACCTCATCAGTCGCCGTAACGTACAGAGCAATGGCGGCAATTAATGCCGCGCTGGACTGCCAGAAGAGCTTTTGCTTCGCCGAAATACCGGCCGGGTTCTGCAATACGAGTTTCTTGTAATCGTCGACGTAGCCGATCACGCCGAATGACAGCGTCACGAACAGGACGATCCAGACATAGTGGTTTTCAAGGTCCGCCCAAAGCACAGTAGCGACGGAAATGGCCGTGAGAATCAGGGCACCGCCCATCGTTGGCGTGCCGGCCTTGAGCAGATGCGTCTCCGGACCATCGTCACGCACTGGTTGCCCCAACTGGTTGATGCTGAGGCTCTTGATCATTTTCGGCCCGACGATGAACGAAATCACGAGTGCTGTCAGCGCGCCAAGAATCGCTCGCATCGTCAGGTAGTTAAAGACATTAAAACCGGACTCGAAACGGGCAAGATATTCTGTGAGATAAAGCAGCATCTAGGCTTCCTTCCTCATGACAACATCGGCGCGCAATGCATCAACAACTCGTTCCATCCGCATCGATCGCGAACCCTTGACGAGAATGTTTGTCGTGCTGTCTGCCTTGCCGAGATCGTGCAGTAGCGTTTCGATATCCGGATACCAGGTGGCACCTTCCCCGAAACCTTCGACGCAGTGTTTCGACAGTTCGCCGAGCGCGAACAAGCGGTCAATACCGCTTGTCCGAGCCGACGCCCCAACCTCGCGGTGCAGTTCCTTTGCACCAGCTCCGAGTTCTTTCATGTCGCCGAGTACCAGCCAACTCTTGCCGTCAACGTTCGCCAGAAATTCCGCCGCCGCACTCACGGACAACGGATTGGCGTTATAACTGTCATCAAACAGGGTGCATCCATTCCGACCGGCGAGTGGCTGCAGCCGGCCCTTCACAGGCGTGACATTTTCCAGGGCCAGTTTGATCTGCTGACAGTCAATACCGAGCGCGGTAGCAACCGCGGCCGCAGCACATGCATTGCGAACGTTATGTACTCCGGGCAAAGGCAGCATGACCGAGACAGATGTCTTCGGCAGATGCAGCCTGAATCGAGACCCGGATGCGCTGGCAACGATTTCATCCGCACGAAAATCGGCCGATGCAGAGAAACCGAAACTCAGGGCTTTCACGTCTTCGACCAGCGAAACCCAATAGGGGTAGTAATCGTCGTCAGCATTGATGACGGCATAATCCGGTCGGTCTTTGACCTCCAGAATCTCTCCTTTCGCGTGCGCGACACCTTCGATGGAGCCGAAGCCTTCGAGGTGCGCGGCACCAGCATTCGTCAATACGACGACATCCGGTTTGGCCAATGCGACGAGATAGGCGATCTCACCCGCATGGTTCGCACCCATTTCCAGTACTGCGAACTGATGTTCGTCACGAATCCGAGTCAACATCAGCGGCATGCCAATGTCGTTGTTGAGATTGCCGTGAGTCGCCAGCGTCGGTGCCCGGGTGTTCAGACAGGCGGCGACCAGCTCTTTCAGCGTTGTCTTGCCATTGCTCCCGGTAATCCCGACTACCTGCACGTTCTTGCTGTTGCGCCACGCGGCGCCAAACCGTCCCAGCGCAAGCCTCGCGTCGTCCACCTGGATCTGTGCGATATCGTCGTCCAACAAGCGGCTAACAACAGCGCCGGCGGCGCCGTTGGCCTGCGCTTGGCTGACGTAGTCGTGGCCATCGAAATTCGGGCCCTGCAGGGCAAAGAACAATTCGCCGTCGCGTATCGAGCGGGTATCGGTACTGACGCCACCAAATTGCCGATCGCCGCCGTGCAATACACCGTTCATGGATTTGGCTGCAGCAGAAAGCGTGTCGATCATTCGTTGCGCTCCTTCGCAGTTGCTGCCGCAGTAGCCAGGGCGAGATCCGAGAATGGGTAGCGCTTGCCGCCAACTTCCTGGTATTCCTCGTGACCCTTGCCTGCAATCAGGACTACGTCCGATGGGTTCGCATTCGAAACCGCCCATGCGATGGCAGCCGACCGGTCTTCAATGACAGTCGCTTTGGCAGCGGAATGAAATCCGGCCAATATCTCGTCGATGATCTTTTTCGGACTTTCGCTGCGCGGATTGTCAGTCGTGACAATAACCTTGTCCGCGAGTCGCTCGGCGAAGCGACCCATCAATGGTCGCTTGCCTGTGTCGCGGTCTCCACCGCAACCGAAAACGCAATACAGTGCACCACGACAATGGGGCCGCAATGCCCGCAGCGCCGATTCCAGTGCGTTCGGTGTGTGTGCGTAGTCGATGTAAATCGAGGCACTATCCGAATCCACTGGTTGCATCCGACCGGGCGGCGCCGTGACCAGTCGCAGAACGTCACAGGCCCGCTCAAGACTGATGCCGCTCGTCAGCAGGTAAGCAAGCACGATTGCCGCATTCGCAACATTGAAGTCGCCTGGCAGGCTGAGCGTCAGTTTGCCGTCACCCCATGAGCTCGTCACCGTGACATCGGAACCGTTCTTGCGCGCTACGACCGATCGGACGAACACATAGGGGCGGCCGTTCGACACCCGGTCAAATCGCGTCGATACGGTAACGACTTCCTGACCACAGCGCGCCGCAAGCTCAGTGCCAAACTCCGAGTCCAGGTTGATGATTTTGATCTTCGGGGAATGAGCGAGAAACAAGCGCGCCTTGCTTTCAAAGTAGTTGCGCAGATCACCGTGGTAGTCGAGGTGGTCGCGCGTGAGGTTTGTAAACAGCGCCGCATCAAACTGCACACCATCGACGCGACCCTGCGACAGTGCGTGTGACGAGACCTCGATGGCCGTATGTGTGGCGCCCTGGTCAACAAAGTCCGCCAGCCGACCGTGCAATTCGATCACGGGCGGCGTCGTCATGCCTTCGTCGCCCTGCAGTTCGTCAACTCCGAAACCCAGCGTGCCGAGATAAGCGCAGCGCTCGCCCAGGTAATGCAGGCATTGAGCGAGCAGCCACGCGACCGTCGTCTTGCCATTCGTGCCCGTAACCCCGATGGTCTTCATTGCGCTCGAAGGGTTACCGTAAAAGCGATTTGCAATTTCGCCAAGTCGCGCGGCGAGATTATCGACCGGTATCGTCGGCACGCCGATGTCTTGCTGCACTGAGCCGGTACTCGAATCGTAGGCGACCGCGCACACGCCGGCAGCATGTGCCTCGCGTAGATAGTCGACGCCGTGGCTACTGATGCCCTGGCAGGCGAGAAACAGGTAGCCCTGCTTCAGACGCCGGCTATCGGCAGAAATACCGGCAACAGGAATGTCCGGTGCATCAGCATATCCCTGCAGCAATTCTGCAAGTGATCGGTGAATATTCATTTGTATTGCCGGCACGCTCATCGGCTCGCGTTCCGGTCGGCCATAGCCTGCATGACGCTGCCGGGATCGCGGGCGGGCATCGCGTCGGGCGGGATCGCAAGCAAACGCAAGGATTCCGTCATCACGTCAGCAAACACCGGCGCCGCAACATCACTTCCGTAGTAAAGCTCTCCACTAGGTTCGTCGATGACAACGACGGTCACCAGGCGCGGATTGCTGGCCGGTGCCAACCCGGCGAATATTGAAATGTATTTGTCTTCCGAATAGCCGCCCTTTGCGAACTTCCAGGCCGTTCCTGTTTTGCCAGCAACGCGGTAACCGTCCACTGCGGCTTTCGTTCCAGTGCCACCTGGCCTGACGACCTCTTCGAGCATGCGCTTGACCGCATCCGCTGACTCGTTTGAGAAAACACGCTCACCACGGACGGACTCGTCAACTGCAAACAGCGAGATCGGCCTCTTGACTCCGCCGCCACCGATTACTGCGTACGCCTGCGCAAGCTGCAGTGGCGTCACCGATACGCCGTAGCCATAAGCGATTGTTGCCTGGCTGATCGGGCGCCAGTTACTGTAATGCGTCAACATCCCGGCGGACTCGCCCGGGAAGCCACTCGTCGTCATTTCTCCAAGGCCAAATTCCGTCATCGTGGCCCAGAGCTGATCCGGTTGCAGGTCCATCGCAACCTTTGTGACACCGACGTTGCTGGAGCGCGCAAGTATGGTTGTCAGGCTGATACGACCCAGGTTATTGGTGTCAGAAATCTTCTTCGGGCCGACCGTGACGGATCCCGGCGAGGTATCGACGACGCTGCTCGGGCGGTACTGGCCGCTTTCCAGGGCAGCTAAGACAATCAGCGGTTTGATACTGGACCCCGGCTCGAATATGTCGGTAATCGCCCGGTTTCGATAGCGCTCGGCGACATATTGCGAGCGATCGTTCGGGTTGTAAGTGGGTTGATTCACCATCGCCAGAATCTCGCCGGTTTC
>Ga0224510_10002895_pt1 | contig 10047 bp, 9 predicted proteins | sample SF_May12_sed_USG_FD_170161 | JGI IMG/M metagenome (GOLD analysis project Ga0224510, IMG submission 170161) | Sediment microbial communities from San Francisco Bay, California, United States - SF_May12_sed_USGS_4_1 | ecosystem: Environmental > Aquatic > Marine > Sediment | place: USA: California... | reverse complement strand
GACCGACCTGTATAGGGATTCGTCTGACATCCGACTACACTGATTCCTCCTGCGAAAAGACATACGATCGTTGTGGCACGTATCACTCGTCGGATGTGCATCATCACCCCTCCAGCGAACGCGCCCCTCATTGATGAGCCATACTCGATTGACCGCCATGTATCCCATTGGTAGATTACCGTGCGCTATGCTCGATTGCTAGAGGGGTTGGGAGAGTGATGACAACGCATCACCGCAGCGTCGAACGCATCGGCATCGACGAATCAGGAAAGGGCGACTATTTCGGTCCCCTTGTCATTGCTGCCGTGTTCGTCGATGCGACCACGCAAGGGGAATTGCGGTTGATGGAGGTTCGCGACAGCAAGAGACTCTCCGATGGACGGGTACTAGAAATGGCACCAGATATCAAGACCATTTGTCCACACAGCGTCATCACAATCGGGCCACAGAAGTACAACGAACTCTACGCCAAGATCAAAAACCTGAACCGCTTGCTCGCCTGGGGCCATGCGAAAGCACTGGAGACGTTACTTGAGCGCGGCGTGACTTGTGAGCGGGCAATCTCCGATCAGTTCGGAGATGAACGGCTCATTCTGAATGCACTGCAGGAGAAGGGCCGGAAGATCGTCTTGGAACAGCGGACAAAAGCGGAATCGGACCTGGCCGTCGCCGCTGCATCGATCTTGGCTCGGGCCGAGTTTCTTCTACGATTGAAACGATTGTCCGGTGAAGTCGGTACCACTCTCCCAAAAGGAGCCTCCCCAGCGGTAGAACTGGCGGCAAGGATGATCATCAAAAAGCATGGCCGGGACCGGCTCGGTACTGTCGCTAAACTACATTTCAAGACGACGAAGGCCGTCCTGGCAAACCTGACCTGAACTCTTTTTCCATATGATCCGTGTCAAAACCAGATCCTCCCACTTGACAATCTCCTTGTGCCTGGTAAGGAGCGTTGAATAGGTCAGGAGATCCTAAGAGGAGCAGTTCATGAGTATTTTCCATGGGGCTCTATTTGTCATTGCGATCCTACAGGCTGCATGTGTTGGCTCCAGAACGTTTACCGAGCAGGAACAGTTAACCCTTGCACAAACAAAAACTATCTGGATTGACGTTCGCAGTGACTATCGAACCCTCCCGAATGGGATCCCCCTCATCATCGAAAAGGTTGAGCACCACGTCAAAGACACACTCACACGAGCAGGGTTTACCCTTGCACCAGACCGGTCCACAGCCGATGCTATTCTTCAACTGGCTTTTGATTTCTCAGATAGAAGACGACGGGACGAGCTATCAAGCAGCTATGATAGCCCGTATCGACATGATGCCCATTCCATCCACATCAGTGCGAGTCTCGATCATAAAACGGTGGGGCATGTGTTTTGGCATGGGGGCTCGGTCTCGCCACCATACGATGTGAGCCTCGCCAATTCCGCAATCCTCAGTTCGATTGATTCGGACGTGCTGCAGGCGCTCTTCAAATCAAGACCGCCGGCAACGAAAAAAGAATGACCTTCGAAGGATGTGAGTAGGTCACAGAGACAAAGAGCGGCTGGGTCTTCGGCAAAACTACACTCCAAGACAATGCTGGTCGTGCTGAATACGCTGGTCTCACCTGCCCCTTGTAAACACCACCAACCGCCGCAGCCTCAGTCGATAGACGCATCGCCCCCCTCACGCGGAGCTGGTTCAGCCCATTCCCAGTGACACTACAGTTTCCCGCGCAATGAACCGATATGGTCACGTGCAAGCATCGCTTAAACCGTTCCTGTCCGATTGAACCCTGCACCCGTGTCCTTGGAGGTACTGCCAGATGGGAATCGCCCCAAAAATCTCTCCCGTGAATGCGGCCAGGGACTTTTTGATCAATGAGCTGTTCTTCTCCACGACCACTAACAAGGGCATCATCGTGTCGGGCAACGACGTGTTTGCCCGCGTGAGCAAGTACCAGATCGAGGAAATGATCGGGAAGCCGCATAACCTGATTCGACATCCAGACATGCCACGCACCGTGTTCAAGCTGTTATGGGACTATCTTCTTGCCGGAAAATCAATCGCGGCATACGTCAAGAATATGGCTGTAGATGGTCGCTATTACTGGGTTGTCGCGCTCGTGGCCCCTATTGAGGGAGGCGGATACGTATCCATACGATTTAAGCCATCGAGCCAGTTGTTTGGCATCATTTCAGACATCTACGGCGAATTGCGCGCCATCGAACAGACGCACGAAGAGAATGGCGACGGACCCAAGGCAGGTATGCACAGCGCTGAAGCCAAGTTCGGCGAGATTCTCCGGGCCAAAGGCTTTGCTGACTATGACGCATTCATGCAGACATTGCTGTATCAGGAGCTCAACAGCCGTGATGACATTCTTGCCCGAGAACATCTCAGCATATTCCCCCCGCTGCCCAAGCCACACGCCGAGGAGGGAGCGCTGAGCGCCGCACTGCGCAGGCTGTATCAGGACTCTCAACAGACCTACCAGCAAGTCACTGCGGTATACACGCAGCTGAAGGAGTACATGAGCCGGAACGATGAGCTCGGTGAACACTCGCGTGGGATCCTCGCGCTGACCGGCGAGTTTCAACTCATTTGCCTCAACCTTACCGTGGCATCAAGTCGACTGGCAAATGCCGGTCATACCTTGACCGTCGTCTCCGCACACCTGCACGAAGCTTCCGCCTCCGTTGCCACGATCGTCTCTGGACTCGCCACACAAGCGAGCAAGATATCCACCTGTCTTGGCGAAACGGTCTTCGGTTGGGCCTGGGCCCGTTTGCAATCTGAAGTGATCATTATTGACTACCATGAATGCCTGACCAAGCTGGTCAGCCACGACAACCAAACGAATCCGACCGTTTACCTCAAAAGGCTGGGAGACCTCCGCTCAGCGTTTTCCAGAACGATCGAACGTGTGGAACACTCGCTACATGATTTGGGAAAGAAACTAAAAGGCCTCACTATCGAGGTTGAAGAACTGCGCAAGGCCCTGCTCTCGCTCCAAGTGACGTACGTCGGTGGCCTCGTCGAAGCGTCCCGCCTCAGCGAGGTCGGCAATTTCAGCACGATCTTTCACGATGTCCATAAGCACATCGCAGAAACCAAGGTAAAACTGGCCAAGTTCGCCCAGATCATTAGTCGCCTCGATTCCCTCGCTCGTCTGACTCCCCATATCACCGATATCGCGTCCTGCGCACGAGACCAGCTGAGGATCGACCAGGAACGGTTGTCTGTGATTGCCAATCAAACTACGGCTAAACCTGGCCCATCGTTGAGTGAGCAACGGAAACAGCCATCACAAACGCAATTGGTCGCTGGTTAGTGGCCGGTTGCTATGAACTCCCACTGCATAGCGGAGTCATCCATCATGACGCCATGACCAGGCCACACGTATTTTCTCGGCCTCGTAGCGGGCCCAAAGTGGGACTCGGGCTTTAACAGCTGCAGCAACACTTGTTTTGCTGCCTGCAGTCACCAGATACAGCATGTAGGGGTAGGCTTTATAAAGGACGAACGCCGTCACGTACGATTGAGACGGACGGAGGGGACGGGCAACCCAAAAACATTACTGGCAACCTATTCGAGAGAATTTCCTCTTCTCCAGGCTTCCAGAGAGCAGCCATGAGCCAAAACCATGCTCAAGTTCTCATTGTTTGCTCTGTCGTTTTCCATCATCTTCGTTATGGCAACTGTCTACACAGAATCACACCGACTCCCCGACCTCAAAATCAGCTTTTCGCGCTTCACTGAGGGCCGATGCGCGTTCCTTTGCCGGCTCCCCCTCCCAGTAGAGAATCCGCCTGCAATAGGGGCAGAGATGAAGGTCGTCCGATCGTCTGACCTGGGCGATGAGTTGAGGAGGGATCTGCAAGCGGCACCCCATACACTTCCCATCACGGACGGCTGCCAAGGGCTGATCTTTTCGCGAAGCCTTCACCTGGTTATACCGGTCAAGGAGGCTCTTCTCCACTTTCCCTGCCGCCTCCCGATAGTCGGCTTCCACTTGCGCCAGCTCTTTTGCCAGCTCCTTGTCCTGAGCATCCAATCCTTGCTTTTCCTGAGCGAATACGTTGTCGTGTGCCTGTTTTTTCTCCTGCAGTTCCTTGGCGACCTTCTGAAGTTCGTCTATCTTTTCCATCGCCAACAAAATCTTTTCCTCAAACTCACCCCGCTTCTTGTTCGCCAATTCAAGCTCGAACAAATGCGCCTGATACTCTTTGTTGGTCTTCAAATTCGCCGCATGTGACTTCATCTTCTCCGTGTTCGATTCGTGCACTTCAAGATCTTTCTCGTGTGTGCGCCGTTCCTTGGTGGCCGCATCGATCGCAGATTTCGTGTCGGTCAGAGCCTTGGTGACTTCCCGAAGCGGCGTTTCGGCAACATGAAGGCGTTCGGGGATTTTTTTTCGGATCTCCGTGATCTCCATGATCCGGAGATCGAGTTTTTGCAATTCAATGAGAGGGGATAGTTTCTGATTCACCGTATCCTTTCCATCAATGCCAAAGCACTGAAGGCGCGAGAGATGTCTCCGTCTGGTGGGCCCACTAGGACTTGAACCTAGGACCAGCTGATTATGAGTCAGCCGCTCTAACCACCTGAGCTATGGGCCCTCTTCGGAGTGGTAAATGAGCAGAATAAGGCTCAGCCTGGAACAGGGCCCCGATGAACCTCCGCGAACCCTCTTCTCGGCTCGAGCCTCAGCTTGGAGCGGATTCTAGGCCGACCTTCTGAACGGAGTCAAATCAGGCCGCCATGAGTCCTGCCGGTTACAAACTTTCGACAAAACTCCGCAGCTTCTTACTGCGGCTCGGATGTCGCAATTTCCTCAGGGCTTTGGCTTCAATCTGCCTGATGCGCTCACGCGTCACTTCAAAGTCCTGGCCGACTTCTTCCAAGGTATGGTCGGTCGCTTCCCCGATCCCGAATCGCTTGCGTAAGACTTTTTCCTCACGCGGCGTCAACGTTTCCAGCGCGCTGTTGATCTGCCGTTGCAAGTCGTAACGAATGGCCGCTTCCAGCGGCGACACCGCCTTCTTATCTTCGATGAAATCGCCCAGGTGGCTGTCCTCTTCCTCTCCGATCGGTGTTTCGAGCGAAATCGGCTCACGAGCGATCTTGAGAATCTTTCTGACCTTGTCCAACGGCAGATCCATCCGCTCGGCGATTTCTTCCGGCAACGGCTCTCGCCCCAATTTCTGCACGAGATGCCGAGACGTGCGGATCAATTTATTGATGGTTTCAATCATGTGGACCGGAATTCGGATCGTGCGCGCCTGATCGGCGATGGCCCTGGTGATCGCCTGCCGAATCCACCATGTCGCGTAGGTGCTGAATTTATACCCGCGCTTATATTCAAATTTGTCCACCGCCTTCATGAGGCCGATATTGCCTTCTTGAATCAAATCGAGAAATTGAAGGCCCCGGTTCGTGTACTTCTTGGCGATGCTGACGACGAGCCGCAGATTTGCCTCGACCAACTCCGCCTTCCCGCGCTTGACCTTTTCTTCCGCCACATCGAGATGCTTGACCGCATCCTTGATTTCTTCGGCCGGGACCAGCGCTTCTTCCGCTTCCAACTGGCGGACTCGCGCCTTGGCGGCTTGGTACACCTTGCGAATCTCGAGCAAGGCCTCCTCCGATACCCCGGTCTTCCGCTTGACCGCCAGGAAATCCTGACGGCTCCGGCACATCTTTCTCAACAATTCCGCTCCGGCCTCGCCCCCGACCCCGATGCGCCGCTGGCAACTGACCGCCTCTCGCTCGGCCGCGCGGATTTGGACGGCGAGATCGCGGACGCGTTGCACCATCCGCTCTTTCAGCACGCCATGGAGGTTGACTGATTCGATCTTGTTCACCACCTGCTGGCGAACAGCTTCGAACTGTTTCTTAAATTTCTTGTGCTTGGCCGGATCATTCCCAAGATGCTTGCCCTTCTCTGCTAACGCTTTGAGTGCGAGCGAGACCTTCCGAACCGAATTCAATGCATCGAGGGTCTTGACTCGAAGCTCTTCATAGTCACGCTCGACCGGCTGCTGCTCTTCTTCGAAGTCCTCTTCCGTCTCTTGCACCGGAACGATTTCGCGGACATCGATCTTCCCATTCTTCAGCTGATCGCGGAGCGCCAGGACAAATTCAATCGTCATCGGCATCCCATAGATGACCGAAGCAATATCGAATTTCCCCTCTTCAATCCGCTTGGCGATCTCGATTTCACCTTCTCGGCTCAGGAGCGCCACGCTGCCCATTTCCTTGAGGTAGAGCCGCACCGGATCATCGGTTCGACTCAAAGCACCCGGCGTCAAATCGATCGCCTTATCGTTGTCCTCCTCCGAATCTGACTCCACATCCTCAGCCTCTTCACCACCTTCGCCATCGCCTCGCTTCGAGAGCCGTTCCCCCTCCGTCGCTTCGACGATTTCGATGTCCATTTCACCGAACATCGCCATGATACTGCCGAACTGATCGGATGAGACCACTTCAGCCGGCAAGGTGCTGTTGAGCTCGTCATATGTCAGGAAGCCTTTTTCCTTCCCGATGGAGATCAGCTTCTTCACCTCGCCCAATAACTCTTGTTTCGACATGACTACTCCTTCACCAAGGTCACCACGCCGGCGCTCAGCGTGCCGGCTTTCCGCATCCGTACTTCATTAATCTGTACGTTCAAGTTTCCCGCTTCATCCGCTCGGCCTTCACGCTCAGCCGTTTTGAGACGCTCGATAAGATCCTGCAACGCGTGCTCCATCCGCTTACGCTCAAGATTCTCCAGGCAGGCCTGGATATGGGCAGGAACGTCGTCGAAATAGTCCTCACGCATGGACAACTCCGTCGCCAACCTATCGCAATCTGGCTCGTTCGCTGCCTCATCCAATACTGTTCTGAGGCTGATACGCCCCTCGTGATCCACATGAGCGAGGGCCATCTCGACCAGTTTTCTACCAGATGCCAGGGTAAAGGATTCCGGTTTCAGGCGACGGACCTCGGCAGGGGAGAATTTTCCCTGCAGCAACAGGATCAGCAGATCCCGCTCCTCAGGCAAGCCCTTAAACGGCGTTGTCAGAGAACCGCCCGGTGCCGATGGCACGCGTGATGGAGCAACACCTGGCTTCGGCTGAGCTGCCAATGCCGGATAGCGTTCGATCAATCGAGCCTCGCTGACCCTCAACCGTTCAGCGACCACTCTCATCCGTTCCTGCCGCTCGATTGGATGTTCGCTCTTTTGCAAAATGCGCAGCACTTCATCGACGCTTCGGATTCGGCTCTCAAGCGAGCTAGGATCAGCCTGAGCAATCGTGTGATTCAGTGCATAATCCAACAGGCTTGGCGCAACCGCTTCCAACTGCGCAAAGGCATCAACACCGCCCTTCCGGATAAACGTATCCGGATCCTCCCCCACCGGCAAGGTAACGACTTTGACACTCAAACCACTGTTGACAAACAGATCCAATCCTCGTAACGCCGCGCGCACACCGGCCGCATCCGGATCAAACAGTAACACGACTCGCTCAGCGAATCGCCGCAGAGCCTGGACATGCTCAGCCGTCAGCGCTGTTCCCAAGGTCGCCACGGTATGGGTCAGACCGGCCTGGTGGAGCGCAATGGCATCGAAATAGCCTTCGACCACGATCACCGTCTTGGTCCGAACAATGGCTTCGCGCGCCTGGTCAAAGGCAAACAATGTCTGCCCCTTTTTAAAGAGCGGGGTATCGGGAGAATTCAGATACTTGGGCATCCCGTCACCCAATACCCGACCGCCGAATCCGACCACACGCTTACGCAAGTCGGTAATGGTGAACATGAGGCGCCCATGGAACTTGTCGTAATACCCCTTGCCGTTAGTTCGTGGAGTAATAAGCCCTGCGGTCACGCTGTCGTTCGCCGAAAACCCTTTCCGAGCGAGGGTCTTACAGAGCCCTTCCCAATCGGAGGACGAGACGCCGAGCCGGAACGTCTCCACAGTTGATTGCTGGATTCCCCGCCGGGTGAGGTACTCACGAGCGGTTGCCCCAAGCTGTAGCTCACGAAGATTCGATTGGAACCACGTCAGCGCAGCCTGATTCATCTCTTCAATACGATGGGCTTGTCCACGTTGTCCTCGTTCTGCAGGCGACTCCTCTACCGCAATGCCCACCTTGTCTCCAAGCTCACGCAACACTTCCGGAAACGTCGCGCCGGTCACTTTGCTCAGAAAGGCAAACACATCTCCCCCGGCCTTACAGCCGAAGCAGTAAAACATTTGTTTAGAGGGACTGACCGAAAATGACGGGCTCTTTTCCTGATGAAATGGGCATAACCCGACCAAGTTCTGCCCAGCCCGCCTTAATGAGACGTGGTGGCCCACGATATCCGCAATATCCACCCGGTCTCGTATTCGATTCTTGATATCGTCGGAAATCAGGCCTCGGCCCACGAGAGTCTCCGCTCCTACGTTCCCGTCGCGCACGACCTGACGAGCTGGTTACTAAGTAATCGGAATTATTGACCGGTCAGATTAACAGACGAGTGGAAAACCTGTCAATTCGTCATCTTCTCTCAGCCTGGAGGCCATCCCATAGGCCGTCCGCCCATGACATGAAAATGGAGGTGGAATACGGTTTGCCCCCCATCTCGCCCAGCATTGGTCACGAGGCGGAAGCCCGGGCCAGCCAGCCCTTTGTCGTTCGCGACCTTCTTACAGGTCAGCAGCAACCTCGCCAACAATGGCTGATCTGCCTCGCCCAAATCGTGAACTGAACCCACATGGCGCTTCGGTATGACCAGCGTATGGACGGGCGCTTGGGGATTGATATCATCAAAAGCCAGCGTATCTTCGTCTTCGTGAACCAGCTTCGCTGGAATCTTCTTCTCCACAATCTTGCAAAAGAGACACTCACTCATGCCGACCTCCCCCACCAACGACCTCGCCCACCGCACACTTCATTCCCCTCATGCCCTCACGGACCATACTGGCTACTTCTCCGAGCGGAGGCCGGATTTCCCAAATCTTCGCCCTAGCTCTTCGTAGATCTCCTGTAAAGACAGGTCATGGTACCCCAGAACCATCAGGGTGTGAAAAAAGAGGTCGGCCACTTCATACACGATTTCCTCTTTCTTACCCCCCTTCGATGCCAACAGCACCTCTCCGGCTTCTTCCGCGACTTTTTTGAGGATCTTGTCGTGCCCCCCCTCAAACAGCTTGGTCGTATAGGATCCGGCCTGGGGATTGGAGCGACGCTCTTGAATCGTCCGGAGGACACCCTCGAGAATCCCCCCAGAAGCATTCTGTGAACACACTTTCAGGACTTCTCCCGCTTCATCCAGGCGAGAAAAGAAGCAGGCCCGTTCACCTGTGTGACAGGTTGGTCCGACTGGTTGGGCCTTGACCAGAACCGTGTCGCGATCACAGTCGACAAAGAGTTCCCTCACTGAAAGCCTATGGCCGGATGTCTCGCCCTTCTCCCACAGTTTATTTCTAGACCGGCTCCAAAAATGCACTGTTCTGGTTGAGAGCGTCTTGGCCAACGCCTCTTGATTCATGTACCCGAGCATCAACACGGTCCCGTCGAGCCAATCCTGCACAATGGCAGGAAGCAAACCCTGCTGATCAAATTTGAACTGGTCGCCCGTTGCCTGATTCATGGATTCATACCGCTTGAGCCATCTCGTCCGTAAGACGGACAGGAACACCGCGCTCTCTCAAGTAAGCCTTCGCTTGGGAGATCGTATAAGTCCGAAAATGGAATATGGAAGCAGCTAGGACGGCATCCGCTTTCCCCTTCATGAATCCATCGTATAAGTGCTCCAAGGTCCCCACTCCACCCGAGGCGATCACCGGAATTGACACTGTCCCCGACACCATTGCCGTCACGCCCAGATCATATCCAGTTTGACGACCATCCTGATCCATACTCGTCAAGAGAATCTCTCCGGCACCATACTCTTCCATCCGTCTCGCCCACTCAACCGCATCCAGCCCGGTTGGTTTTCGACCACCATGCGTAAAAATTTCCCACCGACCTGGCCCAACAGATTTGGCATCGATCGCAACGACAATGCACTGCGTCCCAAAGCGCT
>Ga0224510_10002894_pt1 | contig 10049 bp, 8 predicted proteins | sample SF_May12_sed_USG_FD_170161 | JGI IMG/M metagenome (GOLD analysis project Ga0224510, IMG submission 170161) | Sediment microbial communities from San Francisco Bay, California, United States - SF_May12_sed_USGS_4_1 | ecosystem: Environmental > Aquatic > Marine > Sediment | place: USA: California... | reverse complement strand
CGAGACCGACACCCAGACCCACACCGAGACCGACACCCAGACCCACACCGAAACCGACACCCGCTGCAACGCCGACGCCAACGGTCGCTCCAACACCGGTCCCCCCGACCACTGGCCCGACACCGTCCCAGGTCGGCTCGCCAGGGGCAGGGACGACCCCGCCTCCTTCGTCGGCTCCATCGGCGACGGCGACGCCATCAACGACCGCCGCCGCCGCGGCCTCAGGCGCTCCAACCGCGACCCCTACCGGAGCCGGCCCCTCGGGTGGCGATACAGGTGGCCCAGCGGAGCCGCTCGTGCTGCCAGTCATCTTCGGCGTCGCACTTGCTGCCGTGATCGCTGCGCGGATCGTCTCTCGCCGGAACGCGTGAGCCGGATCTGGTCACGCGGCCAGGCACCCCACGGCCTCCGATTTACGTGTCGCGCGGCTCCCGGATGAGGCGGCCGCGGCGCGAGATCGCATGCGTCGCCAATGCGGCGACACCCATGGCGACGAGCGCGCGCTCGGCGCGTGGCATCGGACGGACCGCCGTCAGGAACTGATCTGCGCGGGCACGGTCGACGAGTCGCAGCAGGGCCTGGCCGCGCGGTGTCAGCACGAGCGTTCGCTGCCGGCGATCCTCGGGTTCCTCGCGGCGCTCGACGAGTCGCCGCTTCGCCAACCCGTCGACGAGCCGGCTGGTGGCCGACGGCGATCGACCGAGGACCTCGGCCAGTTCGCCGATCGTCGTGGTCCCGCCGTCCGCGAGGACATACAGCGCCGCGAGCTGTGTGAAGCCGAGCCGCAGTCCACCGAGCTGCGAGGCGAAGCCGACGACGAGCTCACGCCACAGGGCACGGCCCATTGCGACACGTTCGCTGATCTGGCGCACGTTCTGGATGCGCGTACCCGCCGCGATGATCGGGGCCGCGAGGTCTGCCTCGAAGCGCCTGGTGATCGTTCGGACCGGAGCTGCGCGCCGGCCCGTCCGCGGCGGTCGATCGGGTGCCGGTTCCTGGCTGGATCGGTGGTCGGACATGCTCCGATCGTAACGGAATTCGTGCGCAGATGCGTGCAGTCGCGCACCGATCTCGTGCTCACGCCGGGCCACAGATGCGACCATCTGGGCGGATGAACTCGTACGCATTCGTCTTTCCGGGCCAGGGTTCCCAAGCCGTCGCCATGGGTCGTGCCCTTGCCGAGGCCTCACCCGCCGCCGGCGCGATCTTCGAGCGCGCCGACCGCGCCCTCGGAGAGGCGATCAGCCAGCTCGCCTGGGAAGGTCCCGCCGAGGATCTCGATCGCACCGAGAACGCCCAGCCGGCCCTGCTCGCTACCTCGATCGCCTACCTCGAGGCCATCCGCGAGCGATGGACCACCCTCGACATCGCCGTTGACAGGCCGCTCTTTGCCGCCGGGCACTCGATGGGCCAGTACAGCGCGCTCGTCGCCGCCGGATCCCTGTCGCTCGAGGACGGCGTGCGCCTCGTCCGCGAGCGCGGGCGCCAGATGCAAGCGTCGGGCCGCGGAAGGGATGGTGCAATGGCCGCCATCATCGGTCTCGACGACGTCGCGCTCCCAGAGCTCGTGGAGCAGGCCTCGGCACACGGGACGTTCGGCGTCGCCAACCGCAACGCCCCGGGCCAGGTCGTCGTGTCCGGTGAGCGAGCCGCCATCGAGGCTGGCGCGGAGATCGCAAAGGCACTCGGCGCTCGGAAGGTGATCGTCCTGCCGGTGTCCGTGGCCGCCCATTCCCCGCTCATGGCCGAGGCGGCGGACGCCATGCGCCGCGTCCTCGCCCCGATCGCATTCCACGCTCCGTCGCCGCGCCTGCTCGCGAATGCCGATGCGCGAACCATCGAGACCGCCGACGCGTGCCGAGCCGAGCTGATCGACCACCTCACGGCAGGCGTGGACTGGGTCCTCGCGGTGGAGCGCATGGTCGCCGGCGGCGTGACTACGTTCATCGAGGTCGGCCCCGGCCGCGTCCTGACCGGGCTCATCAAGCGGATCGCGCCCGACGCGCAGGCGCTGGCACTCGACGACCCGAGCGCCCCGGACCGGCTCGCGGTCCCATTCACCCCGTCCCTGACAACGGCCGGCGAACCGGCCTGACGCGACCTCGAAGGAGGATCACTCGATCGTGCGCAAACCCGACTACAACCGCCGGGTCGCCGTGACCGGACTCGGCGTTGTCAGCCCCGTCGGAAACGACGTCGACACCGCCTGGTCCAACCTGCTCAACGGCGTGTCCGGTCTTGACACGATCACCCACTTCGACCCGGCCCCCTACGAGGCGAAGCTCGCCGGCGAGGTCCGCGACTTCACCGCGACGGACTGGATGGACGCCAAGGCGGCACGACGCAGCGAGTCCAGCCTCCACTTCGGGGTCGCCGCGGCCAAGCAGGCCGTCGCCGACTCCGGGTTTGAGATCACCGACGCGAACCGGACCGAGGTCGGAGTCGTCTTCGGTTCCGGTGCGGGCGGCCAGACGTTGATGATCGACAACTTCGCGACCCTTCACGCTCGCGGGCCGGATCGTGTCGCTCCGACGTTCATCGCGAACGCACTGGTCGACTCCTGCAGCGGGATGATCGCCATCGAGACCGGGGCGATCGGCCACAACATCGCCATCGTGTCGGCGTGCGCGACCGGGACCCATAACGTCGCGGAGGGCGCGGAGGCGATCCGGCGCGGCGACTGCATCGCGGTCATTTCCGGCTCCACCGAGGCGCCGCTGATCGAAGTGGCGCATGCGGGCTTCGGCAACATGCGTGGCCTCGGGATGCCCCGGCCCGGCGAGGACGCCTCGACCGTCGCACGGCCATTCGACCTCACCCGCAACGGGTTCGTTCTCGGCGAGGGCGCCGGCGGCTTGTTCCTCGAGGATCTCGAGCTCGCCAAGGCGCGCGGGGCGCGAATCTACGCGGAAGTCGTGGGCTATGGCTCAGCAGCCGACGGTTGGGACATGATCCAACCCATCGAGGGCGGCACGGGCTCGGCACGGGCCATGAAGATGGCCCTCGAGCGGCGCGGCGTGCCTGCGGACGAGGTCGACCTCATCAATCCGCATGGGACGTCGACGCCGGTCGGCGACAAGCGCGAGGCGGATGCGATCTGGGCCGTCTTCGGCGAGCGAGCGGCCCGCCATCGGCACTCGCTCATCATCAGCGGAACGAAGTCGATGACCGGCCACATGATGGGCGGTGCCGGTGCCTTCGAGGCGTTCGCGACCGTCAAGTCGGTGGCCGAACAGGTCGCTCCGCCAACGATCAACTTCCGCGACGCCGATCCCGAATGCGACCTGTGGGTGGTCCCGGAAGCCGTCCCGATGGAGATCCGCTACGCGCTCTCGAACAACATCGGGCTCGGCGGCCATAACGGCGCGGTCATCTTCAGGCGTTACGACGGCGACTGACCGCCGGCCGCCGTCGGCTCGCGTTCTGAGGGGCACGCATCCACGCGGCCGCTACAATCGCGACGAAGCGCCAGCCAGCCCGAGGTAGCCCCGTGCCGAGTCAGGATCCCTCCCGTCGCGCCGTCGTGACCGGCCTCGGCGCAATCACGCCGATCGGCAATGACGCGACCTCCTATTGGGACAATCTGCTCGCCGGCGTCTCTGGAGCGGGTCCGATCACGTCGTTCGATCCGGACGGCTTCGACGTGCGGATCGCCGCGGAGGTCAAGGACTTCGACCCGACGATCACGATGGACCGCAAGATGGCCCGCCGGATGAGCCGCTTCGTCCACTTCGGCGTCGCAGCCGCGACGGAGGCGATCGAGCACGCGGGGCTCGACTTCGGGACGTGGACCCCCGAGCAGCGCGACCGGGTCGGCGTGGTCATCAACACGGGTGGCGGCGGGATGGAAGCCGTCACGGAGGGCGACGATGCCCTCCGCGAACGGGGGCCGCGGCAGGTCTCGCCGTTCGCGATCCCGGCGCTGTCCGGGTCCATGGCCGCAGCCCAGGTCTCGATGAAGTACGGCCTCACGGGGCCGGTCATCACCCAGATCGCGGCATGCGCTTCGGGTGTCATCGCATTCCAGGACGCGCTTCGTCTCATCCAGACCGGCGAGTGCGACATCGTGATCGCGGGCGGCTCGGAAGGGCCACTCCTGCCGGTGGCCTTCGCCGCCCTCGCGAACATGGGCGCCCTCTCCAAGCGCAACGACGACCCGGAACACGCATCGCGGCCGTTCGATCGCGACCGGGACGGCTTCCTGTTCGCGGAGGGCGCCGGCGTCGTCATCGTCGAGTCGGCCGAGCACGCGATGGCCCGCGGTGCCGCGATCCAGGCCGAGGTCATCGGTGCCGCCCTGACCGCCGACGCCTTCCACATCTCCGCGCCGGAGCCGACGGGACGCGGCGCGATGATGGCGATGACGAAGGCCCTGGCGTCCGCCGGAGTCGCCCCCGACGAGGTCGACTACATCGTCGCCCACGGGACCTCGACCCCCTTGAACGACGTGACCGAGACGAAGGCGATCAAGCGCGCCTTCGGCGACCACGCCTACAAGGTCCCGATCAGCAGCCCGAAGTCGATGGTCGGCCACATGCTCGGGGCGGCCGGGGCGGTCGCCGGGATCGCCGCTGTCGGCGCGATCCGCGAGGGCTGGATCCCGCCGACCGCGAACCTTGAGAACCCCGATCCCGAGTGCGACCTCGACTACGTCCCGTTGGTCAAGCGGCAGGTCAAGGTGGACACGGCGATCATCAACGGCTTCGGGTTCGGCGGCCAGAACGCGGTCGCGGTCTTCCGCCGCTTCGAGGCATAGACCTACCGCGTCGGATCGAGATGGGAGATCCGCGGGTCGACGACGACCTGCAGGAGATCGACGGCCAGGTTGGCCAGGACCACCGTCATCGTCGCGTTTTGCGCGTGCCGTCCGGACGTAGTCGAGGCTCAGTTCATCGAGCATCGCGGTCCGCGTGATACGCGCGTAGTACGCTGCGCCCCCGATCCCAAGCGTCAGCGCCGGTAGCGCCAGGTAGCGGAGGTCGAACGGCTCATACCCGCCGATCGGAAAGAGGTCGATGCCGGCCCGGACCTTGGGCGTGAAGGCGAGCAGATTGAGGAGCACGTAACCCACCCAGAACGCTGGGGCAGCCACGAGCGCTGCCGTTACGATGGCGCCGACCCGGTCGACGCGACCGCCGGGCCGCAGGGCCGAACCGACACCGACCGGGATCCCGATGAGGAGCGCGACCGCAAGACCCGCGACGGCCAGCTGGGCGGTGGCCGGGAAGCGCGCAAGGACAAGGTCGAGCACCTCGGCGTCCTGCTTGTACGAGTGACCGAAGTCGCCCTGGGCAACGCGGCCGAAGGATGCGGTCAACTGGTCGAGCATCGGCCTGTCCAACCCGAGCGCATGCCGGATCGTTTCGACGGCTTCGGCGCTCGCCCGGAGTCCCCCGATCGAGCGGGCGGGGTCGCCGGGCGCCACGAACGTCAGCAGGAATGCCAGGGTCCCGACTGCGAGCATGACGGCGATGGCCCACGCGACTCGACGCGCGATGTACGTCAGCATCGATCAGATCGCCCGACGAGATCGACTCCCATCGGGCGGTCGGTCACTCCGTGACGTCCACCGCGGCGAGATCGACGAAGTAGACCGGGTGGAATGGGTCGCCGACGACGCGCTTGGAAACGAGGCCCACCTGGACCGGGAAGTACAGGGGGATCGAGGGCACATCGGCCATGACCAGGTCCTGGATCCGACGGTACATGTCCAGCCTCTTGACGTCGTCGCTCTCGCCACGGGCGGCTGCGGCGAGCGCGTCGGCATCCTCGTTGCAGTACCAGCCATAGCTGGCCCCACCCGGGACGTTCGCCGCACAGGAGAAGATCGGATCGTAGAAATCGGACGGATCCGGGAAGTCCTGGACCCAGCCGATGTAGGACGCCCTGAGCGGCGGGAACTCGGTCCGCAACCCGGTCGGATCCACCTGGAGGACGTCCATTGGCGTCGCGAGGTCCTTCAGCCGATGCCGACCGAGCGAGGTCAGCTCGAGCCCTTCAGGCAGGTCGGCTGCGGCCAGCTCGGCCGTCGACCGCGACGTCAGGGTCTGCCCTCCGTGGGCGAGCGACTGGATTCGCGAGGTCTCGAACAACGCTGCCCCGAAGTAGTGCTCTCCTCGCGCTTCGACGGCCCCGGCGTGAACGGCGATTCGAACCAGCAGTTCGCCGATCTCGCCCCAGCCCTCCGCGGCGATCGACCGTTGTAGCGCGACCGAGCCAGCCAGGGCGTCCGCTGGACGCGCGAAGGCGCCGTAGGCCGCATCGCCAACCGTCTCGAAGCGTGACCGCCGGCTGCAGCGATCTCGTCGACGACCAACTCGTGATGGCGCGCCAGGGCACGCCCGGCCACGGCGCGATGCTCCTCGAGGATCCGCGTGCTCGCTTCGATGTCGGTGCAGACGAAGGTGACGACACCGCTGGGCAGCGTGTGCATGGCCAGCAGGGTACGCCCGGCTGCGGCCGATGCGAACCCCCATCTTCGATACGGCCGCCCTACTCCCGAAGCGAGCGGCCCTCGAACACTTCCATCGCGGCGACGAGGTCGGCAGGCATCGGGATCGGGCGCTCGGCCCGATAGTCGTAGATGACGAGGACCGAGTCGGCGACCGCGATGAGCCGAGCGTCGCCGTAGCGACTGTCCGGCGCCGTGAGTCGGTGCTCGAGCGTGAAGCTCGTGTGCCCGATCCGGGTGGCTCGTGTCTCGACCGTCAGCGTCTCGCCGTAGAAGGCCGGCGCGCGGTACGTCACGCGGGCCTCGGCGAGGATCATCCCCTCGTCGGCGCCGTGCACGCCCACCGGCAACGGATGGCCACTGACCTCCTCGTAGAACGCGACGCGAGCGATCTCACAGTAGGTCATGTAGTTCGCGTTGTTGACGTGACCCATCGCGTCCGTGTCCGCGAAGCGGACCACGATGTCATGGCGGCACGCGAAGTCACCGGGCAGGTCGCGGGGATCCACCGGGACCTCAACGCGGGAGCGCGATGGTAGCGACCGATGCGGGAGGGAATCGACCATGAGCTGAGTGTAGGATGCTCGGGATGATCGAGTGGCGACCCGTGGCGACCGAGTGGTGAACGACGCGGTCCGCCGGACGACGGAGGTGCTGGCAACGGGCGATCCCGAGAGTCTCACGCTCACGGGGTCCCTTGAGCGCATCGCCAACCGGCAGACACGCCGCGGCATCTACCTCACCTCGATCATCGCGATCGTCCCGACGTCGACCTCCCTGCTCGTCCACCTGGTGATGGGCGCGGAGCCGCGAGCGACCGTGCTGACCGCGATCCTTGCGACGATCTTCGTGGGCGTTCACCTCGCGAGCCGGCGTGTCGCGGATGCCTGGCTGACCCCGCTGGCGGGGGGATTCGGCCTGATCGGCATCATCGGGTTGCTGGCCGGCATGGTGGTCGATGCGCCGGAGCTGACTGGCTATCTCGGCGGCCTCGTGGGGCCGATCCCCATCGCGATGGCGCTCTTCGTCCCCTGGGGCCTGCGGGCCCACCTGATCTGGCTCGCTGCCGGAGCCGCCGTGATCGGTCTGGCAAGCGTGGCGGCCGCGCCGGGCTCGCTGCTCGAGATCCACCGCTCCGAGGTGCTGGCCGGATTCGGCCTCGGGGCTGCATTCAGCATCGCGGGCCAGCGATCCGTGGCCCGGATCCGGCGCCGCATCTACGACCAGGTCCGCGACGCGCACCGCCAGCGGGCCGAACTGATGCGGGCGCGGCGGCGTCTGGTCGACACGATCAACCGCCTCCAGGCGATCGAGGCGATCGACCGACGACTGGCGGACGAAGGCCCGACGCCCGAGGCCCTCGATGCCGTTATGGGCCTTCTCGTGGATGGGTTCGGCTACTGGTATCCGTCGATCTACGTCGGCGACGCACGCGGGGTCCGACTGGGCGCCCAGCGCGGGTACGACTTCACGATCGACGAATTCGACACCACGAAGGGCGTGACCGGCCGTGTCCTCCGGACGCGGCACGCCCAGCTCGTCCCGGATGTGACGGCCGATCCGGACTACGTTGCGGCACGTCCCGACGTCGTCAGCGAGATCCAGGTGCCGCTCATGGCCGAAGGGCGCCTGCTCGGCGTCCTGAACGTGGAGAGTCGCTTCCGCCTCGACGAGGGTGATCTGGCCTCGGTCCAGGTGGTCGCAGATCGGGTCGCGGCATCGATGGCCCTCGCCGCCCACCGACGCGAGTTGCTCGAGGCGCAGCGAATGGAGAGCATCGGCCGACTCGCCGGGGGCGTCGCCCACGACTTCAACAACCTCCTGACGGTGATCAACGGGTACGCCAGTCTGCTCGCGGACTCCCTTCCGGCCGGCGCGGACGTGGCTCGTTCCGGCGTCGAAGAGGTTCGGCGGGCGGCCGACCGAGCCGCCGAGCTGACGCGCCAGCTGCTTGGCTTTGCACGGCGCAGCGTCCTCGAGCCGACCGATGTGGAGCTCAACGCCATCGTCCAAGGCGTCGAACCGATGCTCAGCCGCCTGATCGGCGAACGGATCACCCTCGTCACCAGGCTTGCCGACGGGGCGGATGAGGCGGGCTGGGTTCGCGTCGATCCGGCGCTCATCGGCCAGGTCGTGGTCAATCTTGTCGTCAACGCGCGCGACGCGATGCCGAGCGGCGGGACGATCACCATCGCGACCGGGTCGGTCGCGGGCCGAGACCTGGACCCCGGCCACCCGTTCGCGGGCCATGGCCGGGTGGCGATGCTGAGTGTCGCGGATACCGGCGTCGGCATCGACCCCGAGGTCCGTGAGCACATCTTCGAGCCGTTCGTGACCACGAAGCCCGTCGGCGAGGGGACCGGCCTCGGGTTGGCGACGACCTACGGCATCGTGGCCCAATCGGGCGGGACAATCCGGTTCGACACCGAGGTCGGCCGCGGGACGACCTTCGAGATCCTGCTGTCCCGGGTCGCGCAGGTTCCGGTGGGCATCACGAGGGACGAGCCAGTGCAGGCCGTGACCCGTGGCCGGGGCACGATCATGTTCGTCGAGGACGAGCCGGCCCTCCAGCGGCTGGGTGCACGCGTCCTTGAGAGCGCGGGCTACATCGTCCGTGCCTATCCGGACGGAGAGACGGCGCTGGCGGCGGCCCACGAGGATCCGGCCGGGATCGACTTGCTCGTCTCCGACGTCGTGATGCCCGGCCGCTCCGGACCGGAGCTCTACCGGGAACTGCTCGCCCTGCGACCAGGCCTCCCGGCGCTGTTCATGTCCGGCTACCCCGGCGTTGACGGGATCGACCCGTTGGAACGGGACCGCATCGCGTCGTTCATCGCCAAGCCGTTCACGCCGGATGCCCTGACCACGGCAGTGCGGGGGCTGCTCGGCGAGGAGGCGTGACGCATCGGCCCGGTCGGCGCCGTGACAGGGACGTATCCTGACCAGGTGACCGCACGACCGTTCACGCAGCGCACCGTCCCATCGCCGTTCGGCCCGGTCGAGATCGCGGCGACGAGCCACGGCGTGGTCGCGGTCGCGTTGCGGACGACGAGCGAGGCCGTCTCGGCCGATGTTCGCCGTCGGCTCGGTCGCGACGAGAGCACGGCTGATCCCGCGATGGACGCCGCGACCGCCGATCGATGGCTGACCGAGGCGGGCAGCCAACTCGACGGATACCTCGACGGCACGCGGACCGCCTTCGATCTTCCGCTCGACCTGGCAGGTCTTTCGGCCTGGGATCGCCGGGTCCTCGAAGGCGTGCGCACGATCGCCCATGGAGCGACCGTCGGCTACGGGCAACTTGCCCGGCTGATCGGGTCACCGGGTGCCGCTCGCGCAGCGGGCGGGGCGGTGAGCCGGAACCCCGTGGCCCTCGTCATCCCCTGTCATCGGGTGATCGCCGGTGACGGGACGCTCGGCGGATATGGCGGAGCGTGGCCGGCAGATCGCGACGAGCTGCTCGAGCTCAAGTCCGCACTCCTGGCGCACGAGGGCGTCCCCGTCCACCGTCCGAGCCACGCCGCATGATGGGGGCGATCCGCGCCTATCGCGGCGTCCTCTCGAACCCGCACCTCCGCAAGCTCCTCGCCGGCGAGTA
>Ga0224510_10002890_pt1 | contig 10055 bp, 9 predicted proteins | sample SF_May12_sed_USG_FD_170161 | JGI IMG/M metagenome (GOLD analysis project Ga0224510, IMG submission 170161) | Sediment microbial communities from San Francisco Bay, California, United States - SF_May12_sed_USGS_4_1 | ecosystem: Environmental > Aquatic > Marine > Sediment | place: USA: California... | reverse complement strand
CCGGGTGAGGGCTTTACGCGAAGCGTTCTTAACTTCCGACTAACCCCTAACCCCTAACCCCTAACCCCTTCCTACATCACCACCTGTTCCGGGCTGTTCACGAAATAGCCCTGGATGAACTCGATGCCGAGCTGCCACAGCACGGCCATCGTGTTGGCGTCCTCGACGCGCTCGGCAATCGTCGTCACGCCATGCCCGCGGGCCACGTCCACCAGTGCCTTGACCTTCTCCTGCAGCGGACGGTCATTGGCCAGGCCCTGCATCAGGGCGCCGTCGATCTTGACGTAGTTCACCGGCAGGCGATGCAGCAGCGCAGCCGCGTCGCCCGACGCGCCGAAGTGCTCGATCGCGAACTCGATGCCGAGCGCGGAGAGCAGGCCCTGCAGCGAGCGCGCCTCGCGCGGTTCGGCATGGGCCATCTCTTCGGTGATCTCGAACACGATGCGGCTCGGTTCGACGCGTGACGCCTTGAGCTGCTGCTGCAGCCACGTCCCCAGCGTCTGGTCGTGCATCGAATCGCGCGACAGTCGCACGAACACCCGGTGCGGCTTCTTCGCGGAACAGAACGACATCGCGGCGCCGACGATCCAGCGATCGATGTTCTTCATCAGGTCGGTGCGCTCCGCGGCCGCGAGGAACTCCGACGGCAGCACTTCCTCGCCGGCTTCGTCGAGCATGCGGACCAGCAGGTCGAACATCGGCCTGTCCTCGCCCACGAGGTTCGCGATCGGCTGCTGCACGAGCCGGAAGCGGTTCGCCATCAGCGCGGCCTTGATCTGCGTCGCCCAGGCGCGGTCGGCCTCGTCGATGGTCTTGCTGCCGGCAGGTTCGCGATGCAGGCAGCGGTCGCCACCGGCTGCCGCAGCCGCGCGTTGCGCCGCGATTGCGGCTTCGAGCGTGCCCTGCAACGGCCCACCCTGGGCCGGGAGCGGTGCGGAGCCGATGCTGCATGTCAGCTCGACCGCCGCGCTTTCAGCCAGGAAAGGCTCCGCGGCAATGCGTTCGCGCAGGCGCGCAAGCCAGGCTTCCTGATCGCGCGGGTTGCCGCGTTCGACGAGCAGCGCGATGCCATGCGGAGCGACGCGGCTGGCGAGGTCGCCCGGCTGCAGCTGTTCGTGGATGCGGCGGGCGAGGGCGTCCAGCGTTTCTTCAGCGACGATCGGGCCGTGCTCGCGCTCGACGTGATCGAAGCTGTCCGGGGCCACGTACGCCATGGCGCGCAAACCGGCCTTGAGCGGCTGCGCGGCGCGCGCCTTGGCTGATTCGATGAACGCGGCGCGACGCAGCAGCCCCGTGCGCGAGTCGAGGCGCATGGCCTCCTCGAGCTGGTTTGCCAGCGTCGCCATGTCGTGCTTCTGCGTCGCCACGCGCAAGCGCACAGCGGGTTCGCCGTCGAATTCGAAGCGTTCGAACGTGAGCTCGAGCGGCAGCGTCTGGCCGTTGGTCTGCAACGCCAGCACGCTGAGCGCATGTCCCGACCACTTGCCCTGGGCGGCGGCCACCAGCGCGCCCTTGAGCGCGGCGTGGCTGCGGGCATCGAACATGTCCATCAGCGGCAATCCGAGCAGCTCCGCGGCGTCGCCGCGGCCCAGCAACTCGCTCCATGCCGGATTGACGTCGACGACGATGCCTTCCTGCACGTGCGCGATCGCATCGGTGGAGCCGGTCATGAACGCCCGCATCTGGTCGCGGTATTCGCGCGCGGAGGCGAGCGTGCCGTTCAGCGCGTTATCGAGCCGTGCCGCATTGAGTTCGCGTGTGGCGATCGCCTGCAGGCGGCCGCGCGCTCCGAGCGTGATGACGTCGGCGGCACCCAGTTCGAGGCCGCGCACGAGGTCGGCTTCGGAGAGCGAGTCACGCACGATGAGTGCCGGGACGCGGGCAGCGAACTTCGACCGCTGCTCCATCGCGCTGGCGAGTTCTTCCGGGTCCGAGAGGCAGAAGAACAGCAGTTGTGGCGCGACAGGCGCAGAGAGCGCATCCGCGAGATCCGCGAGTTCGCGCACCCACGTGCAATGCACAGCCTGCCCGGCGTTGCGCAGCGTGCTGTTGATGATCTCGACGGGGTCCTGCTGTCTGGACAGGACGATTACTGGAATGGCGCTGGTTTCGCCCAATTTCCTACCCCGTTAGGCGCAGACCGGGGCATCCGGCCCCCGCGCGTGGACTGTCTGATTCGGCGGGATCATAGCACCGGCCTTGCGGCCGCTAACGTGACGCAGGTTGCAGCATTGTCTTCGAGTCGGCGCCCGGAACTTCCCGCACCAGCCGGGGCACGAGGTATCCCGGGAGCTGCGCTGTCAGCCCGGCGTGCAGCTCCATGGCCGTAGCCTCCGGCAGGTCGAAATGCGCGGCGCCACGCACGCGATCGAGCACGTGCAGGTAATAGGGCAACACGCCTGCGGCAAACAGCGCTTCGCTGAGGTCGGCCAGGGCGGGCACCGAATCGTTCACGCCGCGCAGCAGGACCGACTGATTGAGCAGCGTCGTGCCGCAATCTTTCAGTGCACACAAAGCCGCGTGCACGTCTTCCGCATCGCGCAGTTCCTGCGCGTGGTTCGCGTGGATGACCATCACGCGCTGCAGGCGACGCGTCGACGTCCACGCTTCGACAAAACCCGCATCGATGCGTTCAGGCAGCACGACCGGCAGGCGCGTATGCACGCGCACGCGCCGGACGTGCGGAATCGCCTCGATAGCCGCGAGCAGCGCGGCCAGCCGGCGGTCGCCCAGCGTGAGCGGATCGCCGCCGCTCAGCAGCACTTCGGTGACGCTGGGATCGTTGCGGATCACGTCGAGTGATGGTGCGAACGACTGTTTGCCCGCGTGCTGCTCCGCGTACGGAAACTCGCGCCGGAAGCAGTAGCGGCAATGGATCGCGCAGGCGCCGGTCGTCACCAGCAGCGCGCGACCGTGATACTTGTGCAGCAGGCCGGGGCCCGCGAGGGCCTGCAGGTCACCGACCGGATCGGCCACGTACCCGGGAGTGTCGAGTGTTTCTTCGGCCAAGGGCAGTACCTGGCGCAGCAGGGGGTCGCCCGGGTCGCCCCGGCGCATCCTGGCGAGGTAGCTCCGCGGGACCCGCAGCGGAAACAGCTCAGCCGCCCGGCGCGCAGGCTCCACCCATTCCTCGCCCAGTCCCAGCGACTCGACGAGTTCCTGCGGCTCGCGGACGCAGTCCCGCAGGGCCTGTTGCCAGTCCGCAGGGGTCAAGTGACGAATTTGGGGGGTTCCGGGTATCATATGCGGCTAGCCACAGGCAGCCCGCTATTGTCCGGGCCCCAAGCCTTTCATACAACCTTCCGAGCAGAAGCGCAGCAAGCCCATGTCCACGTACAGCACGAACGAATTCAGGTCCGGCCTCAAGATCATGCTCGACGGCGACCCGTACGTGATCGTCGAGAACGAGTTCGTCAAGCCGGGCAAGGGCCAGGCGTTCAACCGCGTGCGCATCCGCAACCTGAAGTCGGGCCGCACGCTCGAGCGCAACATGAAGTCGGGCGACACGGTCGAAGGCGCCGACATCCAGGAAACGGAGATGCAGTATCTCTATACGGATGGCGACTTCTGGCACTTCATGGTGCCGGAGAACTTCGAGCAGCACACCGCCGGCAAGGAAGCGATGGGCGACGCCGCCATCTGGCTGAAAGACGGCACGATGTGCACCGTCATGCTGTGGAACGGCCAGCCGCTGTCGGTCACCGCGCCGGCGCATGTCGAACTCAAGATCGTCGAGACCGATCCGGGCGTGCGCGGCGACACCGCGACGGGCGGACAGAAACCCGCGAAGCTCGAGACGGGCGCCGTCGTGCGCGTGCCGTTGTTCCTGAACGAAGGCGAAGTGATCCGCGTCGACACGCGTACGTCGGAATACCTGAGCCGCGCGAAGGCCTGAGAAGGGGCTAGGGGCTAGGGGTTAGTCGGAAAGTACCCGCACGCTGCCTCACCAAAATTGATCGACTGAAAAAAGGGCGCCTCGGCGCCCTTTTTTATTGCTCATGCGCAGAAGAATTGGCTATCGCTGTTCTTCGTTGCGCGTCTTCCGCAACGGCGGCGTGTGCTTCGGCAGCCGTATCGCCCGCGTCGCCTGCTCGAAGTCGTACGCGTAGCCGAGCAACACGCCCTCGCTGAATGGACGCCCCATGAACGACACCGTGACGGGCAAGCCGTCGGGCGTCATGCCCGCGGGCACTGCGATATCGGGGTACCCGGACAGGTTCGCGAGCGAGGTGGGCGACGACGGCGAGGGATTGGTATCGTCGATGCGCATCGCCGGGCGTGACTGGGTCGGGTAGACGATGGCGTCCACCCGGTACTGCTCGAACACGGCGCCGACGGCCTCCCTGATGGACGCGAGCCCTGCACCCGCCATCGCGCGGTAAAGCGGGTCTGCAGGATCGAGTGCAATCGACTGCGAGTATTTCAAAGCCACGGCCTTCTCGGGACTGCGATACCCGGTCGCGGGGTCGTTGGCGCGCGCGACGAGATCGTCGAACGATTTCGGCAAGCCTGGCCCCGTCGCCTTCAGCCAGTCCGTGATCTGCGCCTTGAACTCCGTCGCGCCGAGTTCGATGTAGAGGCCGCGACGGCCCTCCAGTGCGTACCGCGGCAGGCGGATCGGATCGACGACCTCGGCGCCCAGTTCCCGGAGTTTGGCGACGGTCGCCTCGAACACCTGGTCGGTGCCCGGATCGGCACCGCTGAAATCGCGCGCGACGCCGATCCGCACGCCGCGCAGCGCGCCGCGCCGCAGTAGCCGCGCGTAGTCGGTGTTGCCATGGCCCGCGCTGGCCTTTGTCGACGGATCACCAGGATCGACGCCGGTCATTGCGCCAAGGGTCACCGCGACGTCATACACGCTCCGCGCCATCGGGCCTACGACATCGAGCGACAAAGCCAGCGGCGCGATTCCGCTGCGGCCCACGAGTCCCATTGTTGGCTTGAGACCGACGATCCCGTTCCAGGACGCGGGGCCGCGGATCGAACCGCCGGTGTCGGTGCCGAGGCCGACCGGCGCGAACGCCGCCGCGATGGCCGCGCCGGTGCCGCCGCTCGAGTTGTGCGGACTACGCTCCGGGTCGTGGGGATTGCGCGTCTGGCCGCCGGCGGAGCTGAAGCCATTGGGCACGGTGCCCAGTTTCACGATGTCGTCCGGGGCGCCGAGCACGCTGCCGCCCAGGGCCGCGAATTCACTGAGGTTCGCCTTGCCGAGGATCACCGCGCCGGCATCGCGCAGCCTCTGAACCACCCACGCGTCCTGTCCCGCAATGTTGCCCTCGAGCAGCTGCGAACCGACGGTGGTCGGCAGTCCGGCAACGTCGATGTTGTCTTTCACGAGCACGGGGATGCCGTGCAGCGGTCCGCGCGGGCCCTTTGCGCGACGCTCGCGATCGAGCGCACGCGCGTTAGCAAGCGCCGCCGGGTCGAGCGCGATCACTGCGTTGATAGCCGGGCCGCGGTCGTCGAAGGCCTCGATGCGCGCCAGATAAGCGCGGACGAGTTGCTCCGAGGTCACTTCGCGCTCTGCCATCGCGCGCGAGAGGTCTGCGATCGTTGCGGCAGTCACGTCGGGCAGCGACGCAGTGGCGGGGGACGCTGCCGCGATCAAAAGACCCAGCAGAACGGCTTGGATGATTCGCACTTCAAAGACTCATTGGATCGCCGCGACGAACGCTGTCACCAGCCGCTCGAGCCCGCGCGCATCCTCGTCGTCGAAGCGGCCGGGCCGCGGACTGTCGAGATCGAGCACGCCCAGCAATCGCCCGTCGTTCAGTATGATCGGCACGACCACTTCCGAGTTCGAAGCAGAGTCGCAGGCAATGTGCCCCGGAAAGGCGTGCACGTCCTGGACGACCAGCGTCTTGCGCGCCGTGGCCGCCGCGCCGCACACGCCCTTGCTCAGCGGAATGCGCACGCACGCAGGCTTGCCCTGGAACGGTCCCACCAGCAGGTCGCCGGACTTCGCCTCGAGCAGGTAGAAGCCGGCCCAGTTGAGATCGGGCAGGCTCCAGTACAGCAGCGACGACATGTTGGCGGCGCAGGCGATCAAGTCGGGCTCGCCCGCGAGCAGCGCCCGCAGTTGTGATTCCAGCTCGTCGTAAAGCGCGGGCTTCGACAGGGACTTCAGGTCGTCATTCAGTGCATGCATCGTGATTGGATCCTGCGCAAGAGAGCGGGGCCGCGCGGTTCAGGCCCGCTCGAATGGAAACGCGAGCACGTCGTCGATGCGAGTTGCGCCGCACGCAACCATCACGAGACGGTCGAAGCCCAGCGCGACACCTGCACACGAAGGGAGGCCGGCGGCCAGTGCGTCGATGAACAGGCGATCAACGGGCCTTTGCGTCTGGCCCTTTGCCCGCCGCTGCTCGAGATCGGCAGCGAAGCGGGCGTCCTGCTCGGCAGCGGAGCCCAGCTCGTGAAAGCCATTCGCCAGCTCGAGCGGGCCCCAGAACGCTTCGAAACGCGACGCCACTTCGCCGCGGATCTGCGCTAGCGCCGCCTGGCTGGCCGGGAAATCGTAAAGGAAGGTGAGGCGGTCCGTCGCGAAGGATTCCGCGACGACCGTGCCCATCGCCAGGTCGAGGACTTCGTCGCGCACCGCGCCGGCACGCATCGATTCGGGCACGTGGACGCCCGCGCGCTCGATGGCGGCAACGATGGCTGCCACCGGGGCATGCAAAGGATCGAGGCTCAATCGGCGTTCGAACGCTGCGCAGTACGACACCGCGTCGCTGGGGCCGAACGTTCGCAGCGGCTCGAGCACGTGCCGGATCATCGCCTCGACGTCGCGCATCAATGCGTGATGGTCCTGGTCGCGCCGGTACCATTCGACCATCGTGAATTCCGGGTTGTGACGACCGCCACGCTCGCCGGCGCGGAACACCTTGCACACCTGGTAGATGTCGGGCACGCCGGCACACAGCAGACGCTTCATGGCGTATTCCGGCGAGGTCTGCAGGAAACCCACTGTGGCGTCGCCGCGCGCGGAATCGTCGGCCACACGCAGCGATTCGAGATGCACGTCGGTCACCGCGGCCCGCACCAGCGCAGGCGTCTCGACTTCCAATGCGCCGGTTGCCGCGAAGTAATCGCGCACGCGCGTGAGCAACTGCGCGCGCAGTTGCAGCCGTTCTAGCGTTGCGGAGGGTCGCCAGTCGGTCGCGGTCATGCGGCCGGTCTCATGCGGAGATCATCGGTGCGGCTTACGCAGCCGGGAAGCGCGCGAGCAACTGGCCGAGCCGCACGGGCTCGCCTGGCTCCACGCGCGGCGCGAATGTGGCGGCATGCCCGGTCAGCACGATCACGGTGGAACCCATGTTGAAGCGCGCGAGTTCCTCGCCGCGCCGGAACGTCCGGCCCACGCCCGCATCGATGGCTCGCACCTTGCTCTTGCGGCCGGGAGGCGGATTGATTTCACCCGCATAAACAGTCTCGATGCTGCCGACGAACAGCGCACCGACCAGCACCATGCACATCGGGCCATCGGCGGTATCGAAGTCGCAGACGACGCGTTCGTTGCGCGCGAAGAGGTCCGGCACCGTGCGCGCCGTTGCGGCATTCACGGAAAACAGCTGCCCTGGCACGTAACGCGTGGCGCGGAGCGTCGCGTCGCACGGCATGTGAATGCGGTGGTAGTTGTAAGGCGCGAGATAGATGCACGCGAAGCTGCCGCCCACGTAACGCCCGGCCGCGGCCACGTCTGCCATCAGGCCCGAACACGTGTACTGCATGCCCTTTGCCTGCAGCAGCTGGCCGGCACTCGTCGCACCCAGCTGGCTGATCGCTCCGTCCACCGGCGAGACGAGCGCGTGCGCATCGTCAGCGATCGGCCGTGCGCCTGGGCGCAATTCGCGCGTGAAGAATGCGTTGAACGAATCGTATGTGTACGGATCGGGCTGCAGCGCCTCGCGCATGTCGATCTGCGGATAGGCGCGCAGCACCGTGCGCAGGATCAGGTTGCGCACCGCGGGGTTGCGGCTGCGCGCCAGCGCATGCATGCCGCGTGACAACAGATGCTGCGGCAGCACCTTCTGCAGCAGCGCAAAGAGCTCGTCGCCGCCGGAACGTTCGATCTCGACCGTCATCGGTGCCTGGCCTCGAAGTACTGCACGACCGCACGGAAGTCGCTGGCGAGTCCGTCCGCGGTGAGTGGTGGCGAAGAATACGCAGCGATGCCGCCATCGGGTGCGACGATGAACAGCCCCGCGCCGTGATCCATCGTGTAGCCGCCGCTGGGCAGTGGCATTTTCTGGAAGGGTATGCCGAAGGCCGTCGCCGCCTGCTGCACGCCTTCAGGCGTGCCGGTTGCGCCACGGAAGCTGGCGTCAAAGAAGGTCACGTACGGTTTGAGCACGGCGGGCGTGTCTCGCTCCGGATCCACGCTGATCAACAGCACGCGGGGCTGCTGCGCGGGCGGCAGATCCGCAAGTTGCTTGCGTGTCTGCGCCAGCAGCGTGAGCGTAGTGGGGCACACGTCAGGGCACTGCGTGAAGCCGAAGAAGACCATCGTCCAGCCCTGGCGCAAGGTGTCCGGCGCAAGCGGGCGGCCGTCCTGGTCGATCAGGTTGAGCGCGGGCAGCACCCGCGTCTGCGGCAGCACGGTGGCATTGACGGTGGCGGGCACGGGCACTTCGCGGGGCGCGAGCAGCCCACGGGCAAGGAACAGCCCGAGCACAAACGCTACAATGGCGAACAGTGCGATACGCAGATTGGGGTTGACGGTCACGCCGCGATTATCCCATAGGACCGTAACCTTGATGTCGACCAGCCCGCTGCCGTTCTCCCGCAAGCCGCCTGCCGCGCCAACGGTCGCGCAGCTGATCCGCTTTGGCGCGCGCGAATTCGACGCGGCCGGGCTCGCCTATGGCCACGGCACGGGTGATTCGCGCGACGACGCGGCGGCGCTCGCATTCCACGCGCTGGGACTCGACCACGCCGAGGCCGAGACGGCCTACGCGATGAAGCCCCAACCCGTGCAGGTAGCCCAGGTGCTGGAACTGTTCGCCGAGCGCCTCCGACGCCGGGTACCCGCGGCCTACCTGATGGGACGCATGTGGTTCGCGGGCCTCGAATTCGAGGTGGACACGCGCGTGATCGTGCCGCGTTCTCCATTCGCCGAACTGATTGCCGCTGGATTCGAGCCATGGCTCGACCCGCAGCAAGTGCGTCGCGTCGTCGACCTCGGCACGGGTTCGGCCTGCATCGCGATCGCGTGCGCCGTCCGGTTTCCGGAAGCGCGGGTCGATGCTGTCGACTTGTCGCCCGACGCCTTGCAGGTCGCCGCACGCAACGTTGCCCGGCACGGCGTCGGCGATCGCGTGCGACTGCATCAGGGCGATTTGTTCGAACCGCTCGGCGACGCGGTTTACGACCTCATCGTTTCCAACCCGCCGTACGTCAGCGACGCGGAGATGGACGCGCTGCCACAGGAATACCTGCATGAACCCGACATGGCCCTGCGCGCGGGCAGCGACGGGCTCGACATCGTGCGCCGCATCCTGCGCGACGCTGATCAGCACCTCGCCGCAGGCGGCGTGCTGGTGGTCGAAGTCGGCGACAGCGACGAACGTCTGCAGTCCGCCTATCCAGGCGTGCCTTTCATCTGGCTCGAGTTCGAGCATGGCGGCGGGGGCGTGTTCCTGTTGACTAAGGACGACCTGCGCAGGCACCGTCGTGAGCTTTCCGGGAAAGGCTAGCCATGTCGGGCAACACATTCGGGACGCTGTTCACCGTGACGACCTTTGGCGAAAGCCACGGGCCCGCGCTCGGCTGCATCGTCGATGGCTGCCCGCCTGGCATCGAACTCACCGAGGACGACATCCAGGCCGACGTCGAACGCCGTCGCTCGGGCACGTCGAAGTACACCAGCCAGCGGCGCGAGCCGGACAAGGTCCGCATCCTCTCGGGCGTGTTCGAAGGCCGCACCACTGGCACGCCGATCGGCCTGCTGGTCGAGAACACCGACCAGCGCTCGTACGATTACGAGAAGATCAAGGATCGCTTCCGGCCCGGCCACGCTGATTACACCTACCAGCAGAAGTACGGTTTCCGCGATT
>Ga0224510_10002889_pt1 | contig 10057 bp, 8 predicted proteins | sample SF_May12_sed_USG_FD_170161 | JGI IMG/M metagenome (GOLD analysis project Ga0224510, IMG submission 170161) | Sediment microbial communities from San Francisco Bay, California, United States - SF_May12_sed_USGS_4_1 | ecosystem: Environmental > Aquatic > Marine > Sediment | place: USA: California... | reverse complement strand
GGGCGGCCTCGGTCTTGAGCGTCCCGCGACGCATCACCTCCTCGAGGCGCTCGACGAGCGCGAACGACGCCGGTCCAAAATCCGCTTCCAGGAGGACGCGTTCCACGCGCTCCAGGCTGTCCCGATCGAGCCCGCGGACCAGGACGCCCACGTCTGTGAGCGCGACGGCCTTGAGCTTCTGCCACAGCCCGCGCTTCACGGGAGTCCCCGCCGCAGCCGCCACGCCCATTCGATCACGAACGCGAGCATCGCGATGCCGAACCCCCACCAGAGTTCCCTGAGCCCGACGCGGGCCCGCTGTGCGGCCACCCACCGTTCCTCCGGCTCGACCGGTATGCGCGGCACGAATTCCGGGGAGAATGTCTCGACCGCGACGGTCCCATCCGCCCGGACCGGATCGCGCACGCGCCAGCGGTACACGCCGGGTTCGAGCGCCACGAATCCTGTCCGATCGGCCCCGAAGACCACGCGCCGTTGGATCGTCGAGTCGGGACCCGCCAGCTCGATCGCGATCGAGTCTTCCGGCGCCGCACCCGACATCCAGTGGAACGGCACCGGGATGCCACGCGGCACGACAGGCTCCGCCCGCACGGCGGTCACCGTGCCCCGCCGATTCCCCTCCAGCAACCACTCCACCCCAGCCGAGAGCATCGCCCGATACACTTCGCGATCCCTCGCGCCGCGAAACGCCCACCGCCAGAAGCCGTTGGCCGCACTCAGGAGCTCGCGTCGGCCCGCCGAGTCACGCGCCGCCAGCACCACTCGCTGCGCCCCGCGCCGTCCGAGGCGCGCGGTCAACACCGCCCGCCATCCGGCCATCTCATGGGGCAACACGCCCACCAGGGGTGGGAGGGAATCCCACGCGAGCCCACCAAGGCGAGGCACCAGGACGGATGCCGGGAGGTCGGCGGCAACATACCAATCGCCATCGAGCCCGGTGTTTACCTCGGCCGGCCAGCGCCAGAGCCGTCGCGCGCCCCCCGTTCCCGATACCGTTCCGCGCGCGAGGACGACCGCTGCGCCCCGCACCGCCGCCTCCACCCGCTCCGCGCTCACGCGTCCCTGCGAACGCAGATCCACCCAGCGCCCGTTCCCGAGGTCACCGAACGCCTGCACGCCGCCCGGCACCACGTCGACCAGCTCGCGCGCCAGGAACCGAGCTTCCCAGTCGAGTGGTCGGGCGACGAGCACGGCCGCGGGCAGGTCGGTGACCTCGACGAGGCGGAGGCGGGCGTCGTCCCGCGTCGTGGGATCGCCCGGCGCGCGCACGGCAATCTCCAGCGCGTGCGTACCCGGGCCGAGCACTCCGGGCGGCAGCACCACCGAGCGACGCCCCCGACCGGGCGCCGGGGGCAACGTCACGTTCCGTCGGACGAGGGTCCGCGCACCCTCACGCACCGTCAGCTCACCGACCGAATCCTGGAGCCCGCCCCACACCGCAATTTCCACGGTGATTGGGATGGAGTCACCCGCCAGCACCTGCTCCGGCACGCCTGCGTCCGTGACGGCCAGTCCGGCCCTCGCAGGCCGTGGCAACAGCACGACCCGTATTCGCTCACGCAGCTCTTGGGGTAGCGCCGCGAAGTCATCCAGCTCGCCGTCCGTTACGACGATCGCGGGCCCGCCCCGTGCCGCGGCGACGCGCAACGCATCGCCGACGCGGGACCGCCCCTCCCCTGGAGGGGTCGAATCGAACGGGGCCACGGAACTGCCGAACCGCAGTAGGAGTCCGTTCCGTCCGGCGAGTGCCACCGCGGTATCCAGCACCGCGCGCCACTCCGCTCCAGGATGGTCCATGCTGAGGGACGCGTCGACGGCGACCGTGACCGGTGTTGCCCGGTTCGACCGACGTACCGCCACGTTGGCCAGCAGGGCGAACAGGGAGAGGAAGGCGACCGCACGTACCAGCATCAGGCCGGCACCCTCGATGCCGAGCCGTTCGTGAACCAGGTATACGTACCCGGCCACCACCACCGCCGCAGCACTCGCGATCACCCACAGCATGCGAGTGCCTCCTCGATACCGATCCGCCGTTCGAGCAGCGCGCGCCCCACGATCGCGCCGGCCGCGCCGGCATCCCGGGCCGCCACGAGATCGGTCAGCGAGTGCACGCCGCCCGCGAGCACGACATCGACGCCGTCGCGCCGGAACGGCGCGACCAGGTCGAGGGCGGCACCCGCCAGCGTCCCGTCCCGCGCGAGGTCGCGGACAACCACGGTGTGAACACCCGCGGCCAGCGCCTGATCGAACAGGGCCATGGGGTCACCGGCGACCGTGCCGTCTGGGCTCCACGCGGACCCATCCTTCACGTCGAGCGCATACCCTACGCGGTCCGGCCCATGCCGCGCGAGCAGGTCGGCGAGCGTGGCCACTCCGGCACTGCCCACGATGACGCGGTCCGCGCCATCCCCGAGTGCCGCCGTGACTGCTGGTCCCACGAGCCCGCCACCGAGCTGCACGCGCGTGGCCTGACGCGACTGGAGCAGGGACCGCACGAGCGCGGTGTTGGCCCCGGTCCCCTCGGCCCGGTCGATGTCCACCAGGTGCACCCAGGTCACCCCCGCCGCACTCCAGGAGTGGAGCTGCGCCAGCGGGTCGCCGACCGCGCGCGCCAAGCGCCCGCCGCGGATATCGAGTGCGGGAAAGAGCTGCACGGGTTGTGGTACCCGGGATCCGGCGCCGCGGCTAGTCCGTGCGCGCGACGGCCGGACCCGGTCGTCCGAGCAGCCCGTCGAATGCCGCGAGCGCCTGCGCGAACTCCTCACGCCGTGCCGCGGGTACGGGCTCGCCGTCCCCGAGGTCCACGCCGCGAGGGTTGAGCTGACGGCCGTTCTTCAGGAACTCGTAGTGCACGTGCGGCCCGGAGGCCAGCCCGGTCATGCCCACGAAGCCGATGACGTCCCCCTGCCGCACCCGCACGCCGGCACGAATCCCCGGCGCGAGCCGCGACATGTGCGCGTACCGCGTCTCGATATCCTTGACGTGGCGGATACCAACCATGATGCCGTAGCCGCCCCACCGCCCCGCCCGAATCACCGTCCCGTCGGCCGTCGCCTCGATGGGCGTACCCTGATCGGCCGCGTAGTCGGTACCGAGGTGCGCGCGGCGCGTCTTGAGGACGGGATGCATCCGGCCACGGTTGAAATTGGAAGAAATACGCCGGAACTGGACCGGGTACATCTTGAAGGCGCGGCGCAGCGACATGCCGTCCGCGTTGTAGTACGCGTTCCGGCCCTCGGCATCCGAGAGGACGTACGCCGTGTGCTCGACGCCGGCTGTCTGGACGTTTGCCGCCAGTACCCGGCCGTAGCGCCGCTCGCCGAGCGAGGACGTCAGGTGCTCGAACAGCACCGTGAAGCGATCGCCGGGACGGATGTCACGCGTGAAATCGATCTCCCAGGCATACACACCGTCGGCAAGGTCCCACGCCAACTGTGCCCGGCCCGGGCGATCGAGCACCGTGTCCGGCACGAGGTCGTCGAGTGTTTCGTACAACGACGACTGGATGTCGCCGACGATTCGAAGGGTCTGCACGGTCCACGTGACTTCCTCACGGGCGCCGCGCCATCCGTCCGGTCCGAGCTTCGCCACGGCGAACGCGTCGCGTGACACGCGAACCCGGATGCCTTCGGGATGCGATTCGCCAACCGGGGTCGTGAACTCGAACACCGTGCGTGGCTGCACTCTCCGGGGATCGAGTCCGTCGAGGGCGTCCAGCACCCCGATCAGCTCGTTGCCTCCGATGCCCTGGCGGGCGAACAACTCGGACAGCGTCTCGTTGCGCCGCACCGTGTCGGCGTGCTCGATGAAGCTGCGCGTGACGACGATGGGCGCGGCGACCGGCAGCCGCTCCGCCGTCGTACTCCCCCACGCGAACACCAGCAGCCCGCCCAGCGCGAGCCCTCCGAATACTCGCCGGACCACCATCAGTCCATCTGCCTCCGGATGAACGTGGGAATCTCCATCTCCGCCACGTCCGGCTCTTTCGGCTCGGCCGGAGCGCTCTGTGACGGCCGCAGGGTCGACGCCTGTGACGGGCGTCCCGCCCCGGACGCGCGCCCGGAAGACCGCTGTGGGAAGGGCAGCACGTTGGCGGCACCGCGCCCCAGGGGCCCGTCGTGGGACGCGGCGAACTGCCGGTCGAAGCCGGTGGCGATGACGGTCACCCGCACTTCGCCCGCCATGGCGGCGTCATGTACGGCCCCGAAGATGATCTCGGCGTCGTCTCCCGCGGCGTCGTGGATGATCTCGCTGACCTGCGTGACCTCGCCGATCGTCAGGTCTTCCCCGCCGGTGATGTTCACCAGAACCCCGGTCGATCCGGCAATGGAGACGTCGTCGAGCAATGGGCTCGAGATCGCCTGCTGGGCGGCTTCGAGCGCGCGATCGTCGCCGCGACCCACACCGGTGCCCATGAGCGCCGAGCCGCCGTTCTGCATCACCGTGCGGACGTCCGCGAAGTCCACGTTCACGAGTCCCGTGACGCTGACCAGCGTCGAGATCCCCTGCGTCGCGTGGAGCAGCACCTCGTCGGCCTTCTTGAGCGACTCCTGGAACGGCACGTTGCGACCGACCACCGCCAGGAGACGCTCGTTGGGCACGACGATCATGGTGTCCACGTGCTTGCGCATCTCGGAGATGCCGATCTCCGCCTGCCGCATCCGCTTCTTGCCCTCGAACAGGAACGGGCGCGTCACGATCCCCACGGTGAGCGCGCCCACGTCCCGCGCGAGTTGCGCGATGACGGGAGCGGCGCCCGTGCCCGTCCCACCCCCCATGCCACACGTCACGAACACGAGGTCCGCGCCTTCGAGCACGCGTGTGACGTCGTCCCGATTCTCCTCGATCGCCTGGCGACCGATCTCGGGACGTGCGCCCGCCCCGAGGCCGCGAGTGAGTTTCTTCCCGATCTGGACCTTGAGATCGGCCTTGTTCTGGAGCAGGGCCTGGGAATCGGTATTCACCGAGATGAACTCGACGCCCGCGAGTCGTTCGTGGATCATGCGATTGACTGCGTTGCCGCCGCCACCGCCGACCCCCAACACTTTCATGCGGGCGTTCTGGGCCATCGTTTCCTCGAGCTCGAACACCATCGGGTGATCCGGCATCTACGCGTCTCCTCTGCCCAGCATCAGAAGAAATCCTGCAGCCATCGCCGCACGGGACCCAGTAACTTCTCGACCGAGGCCGCGGAGTCGCCCACGCCGGCGAGCCGCTGCCGCGCCGCCCAGAGCGCGAGCCCCACCGGTACAGCGTACCGTGGAGCAGACACGCTGTCTACGAGGCCGGTCACTCCCCGGTTCGGAATCCCGAGCCGGACCGGCATGGCCAGCGCTTCGCGCGCCAACTCCTGCATTCCCGCCAACTGCGCGCCTCCGCCGGTGAGGATCGCCCCCGCCGGCAGCCGGCTCATGAAACCTGTGTCCTCGAGGTCCTGCTGCACCAGTCCCAGAATCTCGTCCAGTCGCTCCTGGATGATGTGGGCCAGCAGCTCCCGTTTGGCCCGACGCGGCCCCTGGCCCGGTGTCGCCGGAAGTTCGATCGTCTCATCCGGATCCACCAGCGGCGTGAACGCGACCCCAAACCGCTCTTTCAAGCGCTCCGCGTCGGCCTGGGTGACACTCAGTCCCTGCACGATGTCGTTGGTGACGTGCGCGCCGGCGAACCGCAACGACGCGAACCGCCGGATCTTCCCGTCCTGGAAGACCGCCAGGTTCGTGGAACCGCCACCCAACTCGACGAGCACACACCCCAACTCGCGCTCTTCCTCCGTCAAGACGGCGAGCGACGTCGCCAGCGGCTCGAGCACCAGCCCCGCCACGCGAAACCCCGCCCGCTCGACGGCCCGGCGGACGTTCTGCACCGCGGTGCTCTGAATGGACACGAGGTACATGTCCACCTCGAGACGCAAGCCCGTCATGCCCGCCGGGTCGTTGATCCCGCCCTGCCCATCCACCCGGTACTCCTGCGGGATGAAGTGCAGCAACTCCCGGTCCGGTCCGAGACTCACGGCTTTCGCCACGTCCTCCACGCGCTCCACGTCTGCCCGCGTGATTTCGTCCCCGGTCACCGACGCGAGCCCAGCCTCGTTCCGCGTCCGCACGTGCTCGCCCGTGATGCCGCAACAGAGCGCCGGGGCCTCGACCCCGGCCATGCGCTGCGCATCCCGGACGGCTTCGCTCACGCCGCGCATGGTCTCTTCGATGTCCCGCACCATGCCGCGTCGGATCCCGCTCGTCTTGGCCACGCCGAGCCCAAGTACGCGGACACCGGGTGCCCGTGCGTCTCCGACTGCCTCGGCAATGACCGCGCAGGTCTTCGTGCTCCCCAGATCCAACCCCGCCACCAACCGTTCGCGCTTCACGAGCGTCGCTCCCGCGCATACACGAGTCCCCGGTACCGGGCATCGAGCTCGGCGAAGACGCGTCCCGTTTCCTCGAGGTGCTGACGGACCAGCGTGACCGCCTCCACGTCCGACGTGGAGGGCGTTCCGCTCAGTCGCACCCGCTGATCCCCGAGATCGAGCATCACCGAACCTCCTCCACCGGCCCGAACCGTCTGAACCGCGGCATACAACGCCGAGTCGCTGGCCCGCACCACGCAGAGCGCCCGCAGCAGCACCGAATCCGCCCGTTCGACGATCGGCAGCGCCAGACCCGAATGGGCCGGGTCATACGGCAGGGCAACCCCGTCGCAGTCGAGCGGTACCATGCCGTCGCGGTTCGACGCCAGTCCCACCGGCTCCCGCTCGACCACCGTCACCCGCAACGTCCCCGGCACGCGCCTCGCGATCTCCGCCCGCACGACCCCAGGCATCGCCTCGACCCGCCGCTCCGCCTCATCCACCGGATCGAACAAGTTCTGATCCGGGTCCAGTCCCAGCGCCTCGACCACGCGTTCCGGGGCGAGGTAGCGGGCCCCCACCACCTCCACCTGCCGGACGCGGAAGAACGCCATGTGCCGCAGGGCCACCGGTGTCGCGAGCACCGCGACGACCGCGCCCGCCCCAAGCAGCAGCCACCGTTCCCGTCGCGTCACGCAGCCCGCCCGCGCAATACGCCGAGCAGCTCCGGCCCGACCTGCGTGACGTCACCCGCGCCAAGCGTCAGGACCACGTCGCCCGCGCGCACCAACCGGGACACCTCGTGCACCACCTCCGCCCGCTCCGGGACCCACACCATGCTCGCGCCCGCGCGCTCCGCCGCCGTGGCCACCAACCGACCCGACACGCCCGGCATCGGTCGCTCGCGCGCGGCGTACACCTCGGTTACCACGACGACATCCGCCAACGACAACGCGATCCCGAGGGCTTCACCCAACGCCGCCGTCCGCGAGTACAGGTGCGGCTGGAACACCGCCACCAGTCGCGCCTCCGGAAACCGTTGGCGCGCCGCGGCAAGCGTCGCCGCCACTTCCGTTGGGTGGTGCGCGTAGTCATCCACCAGGACCACCCCGGCCGCCTCTCCCACCAGGTCAAACCGCCGCCCAACGCCCGCGAAGGATGCCAGACCCTCGAGCACCGGCGCGAGCGGCGCGTCGAGTGCCGCCGCGACCCCCACCGCCATGGCCGCGTTGCGTACGTTGTGCAGACCCGGCACCCGCAGTCGCAGCATGCACGTCCGACCGTCGGGCAGGGCAAGCTCGGCACGGCTCCCCGCCGCGTCCGCCTGCACCGGGCCGATCCGGAGATCGGCATCCCGTGCCTGTCCCACCAACCAGCGCGTCTCACCCAGCGCCGCGCCGACGCGACGCGCCCCCGCGTCATCCGCACCCACGAGCACCCTGCCGGCCCGGCCGGCGTAGGTGACAAAGGCCTCCTCGAGTGCCCCGACCGTGCCATAGCACTCGAGGTGGTCCGCCTCGACGTTGTTCACCACCGCCACCGTCGGCCACAACTCCAAGAACGACCGGTCATACTCGTCAGCCTCGACCACGAACAGCTCCGACCCACCAAGCAGCGCATTCCCGCCCCACGCTCGTACCCGCCCGCCAGCAAGTCCCGTCGGCTCACGACCCGCCGCGGTCAACGCATCGGTCGTCATGACCGTCGTCGTCGTCTTGCCGTGCGTGCCCGCCACGCCGACGAGTGTCGCTCCCGCAACCACCTGCGCCAGCGCCGCCGCGCGGCGGACGACGGGGATGCCGGCTTGGCGTGCCGCCTCGAGCTCGGGATGGTCGGGCGGCACTGCCGCGGTGTACACGACCGCCCGCGCCCCACCCACATGAGCCGGGTCATGCCCTGCCATCACCTGCGCGCCCGCAGCCACGACGTCGGCCGCCTGCGCCGGATCAGCGTCACATCCGTTGACCGGTACCCCCCGGCGCCGCGCCAACAAGGCCAAGGCGCTCATCCCCGCGCCCGCTATCCCCACGAAGTGGACTGGACGGGGGTCGTCGGGGGAAAAAAGATCCATCGGTCGGGCAGTAAGATAGGGCCAATTCAGGAGTTACGAAAGCCTGCTGCGAAGTCACAACAGGTTGATCAGGCACTCGGCGATGGCGTCGGCCGCGTTGGGTCGGCCACGGTGCCGCGCGGCCGCCGCCATCGCCGCCCTGCGGTCCGGTTGGGACAGGATCCCCATCACGGCCCGGGCCAACGTCTGAGGATCGAGTCTGGATTCCGGCACGTGCGTGGCCGCTCCCGCCCGCGCAAGCGCCACCGCGTTCTGGGTCTGGTGATCCGCCGCCGCCGTGGGCAGCGGAATCAGGACGCTGGGAAGACCCCACGCCGTGACCTCTGCCAGCGTCATGGCTCCAGCCCGCCCGACGACCACGTCAGCCGCGGCATAGGCCGGAGCAACGGGATCCCAAAACGGTGACACCTGGACCATGGGCGGCCGGGCATAGCCCGCAAACCGCGCGTGCGTGGTGTGCCCGGTGCTCCAGAGAACATGCAGGTCTCCGAGCAACCCGGCGTCGAGCGCCCCCCCGACGGCCTCGTTGACCGCTCGGGCCCCCTGGGAACCGCATTGCACGAACATCACGGGATCCTCGGCCGCGACCCCCAACGCCCTCCGAGCCGCAGCCCGCGCGGTGGGATCGGGTGGCACGATCGGGTTGCCGAGAGCGAAGACCTGCGTATCAGCGCCCACGCGGAGACGCGCCTCGGCCTCCGGAAAGCCCAAATGCACCTGCCGCGCCCAGGGCGCTGCCAACCGGGTGGCCAACCCCGGGTATGCGTTCTGCTCCTGCAGGGCGACAGGCACCCCGCGACGGTGGGCCGCCCACAGGATCGGCCCGGCCGCGTATCCCCCGGTACCAACGGCGAGGGCCGGCCGTTCGGCCTCGAGCACCCGGCCGCAGGCGGCCCAAAGGCGCGGTAAGAGCAACGGCCACCGCAGGTTGCGCCACCACTGGCGGCGGTAGATCGGCTCGGCCGGCAGCAGGTGGTAGCGGAAGTCCCGCTGCGGGAGAATACCCACCTCCACTCCGCGTGATGCCCCGACCATCACCAGCTCGATGTCGGGTCGCCGAGCACGCACCGCCGCGGCGATGGCCAACGCCGGCATCAAGTGGCCGCCGGTGCCCCCACCGGCAATGACGATTCGCGTCATCGGGCCCGCGCGCCCTGACGCCCGATGTTGATGAGGACCCCGGTCGCGAACAACGAGACGAGCAGCGCTGATCGCCCGAACGACACGAACGGCAGCGGCAGACCCGTGGTCGGCACCAGGGCCAATGTGACCGCCATGTGCAGGATCGCCGTGATGCCGATCATGGCGGTGAGGCCCGCGGCGAGCAAGGTCCCGAACAGGTCTGGGGCACGGCGGGCGATGAGTACGCCCATCCAGACGTAGGTCGCGTACAGCGTCACGATGAGCGTCACGCCGACGAATCCCCACTCCTCACCGATGGTGCTGAAGATGAAGTCCGAGTATGCCAGGGGAAGGTAGCCGAGCTTCTGGAGCCCCTGCCCGAATCCGACACCGATGACCCCCCCGGCCCCGATCCCGATGAGCGACTGCCGGATCTGCCACCCCGTCTGCGAGGCATCCGGACCGGCGCTGAAGTAGGCGCTCACACGCGCCAGGCGGTACTGCACCTGGGTCAACTCGCG
>Ga0224510_10002888_pt1 | contig 10057 bp, 9 predicted proteins | sample SF_May12_sed_USG_FD_170161 | JGI IMG/M metagenome (GOLD analysis project Ga0224510, IMG submission 170161) | Sediment microbial communities from San Francisco Bay, California, United States - SF_May12_sed_USGS_4_1 | ecosystem: Environmental > Aquatic > Marine > Sediment | place: USA: California... | reverse complement strand
GAGCGCCAGACATCCAACCAGACGGTGTTGCAAGAACATGAGATCGGTCATATCTGGGGCCTTCCAGCCGGCACACTCGCCGCCAGAAAAGTGAAATTTTTGTCCCACTATCTCCTGGCGCTTCAGACAAAATTGTCCGGGATTCCATCGCCGCCGAACAGCCTTCCTCCCCTCGATCTGTGGAACGACACCATGGCAGTCCTCGCGGCCTCCCCCATCGAACGATCGATCGCCACGTATGACGGCCTCGAACAGACCGAGTCCGCTCTGATCGAGAAATTGACGGCCTATGTGTCCATCGGTGTTGCGGAGGAGATTGAAGTCAAGTTTTGGAACTCGCTGGTTTATGGCGCCAGTTCCAACGCGATGCATAGCGAACTCACGCGCACCCTCTTCGGGCTGCAACGGCTGGTGTCCATACAGAACGACTTGGATCAAAGCTCTGACACGCTGGAACAGGAACTGCTCAGGCGAACCGCGCCGACTCCACGAGAGCCTGTCGGCGCGCTCCAGAATCAGGCTGAGGTCGGACGCGTGGAGATCACAGAGCTGCAAAAACAAATTCTCCACAACTTTATCGGAGAAGACGTGAGCGGCAGGGCGTCGGATAAGTGGTAACCAATCCCTCCTTGAGATCCGTCATTGATGCGGTATAATTGAGCACCATGCTGATACGAACGAGCCCGATCCGATTCATCCCTTCCCTGCTTCCCTTCACTCTTGTTGTCCTGTTCATTGCAGGATTCTCTGCAGCATCTTTTCTGGAAACATCGGCAACCGCCTCCAGCCTCACCGAGATTGCGGATCTGCTGGCGCATCCTGAGCAGTACGATCATCAAGACGTGGTTGTCGCCGGAAAAGTCACGAATGTTCAGCTGGCGACAAACCGCCAGGGACAGCCGGCCTATGGATTCCTGCTGCAAGACCAAGCCGGCACGCTCAAAGTCGTCAGCCTCGGCCAAGTGGAAGTCCGCGAAGGCGATTTTGTGATCGTCGAAGGAGTATTCAGCCGCCTGCGTCAAGTCGGCCGAGTCATCGTCTATAACGAGATCAAAGCCCTCTCCGTAAAACCCTTGAATCGTCTGGACCCCGATCTCGTCGGCTGATCCCCCTCTCTCGCTTCTTTTCTGTGGGCTCCCGCACCTTCATACATACGCCGTTGCATTTCTCTGATCAGCGGTCAACAATGCGACTTATGATGAGAGTCTATTTTGTCTCGCTTGGGCTCGCCATCTTCGGAGCCGTCTGGCTGGCCGGCTGTTCCATCCCCGCACAAGTCGGTGAATACCCCAATCAGCAGCGTATGGTCGGCAAGTCCAAAGCCGTCATTCTTGCGTGCACCGGCGCTCCCAAGAAGGAAATGAAAGAGGGCGAATTCACCCTGCTCCGATACTATCGCGAAGCGCCGATTCTCGAAGAGTCTCAGCCGGTTGGTAAAAGCAGCTTTTCGACCGTCCGACACGGGTGTTGGGCCACCGTAATTCTGAGCGATGACCATGTCGTCGATGTCCATTACCGCTTCGTCCCGCCCACATTCGACGCGTCGAACGACTGCGAAGAAATCTTCGAACCCTGCCTGCCGTAGAACTGAGGGTGCCCGTTGGAAATCGCAATACTCCTACTGACATGGTCGCGAAACACCTGAGCAGATCCATTCTTGCAGGGGTGGTCCTCTCCCTCCTCCTCGTCTGGCCCTGCCATGCGCCGGCACTGGAAAAATACGGCCGTCCTCTTCCCTCGCTGGAAGACGCCGGCGATAATGGGAGGGAGGCTGAGGAAAGTCTTTTCGCCGGTTACTTTCTGAGCAGCGTCTTCGCCCATAATCCTTCATTTGCAGCCAGGCCGGATAATACCGGCCTGGTAGGGTTGCGCCATATGCTCCATCTGGAAACCGACCTCTACAAGCAATACCTTACCTTCTATACCGATCAGAATTTCTTTTCCGATCGGACAAACGGCTGGATCGAGTTGAGCGAATGGGACGGCACCTATGCCCTGACCGGCGTGCTGGGTCACTTCGGTTGGCGCCTGCAATATGAGCGGGACTCTCCGTTTGACCGCAACGGCCTCGCGCAGGCCTATGGCGATGGGCTCGTGACGGCCAAATTCCAAGCGGTGCAAGATTTTCCCGCATGGCGACGCCTCCTGCCGAACCAGAACTTCACCGCCTACGCCGGGGCCGGCTGGCTCTTTCACAACAGCAATTATTTCGCCAGGCCGGACAACACAGGCCGCGCGCTCTTTCGATATGTCGCGCACGCCGACTTGGACCTCTACAGGAATAAAGTCGTGCTCTACGGAGACGTCAATATGTTCACAGACCGGCAGGCCGGCAACCAGGCCAGCCCGACTGAATTGGATTGGATCGTCGGACTCGCGGTGCGGTGGAGAGAGTCGGAACTGGCGGTCTACATGGAGCAGGACCAGCCCTTGGATCGGGCCGGATTAGTCCAGAAATACGTGGCGGTCCAATATCGTGTTTCGTTCGACCTGTCGAAAGAAGACCTGGGAATAGGAGTGGCCGTATCCCAGCCCGCAGCTACTGGGGCAACTTCAGAACCCAACTGAGTATCTTGTCTAAAGCCCGATCGGGCAAGAGCTTCACCATCAGCGCGCGGAATTTTGCATCGGCCCCCACCAGATACCTCGTCTTCGGGCGAGCCGCCGTCAACGCATGTTCTACGGCCTGCGCCACGGCATCGGGAGCAATGGCCCGTTTCGCGGCCTCCCCGACGACTTTCTTCACCCCGGCGATCACGCCCGCATACAACGCGCGCAACTCCGGCGTCGTGGCAGCCTCCAGATCTGTCGCGCCCTTGCCGGACTTATCCCAAATCGGTGTTGCGATTGCGCCTGGCTCCACGATCGACACCTCGATCCCCCACTGTCGGACTTCCAATCGCAAGGCATCGGTGATCGCTTCAAGGGCGAACTTCGAGGCAGAATAGGGCCCCATCAGGGGCATCGCCGCGCGGCCTGCGATCGACCCCATATTGACGATACGCCCTCGGGCCTTCCGTATCAGCGGAAGAAACGCCTGTATCACCGCCACCTGGCCGATCAGATTGATCTCCAGTTGCCGCCGAAGATCAGGAATCGGCACCGCCTCCAGCGGGCCGACCACTGCGATGCCGGCATTATTGACGAGGCCGAACAACCCATGATTACCGACGCGCTCTGAAACAATCGTGCGGGATTGTTGGATCGACGCCGCATCCGTCACATCGAGGATGAGAGGAACCAGCCGGTTCCCGCCCTGCCGTTGCAACGCCTCTCCGTCCTGGACCTTCCGAACTCCCGCAAATACCAAGAAGCCCAGCCGGTCTAGATGAAGCGCGCAGGCCGCTCCAATTCCCGTTGAAGCGCCGGTGATAACGACTGCTCTTCCGTTCCCGACCGACATCCCAACCGACATATGGAGCCCTCTCTATTGATTGTTCGAACAATAGCAACTTTATGGGTTCACCCGCATCATTCAGGACAGTACACCGAGGAGCACGTTTCTGATTTAAGGTTTCGAGTTCCGAGTTTTCCGACAACACGAAACTAGAAACTCGAAACTTTCCGATAGGCATTCGGTAGACAGCAGACTCGGTCTTCGGCTATCATCGGAGCCGTTTGACGGACCACAACAACACCGTGGCGGTGTAGCTCAGTTGGTAGAGCAGCGGACTCATAAGCCGCGGGTCCCCCGTTCAATCCGGGGCACCGCCACCACACCGCGCTTCGTGCTCCCTGCCGGCGATCGATTGCCGTATCGGCATACTCATCAGCAGATAGACCCCTTCGCCGTACCCTCCGTCAATCCACGAACTTCGTACGTATCATCCCTATGTCCAGTTTTTAGAAGCTGTCGATTTTTTTATCGAAACAGCGTATGATTCCAACCTGGCTGGAGTTTCTTCATGCTCCACGCGAACGCTTCAGCACAAGACCCCGCGAAGAACCAGAAGACGTGACACGCGCAGACAGAATAGCCGGGCTCAGTCGATCTTGATCGAAAGGACGCACGATGCTAAACCTGCCCGTTACGGTTTCGACCAAGCACAACGGCAAAGCGTTGCAGCTGGATAGCCAGGCGGAAACCATGGCATTGATCGGTCCAGCAGATGAGCCACTGGGGACAGTGTCCTGGGAGGCCGTGATCGATTTCATTCACAGCTCAAGCAAAACGAGTCATCCTCAGCGGCCGCCTCGCAATCACACCCGCAGTCCTCTTGCAGCCACACTACGCTATTCAACACCTGGCAATAAGAATTCCGCGGGCGTCACCTGCGAGATCGGCGGGGGCGGAATTTTCATTGAGACCGCGGCCCCACCAAAAATAGGAACGATCCTTACGTTGGAACTCGCCCTCCCTGACGATCCGGCCAACCCGATCATTGCGCAAGGGCAGGTGGCCTGGGTCAGGCCTGCAGAAGAACGTCATGTGTTGTACCCTGGAATGGGAGTGCAGTTTATTAAAATCTCCGATGAGAGCCGAGCCCGCATCGTCAACATGGTCAAATTGCTCGACCGCTCGCGCAGCGGGAAGTGAACCGCATTCTTCCGTCACGACTGCTCACTCCTCCCTCAGTCCCTCTGCCACGGACTGACGGGCGGCCCAGCGGGCCGGGAAGTACCCGGCGACAAGTGTTGCAGCCGCCGCGAGGCCGACGACTTGAACAAGGGGGCCGATGGGCACGATCATTTGAATCGTCCACCCGAACGACTGCTTGTTGATCACGGAGACGAGCAGGAACGAAAGCGCGCCGCCGCCGACCAGTCCCAAGCCGATCCCCACCAGGCCCAGGTACGCCGCTTCCCATAACACCAGTTCCTGAATCTGCCCGACGCTGCCGCCGATGGCCCGTAACGTGGCAAACTCCCTGCGCCGCTCCAGCACCGACGTGACCAAGGTATTGACGATGCCGAGCATGGCGATGATGATCGCAATGGCTTCCAGCACATAGGTCATCAGAAATGTTCTGTCGAAGATCTCAAGAATCTCCGTTCGCAGTTCGGTATTGCTGATGACCAGCGGAGGAAGCCTGCCACTGTTGGCCTCGCCCATTTTTTCGACAATCCTTTTCCGCACATGCTCTATATCTACCCCCGCCGCCAGATAGACCGGAAAGACCGTGACCAGTTCGTCATGCCAGAGCGACTGATATAACGCGCGGTCCATCACGAGTTTTCCTCCGTCCGTCGAATAGTCGTAAAACACCGCGACGATGGGAAACTGTTTGATGCCTTCCGGAGTCGTGACCTCCAACAACGAGCCTTCCTCAACCCCCAGCCGATCCGCCAGCACTTCGGAAATCAGCAAGCCGCCGATGTCTGCCGCGCGGTTGAGCTGTTCTGATGAATCGCCCCGCCGGACGAGATACCGACTCCGTTGCGCATGCAGACGCAGGTCGCGCGAAACGATCGCAACGCGCCTGCCTTTCACGGTGATCCGAACATCGCGGTACGTATCGACCGCCGCGACACCGGGAACGGATGAGAGGGCCGGCAGCCAGGACGGTGGAAGACTCCGTCCGATGCTCCCGCCTTCTGTGCCGCGCAGCCACAGCGATGGCGCTACAACCACGTCGGACAGCACCGTATCAGCGACCCACACCTCCACCGTATGCCGGAAGCTTCGCACCATAACGAGCACGCCAATCATGATCGCAAGTCCGACCATCAGGGCGGACACTGTGACCCCGTTACGGCCTGGATTGCGCGACGCATGATCAACCGCGATCTCCCTGATGACACCGCTCGTTCCCGGTGCGCCGCTGTCCCTCCGTCGGCTTCGCCGCCCGACGATGCAGATCGGAGCGAGACAGGACAATCCGGCCAGCACACAGAGAGTGGCCAGATAGCCCAACAACGGAATTTCCCCTACCGGCTCTGCCAGGCTTAACCCTCCGGCAATCGCAAGCAGCGCCAACCCGATCACCCCCATCGCACCGGCACGAAGCTGCCGGCCTGCCTCATAATCGCCTGGCGCCAAGGCGCGCGCAGGCGCCGTTCGGCTCGCATCCCCGCTCGGCCCGATCGCGCCGATCATGGACACCACGACTCCGATCGCGACGCCTTCCAAAGCTATCTGCCAGAACCAGCCGGCTTCGAAGAACCTGCCCGACTCTGCCGCAACCGGAACGTAGAGATCCGAGATCGTCCGACTCAACAGCGCGATCAGTTTCTGAGCCAGTATCAGTCCCGCAACACTCCCGACGATTCCACCAGCCAATCCGAACAGCCCGGCCTCGGCTAAAAAGAGGCCGGCCACGCGCGACTGTGTCATGCCGATGGCCCGATAAATCCCGATCTCTCGCCGCCTCCTGGCCACGGCGAAGGCCATGGTGTTGTAGATGAGAAACATGCCGACCAGCAGCCCCACCCAGCTGAGCACCGTCAAATTCAAGCGGAATGCCCGTACCATTTGCTCCACTTGTCGGGTCCGGTTCGCAGGGCGTTCGATCGTAACGTGGGGCGGCATCATCGCGCGCAGATCCTGCGCCACTTCTTCGACCGGCTTTGTCACGTCGGTGATCAGATCAATCCGGTCCAACCGCCCGACCATTCCAAACGTAATCTGGGCCGCCGCAATATCCATCACCGCGAGATGATCCCAGGACGACGTTCGATCGGAAGCGTCTTCCAGAATGCCCGACACCACACACATGACCGGTCCGGGACCGATCTGCAAACCGACCTTGTCTCCAACCGACACATTCCACTCAGCTGCCAACTTTCGCCCCAACAGCACCGTGCTCGGATCGAGCATCACGTCCAACCTGCGTTCCGAAGGCTGCTGAGTAAGACGAAACCCGCGTGAATCCGCCTCGGCGAACAGATCCAAGCCAATTACCTGCACGGCTTGGCTGCGCCCGGCGGCATCCATCCGCACCGCTGTTTGAAGGATCACCGGAGAAGCCGATGTAACGCCAGACACAGTGCGCGCAGCCCTAATGAGCCGTTCATCGAGACCTAATTCGCCGCCGGATATTTCCAGCGTCGTCGGACCAGCCACGGTCAACACGGCCTGTTCAAACGAACGAAGCACATCGACATTGGCCGTCCGCACCGCCACGGAGGCCGAGACGCCGAGGGCGACCCCGATCACGGTCAACAGCGTGCGCAGCGGCCATTGCGTCACATGCGCGGAAACAATCAGCAGGAAGACTTTGATAAAGGAGGGCATCAGGGACCAGTGCGGGAAAGATCGGCCGCACCTCCGCCTACGGGGAAGATACACAGAAAACGTTCGCGAAGCCCCTGCACAGATTGGCAGTTTCGTTTACACATGTGCATTCCTTTGATAGACTTGCTTCATTATTTTACGAGGGCTCATACGGTGGCACACAGTAGAGGCAATACCGCACTCAAGTTAGAACGGGCTGATGGCAGCCGGAAGCAAGCCCCCCAGGTAACGCCCCGCCAATCTGAGATCTTGAAGATGGTGGCGATGGGACAGACCAACCGCGAGATCGCCGCTTCGCTGAAGATCAGCGTCCGCACGGTCGAAGTGCACCGCTTCAACCTGATGCGGCGTCTCAATGCCCGCAACGTCGCCCAACTGCTGCGCCAATCGCTACGCAACGGGTTGTTGCCGGCGAGTTTCGGCAGACGATAGCGCTACAGCTCCTTGACCATTCCTCTGCATTCTTCGATCGAGCGGTAGCCTTTCCTTGTCAACATCGCAGCCAGCTCCGTGTCCAGCCGGCCGAACACATCCATCCCCTCCTCCACCAAGACCGTGCCGATCTGCAGGGCCGATGCGCCGCACAACAGATGCTCGAAGGCATCCACGCCGTCCATGATGCCGCCGGTGCCGATGATCGGGATGTTCCCTTGAAAAAGTTTGTAGAAGGCACGGACATTCGCCAACGCCACCGGCTTGATGAGCCTGCCACCCAATCCGCCAAATCCTCCTTTGGGTTTGATGACGACGGCTTCACGCTCCGGATCGACGATCAACCCGTTGCCCACCGAATTGATCATATTGAGAAAGTCGATGCCGTATCGTCCAATGACTTTCCCCATGGCCTCATGATGTGCCGGATCAAAATAGGGCGGCAGCTTCAATCCCATCGGAACCGTGATGATCCGGCGCACCCGCTTGATCACACGCTCGGACGCCTCCGGATCGTAGCCGATTTGGGGTTTGCCCGGAATATTGGGGCACGAGAGGTTCACTTCGATCAGGTCCGGCTGAGCAGCATTGATAGCAGCGGCAATGGTTGGAAAGTCGTCTTCGCAAAGACCCGCCACACTCGCCACGACCGGCTTTCCGAATTGTTTCAACTCGGGAATCAGTTCGGCATAGGCCTTATAACCGAGGTTGGGAAGTCCCATGGAATTGATCGACCCGCCGGGAAATCCATAATAGCGAGGCTCAGGATTGCCTTGTCGCGGTTCGACCGTCATCGACTTGGTGACGATCGCGCCGGCGGCAGACTTTCCCAGCGCCATGAGTTCCTCGCGTGTCACGCAGAGCGCCCCGGCGGCATTCATGAAGCAGCTGGGAAACCTGACGCCTGCGATCGTGGTTGATAGATCCGTCATCGCGCCACCAGGTCGGACTGCCGCTCGGTTCTCTTCAGAAGCCGCCCGTCTTGTACCGTCCATACATAGTCGGCTGTGTGGGCTGCCTGGTCGCTGTGCGTGACCAGCAAGACGGTCTGTTCGCCCGCCTTGGCCAATGTTCTAATGAGCGCCATAATCTCGGCCCCCTGATGTGAATCGATGTTTCCGGTCGGCTCATCGGCCAACAAGAGGCGCGGCCGATGCGCCAAGGCTCGCGCAATCGCCACACGCTGCTGTTCGCCGCCTGATAATTCGCCCGGCCGGTGATGACGCCTCCGGCTCATTCCCACCATCTCCAGCACCTCATCCGCCCGATTCGCCGCGCTGCGTCCGCCGTCTCCGCGCAACAGCAACGGAAGCGAGACATTTTCCTCCGCCGTCAGCCCATGCACCAGGTGAAACGCTTGAAACACGATGCCAATCGTCTCGCGTCTGATTCTCGTCCACTCGGAACTAGACAAGTGGGCCGTGGACTGCCCATTCAGCACGATGTCTCCCGAGGTAGGCTGATCTAGCCCGGCAATGAGATTCAACAATGTGCTTTTCCCGCACCCGCTCGGCCCGATAAACGCGCAGAACTCTCCACGCCGTATGTCCAGATTGATATCGGTCAATGCTGCCACGGTGACCCCGCCGCGCACATATGACTTGGACAGCCCCTTCAGAACAACCACAAACGCATCTCCATAAGCCGTACATTGAGCACATGCGTGCGAACGGCCAGCCAACGCATGACAGCTTTCGTATAGCACAACCATTCAGAGAGCGACAACCTTGACAGAACCGGCCCGTTCGCATAAAGAGAGCATCGTGTGTCGTGGTGCTTGGAGCGATCTTATCTATGACGCACTCCTTGATCGAAGTTGTACCCCGACTCCTCCGTCAGACTGCCCGGTTTCTCCTGCCGGACGATTGCGAGGTCTGCAATACGCCCTTGGCCGGTGACCCGATTCCGCACTTCTGCTCCGGCTGCTGGAGTACGATCGCGCTCCCAGGCCATTCACGTTGCGCTCGTTGCGACCGCCCCTTCGTCTCCACGGTTGCGACGAGCTACAGCCCGAAACATGTATGTCATTCCTGCGCCGAACGGCCTCCTTCCTACACCAAAGCCTGGACGCTGTATCCATATCAGGCCCCCTTGCGAGATGCCATCTGCCTATTCAAATACAGAGGGAAAGTCTCGCTGGCGGCGCCGCTTGCCCGCCTCATGATCGATCGGCTTCCGGTGCTCGGTTCCATCGACCTAATTATGCCGGTGCCGCTGCACGCGGGGCGTCTGCGCGAGAGAGAATTCAATCAATCTCTTCTTTTGGCCGACCGAATCGGCCGCCATCTCGGTGTGCCTGTCTCCTGCGCCGATCTGACCCGAGTCATTCCCTCACCGGCGCAGACAACCCTCCCTAGAAAAGATCGCTTGAAGAATCTCCGCGGAGCATTCGCCGTGCCTCGCCCTGAATCGATCACCGGCAAACGAATTCTCCTCATCGACGACGTGTTC
>Ga0224510_10002887_pt1 | contig 10060 bp, 9 predicted proteins | sample SF_May12_sed_USG_FD_170161 | JGI IMG/M metagenome (GOLD analysis project Ga0224510, IMG submission 170161) | Sediment microbial communities from San Francisco Bay, California, United States - SF_May12_sed_USGS_4_1 | ecosystem: Environmental > Aquatic > Marine > Sediment | place: USA: California... | reverse complement strand
GTTCGGAATGCCCTGCGGCAGCACCGAGCGCACGCCGGTATAGGAAGCCGCCTTGGTATACGACAGCGTGTTGTTGATCGCGCCCTTCACCTGCGGCGCGGTGCCGGTCCAGTCGACCACCATGTGCCCGCCGCGCTTGCGCAGGGTGACGAACAGCCGGATCGGCTTGCCGTAGTCGATGCCGTCGTCGTCGATCCAGTCCTCGAAGCTCCATTCGCCGTCGGGCAGCGTCTCGAGCGCGGCGCGCGTCAGGCGCTCGGCATAGTCGACGGTCTCGTTCATGTAGTAGCGCGTCTGCTGCGGCCCGTAGCGCGCCACCAGCTCGGCGAACTGCTTCTCGGCGATGTGGCACGCAGCGAGCTGCGCGCGCAGGTCGCCGAACAGCTGCACCGGCAGGCGCACGTTCTTCTCGATGATCGAGAGCAGCGTGTGGTTGGGCTCGCCCTTGACGTAGAGCTTGAGCGGCGGGATGCGCAGCCCTTCGGCGTAGATCTCGGTCGAGTCGGAGGCGTTCGAGCCCGCCACCCGCCCGCCGACGTCGCCGTGGTGGCACACGGTGCAGGCGAAGGCGATGCGCTCGCCCTCGTGGTACAGCGGCTTGAACACGAAGATGTCGGGCAGGTGCATGCCGCCGTCGAACGGATCGTTCATGATGAACACGTCGCCCGCATGCATGTCGTCGCGGAAGTGGCGCATGATGGATTGCATCGCCGTGGGCACCGAGCCGAGGTGCCCGGGAAGCGTCAGGCCCTGCGCCACGAGCCTGCCCTCGGCGTCGGCGAAGCCGGTCGAGTAATCCATGTTGTCCTTGAGCACCCCCGAATAGGTGGTGCGGAACACCGTCAGCGCCATCTCGTCGGCGATCGAGAAGATGGCGTTCTTGAACAGCTCGAAGACGATCGGATCGGCGTGCTCGCGCATGGGCAGGTCGGAAAAGTCGTAAGCTCCCGGCAACGGCAATCTTAGCAATCGAACGCGATTCCCGGGGGGAGGTTCGACGATGGGGAACGGAGATATCTATGCGGCGCTCGGCGTGCGGCGCCGGATCAACGCGGCGGGCACCCTGACGCGCCTGGGAGGCAAGCCTATGGCCCCCGAGGTTAGCGCCGCGATGGCGGCCGCCGCGCGGCATTCGGTCGACATGGCCGAGCTGCAGGCAGCCGCCAGCCGCACCATCGAGCGCATCACCGGCGCCGAGGCGGGGATGGTGACCTGCGGCGCTGCCGCGGCGTTGACACTGGCCGCAGCGGCCAGCATGACGCGCTGGGACATCGCGCGCATGGCGGCGTTGCCGCACGCCGAGGCGTTCCCGCACGAGATCCTGATCCCGCGCACGCATCGCACCGGCTACGCGCATGCCTTGACTGCCGCCGGCGCCAGGCTGGTCGACATCGGGCACAACGACCGCGGCACCGGCGCCGGCGTTCGCGGCCTCGAGGCCTGGGAGATCGAGGCGGCGATCACGCCGCGCAGCGCCGCGTTCGCGTTCTGCGCCAACCCGGGAAACTTCGACGACCTGGCGCTGGTGGCGGCGGTGTGCAAGCCGCGCGGCCTGCCGGTCATCGTGGACGCGGCGGCGCAGCTGCCGCCCAAGCGCAACCTGCGCCGCTTCATCGAGCAGGGAGCCGACCTGGTGGCCTTCTCGGGCGGCAAGGCGATCGGCGGCCCGCAGGCCTCCGGCATCCTGGCCGGGCGCGGCGACCTGGTCGGCGCGGCCCTGGTGCAGCAGCTCGACATGGACGTCTCGCCCGGCACCTGGGCGCCGCCCGGGCTGATCGATCGCGCGGCGTTGAAAGGCGTGCCGCATCACGGCCTGGGTCGCGGCTTCAAGGTCGGCAAAGAGGAGATCGTCGGCCTGCTCACCGCGCTCGAGCGCTTTGCGGCGGCCGACGACGAGGCCGCCAACGCCGAACTGGAGGAACGCCTGCGTCGCATCGCGGCGCAGCTCGGCGCCGCGGCGGGCTTGAGCACCCTCGTGTTGTCGGCGCGCGAGGCCGGCCGCGTGCCTCACCTGCATCTGCGGATCGACCCGGCCGTCGCCGGCACCGACGCGCTTGCGCTCAGCCGGCGCCTGCAGGAGGACGACCCGCCGGTGCATCTGTCCGAGCGGCTCGCTGCGCAAGACATCCTGATCGTCGACCTGCAGGCCTTGGCGCCGGAGGACGATGCGACCGTCGTGGCGGCGTTGCGTCGTGTGTTCGATGAGCGGTAAATACGATCGCGACCTGGTCGGTTACGGCCCGAACCCGCCCGATCCGCGATGGCCGGACGGTGCGCGGCTGGCGGTCAACTTCGTGATGAACTACGAGGAAGGATCGGAGCCCTCGGTGCAGGACGGGGAAGGCTACAGCGAGAACGCACTGACCGAAACGCACAACATAGGGCGGGGCGTGCAAGGACGCGATCTCGCGGCGGAGGGCATGTTCGAGTATGGCAGCCGCGTGGGGTTCTGGCGCCTGATGCGGCTGTTCCAGGAGCGCAGGCTGCCGGCGACCGTCTTCGGTTGCGCACTCGCGCTCGAGCGCAATCGGCCCGCGGCGGACGCGATCAGGAAATCCGGCTTCGATGTGTGCAGTCACGGCTGGCGCTGGATCAAGCACTTCGAGCTTTCGCGCGAGGAGGAACGGGAGCACATCGGGAAAGCGGTTCGCTCATTCGAGCAGACCCTTGGCGAGCGGCCGCTCGGCTGGTACTGCCGCTACGGCCCGAGCGTGAACACGCGCGAGCTGCTGGTCGAGGAGGGCGGCTTTCTGTACGACTCCGATACCTACAACGACGAGCTGCCCTACTGGCGGACGGTCAAGGGCAAGCCGCACCTCGTCGTGCCCTACTCGCTGACCCACAACGATGGCAAGTTCGCCGCCTGGATCAGCAACTCGGACCAGTGGTTCGCGTTCGTGCGGGATGCGTTCGACATGCTGTACCGCGAAGGCGCCAGGCAGCCGAAGATGATGTCGGTCGGCCTGCACATGCGCATGATCGGTCATCCGGCGCGCGCTGCGGGTCTGGAGCGCCTGCTCGATCATCTCCTGAAGCACGAGGGCGTCTGGATCACGCGGCGCGTGGACATCGCGCGGCATTGGATCAAGACGCATCCGTATCCAGGCAAGGGATTGAACGAGTAGCGCGCGGGCAATCAGCTTACTCGCGCAGCTTGCGCGCCTCCTGCGCCTTCGGGCGGTTGACGCTCGCGTCCAGCCAGGCCTTGAACTTCGGGAACTTCTCGAGCAGCGGGAACTTGTTGATCCACATCGAGTAGGCGACGCTCGCGACCATGAAGTCGGCCATGCCCCAGCCGCCGCCGCTGAAGAAGCCGTGCTTCGCGACGTGGTCCTCCAGCACCTGCATCTTCGGCAGCACCTGCTGCTCGGCCTCCTGGGCGAGCTTCTCGTTTCTCTGCTCCTGCGGCAGCAGGTGCCGGTGGCGCTGCATGACGATCATCGGCGGCTCTACGTCGTTCGCTACATAAAACGCCCACTGCAGCATGCGCGCCTTGCCCGCCCAGTCCTTCGGCCACAGCGGGCTCCCGTATTTCTCCGCCAGGTACAGGTTGATGGCGGCCGATTCCCACATGACGAGGCCGTCGTCGTCGATGACCGGCACACGCTTGTTGGGGTTGAGGGCCGCGAACCAGGGCTCCTTGCAGGTCGCGCCGTCGACGTTGATGGTGACGTTCACGTGCTCGTAGGGGATGCTCGATTCCTTGCATAGCCAGGCGACGCGGAACGCGCGCGAACGGTACTGGCCGTAGAGCTTCAGCATGTCTCCTCCCGGGGGATTGATTGACAAAGGCATTGTGCGAAGGGAGACTCCCCCGAGTCAACGCCGGTTCGAGGAAGCGCATGTCCAAGCCCAAGCCGCACCTGGAGTTCGTCGGAGTCGACATGAAGGCGGGCTGGGAGTCGCCGGGCGCGAACTACCCGCCCGGCTTCACGCAGAAGGTGCTCGCCTCCGACATAGACGAGAAGGCGAAGCAGGGCAGCCGCACGCGCCTGCTGAAGCTCGAGCCCGGGGCCTATTCCACCGAGCCTTTCGTGCACGATCACTGGGAGGAGGTGTTCCTGATCCAGGGGGACCTGATCGTGGGCAACGACGCGAACGGGCAGGGCGGGCAATCCTCGCAGGCCTTTACCTATGCCTGCCGCCCGCCGGGCGTGCGCCACGGGCCGTTCGCCAGCAAGGGCGGCTGCCTGCTCTACGAGATCCACTACTACGAAACCAGCGGCAAGCAGAAGTAGGAGGGCGCCATGCTGAAGACCGGAGCCGAGCACCTCAAATCCCTGCGCGACGGGCGCGTGGTCTACATCGGCGGCGAGAAGGTCGACGACGTCACCACGCACCCCGCGTTTCGCAACGCCGCGCGCTCGATGGCGGCGATCTACGACATGAAGGCGAAGGATCCCGCGCACAGCTTCGAGGAGAAAGGCGAGCGCTTCAGCGCCTACTTCCTGCGCGCGAAGACGAAGGAAGACCTCGTCCAGCGCATGAACCTGCACCGCGCCATCGCCGACATGAGCCACGGGCTGCTTGGCCGCTCGCCCGACCACGTGTCGAGCTTCGTCACCGGCATGGCGATGAACCCGATGGTGTTCGGCAAGTATGCCGACAACCTCACGCGCTACTACGAGCACATGCGGCGGGAGGACGTCTACGGCGTCTACGCGGTGATCCCGCCGCAGGCGGCGCGCAATCCCGAGTTCTACGTCAAGCAGAACCTGCCGATCCCGACGCTGCGCGTGGTGCGCGAAGACGGCGACGGCGTGGTGATCTCGGGCATGAAGATGCTCGCCACCGGCGCGGTGTTCGCCAACGAGATCTGGATCGGCAACCTGATCCCGCTCGCGCCCAACCAGCTCGCCGAGTCGATCACCTGCGCGATCCCCGTGAACGCGCCGGGCGTGACGCTGTGGTCGAGGAAGCCCTTCGAGATGCACGCGCCCAACGAGTTCGACAACCCGCTCGCCTGGCGCTTCGACGAGTCGGACTCGATGGTGATGTGCGAGGAGGTCAAAGTCCCCTGGGCGCGCGTGTTCGTGCACATGGACGCGATCCTGGCGCGCGACATCTACATCAAGACGCCGGGGCACTGCTACGGCAACCACCAGTCGAACGTGCGCTTCCACTCCAAGATGCAGCTCATCGTCGGCCTCGCCAGCAAGATCGCGCAGGCCTCGGGCGCCAACGAGGTGCCGGCGGTGCGCGAGGTGCTGGGGCGCTTCTCGGCGCTGGAAGCCGCGCTCGGCGGCATGATCGCCGGCCAGATCCAGGATGCCGAGGACTGGCCCAAGGGCTTCAGGACCTTCAACCGGCGCTACATGTACGCGGCGCTCAACTGGTGCACGGAGAGCCACTCGCAGATCATCGACGCGCTGCGCGAGCTCTGCGGCGGCGGCATCTTCCAGATGCCCGCCGACATCACGGTGATGCACGATGCGAAGCTGAAGGAGCAGTTCGAGACCTACTGGCAGACGCCGCAGCTGCCGGCGCTCGAGCGCATGAAGCTCTACAAGCTCGCCTGGGACCTGATCGGCTCGGAGTTCGCCGGGCGCCACCTGCAGTACGAGAAGTTCTACGCCGGGGCCTCGTTCATCGTGCGCAACCACAACTTCCGGGAAGCGCCCTGGGACCACTACCACAAGGTGGTCGAGGACCTGATGGCGAGCTACGACGTGCCGGCGGCCAAGGGGGCGCGCAAGGTGGCTTGAGGCAGGGTAAGGATGGCTTCCAGCCCGCCTTGCGGGCGGTTCTTCAACTCGAGATCGCCGCCGTGGGCGCGGGCGATGTTGCGTGCGATGCCCAGCCCGAGGCCGGTGCCGCCGGTCTCGCGGCTGCGCGAGGATTCGCCCCTGAAGAACGGCTCGAACGCGCGCTCGAATTCCTCCTCCGGCATGCCGGGGCCTTCGTCGAGCACCCGGATCGTGATCCGGTCCACCGCTTCCTCGACCTTGAGCGTCGCGCGCTTGCCGTAGCGGACGGCGTTGTCGAGCAGATTCGTGAGGCAGCGGCGCAGCGCGAGCGGCCTGCCGTTGAACGGTTGCGCGATGCGGCCTTCGATTCCTACCGTGCTCCCGGTGTCCTGGTAATCGCTCTGCAGACTCTCCAGCAGCGCCATGAAATCCACGCGCTGCAGCGGCTCGGCGGCGCTCGCGTCGCGCATGAAATCCAGCGTCTGCGTCACCATCGACTCCATGTCCGCTAGATCCTTTGCGAACTTCGCGCGCAGCGCGTCATCGTCCAGCAATTCCGTGCGCAGCCGCAGTCGCGTGATCGGCGTCTTCAGGTCGTGCGACATGGCCGTGAGGATGCGCGTGCGGTCGGCGATGAAGCGCTGCAGCCGCTGCTGCATGGTGTTGAACGCGCGGGCGGCGCGCCGCGCCTCGAGCGGTCCGGTTTCGGGCAGCGGTGGGCGATGGATGTCCTGGCCCAGCCTTTCCGCGGCCGTCGCGAGCGAGGAGAGCGGGCCGGTCACCCAGCGCACGGCGACGAGCGACAGCGCGACGACGGTGCCGAAGAGCACGAGCAGCGTCAGCGCGAAGCGCAGCGGCATTTCCGTGGCCTCCGGGGATACCAGGGAGTCGAAGGTCACCAGCGTGCCGTCGCGCAATCCGACCTGCACCACGAAGAACGCGCCTTCCGCATGCATCATCGGCATCCCGCGTCCGCCCATCGGATGCTGCATCATCGGTACGCGCGGCGCGCCTGGCCGCTCGGGGCGCAGGTAGCCTTCCGGAAGGCGCGTGGTGCGAACGGCGTGCACGCGCAGGCCGTCGCCCAGCGCGTAGCGCAGGACGGTCGTGAACATCGAGAGCCGCAGGTCGCCGTCGGCCTGCGGGTCCTCGGGCGGCAGCGCGGGGCGCCCGAGCGAGATGGCGAGCGGCGGCCCGTTGAACACCGCGGCGATCCTGTGGCGGTCGGCGGGCGACATGGAATCGAGCAGCTTGCTGACATCCGCGATGCGCTGCGCCATCTGCATGCCGCTCGCGCGATAGAGCAGCTGGTCTCGTTCGCTCAGGTTCAGATACGCCGTCGCCAGCAGGGCGACCGCGAGTCCGCCGAGCAGGATGAGGACGAGCCGTCCGAACAGGCCGCGCGGCAGGAGGCGCACTAGCGCTCCACTTGGACCGGCACGGCGAGCACATACCCCTCGCCTCGCACGGTCTTGATGATCTGCGGATCGGCCGGGTCATCGCCCAGACGATGGCGCAGGCGGCTCACCTGGTTGTCGATCGAGCGGTCGAACGGCTCGGCTTCACGGCCGTGCAGGAACAGCATCAGCTGGTCGCGGCTGAGCACGTGGTTGGGGCGCTCGAGAAAGACGCGCAGTAGGCGGTATTCCGCGCCGCTCAGCGAGGTGACGACTCCTTCGGGCGAAAGCAGATGCCGCGCGACAGTATCGAGGCGCCAGCCGGCGAAGACGAAGGCGTGCGCCTCCTCCGCGCGCAGGTTTCTCGGCAGGCTGCGATAACGGCGCAGCACGCTCTTGATGCGCGCGAGCAGCTCCCTGGCGCTGAAGGGCTTGGCGAGATAGTCGTCGGCGCCGATCTCCAGGCCGACGACGCGATCGGTCTCCTCGCCGCGGGCGGTAAGCATGATCACCGGCGTATCGGAATCGGCGCGCAGCTTGCGGCACAGCGTCAGCCCGTCCTCGCCGGGCAGCATCAGATCGAGCACGATGAGGTCGACCTTGCCGCGCGCGAGCGCCGCCCACATGCCCTTGCCGTCGGCGACAACGGTCGCCTTGCAGCCGTTCCTTTCCAGGTACTCGCCAAGGAGATTGCGGATCTCGGCGTCGTCGTCGACGACGAGGACGTGATCGATGCTTTCCATGGGCACTCTTATAGCCGGGGGCGGTGTCTTTGTGGGGCGGATTTGTAGCGTACTGTAACCGGCGCCGATCCTGATACGCGGGCGTACAAAACCGTGACGCGGCGCTTACACCGGCGTGGCGTAATGGGAACCGCAGTGAGAGCAGATTCCCACACATCACGAAACGGAGATTCGATCATGAGGAAAACCACCAAGATTGCACTGGCCGTCGGCGCGGCGCTGTCGCTCGGACTGGCCGCCGCGGAACTCACCGCGCATCCCTCGGGCGAAGGATACGGCCCGGGTTACGGCATGGGCGGTTACGGCATGGGGTATGGCATGCATGGCTACGGGATGGGTCGCGGCGCCGGCATGGGCTACGGCATGCACGGCTACGGGCCGGGTTACGGTATGGGCCCGGGTGCCGGCATGGGCTACGGCATGCACGGCTACGGCGCGTTTCCCGGGAATGCCGAAGATCGCCTGGCGGACCTGAAATCGCAACTGGGCATCACCGCCCAGCAGGAGCCCGCGTGGCAGGCGTTCGTCAAGAGCGTGAAGCAGCGCGAGGAAAGCCGGGAGGCATGGTTCGCGCAGCGCCGCGAGGCTCAGGCCGGCGGCTCGCTGCCCGAGCGACTCGCGCAGCGGGACGAGTTCTTCAAGCAGCACCAGGCCGAGCAGCAGGCGTCGACCGCGGCGCTGAAAGAGCTCTATGCCGCGCTGTCGCCGGAGCAGAAGGCGATCGCGGATGAGCGCTTCGGCGGCTTCGGTCCGCGCTACGGCGGCGGTTATGGCCGCGGCTACGGCGGCGGGCCCGGCGGACGTTTTCGCTAGTCCACAGACGCGCGGGGCGGCAAAGCTGCCGCCTCGCGTTCAAAGGAGATGCAGATGATGTTCGGCTATGACGGATTCGGATTCGGTGGCGGCATGGGGTTCGGCATGCTGCTGTTCTGGGGGTTGATCGTTGCCGCCATCGTGGTATTGGCGCGTGGAATCGGCGCAGGTACCAAGGCGGGCGAAACCCGGGCGAGCGACGACACGCCGCTGAATATTCTCCGGCAACGCTTTGCCAGGGGCGAGATCGACACGAGCGAATTCGAGGCGATGCGCCGCGAACTCTCGGCCCGCTAGGCAGGCGACATGGGCAATAAACGCAGGGACTTGCTGAGGATTGCCGGCGCGGCGACGCTGGCCGGCACGCTGCCCTTCTGGGCGGGGCTGCGCGCGTCCTCGGCCGCGACGCCGGAGGCATTCGTTCCGGACATCGAATTCGGGCTCGCCGCGCAGCCCGATGACGTCCAGCTTCTTCCGGGCCGGCCGACGGCGGTGTGGCGCTTCGCCGGGCAGGTGCTGAAGGGTCCTGCGGACGCACTGCAGGTGGTTCCCGGCAGCTACACGGGTCCGATTCTCCGCGTGAAGCGGGGGCAGAAGGTCCGCATTCGCTACCTGAACCGGATACCCCAGGCGAGCAATGTGCACTGGCATGGATTGATCGTGCCGGAGCGCATGGACGGCCACCCGCGCGATGTCGTGCGCCCGGGCGGCGAGTACGTCTACGAGTTCGAAGTCCGCAACCGGGCCGGGACCTACTGGTTCCACCCGCATCCGCACGGCTATACCGGAACCCAGGTCTACGGCGGGCTTGCGGGACTGTTCCTGGTCAGCGACGACGAAGAACGCGCGGCGCGGCTGCCGGACGGCGAGCGCGACATTTCCATCGTCCTCGCCGACCGTACTTTCGATTCCGCCAACCAGCTGGTGTACGAGGCCGCCATGGGCCGCGGCATGATGGGCGGCATGACCGGCTTCTTCGGCGAGCGCATCCTCGCCAACGGTCGTACGTCGCTGTCGTTTCCGGAGGCGTCCGGCGCCTATCGCGTGCGGCTGCTCAACGGCTCGAACTCGCGCATCTACCGCATCGCGCGATCGGACCGCAAGCCGCTGGTGGCGATCGCGTCGGACGGCGGCCTGCTCGAGGCGCCCGTGACGCGGCCGTTTCTCGTCCTCGGCCCGGCCGAACGGGCCGAGCTCTGGGTTGATTTTCACGACGAGTCGGGTGGCAGCCGAATCGCCCTGGTCGCCGAGCCGCTCGACTTCGGCGCGCAGGGCATGGGCATGATGGGCGGCGGCATGATGGGCGGCGGCCGGGGCGGCAACGGCCGAGCATCCACGGCACCTCATCCGTTCGCGCTGTTTACTGTCGGCCGGGGCATCGGCCGCCGGACGCTCCCCGCGCGGCTCGCCCGGCTTGCGC
>Ga0224510_10002886_pt1 | contig 10062 bp, 7 predicted proteins | sample SF_May12_sed_USG_FD_170161 | JGI IMG/M metagenome (GOLD analysis project Ga0224510, IMG submission 170161) | Sediment microbial communities from San Francisco Bay, California, United States - SF_May12_sed_USGS_4_1 | ecosystem: Environmental > Aquatic > Marine > Sediment | place: USA: California... | reverse complement strand
CGAGGATGGCACGGTGCAGGGCGCGCTGGAGGTGATGGGCATTCCCTACACCGGGAGTGGCGTGCTGGGCTCCGCCCTCGCCCTGGACAAGTGGCGCACCAAGATGATCTGGCTGGCGGGCGGCCTGCCGACGCCGCGCTATCGCATCCTCGGCGCGCACGACGACTGGGACGCCGTGGCGACGGACCTTGGCCTGCCCCTGATCGTCAAGCCGGCGAACGAGGGTTCGACGCTCGGCCTGACGAAAGTCACCACCGCTGCACAGCTGCCGGCGGCCTACGAGCTCGCCGCGAACAAGTACCGCGATACGGCGCTCGCCGAAAGCTTCGTCGACGGGCCCGAGTACACCGCCGGCATTCTCGGCGAGACGGTGCTGCCGCTGATCCGCATCGAAGCGCCCGAGGGCAACTACGACTACCAGCACAAGTACTTCACCGACGACACGAAGTACCTGTGCCCCTGCGGTCTGCCGCCGGAGCAGGAAGCAGCTTTCAAGGCGCTGTCGCTCAAGGCGTTCCAGCTGCTGGGCTGCACTGGCTGGGGGCGCGTCGACTTCATGCTCGACAAGGCCGCCAAGCCCTGGCTGCTCGAGGTCAACACCTCGCCCGGCATGACCGGACACAGCCTGGTGCCGATCGCGGCACGCGCCGTGGGCATGACGTACGCGGACCTGTGCCTGAAGGTCCTGGAGGGCGCGCATGTGGGATAACCCGCGCCTGCTCAATGCCGCCGCCGGCGCGCTGACCGCGCTCGCTCTCATGGTGTTCGCGGTAGCGGCAATGCAGTTGCTGCTGCGTTCTGCGATGTTTCCTTTGCGCGAGATGACCGTGCGCGGCGCGCTGGCGCACACCTCGCGCGCCGAGATCGAGAAAGCGGCGCAGGGGCGGGTGGGCGGGAACTTCTTCGCCGTGGACCTGGCGCAGGTACGCGCGGCGCTCGAAGGCCTGCCCTGGGTGCGCCGCGTCGAGGTGCGTCGCGTATGGCCCGACCGTCTCGAAGCGACGCTCGAGGAACACGTCGCGCTCGCGCGCTGGGCCGAAGGCGGTCTGGTGAACGTCCAGGGCGAACGCTTTGCCGGTACGAGCGTGGCGGTGCTGCCGCACTTCGCGGGGCCCGCCGGCAGCGAGGGCGAGGTCGCGCGCCGCTACCGCCATTTTGGCGAAATCCTGGCGCCGCTGGCCGCCGCGCCCGAGCGCCTGACGCTTTCGCCGCGCTATGCGTGGCGCCTGCGCCTCGGCGACGGGCTCGCCATCGAGCTCGGGCGCGATGCGCCGAACGATCCGGTGGAGGCGCGCCTGGCGCGCCTGGTCGTGGCCTATCCGCACACCCTTGCGCGCATGCCGAGAAAGCACGAGTACGTCGACCTGCGCTATCCCAACGGTTTTGCGCTCCGCCTGGCGGACGCCAAGGGCGGATAGGCCATGGCTCGGGAAACCAAGAACCTCGTCGTGGCGCTGGACATCGGCACCTCCAAGGTGGCGGCGCTGGTGGCCGAGCTGCACGCGGACGGCTCGCTCGAGATCCTCGGCATGGGTGGCCACGAGTCCAAGGGACTGAAGAAGGGCGTGGTGGTGAACATCGAGGCCACCGTGCACGCCGTGCAGCGCGCGCTCGAGGAAGCCGAGCTGATGGCCGACTGCAAGATCGCCACGGCCTTCACCGGCATCGCCGGCAGCCACATCAAGAGCTTCAACTCCACGGGCATGGTGGCGATCAAGGATCGCGAGGTGGGCGCGCTCGACGTCGAGCGCGCCATCGAGACCGCCAAAGCGGTGAACATTCCCACCGACCAGCAGATCCTGCACGTGCTGCGCCAGGAATTCATCATCGACGGGCAGGAGGACGTGCGCGAGCCGATCGGCATGTCCGGCGTGCGCCTGGAAGTGAAAGTGCACATCGTCACCGGGGCGGTCTCGGCGGCGCAGAACATCGTCAAGTGCGTGCGCCGCTGCGGCCTGGAGGTGAACGACCTCATTCTGCAGCCGCTTGCTTCCTCGCGCGCAGTGCTCTCCGAGGACGAAACCGACCTCGGCGTGTGCCTGGTGGACATCGGTGGCGGCACGAGCGACATCGCCGTATTCACGCACGGGGCGATCCGCCACACGGCGGTGATCCCGATCGCCGGCGACCAGATCACCAACGACATCGCCATGGCGCTGCGCACGCCGACTGCGGAAGCCGAGGTGATCAAGGTGCGCCATGGCGTGGCGCTGCGGCAGCTCGCAGACCCGAACGAGATGATCGAGGTGCCCGGCATCGGCGACCGCGGACCGCGCGTCATGTCGCGCCAGACGCTCGCCGAGGTCATCGAGCCGCGCGTCGAGGAGCTGTTCTCGCTCGTGCAGCAGGTGCTGCGCGAATCGGGATTCGAGGAGCTCCTGTCCTCGGGCGTGGTGCTCACCGGCGGCAGCTCGGTGATGCGCGGCATGGTCGAGCTGGGCGAGGAAATCTTCCATATGCCCGTGCGCGTGGGCGTGCCGCGCTATGCGGGCGGCCTCGCCGACGTGGTGCGCAGCCCGCGCTACGCCACGGCCGTGGGCCTGCTCATGGAGGGCGTGCAGCAGGTCCGGCAGGGCCAGCTGTCGCGCCAGGACGGATCGATGCGCGCCGTGCTGGCGCGCATGCGCGAGTGGTTCCAGAGAAATTTTTGACGTTGTCTTCACTGGCAAGGAGGAAGCACACATGTTCGAGATCGTAGACAGTCAAGCGGCAGGACCGGTCATCAAGGTGATCGGAGTCGGTGGCGCCGGCGGCAACGCCATCAACCACATGATCGAGCAGGGCGTCGAAGGCGTGGAATTCATCGCCATCAACACCGACGCGCAGGTGCTCTCGCGCAACCGCTCGCGCAACCAGATCCAGCTCGGCTCGTCCGGCCTGGGGTCGGGCGCCAAGCCCGAGGAGGCGCGCGCGGTGGCGCTCGCCGAGCGCGATCGCATCGAGGAGGCGGTCGCGGGTGCGCACATGGTGTTCATCACCGCCGGCATGGGCGGGGGCACCGGCACCGGCGCCGGGCCGGTGATCGCGGAAGTGGCGCGCACGCTTGGCATCCTCACCGTGGCGGTGGTCACCAAGCCTTTCTCGTTCGAAGGCTCGAAGCGCATGAAGATCGCCGAGCAGGGCCTGGCCGAGCTCTCGCCGCACGTCGACTCGCTGATCGTGATCCTCAACGACAAGCTCGAAGAGGTGCTGGGCGAGGATGTGACGCAGGAGGAGGCGTTCAGGGCCGCCGACGACGTGCTGAACGACGCCGTCGCCGGCATTGCCGAGATCATCAATCAGCCCGGACTGGTGAACGTGGATTTCCAGGACGTGCGCACGGTGATGTCGGAGCAGGGCATGGCGATGATGGGATCGGCGACCGCCGCTGGCGTGGACCGCGCGCGCATCGCGGCCGAGCAGGCCGTCGCCTGCCCGCTGCTCGAAGGCGTGAACCTCGCTGGGGCGCGCGGCGTGCTGGTCAACATCAGCGCCTCGCGCACCAGCCTCAAGCTGCGCGAAACCAAGGAGGTGATGAACACCATCCGCGCCTTTGCCGCGGAGGATGCCACCATCATCTACGGCGGGGTGTACGACGACGGGCTTACGGACAACCTGCGCGTCACGGTCGTGGCGACCGGGCTCGGTGCGCCGCTGATGGCGCGTCAGGGCAAGCCGCAGCTTGTGGTGTCGCAGAAGACGGGCACCGACGACCACCCGCTCGTCGGTCAGGGTGCCGTCGACTACCAGCAGCTCGACTCGGTGCCAGCGGTGATCCGCCGCAACCGCGCCTCGACGGTCGAGGCCTTGCAGCAGAGCGGCGTGGACAAGTACGACATACCGGCTTTCCTGCGCAAGCAAGCCGACTAAAGCCGGCGCCCGCGAGGGCAGTGGGGCGCTGTGCCATCCTCCTTGCCGGAGGCGCCCCGCTGCCCTCGTCTGCTAGAATCTTCCATTCCCTCAAGAAGTTAGGCATGCTCAAGCAACGCACGCTGAAATCGCTGATCCGCGCCAAGGGCGTGGGTCTGCATACCGGTGAGAAGGTCAACATGACGCTGCGGCCGGCGCAGCCGGACACCGGCATCGTCTTTCGCCGCATCGACCTCGCTTCGCCGGTGGACATTCCGGCGCGCGCCGACCGCGTCGGCGAGACGCGCTTGTCGTCGTGCCTCGTACATCAGGACGTCAAGGTGTACACGGTCGAGCATCTCATGTCGGCGCTCGCCGGCCTCGGCGTGGACAACGCCTACGTCGATCTAGACGGCCCGGAAGTGCCGATCATGGACGGCAGCGCCGCGCCATTCGTGCTGCTGCTGCAGCAGGCGGGCCTGGCGGAACAGGCGGCGCCCAAGCGCTTTCTGCGCGTGACGCGCGCGATCGAAGTGCGCGACGGCGACAAGTGGGCGCGGCTCGAGCCCTACGAGGGGCTGCGGCTGTCGTTTTCCATTGTTTTCAATCACCCGGTCATCGACAAGACGCGCCAGTCGGTGAGCGTGGACTTCGCCGAAACCTCTTACCTGAAGGAAATCGCGCGCGCGCGCACCTTCGGCTTCGTGCAAGACGTCGAGCGCCTGCGCGAGGACGGGCTGGCGCTGGGCGGCGGCCTCGACAATGCGCTGGTGCTGGACGAGTACCGCCTGCTTAATACGGAGGGCCTGCGCTTTGCCGACGAATTCATCCGCCACAAGGTGCTGGACGCCATCGGCGACCTGTACCTGCTCGGCCGGCCGCTGCTCGGGGCGTTCTCGGCGCACAAGTCGGGCCACGCGCTGAACAACCGGTTGCTGCGGGCGTTGGTGGCGGACACCGGCGCCTGGGAAATGGCGAGTTTCGAGCACGCCGATCAGGCGCCGGCGGGCGTCGCCGGCCTCGTTCGACAGCCGACCTAGGTGCTGCTGGCGCGCGTCGTTGGCCTGCTCGTCGCGGTCGCGCTCGCGAGCTGCGTCCTGATGTACCTCCTGGGCGGCGAACGCAGGTACCTGCGCTATGCCTGGGTGATCTTCAAGTACACGGTTTTTCTTTCGGTTTTCGTCCTGCTGCTGATCTTCGCGGAGCGCTTGGCGACCGGGCTTTGATGGTTTCGCGTTTTAGCAACACACCCAGCGCCCGGCGCACCGGGGACGTTGGACTCAGTCTCTCGTAAAGTGCTGATAATTCAGACTTTCCTCCTTCAGATAGGGCGATTGACTTGGCCGCCGGAGGGGATACCGACTGTGACCGAGTTGGTTGCACCCTCACCGAAACTGACTTAACCTTCGTTCCCTGTAGTAACAAGAACTTACGTAAGGTCTCGGCAAGGAGTTTGAGCTTCGCCGCCGCCGCCGGGTTGGTGGCGAGCAGCGAGAGTTCTTCGTCCCGGAGGTTGACGGCGCGGATTTGGCGCCCGAGTTCGGGTGGGAGAAACTCGAGACACGAACGGGTGAGCGCGCGCAGCGCGCGCGCCTTGGCCACGACCTGCTCCATGCCGGGATCGTCGGTGAGGAAATGGTCGGCTTTGGCGGGCTGCAAGGGAGTCTGGGTAAAGGGAGTGTCGAGTGCAGATTATCGTAATCCCTGATCGTCTGGCCAAAGCCAGGACGCTGAACGTGTCGACGCGCCACCTGATGGCGTCGCTGTTCGCCGCCCTGATGCTGCTGCTGGCGATGACCGCAGGCCTGTACTGGGTCACGTTCCGTTTCGCCACGGACATCAAGGTTCCGCTGGTGCAGGAGCTTGTCCTTTCCGCGCAGCAGGGCGAAGCCGAGCGCGCGCGCCAGTTCGTGCAGCAGAATCTCAATGCCATGGCCGTGAAGCTGGGCGAAATGCAGGCGCAGCTCGCGCGCCTGGACGCGCTCGGCGACCGATTGTCGACGCTCGCCGGCATCCGTCCGCAGGAATTCCGCTTCAGCGAAGCGCCCGGGCTTGGCGGCGCGCAGCCGACGGCCCTGCCGCCGCAGAACCTGTCGCTCGCCGAGTTCGGTGAAAAGCTGTACGTGGTGTCGCGCCAGATGGAAAACCGCACCGACATGCTCGGCGTGCTCGAGGCGCAGCTCTTCGAGCAGGCCGTGAAGAAGAAGCTCATTCCGACCATGATGCCGGTCAATGCGCCGTTCAACGCCTCGGGCTTTGGCATGCGCATCGATCCCTTTACCGGCATGCAGGCGATGCATGAAGGCATCGACTTCCTGGCCGACCTGGGTTCCCCGATCGTCGCCGCTGCAGGGGGCGTCGTCATCTTCGCCGGCATGCACCCGCAATACGGCTATGTCGTCGACGTCGACCACGGCAACGATCTCGTGACGCGCTACGCGCATGCATCGAAGCTGTACGTGCGGGAAGGCGACGTCGTGCAGCGCGGCCGGCGCATCGCCGACGTGGGGACCACGGGCCGCTCCACGGGCCCGCACCTGCATTTCGAAGTGCGCTTCAAGGGCGTCGCGCAGAATCCGGCGCGCTTCGTGCTCGCCTCGCAAGGTACGCAGCAGGCCGCGCGCGGCGGCCGCTAGCCAGCCCGCCGGGGCGCCCGCCCCGGCATGCTAAAATTTTGACTTTGAAGGGTATTTTGCGCGTCCGCGGCGCGGATGGCGCCTTCGCCGATGGCCAACGTCCTCACCAAGATCTTCGGCAGCCGCAATGAACGGCTGCTGAAACAGTATGCGCGCGTTGTCGCGGGCATCAACGCGCTGGAGCCCGGCGTTGCAGCGCTGTCGGATGCGGCGTTGCGCGCCAAGACCGCGGAACTCCGCGAGCGTCTTGCCGCGCGGGTCGCCGCCGCGCCCGATGCGGAGAAGGACGCTGCGGAGGCCGCTGGGCTGGAGGAGTTGCTGCCCGACGCCTTTGCCGTGGTGCGCGAGGCGTCGCGGCGTACCCTGCGCATGCGTCATTTCGACATGCAGCTCGTCGGCGGCATGGTGCTGCACGACGGCAAGATCGCGGAGATGAAGACCGGGGAAGGCAAGACCCTGGTCGCCACGCTGCCCGCGTACCTCAATGCGCTCGCCGGTCACGGCGTGCACATCATCACGGTAAACGACTATCTGGCGCGGCGCGACGCCGACTGGATGGGCAAGATCTACAGCTTTCTCGGCCTTACCGTGGGTGTCAACGTCCCGCAGATGGAGCCCGACGAGAAGCGCGCCGCCTACGCGGCGGACATCACCTACGGCACCAACAACGAGTTCGGCTTCGACTACCTGCGCGACAACATGGCGATGCGCGTCGAGGAGCGCTTCCAGCGCCGCCTGCGCTACGGCATCGTCGACGAGGTGGACTCGATCCTCATCGACGAAGCGCGCACACCGCTGATCATCTCCGGCCAGGCCGAGGATCGCACCGAGATCTACGCGCGCATGAACGAGGTGGCGCCGCTGCTCACGCGCCAGAAGGAGGAGAAAGGGGACGGCGACTTCTGGGTCGACGAGAAGAACCACCAGATCTCGCTCTCGGAAGCCGGCCACGCCAAGGCCGAGGAAGTCCTCGCGCGCGTCGGCATGCTGCCGCAGGGCGCGAGCCTGTATGAGCCGGCCTACATCAATCTCGTGCACCATTTATACGCCGCGCTACGCGCGCACAACCTGTTCCATCGTGATCAGCACTACGTGGTGCAGGGCGGCGAAGTGATCATCGTCGACGAGTTTACCGGGCGGCTGATGCAGGGACGGCGCTGGTCGGACGGCCTGCACCAGGCGGTGGAAGCGAAGGAAAAGGCGGCGATCCAGAACGAGAACCAGACCCTCGCCTCGATCACGTTCCAGAATTACTTCCGCATGTATCGCAAGCTCGCGGGCATGACCGGCACCGCCGATACGGAGGCCTACGAGTTCCAGGAAATCTACGGACTGGAGACGGTGGTCATCCCGACCCACAAGAAGATGATCCGCGAGGACCGCCTCGATCTCGTGTACCGCACCGCACCCGAGAAGCACAAAGCCATCATCGAGGACATCAAGGATTGCCACGCGCGCGGGCAGCCCGTGCTGGTGGGCACGACGTCGATCGAGGCATCGGAGCTGCTGTCGGGGCTGCTGACGAAGGAAAAGCTGCCGCACCAGGTGCTGAACGCCAAGCAGCACGCCCGCGAAGCCGAGATCGTGGCGCAGGCGGGCCGGCCAAAAATGGTCACCATCGCCACCAACATGGCCGGCCGCGGCACCGACATCGTGCTCGGCGGCAACGTCGAGAAGCAGATCGAGCTGATCGAAGCCGACGATAAGGTGGCCCCGGAGGAGAAGAAGGCGCGTGGCGAGCGGCTGCGCGGCGAATGGCAGCAGCTGAACGAGCACGTGATCCGCGAGGGCGGCCTGCACATCATCGGCACCGAGCGGCATGAATCGCGCCGCGTCGACAACCAACTGCGCGGCCGCTCCGGGCGCCAGGGCGACCCGGGCAGCTCGCGCTTCTACCTGTCTCTCGAGGACCCGCTGCTGCGCATCTTTGCCGGCGAGCGCATCAACAAGATCATGGTCATGCTGCGCATGCCGGAAGGCGAGGCGATCGAGCACGGCATGGTGACGCGATCGATTGAGGGCGCGCAGCGCAAGGTCGAGGCGCGCAACTTCGACATCCGCAAGCAGCTGCTCGAGTACGACGACGTCGCCAACGATCAGCGCAAGACCATCTACGCGCTGCGAAACGAGCTGCTCGAGTCGCAGGACGTGTCGGCGCGCATCGCGGACCTGCGCGCCGGCGTGGTGGCGGACCTGTTCCGCAGTCACGTGCCGGAGGAGAGCGTCGAGGAGCAGTGGGACGTGAAAGGGCTCGAGGGCGCGCTCAAGGCCGAGCTCAGCTTCGTGCTTCCGGTCGTGCGCTGGCTGGAGCAGGAGCCGGATCTGGGCGACGCCGCGCTGCTCGAGCGCATCACGCAGAAGGCGCACGAAAGCTACAACGCCAAGGTTCCGCCGGAAGCGCTGGACTCGTTCCGCCAGTACGAGCGCTATGTGACGTTGCAGATCCTGGACGGGCACTGGCGCGAGCACCTTGCGGCGCTCGATCACCTGCGCCAGGGCATTCACCTGCGCGGCTACGCGCAGAAGAATCCCAAGCAGGAGTACAAGCGCGAGGCCTTCGAGCTGTTCGGCGCCATGGTCGAGGCCGTGAAGCTGGAAGTGACGCGCACGCTGATGGCAGTGGAGATCCGCGCAAGCGACGCGGTGCCGCAAGCCGACGTCGCCCAGCACGTGGAGAACGTACGCCTGCAGCATGCGGACTACGATGCCGCATTGGGCGACGCCGAAACGCCGCAGAAGACCCAGCCGGCGCGCGCCGGGCAGAAAATCGGCCGCAACGATCCTTGCCCCTGCGGCTCGGGGCGCAAGTACAAGCACTGCCACGGCAAGCTGGGCTAGGCGCATGGCGGTGAACCTGCCGGCGCCCGATCCGGCACAGCTGCACGCTATTGCCGGAGTGGAGCTCGGCATCGCGCGCGCCGGCATCCGCAAGCCGGGTCGCAAGGACCTCCTGGTCGTACGCCTCGCGCAGGGCGTGGCGGTCGCTGGCGTTTTCACCCGGAACCGCTTTTGCGCCGCACCGGTGGTGCTGGCGAAGTCGCACCTGCGCAACCCGGTTCGAGCGCTGGTGGTGAATACCGGTAATGCCAACGCCGGAACGGGACGCGATGGACTGGCGCGAGCGCTTGCGGTGTGCAAGGCCGTCGCCGCGGCCGTGGCCTGCCGCCCGCATCAGGTCTTGCCGTTCTCCACGGGCGTGATCATGGAGCCGCTGCCGACCGGGCGCATTGTGCAGGGTGTCGCGGAGGCGGTGCGCGACTTGCGTGAGGTCAACTGGGCCTCGGCGGCAGAAGCGATCATGACCACGGATACAGTGCCGAAGGCGTACTCGCGGCAGGTGCGACTCGCGGGCGGCGTGGCGGCCGTGACCGGCATTGCCAAGGGCTCAGGCATGATCCGGCCCGACATGGCGACGATGCTGGGGTTCGTGGCGACGGATGCGAAAGTGGGGCGTTCCGATCTGCGGCGCATGACGAAAGCCGCGGCGGACCAGTCGTTCAACGCCATCACGGTCGACGGGGACACGTCGACGAACGACGCGTTCATATGTCTGGCCACCGGAAAAGGCCCGGTGGCCAGATCGAAGAAAGACCGGGAT
>Ga0224510_10002885_pt1 | contig 10063 bp, 7 predicted proteins | sample SF_May12_sed_USG_FD_170161 | JGI IMG/M metagenome (GOLD analysis project Ga0224510, IMG submission 170161) | Sediment microbial communities from San Francisco Bay, California, United States - SF_May12_sed_USGS_4_1 | ecosystem: Environmental > Aquatic > Marine > Sediment | place: USA: California... | reverse complement strand
GAATCGTTTCTTGCAGTTTACCGAAAAGGTTGTCGGCCTTGCCAGGGGAGTCGTGGGCGGCGACAAATCGATGGAGATCAAAGATGTCTTCTTCGGCCTCGGCGATCAGAAAAACATGGTACATCAACCCTGCTCCGCCTTGATCCGTTGGGCAAGATCAGCAAAGGCCTCGGCTGCCGGCTTCACCCTCCCTTGCTGCAAGCTCGCCTTGCTCTGCGCCAGCAGTTTGAGCATCGCCAGACTTTCCTGGGTTTGCTCAAAAACACGGACATCCTGCACCACCACCTTTGCTTCCCCATGATGGGTAATGATCATGGTGTCATGGTTTTCGCTGATATCCCGGATAACCTCCGAGGCATGGGCTTTCAGGTAGCTGATGGGTTTGATAGCGTGGGAATATTTCATAAATCCTTGCCTCCTTTTGACCAAAGTATAGTCTTTTAATGGGGCGAAGACAAAGGTCTTTTCATGTCTGAAAGGTGGCGAGATGGTGGTTTTGATGGGGATGAGGAAGTTAAACGATCCTTTTCGGTATCAAAAAAGGCTGTTTAAGGGCAAATTTGCCCTTATTGTTAGAACTTTTACTTATGATGTTGGGAGGTTAGCTTGGTCCGACCCCATTCAGCACCATTCAGGGCATTCAGGGCTTGGTATCAAAAAGGCTGTTTAAGGGCAAATTTGCCCTTATTATTAAAACTTTTACTTATGATGTTTGGATGTTAGCTTGGTCCGTCCCCATTGCAGACCACAACTGCCGAGCCTTACTGTCCAGTGTTGGTTCAGGAAGATATGGTTTAAGACAAATCAATTATACGATTAAAATATTCATCATTTAAATAGATATAAGACTGTGGTGGTCTGAAACTATCTCCCAAAATAGATTTTGGATCTAGATCAATTTTCAATCTTCTAACATTTGTTAATTCAATTGCGACAGGCCTTTTAGAACCTTTGAAATAAGAATACAGCTTTCTTCTGCTGACCCCCCCTCCCTTTTCTTTTGCCAACCCCCAGAGATTATCACGAGATCCGTTATATACTTCTTTAATTTCAGCTACAGCTACAATTTTCTTTATTGGTAATGTTGCATAAATCACCATAAACTTGACAGGTGTTGAGGTCCAACACCGTCGGAACTCCATCCTTTTCTCCCCAGACAGTATCTTCTCAACATATTCAGGATGTATTGAAATAAGGACAGCCTTATCTTCCATGCTTAAGCACCAAATCGAAAGCCCTATTGTTTTTAATTTTGGTAATGCTTTGCGGTTTGTCTGTCAGTACACCATTTTGTCTTAGCCAAGCCAAAGGCAAAGGATCTCTGAAATGCGCGACAAGTCGGAACAACATTACTCTGGTCGGCTTTTTCGCCTTTTCTTCAATCTGTCTCATTGAATACACTGTCCTTCGTTTAACGCGACGAGCGATAACCCCGGCGTCATGGATAGTTTCATACGATTCGACAACACCAATGCTTGTTAAGCATCGCTCATCTTTCGACCGATAAAAAACCACAATGTCGCCAGGTTTTATCCGTTTCGTTTGGGAGTGACAGAGATAAGCAAGCTTAATGGCATTTCCAACATCACTAACCCTCGGAAAAAGGGAAAGCTGGCGTTGCATACGATCGGCAGAGGACACATAGTCTGGAAATAGGGTTTTATGGAATCCCGGCTGGATCGGGATAACGAATTTATTGATGTCATCACCATGGCGGTAGTGAGGGAAAAAGTCTCTCAAATATTCAAATGGTGGAGCGCTATCCTCCGGAGGTGGAACGCTTGGGTGTTTTTTAAGATACACCGAGTCTCGCCCCCCAGAACCCGGATGAGTCCCCACGCAATGAAAACCAAAGTCCTCAAGCAAGTCAAAAAGAAACGGTTGTTTCTCTTTATCCCCGTGGATGAAGATATTATCAAGCCTATTGGCGGTCGCATAGCGAAATGCAGCTTTTAAAAATAACTCTCCAATCTTTTTACCTCGAACTCCCTGAGCGACTTTGAAAGTACTCAACTTGAGGGCTGCACCTTTGAGTATCAAGCCTTCTTCAGTTATTGTCTCATCATCTTGTTGCACGTAGATGCAAATTGCTCCGATGATTCCGGCACGTTCCCAAGCAACCCACGCCTTATTATTCTCTCGGGCTTTTTTGCGGAACCAATCATTGAACGAGGAGTAGTCATAGCGCAAGCTGCTGAAAAAATCGCTCTCCAGATATGGAGTAAGCGAATATAAAAAGATATCTTCAATGTTTGGAAGCTGGATGTAGGTCCTTTCGTACAACCTACGGAGCCAGTCTTCTGCCGTTTGTATTGAGTAAACATTTTGTGAAAGGCCGAGATTCCTGGCCTTTTGGTGTATGCCCTGATCCTCCGTGATTAGTGCATGTACTGCATCGCATTGAAGAGCATACAAGATGTTGTTGTCGACGACATCATTCTCAGATGTCCCCGGTATATTCCATGGGCTTAGGGGAGGATTCTCAAGGCGTGAATACTGGCGCAAACGTTCCATGGTCTGCTGTCGCCGCTGGGCGTTTGTGTCTCTTTGGATATCTTCTTCGGATGACGGGTGATAAACTAGCTGATGGCCATGTTCATTGGCCAGGCGAACAAAATTTGCGAGACTTTCAACAAGAGGAAGCTGAGAGTCCTCCAGGGGAATTAAAATATTTGTGTCAAGAAGAAAGCGCATGCGTTGGAAGCTCTTAACTTTTAAAGACAAATATCATTTTGTTACTGATGAAGAAGGATTTGACCGAACCACAACCCTCTCTTTTTCAACCTGAAGTTTTTTCCCATCCTGAATTTCTCCTTGATCTTTAGATATATCTGATCCTACTACCACCGCAATGGCTGATGATTTTGGAAATTGAGAAAATATATAGTTTGCGATGACACCAGAACAAATTGCAAATAACAGTAAATATAGCATGTACTTCCCAATTGTTTCCCAGTTTTTGTCTCTAAAATTGGTCTTCAGAAAGACGTTAAAATCTTCTATTTCTCTTTCGTCGTTTGACTTGTCTTTCCAGTGGTATGCTATAAATGTCTCTTTGGGATTAAGATTTTGTAGGTTGTGTGTCGCTGCCATATAGTCATCCCAAATTTTGTCCTCTAACTTACGAACAGAGTGAAACGGTTGATGAGAAAGGGTGTAGTCCTCACAGTAGCTACATATATAGAAGAAATGGATTTTCGTAATTTTAAAAGATTTACCTTGGGCCATTTCTTCAAGCAATCTGTTCGGGAGGTGCCTAGCTGAATTAACACGAAAATCCAGTATCTCATTCTTATTAAATGCATTGCTCAAAATTGAAGAAACATCTTTTTCAATTTTACTAAAATGGGCCAAATTAGAGCCGGTAATTCTGAATCGCAGATATGTTTTCTCTTTGCGAACTTCTTTCTGTGGCAGGGAAATTTCTATCACCGTACCATCATGTCTATTTGCTATAGAAAAGTTAGTATGGTTCAATGCATAGACATTGAACACTTCGTTGTCATCCTGATCTTTAACACCGTAATAATCAGAATTTGGATATGAAGTTATACGATAATCCTCATTGAATATTGCTGTCAGTAACTTTGGCGAACTTGCTCCTATCACCCCACCTAAATCGTTAATATCATTAAGCCCAACAGTGAACGGGATAAATATATATATTTTATCAACCGACATGGATTCCGGCAAATTCAGACCAACATCGAGAAAACGCCCCCCTTTTTCCATTACGGGTAGCTTCCAGAAATTAATATGGACATCGATAACCTTATTCGTCTGATCACCTTGATACCAAATGGCTAGGCTATTCATCACTCCACCTTTTTTGATACATGTTCAGAATCATCTATCCTTAGATTTTCTCCAAAATCCAACTGTCCAACGATGGCGTCGCGCAATTGGATTTTGGCGCTTTGGTAGTCGTGCAGAACAACCAATTGCAAGGACACCTTTCTCAATTACCGCCAACCAACCCTCAAATCAGGGTACAAAAAGAGATTCCCAACCACCCCAATCAAATCAAACAAAAACCAAAAGATACGTTAGGGTTATATCCCAAACCGGAGCCGTTTGCAATGGGAGGAACCGCCGTGGCAAGGGGCTCAGATAAGATTAGTGTAAATGCTAAAGGTTAGTTGTTGCAAAAGGAGAGCCGGGCCGCTACTCTGCTGACTATCCCCTGTTGGCATGGCTTTCCTGCTGGGGATAGGCTTCGGGCCGTTGGCCCGTGACGCAGCGCGAACCTATCGCAAGGGAGTTCATCATGAAGTCCCCCTCCTCTTCTCCCCGGCTTCTCCCCGGCCGCAGCACCCAATGGCGGTATCTCGCCTACCTGCTGATCATCGGCCTGCTCGGCAACCTGAGCGCGCTCATCAACCTCATCCTGCACCCGGAAATAGCATACCTCGACAACACGCATCTCATTGTCGGCGGCATCCTCGCCCTGCTCGCCACCATCCTCTGCATCATCCTCGAAAGCCACATCGGCCGGCGCGACCAAATCCATGCCGGGCGAACCCGGCTCGGCCGCTATCCCCTGATCCTGGTGGTTATCTGGACCATCCTCGTCTCCACCTCGCTGGCCTGGTCCATCTATCATAAACGGCAGGAGACCAAGGCTGTGGCCATGAACGAGGCCCGCACCATCTTCGAGAAGGACCTGCTCTATTACCGCTGGGCCGCCAGTCAGAACGGGGTCTACGTGCCGGTGACCCCCCAAACCGGCACCAATCCCTATCTCAAACATTTCTCCGACAGCAGCGCGGTCACCGACTCCGGCCGCCAACTCACTCTGGTCAATCCCGAGTACATGATCCGCCAGGTCTACGAGATGCAGAACACCGCCAACGGCACCCGCGGACATATCACCAGCCTCGATCCGCTCCGGCCCAGCAATGCCGCCGACCCATGGGAAGAGAAGGCGCTGCAGGCATTTGAGGACGGCGCCAATGAGGTCTCGGCCTTCCTGAGCATTGATGGGCAGCGGTATTTTCGGCTCATGCGGCCGATGATCACCGAAGCGGGGTGCCTCAAGTGCCATGCCGATCAGGGCTACGAGGAGGGGGATATTCGGGGCGGGGTCAGCGTTTCGGTGCCCATGGCCCTGCTCAACGACCTCTTTCGCAAGGATCTCCTCACCATGTCCTTGGCCCACGGCGCCCTGTGGATCCTCGGCCTGCTCGGCATCCTGCTCGGCTCATACCGGATCACCGGCTCCATCCGCGAGAAGGAGCAGGCGGAAACGCGGTTGCGGACCATCATCAACAACATGCTGGACGGCCTGATCACCGTTGAAGAGAACGGGATCATCGAATCACTCAACGCCTCGGCCGCCGCCATGTTCGGCTACTACCCCGAAGAGGCGGTGGGCAAGCGGCTCGATTTTCTGATCCGCTTCCCGGCGGCCAGCACCAACGACAGCGAGGATATCGGCGATTCCCTGCGGGCGGCCATCGCCTCCGGACGGCCGCTGAGCGGGCTGCAGAGCGACGGCAACTCCTTCCCGGTGGCCCTGTCGCTGAGCGAGATGCACCTGGGGGCCAAACGGCTCTTCATCGTCATGGTCCGGGATGTCACCGTTGAGGAGCAGCGGCGGAGCGAGGCGCTGAGGGCGGGTCAGCTTGCCGCCATCGGCGAGCTTGCGGCCGGGGTGGCCCACGAGATCAACAACCCGGTGAACGGCATCATCAATTACAGTCAGGTCCTGCTCGACGAGGCCGGGGACCGGGGCGATGAAACCTTCCTGGACATCCTGAAGCGGATTATCCGCGAGGGGGAACGGGTGGCAGCCATTGTCAGCAACCTGCTCGCCTTTGCCCGGCAACGCGACGAGGTGGTGGGAGATGTCAACCTGAAGGTGGTGATCGACGACTGTGTCGCGCTCCTGCTCTATCAGCTCGACAAGGATGTGATCAAGCTCGAAGTGGATATCCCGGAAGACCTTCCCTTGCTGAAGGGCAACCCGCAGCAGCTGCATCAGGTCTTCCTGAACCTGTTGACCAACGCCCGCTATGCGCTCAACCAGCGCTACCCGGGGCGAGACCCCAATAAGCGGATGGAGATACGCAGTTGCATGGTCACCGTGGACGGCCGGCCGTTTATCCGCACCACCTTCACCGACCACGGCGTCGGCATCCCGCAGGATGTCATCGACCGGATCTTCGATTCACTGTTCACCACCAAGCCGCCCGGCGAGGGTACCGGCCTGGGACTGAGCATCAGCAAAGGCTTGGTGCGGGATCATGCCGGCCAGCTCACCCTGGAAAGCGTGGCCGGCGACCACACCGTCGCCATCGTCGACCTGCCGGTGGCCAGCGGCGACCATTGCTAAACCCAGCGATGCGCCTTTCGCGCCCCAACAAAGGCCCCAGCCGGGGTCAGGTCTTGCAAAGCAACATCAGCAACCAGGGCGACGATGCCCTATTCATTTGTCCTTCTGGCTTTGCCGGAGGCTGACGTTCTCGCCCCAATCGACACAGGCCTCGTACTCGGCATGGGTCATCGGCCGTCGCTGCAGGCCGACCTGGATGCAGTAGGCGGCGATTTTGGCATGCTTGCGACTGAGGTCGGCCAGTTCCTTTTTTTGCGACACCGACAATCCTTTGTAATCGTTGAGCTTTGATCCGTAATAGGTGAAAAACACCGCCGGCCCCACCAGCAACGCCAGGGCCACGTTTTCCGTCATCGCACTCACCTGGGTCTCCGCAAGAACCCCATACAGCATCATCAGCAACCCTAAGCCCGCCAGGCTCAGAAGTATAATGGAAGCCTGGAGATGCTTCCGCCGGTCGCGAAAGATATCAAGCGGTGGCGGCGCATTAATGTCGATCTTCATGTTTTCCTCTTAAGTATATGCAACAACGACCTATTATTAACTTCTTGTTAAATGTTTTGACCCCTCCCGGTGCGGCACAAAATACTTTTACCGGGTCAGTCTACTTAACAGCGATCATGCTTCCTTGCAATGCCGGAGAGAAGATTGCGACACCGCTTGCTTGCTTTTTTGCCGTCGCTTGATCCTTGCAGGGGATAGGGGTCTAGCGGTGATGATCAGCCGTTTTCAAACCGAAATAGGTCGGGGAATTCCTGCTAATGAAAAATAATTCCTAGTCAACAATTGACTTAATTGCCGCATACCTCATAAACTTATAACCAAAGGCTGCCAACAACAACGAACTGGAAACCGACGATTATGGTTAAGCAGATTTGCTTTTTTTGCAGCGCGGAGATAGGCTCGGTCGGTAATCCATCCGAAATCGACGATGAAATCAGTCACGGCCTCTGCCCCAATTGCGTGCCCAAGTTCATGGCCGGTCACGGTTGTCAGTTTGGTGAATTCCTCGACCGCCTGCCGGCACCGATCTTCGTGATCGATGAGAAGGCCCGCGTCGTCGGTGCCAACGCCGAAGGGTTGCGTCAGGTCAACAAATCGGCCCGAGATGTCCAATCACGGCTTGGCGGAGAGGTCTTCGAATGTCGCCATGCCAAGGAACCTGGCGGTTGCGGCCAGACCATCCATTGCAAGACCTGCACCATCCGCAACACGGTGACCAAAACCCTCAAGACCGGCGAAACCTGCCTCCGGGTACCGGCATACATGGATCTCGGCAACATCATCCAGGAGCGAACCGTCCGTTTTCTGATCTCCACCGAAAAGGTCGGCGAGGTGGTCCTGCTCCGCATCGATGCGGTTGAGCCAAACATCGAAGCCATGCCTGCCTCATCGTCACCGGCGGCCTGACCCTCCCCCCCTACCCCTTTCCACCCTCTCATATTCTGGGCCCTCCGGCGCAGCGAATCGCCACGTCTTTTTTTGCATGCACAAGGAGGATTTCGGATGGGATTACGCTGCGGCTGGGGAACTCAGTCGATACACTTCAGGTTTCTGAGGATAAAGGCGCCCAGGGAGATCAGCAAACGAACGATGAGTGGCGGCAGAATCAGGAAAATGGCGCCAAAGGAAAGGTAAAAAATCACCAGCTTGCGCCAGGCCAGACTTTTTTCTGCAAGCAGCCGCGTCTCTACCTTTTTCTGTCGGGCCGCGAGCACCGTCGCCGGCCAGGACCGGCAGTGATCATCGGTATAGGTGGACAGGCCGACCCGCTTTGCCTCCTTGCGGCATTTCGTCTCCAGTTCCTCGCGGGCAATGGCCTCGATGCGGGCCGGTTGCAGTCGCTCGCCGGCCTGTCGGTAATGGCGGTGGACCATGTCGAAATTATAACGGCTTAAATGCACCACCCAGACCATATAGATCACGGTGCAAACCGCATAGACACACCACCAGAGACGCTTTTTCTGCCGAGTAGTCATGGCGGCTCTACTCTGCGTCCAGCAACCGCCGGACCGTTTGCGCCAGGAGTTTTCTTTCAACCGGTTTCGCGAGATAGGCCTTGATCCCCAACGCCAGGGCAGACTCCTCGGAAACCACCGAGCTGAAGCCTGTGCAGAGAACAATGGGTATCATTGGCCGTATCTTCAAAATCTCCGCCGCCAGGTTGGCCCCGGTCAGATTGGGCATGGTCTGGTCGGTGATCACCAGATCAAACCGGTCCGGCTCATTGCGCACCAGGGCCAGCGCCTCCCGGCTGTCGGTTTTACCGACAACCTCATACCCAAGGCGGCTCAACCCTGACTGCAACAGCCTGACGATGATTTCTTCGTCATCAACCACCAGGATGCGCTCATTGCCCGTGGGCAGATCTTCCTTTTGTGCCGCCTCCACCGCCGCCGGTTTGTCCCGCTCCAGGGCCGGCAGATAGATATGGAAGGTTGTCCCTTGCCCCGGTTCGCTCTCCACCTCGATAAAGCCCTTGTAGTCCTCGACGATCCCATGGATAACGGCAAGCCCGAGCCCCGTCCCCTTGCCCACCTCCTTGGTGGTGAAATAGGGGTCGAAGATCCGTTCCATGGTTTGTCGATCCATGCCATGGCCGGTATCGCTGACGGACAGGACAACAAACTCGCCGGCTGCTACCGCCCGCTCCGCAAGTGCTTGTCCCGCCATCTCCTTGCGGCAGAGCCGGACACTCAAGGTACCCTCTTCATTCTCCATCGCATGGAGCGAGTTGGTGCAGAGATTGATCACAATCTGATGAATGTTGGTCGGATCGGCCAACACCATGCCGCAACCGGTATCTATCTCTTCGTGGATGTGAATGGTGGTGGGCAATGAGGCGCGCAGCATCTTCAACGCCTCCTTGACGATCAGATATGGCTCCAGGGGTTCGAGGCGATGTTGCGATTTGCGGCTGAGAGTGAGAATTTGCTGCACCAGGGTAGCCGCCCGCCTGCTCGCCACCAGGATCTGCTCGATGTCGTGCACCGCCTTGCTCTCCGCCGGCAGTTCGTGCATGACCATTTCCCCGTATCCGAAAATGGCGGAGAGGATATTGTTAAAGTCATGGGCGATGCCGCCGGCCAGGGTGCCGATGGTTTCCATCTTCTGGGATTGGCTTAGCTGCGCCTGCAGCCGCTGCCGTTCTTTTTCCGCCTCCTTGCGCTCGCTGATATCCCGTGCGAATCCAAGGACATAATCTGTCCCATGCAATGGCAAAAGTCCGATCCTGATCTCCACCGGGAAGAGACTGCCGTCCTTGCGCCGGTGCTCACTGTTGATGGTGACATACTGTTCCGTGGGCAGGTTTGCCCAGATGTTTTGCTTATGGTTGCTCGCTTCTGCCGCCGGATCGATATCGAACACCGTCAAGCGCAGGAGTTCTTCCCTGGTGTAGCCCAAGCTCTGACAGGCCATCTGGTTCACATCCACCAGCCGGCCATCCATGTCCGCCAAGAAGATGGCATCGCCGGCGCGATCGATCAGGGTGCGGAATCGCCTTTCGCTGTCGTGGAGCGATTCGAAATGCATGACATTCTTGATCGCCACCGCTGACTGGTTGGCAATGGACTGATAGATATTGATTTCGTCCGGGGTAAAAGTGCGCCGGGTTCTGGTGTGGCCGATCATCACCCCCAAAACGGCATCGCCGATCAGCATCGGCACCGCCAGCGCCGAAACGATCTTTTCCTTGAAGACGATGGGCGGCACCTCAAACCGTTTTTC
>Ga0224510_10002884_pt1 | contig 10066 bp, 4 predicted proteins | sample SF_May12_sed_USG_FD_170161 | JGI IMG/M metagenome (GOLD analysis project Ga0224510, IMG submission 170161) | Sediment microbial communities from San Francisco Bay, California, United States - SF_May12_sed_USGS_4_1 | ecosystem: Environmental > Aquatic > Marine > Sediment | place: USA: California... | reverse complement strand
GTTTGGTAAATATTTTTAGATTTCATTTTAAGGAGATACCCCTATCATAGTTCTGATCAGCAGGGTTTATTTATTTTGTTAAAGCATGCCGTAAAATAATATTATCTCGAATCTTGTGGATTTATTTCAGTTTTGGGCTACATATTTTGAATACCACTAACGCCCATGAAACATTCAACGGCATGTCAAATATTGAGCTTTTCTTTTCTGGATATAGAACACGAAAGAGTTGTATCCCTATAACAATAATCTGTTCCTTTTACAATACGGTCCACATAGGTTAACCTGTGTACACGTATTCAGGAGATACGCGCATGTTTACGACGACCTTCGCCAGCATCGACACAACGTTGTTGGACATCAACCGCCCTGCAACCCTCGACCTGTACTGCAGTCTCAACAACAGCATCTACCTGAACACCGGCGCCTTCGACAACATGACGTACATCCAGGACTTCAGGGTAGGGTGATGTATCCTTGAATAAATCCGCATGACGTCATTGACGTGTGGGTGCTGGATCTTGCACTGACATGTTAAAACAGGATAAGGCTAATAAATCATATTCATTTACATGCTAATTTGATAAACTTGGATTGGTGGTAAAAAATGTTTTTATAAAAATGTGTATACTTTTTGTAAACACTGGGTTACTACATTTAACAAGGCAAGGTCTATATCGATTTTGCGTTGTTAACTTAAATTTAATTTAAAAATGGAACCTATTTTATGTACTCTTTATCGTGTTTCAAAATTGCAAGCAGAGTAACAAAAGGTTTATCATAAATAATGTAATCAAGAAATGTCTTTAAAAAAGACAAACGGCGTAGGATTAAAAATGGGAAAAAATAACACAAGGCTAAGTACTTGTAAATAAATATTTTACAGATGACAGAAAACTGACAATGATTATTTTCAAGGATCAGTGAACAGCTATATTGGCCAACTTTGTAAGAAAGTAAGTGATGTCTTCAAATTCCATTAAAGAGATTTATCACTTGTGTAATGACAGACAGAGGCAGGAAAAACTTGCAAATATTATTTGGTACACAAAGCACAGGCTCAATTCAACTTAGGCCAAACATTTTTTATTTTTCGTCTTTCAAGAATCCCAACGGTATTTTTTCAAGAAATGGAAAAAATAAATTGTAAAATTTAGATTTTTTTATTGCCGACCGTGTGCAAATTGTACCGAATTTTAACAAAAGAAACAAACTGAGTACGAAACTATGTTTTACTATGCAAAGAACGCTCTCCATGAGAATAAAGCCTTAAATCCCAACTTTGACTATACTTGCATATATATTTCAGTATTGTTGCATCAATATGTTTTGTAGAAATGGAACTATGCTTGTTTGTAAATTTCTCTTAAGATGCTCTGTGATTTGTGAAACTAGTCGAATTATAGCAAAAATATTGTTCTTCAGGCTTTTTTTGTATCTGTTTTGCACTTCATGTTATGAAAGTATATTTATTTTAAACATGTATTGATTTAATATAACGATGTAGCATTAACTATTAAAAACAGTTCCTATAAGTTGTGTCTTTTACTAACCTCATTTTTACTTTAAAAAACTCTGTACTTACATTTAACACCAATTGGAATGACAATGTTAAATGGAACATTTTACACCTTTTTTTCTTTCTTTTTTCGACCTACCGTATAGCTCGAATTTATTAACCCCGACTTGACCTTTATGCAAGAATAAATTATCTGTCGATTATGAACGTTCAATTAGCTTTCGTAAATGCAATCGGTGAAAGTCGTTTGAGATCGTGCACGTTTGTTTTAACAATAAAAATGTTATAATATTCAATACGATTACGATGTTGGATAGTGACGGCTTGGTCGAGGGGTGAGCGACCAATTGAAAAAGGCCGTTGGATGGGTCTGGATCGCAATGATAGAAAATGCAATCTTTGTAATCTGAACGATATTGGTGATGAGTTTCATTATATACTTAAATGTCCCTTCTTTGATTGTGAACGGAATAAGTTCATCACACGTGTAATGACATGTTAATACAAATATTGCAAACATTTATATTTTTAAAAAGATCATGACTGATATTAACTTAGACAATATGATAAATCTATGTAAATTTATTGAAATAGTCCTTAAGAAAACTAAAAACCGCCCGGCCATCCTCAATTAATTAATACTTTATTATTTAGTTACTTTGGCACACGTCCATATTAGCAGTAGTTAAAATATAGTATAGATATAGTATCTTTATTCTATCAACCCCATGTTAATTACCACTTACACAACCTGAATAATACAATTATATTATTTGTTTCAAATTTTGTTCCTCATATCACATGTATGTATATATGTGTTGAGCGTACAAATAAACTTGTAAACTTGTAAACTAGCATTGCTTGCGATCCGAAAGTCGCGAGTTCGAGCCTCAACAGATGTCTTTTTCAATTAATATATTGGTAAAATCAAATCGACCTTCGGTCGAGTGGCAAGGTGAAGTAAAGCATTGAGTTTCCCGTGCTATTTTGTTAAAAAAAATTGGACCAAAAATAATAATGAAGAAATGTGAGACTCGAACCACCATACTAAGTAATTTGTTTCATGTCATAACAAAACGCGATACCTATGCCTTGCTGATTAGGCTATCTAGCATTTCCACTAAAGGATGTTTGAATTAAGTAGATAACTGCAAGCCTTAATCCTACAGAGCACGATTGATTTATCATTTGCACGCGTAAATTGCCGAGATGGGGGTAAGGCGTGGTATTGATCGTAAAAAGGTGGGGTGTAGATCGTTAATAGATGCTAATTTGGGAGGTCAAGTCGGGGTCAATAAATTCAAGCTATACGCAATTTAAAAATAAATGATCTTGTAAGACATAAATATAAAAAAGTGTGGCCTTACAAGATATTGAAGATAACATTGTTGTTTACTTCTAACCGCATCGCAAAGCATTCTTTCCGATTTTACACTTTTACACTAAAAAGTAGTTCTGGAAAAAGTTTCAATATATCTTTCTCTTGAAACCAGATTGCGTACTGTATTCGTCTTTCAGATACATTAAATGATGCATCATTAACGCTACAAAGGAAATAATATCACTTTATTCTTAAAGGTTACGCACGAGTAACTCTGCGGATTAATAAATGTGTGTACAGGTATGACTCGCAAAGTGTATACCCCAGCATATGGACATAGTGAGGCTAACCTAATAATTATTGGGTAATATGTCAGACTTTTTACTATAAACCGGTTCAAATCTGGAGACGTAATTCATTTTATCTATAAAATATTTTGTTTGACACGTAACTGTTTATTGTTTCAATATAAAACACTTTAGAAAGCAATACCCCAACAATTTAATCTACGAACGAAGCAAAATTTCCTAAAACATATGCATTACAATAGTGTGGCATTTATTTTTTTCGCGCGTATCAGGTTCATCCAATCGAAAACGGGATTTTCTCTGTTTCCCCACACGTCATTTTCAGTGCTTATGAAATCATCCAATATAACGGCGGATTTCTGAAATCCCAGAGAGACGTCATTATACAGAAATGTAGGTCAAAAGTGAGCTTAGACGGCTATGCCGAAAAATGTTTCATACTTTTAATAAAAATGTCGCTATTTCAGATCAGGGACTGCAACATTATGTACATCCCAGGGAAGGCTTTCGAAGGTTTCCTCAACCTCGACTCCTTCACCTTGGAGCACGGGACAATCGATGACGTGGAACCGAACGCCATGTCGGGGCTGGACGTCAAGCCGGCGCGGGCGGATCTCCACAAAATCCCTAGGAAATACGGCCGCTTCGAGATGCGATATTCGAGACTTGTTAACAAAGTCATTCCCCCGGGACTGCTGTACAGCTGGAAGTACCTCAAGCACGCGGCAGTCGTGGTATAAGTTTTCTTTTTCCTTGTTTCTAAATTAAAAATGCCTGGTAAATGATATGCTTGGAATGATTCTGTAATATTTGATTCATGAATAGACCGAAAGATTTAACCAAAGCGCAACACAGCCATAAATTAACACAACAAAACAATATGACAAAAAACACTTCAGTTAACCGAATGGGCATTATCTTTTGGTGAGTTTATTGTTATAGTCACGCTGTGTAAGGGGTTGCTGTTCGTGCATTTGTTTGTAGAAGTCCGCATGTTGCCGTTTACTTTAGCCACGTTCTATCGACACCAGATGAGTTCTGGTTTAGTTTAACATCAGCTATGAATGCGTTTGTGGTCAAGATAAATATATTGGATTGCATTTACTATATTTGACAATTCGATGGGTTAAATAGATTAATCCATTGAAACCTCATAGAGAAAATACGATTCCCAAAGGCTGTGTTTTAATGTTGTTGTAAGAAATGTTAAACTCAAAAGCCTTTCAGTCACTTTACCATATGGAAGTACCTCATTATCAAGTTAACATATATATATATACATGTATAACACAGATAGATTCTTAAAAAACAACTAACAACTACGTTTAGGACGCCATTGCAAAACACTATCACTCAGACTCATTTTGTTTAATTTGTTTAAACGTATGAGAAAGAAAGGATTGATTTGCTCTGCTGTCTAGAAACTATTGTTTCAAATGTTTTCTTCCTGAAAATACCTTTTGTTATACATAATAGTGTGACAAAAGACAACAGATCCCTCGACAAATATGTTGGCTGATATCTGTCTAGTCCTTCACACCTACCAGCAAAAATGGTGTTAAGATCGCCTGTCCCTTGATCTTTTTTTCTTGATTTATTTATGTAAATGTCTGTAGAAATAAAACGTTTTAACCCTTCAATATGTCAGATGACCAATTGGGAATTAAAGACAACAGATATGACAAAAAAGACTATGAGACAGAGATGACTAAACGTCATCTTTTTGTAAAACCAACTTTCGCTATGGCGTGTAAAATTCACACGACACGCCGGCAACGTCGGGCCTCAGTGGACTGAAATTTTCTGGACCTTCAACTTGTGTTAAGCACGCCTTGCACGTCGTCCTTGAATAAGTGACTATACAAGTGCTTCACACAGAACAATGTGGTCTACACAACTGTATTAGTAAATTAAAATAAATACGGAATCTTTGAACGAGTTAATTTGCTTCTGGTCCCATTCAACCCGTCGCCGCCTTAAAACCACACATAATATCCCGTTTAGTCAGGAGCGTCGTCTTCATGTACGTACGGTTATAATTGTAATGTTTGTCGTTTTGGACATATCATGTAATTCATGTTAAACCTGCATGTCAGCAATGTTGTGGATATTGTAGCAAACATTGATTTCTCTTCAGGGTGCAGACGTCGAGACGATGACTGGTGACGCCTTCCGGTACAACGCGCGCCTGCGCACTCTGGACATTAGCGACAATCCATTTACCTCCCTTCCCAACGGAATGCTAAATGTATGTGGCGCTTTTAGTCTTTTTAGCTTAAATGCTTTTATGTACATTTGTGTACTGTACTAGTATATCGTTTGGTCTTAATGTTTAAGTCAACAACGGACTACCTATAACTTTAAACGGAAACCCTTAACAGGACATGATCATACCTGTGTTAAAACGGCAAAATATCGAGTAAAAAATATTTTACACCAGTTTACAACGCTCTGTTTAGTCATTCAGGCCTTTTGACATATCATTCGTCTCCTAGCTGTACATAACAAAAAGTCATACTCCCAGGAGTAAAAGCGCTTGACAACGCTGTTCTTCTGGTACAAATTTCGCGAATCTAACTTGGCTTATTTGTCACTATAGTACGCCCGCATGGGATCGAGATTCTTCTTTGAGTAGTATCCTTATAGTCTCATAACACCAAATAACTGTCGTCTGTCAATGTGGTAAAATATCAATTTGTGATATTTCCAGTCAGTGGTGAAATCAACATTTGAATGCTTGTCCAGTATGTCTCGTATGAACTACAATTAATTGGATCAGTCCGCTGTACATGTTTGTAATATTTTGTAATCTAAATTGAAGAGCTGTTCAAAGAAATAATTTTGTAAACAGTGTAGACTTGTCACGTTTAAGGGCACCATGACAAAATGGCTCGTACAAAACAAACACACAGAACAGCACAAAAACACACAGAACACTAAGACGCAACAGACAAGTAGAATAATGCTTTTAGTAAACTGAGAAAAAGAAAGCCCACAGAAATCATGCCATGCATGGGAAAATAGCAGCCTCGGTTTTTGTTATTAAAGCTGTTCATCAGCGGTAATGACAGATGCAACAACACTGACGCCCCCTAGCGCATGAGCGGTACTCTATTTTAAATGTAAACAGTATACAATCTATGATCCCCGAGGACAAGAAAGTCTAATGCTATTTTTGCAGGGCTTGGACAGCATCTCGGAGGCAACAATGTACAACATCGGCTGGGACTGCACATGCGAGAACGCCTGGATTGTTGAGTACGCCATGACGAACAACATCACGCTGGTCGGGGACCTAATGTGTGACGATGGAGGTATGTACTGATGGGTGTAAAACGATAAAAAACACAAGCTAACAACAAATCCCACAACACAATTGACCTATAGGTTATTCGTGTTTATATGCTGCTGACTTAATCTAGCACGGCGAGTTCACTGTGATATATAGAAAAGAACATAACGCCGAAATGTCGGATAGCTCTATTAGTAGAGCATCTGACTTGCAAGCAGGGTCTCGTGGGTACGATCCCCGCCCTGCGTAAACGACTTACTGGCCTCTCTACATTACTATAATTATTGAATGCAACACAATGTGGAAACAGTTTAGTTTATCAAACGCTTTTTGCTATGTCTACTTATCCTGTCTGAATGTACGTTTAAGCTTAATTTGTGTTTAATTCATTTTTATACTTAATTTGTGACAAATGCCCCTTGCGGTCTGGCTTTGCTACACGCGGTGTCAGGCTGGTAGACACATTTGGTGTCTTGCGGGTATTAGCGTAGCTTTTTAATAAGACTATGAAATTGGTGTTGTCACATCAAGCAGTGTGAAACCTCCGTTGGGGGTGAACGCTCTAGTTGGCTTTATTACTAGCCACTGGTTTGACAACTTTTCCAAACATAATGTCATGAAAGATGATTTTTAACAAGTTATATAAAGCAACATTTAATGAGAAATAACGGATGAACGTTAAATCAAATCAAATTGAATGACGTAATTCTGCATGTACGTGCTGAGTGACATTTCTGCCTACCTGTTTTATCAGCTGTCGTCATACGGATATAAATGTTAGTATTTATAACATAAACATATTGTTATATACAAAATAATGACAAGACTGTATATAATGGGATTTTAATGAGCATCTCATTCACAAAAAAATATGATTAATTGGCACGCGTAAGTCAACAAATAATTGTATTTATGACTATGAAGAGAGCTTGTTATATGTTATTTATAGCGTATCAAACAACGAAAAATAAAAGAGTTAAGTTCAATTACCTGAATCAATTATCTTCCAAAAAAAGGAAGGTCAGTGAAATACGCACGGCTCAATGCAATAACATATTAGGTTTACATTGTGAGTACCCAAACTCAAACATTGCAATTGCATACTTACAAAATTATATAACGATTACGGTAATCAATACAAAAACAACAACAAACACAATCAACAACGACGATGACGACGAGATAAACGACGACCACAATTAACAAACAAGCAATACCACGAACACAAACACTTTGTAACCGACTTCTATGGCAACGAAATGGTACATGCGCATAAATATTCGCGTACCTTGTATTTTAGATTTTTAATACTATAATTATATGTAATTAATTAATATATAATATTATATAATTCTGTATTACCTCAAACTTTCAGCGTTTACACATTGTTCTCTTCAAAACACATTTAGCCAAGCAAACCGATATAGTTTATGATTGTAAATAACTACAATATACGGGTCGTACATAAATCTGGTGTTAAATGATAATAATTTTATGCGTAAACAATATAGCTGTTGTCGACAACAATTGGCAATTATTGACTGTTTTTTATGTGTCAATATAGTATAAAAGCTAAACTTCCAATGTTAACTACGAGTATTCATTTTAAGGTTAATTATTTTTAAATTAGTTGTTATTCGTGTTTACTCGGTTTTTGTATGAAACTATAGCTGGTAAAACAAGAATCAATTGTTTGTCATAGAACACATTATTGGTCAGCAAGATATATCTAGCGGTTAAAGTTGCATGTGTTAACATTGGTTTAAATCATGTTTTGTACTTTTCTCTTGTTTGAAAAGTTAAATATGTAGTCAAACATATGTTAGCAAGTAAGCACAACTTTTTTAGCAGTGTGGAACAGCTACCCTAGACATTCGGACGCATTGTACATGTCTTCTACAAGTACAGGAAATTAAATAACCCCTTGTCTGGTATCATAATGCGATTGTATCGCAAGGTTTTTCTCGCAATAGAGTTTAGACATCTGGTCCACGTCCTTGCAATATTATTCTTCACCGTGTGTTCACTTGGTATATCACATACACCATTTTAACGACTTGTTTCAGCGATGACTCTCACCAAGTTCTATTACACCACGTGTGCGGCGCCATCCCTCTGTGACGGTCAAATCGGTGAGTAAAAAGTTAACAATCAGTCGAGTGAAAAACCACATGTTAGGGCTACCCACAAAAGCACAAAGTTACAGCATGTACTGGGGTAATATGACTAAATGATCAGTACTATTTGACAGATTGTTTTTATCAGTACTTTTATTATTCTGTTTGTGTTATAAAGTGAGTGTATATTGTTAAATTAAGAAGACTTTCAGAAAATGCCATTTAATCATTTTAGAATATTTGTTCACATATTCATCACCATATAGTCGGTCTTGAACTTTGTTGTATATTAAATAAACTAAATATTATCAAGAATTGCAAAGGAATGACAAATTTCAATGATAACGAATGTCTTGAGACTAAACATGGTAAAAACACAACAACACAAAGAAGCAATATCAAGTAAGTTTACTGTTTCAAAGTCAGGCAAGAGCATAAAAAATAAAGTTGAATTTGCGGGAGAATCTTTCAATAATAGTGTTGTATTGCTTATATTGTAAAAGGTATGAAAACATATATTTGACAAATTATCATATTTAAGGGAGAAAAAATAACTGTCTAATTATGGTTAAAATTTAAACAAATCTAGGCCCAGGTCATAAACATACCAAATCATATAAACAAATTCAAAACATAATTTTAAACATTTCATTTGATAGAAAAAAAATCCCAGGTTTTCAAGCTTTGTTCAGATATTATGTAAAAGGAAAGTATAGATTTGAAGAAACATATAGTAAAACATACACAGAATGTACATTCTAAGCTGTTTCAAAGACAAATTTCACTTGAAAGCTAATTTTCATCGATATGTCGATATATCGATATATCGGCGATATTTTTCTTTCGCTAAATGGCGTATCACTAACAGCACAAGCCGACTAAAATGCAACCAGTGCCGAGTTAAAGCTGCTATCCCAGCCTTGGTGGAATTTATTTTCCAAATTTAAAAACAAATAAAAATAAACAGCAATATTTCACAAATAATCATTATTAATAGAATACGTTTTTGAATTTCATTGAACTTCCTCGTTGCCGTTAGAAAAATATAAAATAAATAAGCGCGTCGTCTGGTCCCGGAAGGATTTCCCGTTTTATAAATATAACGGAATTACCTTCGCCGCGTAGTTGGCTAGAGTTATAATCACACCGCACCTTTATGGGTTATTCTAACAATGTTTACAACATAAAGCGTTGAAACGGTTTAAATTTATTGCAATATAAATGTGCTATTACAATTCTAGACTAACTTATTTTAAGTGAGAAACGTATTAAAATATAGTTTAAGTAATATAACTTGATATATACATATTATGTTTTTAATCCTTTGCTGGTATTTTATTTTAAAATTTCAACCAAGGCTAGAATAGCAGCTTTTATACAAGTACCCTTTTCTCTAACGAATACTGCCATCTTGAGTTAAGAATGGAGGGAGTGGCCGTAGCAATTATTGGTGGCAAAATCAAGTTATGCAGTCTGGGCGTGTGTGTAGATTGTTTGATAAGGATAGAT
>Ga0224510_10002883_pt1 | contig 10068 bp, 9 predicted proteins | sample SF_May12_sed_USG_FD_170161 | JGI IMG/M metagenome (GOLD analysis project Ga0224510, IMG submission 170161) | Sediment microbial communities from San Francisco Bay, California, United States - SF_May12_sed_USGS_4_1 | ecosystem: Environmental > Aquatic > Marine > Sediment | place: USA: California... | reverse complement strand
ACTTTCACCAACTATCCAGTAATTCGCCCGTACCCCCGCCATTCTCCGATGAAATTGGATATACTTCACCCAAACTCAACGCATAAAACTCCGCTGCCAGAAATGTCTTATTTGGTGTGTCCGCCTTATTGGCTGCGACAAATATCGGTTTCTTGCTGGTCCGCAATACGTTGGCAAACTCCTTGTCAAATCCCGTTAGTCCATCCTTACAATCTACCATAAAAATTATTGCAGATGCCTCATCAATGGCCAGCTTAACTTGCTTGCGGATCTGCGATTCAAATTTGTCTTCAGATCCAGTTACGTAACCACCGGTGTCAATTACAGTAAAGTATTTTCCGCACCATTCTGCATAACCATAGTGACGGTCACGGGTCACGCCTGGCGTGTCATCCATAATGGCTTCCCGTTTTTCTGTCATCCTGTTAAAGAACGTTGATTTGCCAACATTCGGTCTCCCCACTATTGCTACGATATTTGCCATCTTCTTTGTTTTAACCGGTCGGCGTAAGTACCCCGAACCCTGTTGATCTATTCCATGTATCCAAACTGCTTGAGCTTGAAAGATTGTTTGCGCCAGTTATCGGCAACCTTTACATGTGTTTCTAAAAAAATTTTCTTTCCGAAAAACGATTCCATATCCTTTCGGGCTTCGACACCAACTTTCTTTATAGAGCTTGCTCCTTTTCCAATGATTATGCCTTTCTGCGAATCACGCTCAACGTAGATCATGGCACTGATACGAATAATATCCTCCTCCTCTTTGAAGGAATTTATGGATACCTCTGTGCTGTATGGAATCTCCTGCTCGTAATTCAAAAATATTTTTTCTCTTATGATTTCTGAGGCAAAAAATCTTTCTGAACGATCTGTATACTCATCCTTTGGAAAATATGGTGGATGTATCGGCATATATTCCAGCAACTTCGGAAGTAGTCCTTCAACATGCTGGCCCGTCCTCGCCGATACCGTAAAAATATCCTTAATCGTCGGAAGTTGCTCCTTCCAGTAGGTCACTTTATCTTCTACCTGCGATCCCTTCACCAGGTCTATCTTATTAATGATCAATAGAATTGGAGTCTGTATCTTCTGAAAGCGGGCAAAAAGATCCGGTTCGTATTTATCCTGCAGGGCAACCACCAATAGTATCAGGTCTGCGTCTTCCAACGATACTTTCACATAGCTCATCATGGCGTCGTGCAAAGAATATTTGGGTTCAAGGATACCAGGTGTATCAGAGTAGACGATCTGGTAATTTTCACCATTCAGGATTCCCATGATGCGGTGACGCGTGGTCTGTGCTTTTGCCGTGATAATGGAAAGGTTTTCACCCATCAATCTATTCATCAGTGATGACTTGCCAACGTTAGGCTTGCCCACAATACTTACAAAACCAGATTTGAACGATGTTTCCGCCATAATGATTTACAAAGGTAGCTTGTTTTTTAAATGCAACCGACCTACTTTTGCGAACGATTTAAATAAGCTTCATGAGCTGCTTAAATCGCACTATATCGCGGGGTGGAGCAGTTGGTAGCTCGTTGGGCTCATAACCCAAAGGTCACAGGTTCGAGTCCTGTCCCCGCTACTATTAAGACAAGACGACTTTGGTCGTCTTTTTTGTTTTGAAGCACTTGGCATATCATTGGCTCATACTCGCCACGGCGAGACACAGGTCCACGCTATTATACTACAAGACGGTCAATTGATCGAACCCAAAACGGACATACAGAGCCTACCCGGAATCAGTCGATTTTAATATTGATACCACGTGCCCATCACGTAAAATGCGACGTTTTAAGTAAAAAAAGAATACAACGCATGAAAAAATTAAACCCACTCAGTTTGCTGGCTGCACTAACATTGGTCAGCATCAGTTCCTCTTTCGCACCCTTGGAACATGGCGTGTATGTACAGCTACACCCAGGCAGTAACAAGAAAATTGTACTTCAAATTGTGCCCGATAAAACCTACGCCAATGTAGTGGCATACGTCAATTTTTACGCCTCTAATAACAAGCGCGTAGCCCAAGAGGCTTATAGCCTGTCAGACGGAAAAGACAAATACATCAGGAAGGATCAATGCACAAACCGGGTATTCAAATTTTCGTTCAACGAAACCGTTACCCGTGTAAAAATAGACCATGTGCGTGAAGGTGAGATTCCTGGCCAAGCCAGCGGTAATACTAAAGGGACAAAAATCAATCTGCCAATTTCTGATGGTCCATTGGGGCCCATTGAAAAATAAGAAGCAAAGACCTTGTGGGCGATCATGGTAACGGTGCTTTCTTGTGTTTGCCTGGCCCCCATGATATGCTACTCCACATTGTCGTCCTGCGCGGCGTCAGGTTAAATATACCCAGATTGGCCAGTCCATGGTACTAACTGAGGGCGATGCACTTTTCCCTGTTACTCCCGTTGTGCCGTTTTCAGAATATCTGTGTTGAATCAGTCTGTTTCTACATCCGCCTATAATTCAATAATTTGCCGGATATAAAATAACAGTCACTTGGATCTCACACACATCTTTACGGGCGTACTCGTTCTTTCCGCTATCTTTTCCTACCTCAACGAGCGATTCTTCAAGTTTCCGTCCACCATTGGATTAATGATTCTCTCACTTTGCCTATCGGTCGTGATTCAACTTATTGGTGTTTTTTCTTCTGCCACGTTGGCTTCAGCTGAAAGGCTTGTTGACTCCGTAGATTTTTCAGATGTGTTGCTGGATTCATGCTTAGCTTCCTTTTGTTCGCTGGAGCGCTTCACGTAGACTGGAGTAAACTGCGCCAATCGCGTGGACCCATCATCACGTTTGCTACCCTCGGCGTTGTGCTTTCCACATTAATTATTGGAACGATCCTCTATTACATCGTAGCGCTCTTCGCCATCTACATTCCATACATACACTGCCTCCTGTTCGGCGCGCTCATCTCGCCGACAGATCCCATTGCTGTGATGGGCATTTTGAAGAAAGCCAAAGTGCCGGAATCAACCGAAATCAAGATCGTGGGTGAATCCCTTTTTAACGATGGTATCGGGGTAGTCGTATTCATAACATTGCTGCGCATCGCAGAGAAGGGACTGGAACACATTACTGCTTCCGAGATTGGCATTTTGTTCCTTGAAGAAATTGCAGGTGGTATTGGGTTCGGCCTGGCACTGGGCTACATCGGTTACCGGCTAATGAAAAGTATCGATCATTATCAAACAGAAGTCATGATCACCATGGCCATGGTCATCGGAGGCTACCTGCTGGCGAATGCACTTCACTTTTCCGGGCCGCTGGCGATGGTAACATCTGGAATTCTTATTGGCAACCACGGAAAACAAAAAGCCATGTCGGATGTAACAATGGATTACGTATTCAAATTCTGGGAGATGATAGATGTGATACTGAATGCAGCGCTATTTGTATTGATCGGGTTGGAACTACTGATCGTACCTTTCAAATGGGAATTTCTCTGGATCGGATTGATTGCCATCCCAATGGTTTTGATAGCCCGTCATGGCTCTCTGGCTGCCCTATCTTTCGGGTTGGGATACAATAAACAATTTGAACCGAAAACGCTTTCCATCATGACTTGGGGAGGGTTGCGAGGAGGAATTTCTATAGCCCTTGCATTATCTATTCCAGCTGCGTTGGACAACCATCTTTTCTTATTGGTCACGTATGTGATTGTGTGTTTCTCTATTATCGTACAGGGACTTACCCTCGAGCCTATAATTAAACGGCTGTTAAAATCCTGAATGACCCAGCCAATGCGGGCAAAGACCACTTTTCCGTGACTTTCGGATAAAAATTTTTAAAAGGGCCTAAATGGCCTCCAAATAAGGATTTTTGTAGATTGCGTTTTAAAAAAGACCTTAGAAAGACGCCGGATGCAAACTCATCTGGAACTTTTTGTGAAGATCTTGTGTAAACCTTTTTCATGCCTATGAGTAAATTCCCAAAAGTAGCCGTCCTGACATTACTAAGTCTTTTCGGCAGTTCACTCTTATCATCTTCGCCGATACCGTCGGCCTTGCCGGCTTCGATAAGCCTGCGAGAAAAAGCGTCTGATTTGTATTCGTCAATCAACTTTGCTGATGCTGAAAGGCCCGAATTCGATATGTTTAGTAAGGCAATGGAGGGTTATGATCGACTCAAAGAAGCCGACAAGCTTACAGATCCTGAAATTATTACCCTTATCGATTTCAGAAAATCCGGCAATGAAAAAAGGCTGTGGGTAATAGGGTTGAAAAGTAAAAAAGTCTTGCAGTATTCGCTGGTAGCGCATGGTAGAAACAGTGGAGAAGTATATGCCCGTGTGTTCTCTAACAAGCCCAACTCAAACAAGAGTAGCCTAGGATTCTATGTGACAGGCGGCACGTATATTGGCAAACATGGGCTTTCACTAAAGTTGCACGGCGTGGAAAAGGGGATTAACGATCTGGCCGAAGCACGTGCCATTGTCATGCATGGGGCCGATTATGTCAGCGAATCTTTTATCAAGAAAGTTGGAAGGTTAGGTCGCAGCCTTGGATGCCCCGCAGTACCCATGGAGAATTATAAAGAAATCATCACCCAGATTGCAGGTGGTACCTGTCTGTTCATTTATTATCCTGATCAGGAATATCTGAAAAATACCAAGATGTATAATCCTGCGCCACTGGAAACAACACTCGCCAGGGGTGATTCATAGCGCCTTCAGAATGGATTGATCCCATTCATAGATATCGTTGCGTATCTGAAGGTTCCCATCACCATCCACAAATGCAGTAAAGTATACGATGTGTATAGGTACTTTTATTTGAAAAGGTAGAGATACCGTTTCGCCTGATGATATTGCTTGCCGCAAGGTTTTCTCCGTCCATGAAGTGCCCTTCAGAAGATAAACGGCCAGCGCATATGGCTTATCTATTCTGATACACCCTGAACTCAATGCGCGATAGGACTGATTGAATAAAGCACGACTGTTTGTGTCGTGAAGAAAAACCCGGTATCTGTTGATGAATTCGAATTTAATCAGGCCCAGTGGATTTGACCCGCCTGGGTCCTGGCGAAGTAAATATGGAAAGTTGCTAGCCGTATAGGATGCCCAGGGAATACTTTCGGGTGAAATCTCCTCACCCATATAATCTATAACACGAAGTTTATGCCGATCCAGGTAATTGATGTTCATCTTTACTTGCGGCAATACATCTTCTTCCAGAATTGTGGGCGGCACCGTCCAGGTGGGATTATAAATAAGGTTTCGCATGTTGCTACTGAAAACGGGTGTCATCCGGTCCTTCCTTCCCACGATAGCACGCATTGAAAGCACTATTGAATCCTCTTCATAAAGCTCTGCACTAAATGCTGGGATATTGATTAGTAAAAATTGGGTTCCTAATTTCCGAGGAAGCCATCTGTATCGCTCAAGGTTAATTAGGATTTTGTCAATGTAGTAATCGACTGAATAATTCAGGAATTCAAGCGTGGTCTTTCCGATCACCCCATCACCTTCCAGTCCGTTTTGGCGCTGAAACTTTTTAACAGCCAAAAGCAAAACCGAGTCGTATTCGGCTTTATCAGGCGAGTGATACAACAAGGGCAGTTGTCCTGTAATGGTCAATCTTTCGCGAACCAATGGAATTCTGTCATCGATCATGCCTGGTTCAAGTGAAGGCCCTTCCGGGATACGCAGCCAACCTCCTTTGGCTTTGATCTCCTTAAAAAAATATAAGGAAGCTTTAAGCTTTTCATAATTGCTGCTTTTTGGCGCCATGTCTCTCAGGCTTCTGGCAACAGATTGTTCATTCAGGGCATGTTGTAAAATACTGACAAGATCTGCTTCAGGCCCTATCACTTCCCACTTACCAGGATACAATATTTCCGGATCCAGCTTGCCGAAAAGTAAATGCGAACTATAGCGTAAGAAAGCATCCGTTAACAACAAGTCAAAAAACACTGTCTCATGCTCGGTTTTCTTCTTTGAATAATATTTGTTTAGCGCCTGCAGATGATAGTCTCCCGGGGTTAATCCCTCGCGCTCAGCGGTTCCAATAATATCAATCAATTCCGTTATGTTTTCCTGTTGCTTCCAGGCTATTGTATACCCATCAGGCTGGTAAAAAGGAAGAAATAAATTATTATGGAGAATTACCCCATCAAAAAGAACTATTGGTGTATGGGTTGAGTCAGCATGTTCAACGATGCTTTTCAGAAGGGCAGAACTCCCTGGTTGTGCAGAAGCGGCTACGACAGAAATAAGAACAAATATGGAAACTCCCACAGAAAGCATTTGGACTTTCAGATTGGGTTTCGTGCGCAACAATAAAGGAAGAAACATAGTGCAATATCTCGCACTGGAAGTGAAATACAAATGATGAAAATCAGGGTGTGCATAAAAAATATCTAAGCCCTATTCACAGCCCAAAATCAAGGCACGCAGGTTTGTTGGGTTTCATTTTAGCAAAAGTATGCTATGTTGTATGAAGAAATTGTGTGACGATTTTACAATGGCCGTTAATAAGCGCCTCGCGTGCATTCAAAGTATTGATTTTCACATTGGGGTCAAGGCAATTCAGGGCGAAGAGGTAAGCCCCTGTCAGCGGCTCTTCGCTTACAACCCATATGGATGCCGTTGTACCACCGAGTTCTTTCAATTCTGTTCCAATAAGCAATCCGCTCAAATATTGATAATTACTAATCGGTGGGAAGTTATCGAGTACCTGCCTCGTTCGAACCCTGAATAGTTTGTGTAACAGATTGCTGTTGACTGCGTCCCTGACACCTAAAGCAAAAGATTCCGCATCCTCTCCCTTCATGACTGAATCGGATAGAATACTTTTTTGCGAGAGTAGATTGAATATTTCTCCGGTAATATATGTTTTAAAATCGAAGGCAATACCTTTCTTCACGAATACATGCTTGGCATGTGTGCCAGGAAAAATCAGTGTGTAATGGTCCTCCTGATTTATCTCGCACCCCAGCAGCATCGTCTCTTCACCGCGCATGATATCCGTGTCTGTTCTGAAGCCGGAGATCAAATACAATGGATGTTTAAGCTGTTCATCCGCGTCAAATTTGTTCACAGGTAACTCAAGCGCATCCCAGGTAAAAGGAAAATTACGATACGGAAGTTCTTGTATGCCTACAGAAGAAGAAGCCATTCCAGAAAGGATAATGGGTAATCCGCTTTCCGGCACCTTTTCCATCTTGTGAATCGCCCTTGACAAAACTGCTTTGAAGAAAGCTGTTCTTTCCGACTTTGGTTTGTTTGCAGCCCGCCAGTCTTTGTATGTATCCACAATGCCTTGCCCAGATTTTACTTCATCCAAAACTTCCCCCGACAGCGCATCGACCAGCCGAAGCCTAAAACTTGAAGTTCCCCAATCACAACTCAGGAATTTTTGCATGATAAATTATCTTGTGTAATGCATATCAATCTTCTAAAATATGGTAAACAATACAATGGGCACGAAATCTCGACCTGAACATTAGTCCACTAGGGCTGCTTCAATTTGTTCCAGTGTTTTACCCTTCGTTTCAGGAAGAGTAAAAAATAGCACGATGAACCCAAATGCACAGATCGCCCCGTAAAGCCAAAAATTATTTGCCCATCCCAGATTCTCTTTAATTGCAGGAAAAGAAAAAGTTAGCGAAAAATTACCAACCCAAAGCGCCATGGCAGCTGCTGACATGGCCGCGCCACGAATACGGTTTGGGAAAATTTCAGATAGAATCACCCAGACCAATGGTGCCAAAGTAATTGAATAGATGGCCACATTGGCAAGCGTTAAAAGCACAACGGGCAGTCCTGTGATTCGAAAAAAGAACAAAGAACCAATCAATCCATATCCGATCGAGAGTGACAATGAACCTATCAACATTAACTTCTTACGACCAATTTTCTCAATAATAAGCATGGTGACAATAACCGAAATAACCATGACAGTTCCGATTACAACGATATTCAACATCATCTGTTGAAGCGTATAACCGGCTGCCTGAAATATATCCGCTGCATAATAAAAAACTACATTCATGCCGCACCATTGCTGAAATATGGCCAGAAAAATTCCCAGCAGAAGAACCTTAAACAGTTTCTTTTCAAAGAGGTCCCTGAAATGAACTTGTGATACTTCGTCAATGGAAAGTGTTTCCTGAATAGCCATTATCTCGGCATTCGCATAGTCAGATCCTCCTATTTTGGCCAGAATTTTTTCTGCTTTGTCCGGCTGTCCATTCTTCATTAACCATCGAGCGCTCTCAGGCATAAAGATCATTATGAGAAAGAAAAGAAAGGCAGGGACTGCCTCTACGCCAAACATCCACCGCCAGCCATTTTGGCCGGTCCAACTTTGCCGGATGATTTCATCCGTAACAATTTGCGGAATTTGCTTGTCATACAGGGTGATTTGCCAATTCATAACCTGCGCCGACAAGACGCCAATCATGATTAACAATTGATTCAAGGAGACCAGTCTTCCGCGCAAATGTGGAGGGGCCATTTCTGAAATGTACATGGGCGATAAGTTAAGTGCTATGCCAATGGCTATGCCACCCAAAATGCGCATCGTATTATACCAGAAAAAGTCGTCAGCCAGGCCCGTTCCAATAGCAGAAAGGGTAAACAAAAAGCCCGACAAAATCAGCAGCGGTTTTCTCCCCCAGGCATCGCTTTTTACAAAACAAAGTAATGCCCCGACGACACAGCCGATCAGTGCCGAACTTGTACCCCAGCCTTTTGCCGAAGGTGAGGTGATTTCGAAATACGGTTCATAGAACGGTTTTGCGCCACCTACTACTACCCAGTCATATCCAAATAAAAATCCTCCCATTGCAGCGACAAGCGATATCAACCAGATGTAAGTGTAATTGTATTTGGTACCACTCATTATTTATGGTTTATTGATACATGCTAATAGAATTATGTTTCTTCAACAGAAAGGTAACGCAAATTTGAATAACCAGGTAAAACTGTCCCAGCACGAAGTCATCGATTCTTCCGGGACTGCAAATTGTCGAAACCGGCTTTACCGTATTTGCCATACAGTACGCATTGCCATGCAAGAAATAGTAAAGATTTCTTGGTTTTTTTAACAATTAGTCCGGTTACCGGTTTGAGAGATAGTAGATTTGGCCAAAAATAAGTATCATTATGAAGTTCAGAATATTTATAGCATTAATCCTAACCGTTTCGGCGGCTGGCGCCCAAGACAAAAGTAAAATTTACACCACCACCAGCGGCGAGTTGATTTTCTCATTCGCAAATATTAATTATGACGGAAATGAAGCGGGAAGTATAATGCGTTTTTCGCCCGTCTTCAACTTTCAAAACTGGGTTAATATTGACAAATCTGAAAGTTTTGGATATTTTACCGGTCTTTCAATCAGGAATGTCGGCTTTATCTATGATGTTCCTAATACGACTACGCGAAAGAAATACAGAACCTACAGCCTGGGCATTCCTTTTGGCGTCAAGATTGGAAACTTATCCAATAAATTTCTTTTTGCTGGTTATGAGCTTGAATTGCCCTTTAATTTCAAAGAGAAAACCTTTGTCGATGAGGTTAAGGAGAGCAAAAAGAGTATTTGGTTCAGCAACCAGGTAAAAACATTTAGCCATTCTCTTATGGTTGGAGTGCAACTACCTTATGGGGCCACGCTCAAATTTAAATATTACCTATCGAATTTCTTTAATAAAGACTATCAGGCAAGCGACGGCCAGGGGGGTACATACAAGCCTTACGCGAATGCTGATTATAATGTATTCTATTTCTCGCTTAGCTTCGGGCTATTGAAAAACGTGGATTTCTATTATGATAACCGAAACTAGGGCGTGTTAAATAATTACATCCAACAGTTCGCACTTTTGACAGGACCAAAAAAAGTCCAAATAGGCGTGACGAAAAAGTCCATGCACACCGATCCCGCCAGAGTAACTCACTTTGCTGTACTGAATTTATCATTTCCATTTGACTGGAACGCAAGAGATACCCGACACCGTTTAGCTTCTTAACTTATCAACAAAGGTCCTATGCCATTCATAGTCGGCTAATCAATTCAACATATAGCATGGTGAGTTGAGCTTCAGCTTTTTCT
>Ga0224510_10002882_pt1 | contig 10069 bp, 7 predicted proteins | sample SF_May12_sed_USG_FD_170161 | JGI IMG/M metagenome (GOLD analysis project Ga0224510, IMG submission 170161) | Sediment microbial communities from San Francisco Bay, California, United States - SF_May12_sed_USGS_4_1 | ecosystem: Environmental > Aquatic > Marine > Sediment | place: USA: California... | reverse complement strand
TAGTTCAAGTGCCATTGGCCACGTAGTGCTGAAACTCACGGTGTTGCCCTTTAAGCTGAAGGATCCCGCATTAACCTATAGTCTGTATTACCATGGTCAGCTTGTTCCTGGTGAAGGGACCATCTCCTCCAAATTCAAGAGCGAAGCGCAATTGAAAGCCGAGTTGCAGGACATGTTTGACCATGGTGTGAAAAACCCGACGGTCTATCAAGAACCCGGCAATCGAGAACTTCTGGCCAAGGTGTTATCCATTCGTCGCCAGATTGGTATGGATGGTCAACCACTGTTCTATCTTGGGATAAAAACCGAGGATGTCTACCATCAGAATGCGAAGGCGAAATATGTGGAAGCCGCCAAGAGTCTTATGACATTGGCGAGTGAAAACGGAGTGAGTGGCTTGTTTGTATATGGGATTGATGAGGCGGAGGAGAGTTTACTTGAAAAGCAAAAAGGGATATGGAGCGCGCTTCGCAATGAAGGTGTGAAGGTATTCGTGGCTGGATGGCGACCTGGGCATTGGAACCTCGTCAACGAGTCCTTAGATGTCTATGTGGATGGACAACCGCCGAACCGCGCCGTCGCGCAATCCTTCAGAGCCCATGGCAACAAAGTATTTGCGTACAACACGCCTCAAGTGGGGATCGAGAATCCACTTGTCTATCGCCGAAACTACGGATTGAGGCTATGGCAAGCTGGCTACGATGGTGCGATGGACTATGCTTATCAGCACGGATTTGGATTTGTCTGGAACGATTTTGACCACGACGAGTTTCGGGATCACAACTTTACGTATCCCACCTCAACGGGTGTCATTAGCACGATTGCCTGGGAAGGCTTTCGGGAAGGAGTCGATGATGTCCGATACATTAATGTATTAGAGGCATTGGTCGATAAGGAAAAACTGTCTGATGATCTGAAAAAGCGTGATATAGCAAATGATGCCTCGAGGTTTTTATCCTTGCTTAAGGATTACACCGGGGACCTGGATTCCATGCGACGTCAGCTGGTTCAGCATAGTATTCAATTGCAATAGACTCCTGTGCAAACGGATACATTTGGATAGTTCTCTGTCTTGGGTCTAACTTCTGTTTTAAGCGGTAGTCACCATAACAAGCTTCCGCAATCTTTGCGAGATTCCGGTCGTATCTACTCAATAGTGCTTTAGTGTCCCAATTCTGACCCAGTTTTCCCCCTTCATAGGAAGCAGGTAGATGGTGGGCATGGCATCGAGAGTTGCAGCGGTAGGCGGTGCCTCTGTAGTCCAGCTTGCCTCGTTGACCATCTCGAGCCTTGTCCTCGCCAAAATTCTCCCAGTCGATGAATTTGCAATTACCCGAATCGTAACCGCCTATATGGTGATGCTGATTATTTTGGGACATTTCTGTTTGCATGATGCCGTCGCCTCGTACGTCGCTGGGGCTCGGACCAAGGAGGAACAATCTGAGTATATTGTCACTGGTACGATACTCACACTTGCCGTAAGTTGTCTGGTCACGATCATTGTAGAGACAATCGTGTATGGTGGAGGAGTGTGGACCGGAGAGTTGAGATATGCCCTTGGGGGTACAGTACTGTTTTTACCAGCAGCCTCTCTTTCTATTGTCTACTCCTCTGTCTTTCAGGCAGTCGGTAGTTACCAAAAATTGATGATATCTACAGTCCTCGTTGGTGTGGTACCGGCGTTGCTGACGACTGTGACGGCTACACTATGGGGGTTGTTTGGGTGGGTAGTCGGACGAGGCGTATCCTGGATACTTGTGCTCTTTGTTCAGCTCTGGCTGGTTAAGTATTTGCTGGGTGAGCTGACCATAAGAAAATCTGTAGTCATGGAGTTAGTGCGGTTTGCTAGGGTCCAGATAGTCAGTGGATCGCTATCGATGATTCTCCAGTCGCTCGATGTCATCCTACTCGAGCGCATCAGTCGAAACCTTACCATCGTTGCAGCCTATGGATTAGCTTCTCAATTTGCTCGAGCCCTTCTATTCCTGCCTGGTGTATTAGGACGTGTCTATTTCCGGCAGATCGCCCATGCCTCGCATGACCGAAACGAATTGTTAATTCACTTGCGAAGATTCGTAATTCATACCACATTGCTATGTGGAGGAGGAGCAATAGGGTTGGGCGTTCTTGCTCCTCCCGTCATTCAACTGGTGTATGGACAGGCGTATGCAGAATGCCTGAGTGTATTGAGAATTATGTGTATTGGAGCAGTGATAAGCGGGTTATGGTCTGCATTGTCTGTCGTTAATATCGCGATAAAGAAGCCGTCCTACTCCATAGCGACTAGTGCAACAGGAGTCGTTGTGGGGGCTCTATGCGTCAGTGTCTTCGTGCCTGTGTTTGGCGCCTCCGGTGCAGCTTGGGCAATGAATCTTGCCTATTTGGGCGGAGTCACTGTCGGCGCAGTCTTGCTGCTGCGACCTCGATAACTACCATCAGTTCAACTGGAATCACGAACAAGCAAGCATGGGGCTGATCATGAGCAACAGGTATATGGAAACGATGCCACTTCAGCCGAATATTCCCAATCCGGTTATCGAGAGGCGTGAGAATGTTGGGTCTGATACGAGTGGGTTGATATTCGTCGTGGCTTTCTGTGTCGTCATCGTGGGATGGTCCGCCGCCTTTATTCTCGGTGACGATTTTATTCGTGCATTGAAAACCATTAGCACGAGAACAAAGACGGTGGACGTTGGTGCCACCGATGTCTTGTTTGGTTTATTCGTTGTTTCGTTGGCGGGTGTTCTCGCAGGAGTCTCGTTACTTGTGTATCACAGCCGTGTGTTCTTTATGCTTCTTGTAGGCTGTTTTGCCTTAGGCGAAATTCAGATCAATGCACTGAACACCGTGTCATTTGCTGCTCGGTATGTATGTATCTTTGTTCTGATAGCAGCTGGTGTGGCGACTCTTGTAGGCTCTTCAGGTCAGTATGGGAGAACACTTGGTGTCTTGGGGCTCTGTTATATCGGCTGGCTATCGGTGGACCTATTTGTTCATGGGTTAACGAGCGATGCCGCATCGGTATTACCCATGCAGTTTGCCTTGATGCTAGGGATCTTTTGGGGGCTACGAGACAGGTTGAGAAATTTTAGTGATGTCCAGAGCCTTTGTATGGTGTTGGGATGGTTAGGAGCGGTCTTTACGGTGCTGCATACAACGGCACTGATCTTTGCGCCAGAACCGTTCTTGGGGGGAAGATTTAAGTCTTACTTTATCCTGCCCACAAACTTTGCCGATCGTTATGCGTTACTGTACATAGCGATGGTATGGGTTGCTCTCATGGATAGGAGCGTTTTAAGAAAGAGCATCTTGTTCAGTTGTGCTGTGGGAGGGGCCATTCTGTTGATCCTATCAGGAACTCGCAATGCAGCTATGATGATAGTAATCTCATTGTGTGTTTTTGGTGTTGTGTGGAAGGGGAAAATTTCTGCACTGATGGCTGGGAGTGTTGCAGTGATGTTTGTCGGCCTGGCTGTCCTTGATGGTGATGTGTCAAAGCTCCAAGGTAGTGTTGACCGAATTTCCAAAATGGACGCGAGTAACCGATATGAAGTGTGGGCGCTAGCCTGGAATTACATTAGTCAGAATCCCTGGATAGGATACGGTTTGGGCGGAGCCAGCGACCTGATGACCAAAGGATTGGTCGAATATCAGAAGGCTACATTCATTAATGCCCATAATGCGTATATGGGGGTTTGGTTACAGCTTGGTTTTGTCGGTCTTGGCTTGATGCTCATCATGTATGCCTACGCTGCCACGAATGGATTTTCAATATTATTTGGCAAGTCCATCTCATTGGAGTACAAGGAAACTGTGAGCCTTCCGCTCGCAATTATTTGCGCGCTGTTCTTTGGAGGACTATTCGAGGACAATCTGTCGAGTCGAGGGTCGGTATCACAACTCCTCTGGGGCCTGTCAATTCTCCTGATAACATCACTGTCGAAATCCGTTCAGACGGCGTCTGCTACTTCATAAATCCTGTCGGCGGGGTTATCCCCAACTTGAAACTAGATCGTCATATAGTATGCGGATGTCCATGAACTTATGAAAGTTCTCTACATTACAAGAGGTCTTGGCGACTATGTTGCCGAACTTGTCAACTCGATGTCTAGCCATTGCGAGGCACACATTATCCTTGCAAAGAATGATGAGTGGCTTCGGAACATCCTCAAGCCGAACGTGAAGGTCTTTACATCAGGAGCCCCGCGAGTCTCCAGTCTTGGTAACCTGGTAGGTCTTTCAAAAATGGTTCGGTATGTGCAAACGGTGAAACCCGACGTCATACACGTCCAGAGTGGAGCGATCTGGGAATTAGGGTTGGCCCATATTTTCCCCCATATCCCGCTGGTAGTAACTATCCATGATGTGCTCAAGCATCCGTCTAGGAATAAGAAACAGTGGTCAGGACAAATCTCGCAGGACCATTTGGGCAATCAAGCTGATGCGATCATTGTTCACGGGAAGTATCTACGGGAACTGGCCATGCAAAGGTATAGCCGAAGAAAGCAGCCGAATCAGATATATAGCATTCCGCATGGTATGATCAGTCGGTATGGTTGTGGCACAGCGAGAACCAATGTCTCTGATGATGGACACGTCTTGCTCTTTGGCGGGTTGGATCAGTGGAAGGGGATAGAATATTTTATTCAGGCGGAGCCGTATATTCGTGAACGTCTACCCCACGTGAAGCTTTGTATTGCTGGCCATAGCAGTGACCCCGACTACTATCGAAGCTTGGTGGGCGCGATGTCAGCCATTGAATTGCGCCTAGGATTTCAATCGCCGGAAGAGGTCCGACGTCTCTTTGAATGGGCGGATGTTCTCGCATTGCCGTACATTGAGGCATCCCAGAGTGGAGTTCTGCAGATCGGCTTCGCCTTTTCAGTGCCACCTGTGGTGACGTCAGTGGGTGGACTCGTGGATGTGATTCGCCATGAGCATAACGGGCTTGTCGTCCCGCCACGGGAACCTCAACAGATGGCCAAGGCAATTCTAAGACTGCTTACCGACAGGAAACTCCGAAGTAGCGTAATCACCACCATGACAGACGAGAAGACCAAAGTGTATGGCTGGCATCATATCGCCAATCAGACGATGATGGTGTACCAAAGTGTCCTCGCTGCCTCCAGGAGTTCACGGTCTAATGTCTCCCGAGCCAGTGTTGATTGATCACGGAGTGGTCGCAGACCTATGAAAGTCATCTCCTTGTTATGCGTGTATTCATCGGGAATAGGTGCCACCTATCATCTATCACGGATGGCGGAGACCCTTGCCCGTCTCTCGCGTGAAGATGAGTTTGAGCTTGCCGTTGTTGGTACTCGAAAGGAGCAGAATCCTGGAAACTGGGCACGCATTCAAGCGGTCTATCCCTCGAACAGAATATTTATGTTGGACGATGAGCAGGCAAGCCTTCAAAAGCTTGTGGAGAGTCTGCTGAATCTACACGAGCGAGTCTTGATCACGGTTCAAGGACTTACTCAACTTCGATCATTACTTCCATTGAAACGACGAGTTCGGGATCGGCTCACTATTACCTTAATTATGAATTCGTTTCGTGTTGGCGAATGGAAACGGTATGTCGTTTCCTGCCTGAGTTCACTTCTGTGCAGAAGGTACGTTGATTACACCATATTTCTGTCGCCTGCTTCGGCAGAGTATTTTGTGGGGTCACGAGTGCTCTTTCAAACGGGACGAGCTGGTATCCTTCCGCTCGGAGTTGAAGATTTTACGGTAGACGATTCAGTGATCGAACCACCCGATACGAAGGTCAGAGACCTTTGTATCGGCAGTGGTGACACACCATTCCGATTAGTGTATTTGGCCAATTTCCATCAGAACAAGAACCAGCGTTGGCTCATCTCGGCACTCGCTCCGCTCCTTAAGGAACGTCCCAATAGCCAGCTACTTCTTCTTGGTGAGGGGATCTATTTAGAAGAAGCAGAACAGCTGGCTGAGGGACTTGGCGTTACACGTCAGATTTGTTTTCCAGGGAGAGTTGATAGGAGGTACGTGCCGTGGGTCCTGTCTCGTTGTCATGTGGGGATTGTGGCAAGCCAATTCGAGACATTTGGTCATGCATACATTGAGCCGATGATTGCTGGCCTACCTGTGGTAGGTACCCGTACCGGTATTGGTAAAGAAGTGATACGGGACTTTGTTACTGGATTCGGTTTCAACTTAGGCGATGCGCTATCGCTTCGCCAGTACGTTCGGTTCTTGATGGATCATCCAATTCTTGCAAAGGAAATGGGAGAGCAGGGGAGACGGGTGGTCGTGAGTAATTTGTTATGGCCGCTTATCGGATCCGCCTATTTGCGTCTGTATTCTCATTTATTGTCTGTCAGTATAGAGCAATGAAACTATTAGCAAACGCTTCGACCCTCAACAAGGGAGGTGCTCTTCAAGTAGCTGTCTCGTTTATCAGACACGCACTAGATGAGCCCTGTGGTATCGAATGGCACTTTGCTGTGTCTTTGAAACTGCTAGAGGAACTCTCTCATGCCGGTTTAGCTGAGAACATGCGATGCATCACACTCGTTGATCCTTCGCCTGCAAAGAGTAGGGAAGCAAGAAGGACGCTTAGAGAACTCGAAAAGTTGGTATCGCCTGAGATCGTGATGACAATCTTTGGCCCTTCCTATGTCAGGTTTAGGGCACCCCACATCTGTGGCGTTGCGAATCCTTGGGTCACTCACTCCACTCTGCTGGCGTTCAGGACACTCGGTCTCCCTTTTGGCCCTCTAAGCGGTCTGGTCCGAATATTGTACAAAGCCTATTGGTACCGGAAAGCAGATTTTTGGATAACTGAGGCCGAAGCTGCCAAGATTGGACTCGTACGGCGTCTCCATCTTCCGTCTGATAGGATCGCCATCATCCAGAATACGTGTGGTCAACAATATTTTGATCAGGAAGGCGTAGCTCCCTTTCCAGCACCAGATCAGAAGGTGCGCATTCTGTGTCTTTCGGCCTACTATCCCCATAAAAATTTGGAGATTATTCCTTCTGTAGCGAGAGTGCTGCAACAAGTAGATCCAACATTGGACTTTGAGTTCATTCTTACCTTGCCGACTCGGAGCGAAGGATGGTTCAAAATTGCGAGTGGTGCGAAAAAGATGGGTGTCTCACATCGTGTTTGCAATCATGGACCCGTACCAGTCGCAGATGGACCGAGACTCTATCAAAACAGTCACATCGCCTTTCTTCCATCTGTGCTTGAGACGTTTTCTGCAAACTATCCTGAAGCAATGGCAACCGGTCGTCCAATTGTTACCACAGATTTAGATTTTGCTAGGGAAATTTGCAAACAGGCTGCACTGTATTATCAGCCAATGAATGCCGGATCGGCAGCTGAGGCGGTGTTGAAGCTGTGTAGAAATCAAGTTTTGTGGGACAGCCTTGTTCAGGAAGGAAAGCGAGTGCTGCAAGGATTACCTACCCCAGATACGAAGTATCGGCAGTACGTTCAGTGCATCCTTGATCTGCAAAACCTGCTCAATGCAGGTGAGATATTACATGCGAATGTTTCATGACACTTGGATTCGATGGTAAGACTCGTGGGCTCTGGGTAGTGGCTGAGACAATTGATTAGGACACCATGGAACTTCAGCGTTGAAGGCAGACTAATGACAAATAGTGTGCGACAGGGTTTTGACGAGAGAGTTGGTGCCGGCCGGGCGCTTCCATCTAGACCACTTCAAGACCTGGATGATGATCCTGCAATGATGGTTCAAGAACAAATATCTCGGATGCAGTTTTTTAATGGGAGGGGAGGCCTAGCTAGTCAATCAATTTTAGATCTGGGATGTGGGACGGGATTTAATTATGCGTATGCAAAGACCAAGCTCGGATCAGGAGAAGTCTTAGGAGTGGATATTTCGACTAATTCAGTCGTGTATGCCACACGGACATATCCAACTGGCTCATTTTTGCAGGGAGATGTGTGTAGCAAGAATTTGAACTGTGGGTTGGAAGTGTGGGATCGAGTGCTCTGTTGTGAAGTGATTGAGCATGTCAGCCAACCTGAGGCATTGCTTCAGACCATTCATCGGCATCTTCGACCCTCAGGCGTCGCGTTTATTTCAACTCCCAATCGACCGGTGTTCTCATGCAATCATGAGCCTTCACCGGTCAATCATACCCATCTCAAAGAGTACAACGAGACAGAATTCCGCACGATGCTCGAACGACATTTTCGTAAGGTTGATATGTGGGGCCAGCGGTTTTCGGACGATCGGTTGTTTAGAATGCAGCAAGGTATTGTCAAAAGAAATATCAAGGATTACTGCTTCCTAGGAGAATGGTATTGGCATAGCCCAGTGCGATTTACATGGAAAGCTGTGCGCATGGAGCCTCTGCATCGCTGGTTTGGTGGCGGTTCGAAGTATTCCCATAAAGACTTTTCGTTTGTGAATCCTGTTACCAATGATAGCATCTGGCTTTGCGCCATTGTGATGAAGTAAATCGCTTTATGACTGCCGAGGATGTGTACAAATCTCTTCCGATCACATTGCAGCATTTGGCCTGCTCGATTGAAGGTTGGAGGCTTTCGAGTCGGAGATACGACCACGAGTTCCGAGGAATTAATAAGACACTAAATAGGCGTGCTGAAAGTTCTTTAACAGAAGGGGAGAAACTCAAGAACACCCGTCTTCGTGCGCATGTTCAAGCTGCCCTCCACAGTCCTTTTTGGGAGGAGCGATTTGAACAGTACGGAGTCAACGTTTCGGTAGAACGCCTAGAGGAGGAACTGAAAAAGCTTCCGATCCTGACGAAGAAGGAAGTACAGGATCAAGTCGAAAACATTCAAAGTCCTGCCATCAAGAAAGACAATCTTCTTTCTAGTCATACGAGTGGCACTACTGGCAGTGGCCTGGTGTTTTATGAAACTTCGGCTGCGGAGAAGGAGCGATGGGCAGTATGGTGGCGGTATCGAGGATGGCATGATATCACTCAGGATATGTGGTGCGGGTATTTTGGTGGGCGCTCGGTTGTTCCATTAACGCAGTCCGGGCCTCCATTCTGGAGACTCAACTATCCTGGGCGTCAGATTCTGTTCAGTGGATATCATCTATCTCCCCAGACCTCGGCGGATTATCTCACGGCCCTTGACGAGTATTCACCCCCTTGGCTTCATGGCTACCCTTCGCTCCTTTCTCTTTTAGCTGGCTATCTGTTGGAACGAGGAAAACCGTTGAGAAAGTCTCCTAGCATCGTCACCACCGGGGCTGAGAACTTGCTTCCTCAACAAAAGGATTTGATGGAAAATGCTTTTGGGTGCCCCGTTCGACAGCATTATGGACAGGCAGAATCGGTGGCGAACATTTCGGAATGTCCAAGGGGTCACTTGCACGTTGATGAAGACTTTTCTCTCATAGAATTTGTTCCGCTGATTGACCAACCGGACGTGTACAGAATCGTGGGAACTAATTGGAGTAATCCAGCGTTTCCCTTGTTGCGTTATGACACGGGGGATTTAGCGCGGCTTCCTGCAGAACGTCCAACATGTCGTATAGCCGGTCGAGTCGTCGAGTCCATCGATGGCAGAAAAGAGGATTATGTTGTTTTACCATCAGGTGCCAGATTAGGCAGGCTTGATCATATTTTTAAAGATTTGACTCAGATCAGAGAGGCTCAAATTTATCAGCCAGATCATGAGACCATCATTTTTAGAATCGTCAAGCGTGAAGGTTATACCCATACCGACGAACGACGTCTTCTGGGTGAAGCGCAGAAGCGTCTAGGTCGTGAGGTGGTAATCAAAGTGGACTATGTTTCTTGCCTGGAGCGTAGCAAGACGGGGAAGCTTCGATTTGTTGTGAGTAAGATATAGATGAAACAAATATTGCAGAGTCTTTCATCGGGCGAAACTAGTTTGGCTGATATCCCAAGTCCGAAAGTCAGAGGTAATCATCTTCTGATTCAAACCACGAGGTCATTGGTCTCTGTTGGCACCGAACGCATGCTCGTCGAATTTGGCAAAGCCAACCTGCTTGACAAGGCACGCCAACAGCCGGAGAAAGTTCGGATGGTACTGGATAAGGTCAAGACCGATGGAGTAATGCCGACGCTG
>Ga0224510_10002881_pt1 | contig 10069 bp, 10 predicted proteins | sample SF_May12_sed_USG_FD_170161 | JGI IMG/M metagenome (GOLD analysis project Ga0224510, IMG submission 170161) | Sediment microbial communities from San Francisco Bay, California, United States - SF_May12_sed_USGS_4_1 | ecosystem: Environmental > Aquatic > Marine > Sediment | place: USA: California... | reverse complement strand
TTGCAATCCCACATTTGCGAGCCGCTCTCAATCGCCTCGCACTGCTGACTCCAAGTCATCATCTATATAGGGCATGCTGGCCCTTCGCTTAGGAACGCGATACGGACGTCAGGTTAATAACGAGGGCAGGCTCGCGTGCCGTAACGGTTGGTTCCAAACCTGCACTCCATGTGTTATACGCCCGGGTGGTCCTGGATGATCAGTGTCGGCGTCAGCGCGAAGAGACTCTCAAAGCTCATCGTCTTATACACGTCTTGCTTGAGTCACAGTTTGCGCTGTGCTCGACATTGCTCCAGCGACGGAGCAATACAATCGGCGGGTATCCTGATACTGATGGATCTATATTTGGATCGAATGAGCGAATATGGCTACCGGGAGAATTTTATGACCCCTTCGGCTTTCGTCTCTTGCCGAGCTGTATGGATTGGTCTACCATTATGACAGCCATGAAGATGGACGGTGTGTGTTGACCGTTTGTTGGAATAACGACCTGTTATGAGTAACCCCCTGGATTTCGTCACTATTGAAGGACTCCTTGCCTATGGTCGTGCTCTCGCCCGACGAGCGTCGGAGCGGGGACTCGTCCAACCTCCGCCAAGAAACGCGTCCGGCGGTGACTTTGATCGCGTCCACGCCAAGATGGAACAGCTCCGCTCGTTCGTCGAACGCTCCAAGTCCGGGTTCGCAACCGCTGAAGCGTACCAGTCGGCTCGGGAAGGCTTCATCGATGATCAGTTGGTGTTTTTCGCCGCCTGGAACGCGCTCCTTGCTGAAGGTTCGCTGCAGCCGCTGCTCCGAGCTACAATCGGGTCGGTGGCCAAACCGACCTATCGGCGCCCGGTCGCCATCGTGCCTCGCGCGCAGCTGACACCTACGCTGGCGGAAGGCCGGATTGTTCTGGAACTAGGCGACGACCGGTTTTGGTTATTGCCACGGGACCTTGGCGACCGGACGCTGTTCCTCACGATGCGCCACGGCGTGTCACAGATCGACAGCAAGACCCATCGCGTCGGATGCCGCTTGCCAAACCAATTAGACCGCGAACGAGGCGTTGCCAAAGCCGATGCGGTAGGGGCAGCGCTCGCCCACATGATCGGCCTCGTGGGACAGCAGCTGGATTTTCTGCATCTCGCGAATTACCTCGATCCACGAACCTTCCTCCATTGCATCAGCCGCAGCCCGAATACCAGACAACTGTACGAACGGGTGTCTGCGGCGCTGCTCCAAGGTGCGTCCGCAGCCGAACCGATTGCCGAGTCGGCACTTGAATCGTCGGATTTCGGCTGGGTCACGGGATTGGAGAAGTCGGTGGAGATCGAAGAAGCCGCGCAGGCGTTCGGCGTGGAAGCCTCGACCGCCAAGCGGCTGATGAAAGATCCGCTCTATTGTTATCCCGATGGCAATTCTTTCTTCGACCTCTATGTCGACGTCATCGATGGGCTCCACCGGTTGGGTTCTGCGCAGCAGGGGAGAGTCGCCTGTCTCTATACTCACAGTTCCACCCTGCGGGCCTTAATGATCTATTTGGACCCACGTCCGTTCCATGAAGCATTCAGTGAGTTCAGCGACTACAAGGAAAGCCAAGACAATGTGGTACTGCTCACGGTTGAACAGGGACGGATGTCCGGCTACTCAACAGCGGTTGGGCTGTCCGAGCGGGAGCGGGTCGCCCGCAATACCTGGGTGACAGTGGAGGCCACGAGAAAAGATCGCGTGACACTCAAACCTCGATCCCTCAAGCGGATCGTGGCGCTTGTCTCCGGAGGTGATTTTGCCGGGGCCGGCGCCGCGCTCAAAGAATTGCATGTAACAGGCCAACGCATGGGGTTGGAGGTCTATTTCGTTCGGCATGGCTATCTGGGCCTGGCCAACAATTGGATCGAACGTGTCACCGATGAACATACTCGCGGCATGGGCAGCCATCCCAGCAGTCCCATCGGCAGCAGCCGCTTCGAGGAGTTCAAACAGGCGACGGTGCAGCAGGTAGCCATGCGCCACCTGGAACCCTACGTGCGCGATGGTGCACTGATTGTGCTGGGAGGGGACGGCAGCATGCGAGGCGCTCGGGCTATTTACGAAGAATTCGGCGTGCAGGTGGTTGGCATGCCAGGCAGCATTGACAATAATCTCGAAGGAACCATCGCTCTCGGGTTTCAGTCTGCCGTGACGTTGGCGGATCAATCCATCGACTCTCTCAAAGCCACCAGCGCGGCGATGGGCAGTGTGTTTTTCGTGGAGATCATGGGCGCTGGGTCAGGTCATCTTGCGTTGGCCTGTGCCTATCAGGCGAGAGCTGAAGGGTTGTTGGTCAATGAGCATCCCGACCCAAACACCTATATCGATGAGGTGATCCTGGGGACGCTGAAGCGGACATTGGGAGTGCCGAACAAGAGCCACCTCTTCGTCGTCGCGGAACGGACACCGCACCGTCATCATAAGGACGGTGGCGTCCATGGGCTGGTGGACTATGTGGCTGGTGTGATTGCACGATGGCCAGAACGACAGCCGCGGCCTGATCACTACCCGCTCACGCCAGCCACCAAAGCTACTATTCTTGGCCACACACTCCGGGGTGCCCGGCCAATACCGGAGGACAAGGCGATTGCCCAGCATCTTGCCCATGAAGTGGTGCACCGGCTGATCGAATCGCCTGAGGACATTGTCGGGTGTCTCTTGGCCTACCGTGAACGGGGATCAATCAGCCCGATTCCACTCCACGCAGTCATGCCGAAACAGTTCGACTGGGATGTCTTCAGTCGGATGCATGGCAACACCCGCGTCTCGTAACTTGCTCAGCTCCCGTCTGAACCGATTACTCGGTTAGTAGGCTGTTGGCAATATCCACTATCGGCCTGCTCAACGTCCGGCAGAGAGTTATGTGTGTCGTTGAGTGTGGAGTTGGTGGGATCGTGAAACGGTGAGCACAGAGGCAGCCGAGTGAATCTCAGCAGCCCTTGAACTTCTTTGTCCGGCACTGTTCCGAGAGCCGCTTGGCTTCTGTGACCTGGGCGGGCGACATACGCTTGGCGACATCCTCGAGATTTTCTTCCGCTTGCTTCTTTTCCTCACCCTGCATGTGTGCGGCGGCAAGACTCACCCACATATAGGCCCGCACATAGTCCGGTGGGCCTCCTAGCCCTGCGAAATACAACTCCGCAAGGTTATTTTGCGCCAGTGGGTGACCCTTTTCAGCCGCTTTTTCGTACCACGCTCGCGCCTGGGTATAATCTTGTGGTACGCCTCTTCCCTTGGCATACAGTTCCCCGAGTCGATTCTGTGCCTCCGTATCTCCTTGGGTGGCCTGGGCCTGGAGTGCACTCAGGTCTTTGTTGTCGAGTGGGGCAAATGCTGCCCCTTCTCCAAGAGGAAGGGCAAGGGTTGCGAGAAGCATGATGGTGGCAATGGTACGCATGGGGTTTTGAGTATGCCGTGCACGCAAAGGAATCGTCAAGCTGAAAGGTGAGGCATGTAATCCCACAATGATAATGTCCGGTTCTACCACAATAGAAATGTCCTCTATCTCGATAGACTCTCGCCCCTTACCAGGAGGGCGAGATGGTCGGAGAGGACAGGGTGACGATGAGTGGGAAGGAGTTGCGGCGGGTGCATGTGATTCGGCAAGTGCTGGAGCACCGACTCACGCAGAAGGAAGCCAGCACATTGTTGGGCGTGACCGATCGGCAGATCCGGCGTTTGACACGACGGGTGGAACAGGAAGGTGATCACGGCCTGGTGCATCGGGCGCGTGGCCGCCCCTCGAACCGGCGGATCTCAGAGGGACGAAAGACCACGATCCTCCAGCTCTACGAGACGCGGTATGGGGATTTCGGACCAACCTTGGCGAGCGAGCAGTTGACCGAGCGCCACCGGCTCCCCCTCAGTGCGGAGACGCTCCGACGCTGGTTACGGGCACGGGGGATTGAGCATTTTTCCCGCCGAAAGCGCCCCCATCGTGCATGGCGGGCACGGAAGGCCCACGTGGGGGAGTTGGTGCAGGTGGATGGCTCACACCATGACTGGTTCGAAGGACGCGGTCCACGGTGTGTCTTGCTGGCATACATCGATGATGCCAGCAGTCGGGTCTTCGCGCGGTTCTATACCCATGAAGGCACGATTCCGGCGATGGACAGCTTTCAGCGCTACGTGCGGCGCTATGGACTGCCACTGGCACTCTATACGGATCGGCATACCACCTATCAGTCACCCGCCGCGCCGACGATCGAGGAACAGCTCGCCGGCGTGGAACCGACGAGTCAGTTTGGGCGCGCCCTCCACGAGTTGGGAGTGGAGCGGCTCTTTAAAACGTTCCAAGATCGGCTGGTCAAAGAGCTCCGCCTGGCAAAGATTGCGACCCTCGCGGCAGCGAACCACTTTCTCGACGACTATCTGTCCCGGTATAATCGACGCTTTACGGTCCCGCCCGCCCAGCCGACCGATTTGCATCGGCCGTGTCCGGCCCGCAGCGGACTGGATCGCATCCTCTGCATCAAGACCTCGCGGGTTCTGCGGCGCGATTGGACGGTGGCCCACAACGGGCACCTCTATCAGGTGCAGACCAATGTGCGTGCGAGGCAGGTGGTCATGGAAGACCGGCTGGATGGGACGTTGTGCCTGACGCATCGAGGCCGAGTGCTCGACTATCACCTGATCCCTGAACGGCCGGTCCCCCCGGCAAAACCACGGACGGTGGTAAGCCGGCGCCGACCAGTCAAACCGCCACGAACGCATCCGTGGTACAAACGGGTACTGCCGCCACGCGAACTCCTCGCGGCAGCGGGCAGGACCTAAACCGGACAGTTCTACTTTGGGAAGAAGAGGACATTTCTAAATTGGGTTGACAGCTGAAAGGTGAGGCAGTGAGCTCCTGCGACAGGATGCGGAACGTGAGGCACAGTTATGCCTACCGAGCCCTCTGTGGAAAGTCGGGCGGTGGTGGTAGAGCGGGAACGGGAGCTTGAGGAGGAAACCGGAGCGTCTGATTGTTTAATTGAAGGGGAGGACCAAGGTTGATCCCAGCACCCTGGGGTGGCTGGACCGTGATGATCTGTTCCCCGCCAGGCAGATTGATTGTGCTCTCTACATTTCCTTTCCGATCCTTATAGACTGTTGTGCCGCCTTCAGCATCCAATACCTGATTCAAGCGTTCCTGTGCACTCGGTTGTTGAGAGGGTCCCTCCCCACCGGCAAGTGACGAGTCTGGCCATCCAGTGCCGAGTATGATAATGAGGCAGACAACAACCCGGTCCATGAAGTCATTATACTGCTGACTTGCAACTTATCAAGACGCCAAGAGCTGCTGATGGAGGGACTATGACACTGGCAAAAAATCTGATAGGGAGATTTTGGCAGTCGCTGATCCGATTATGGACAATCTGATGAAGGGATCGACAGCAATCGACCATGAAAAGCACACAAGAGACTTCACGGACCGAATGAAACGTATCGTCACGAAGGAATACCTGGAGACCGTGTGCAGAAAATATCAGGCTGAACGAGGGTATTTTGCCAAAAGAGAGTTTGTGGCTGTCTTCCGACGTCCACAGTCGGTGGCAATTGTGTGGAAACAATGGTTCACGAAGCAAGCAGGAGAGTACGTAGCCGAATTGGTTCTGGTGGAAAACGAGTCCACGTATTTGGTTGATCACGCGATGGTGTTCTGACCGATCGCGGGCTCGTTCATAGAGGAACCACAGATGCCTCTCCAACTTGATCTTGGCCATGCGATCCTGCGAGAGTTGGTGCTGAGTGATGCACCGTCCCTGGCGCTACATGCCAATGATCGGCTGATCTGGGGGCAGCTACGCGACATGTTTCCTCATCCCTATCGGGAAGACGATGCGGCAGAGTTTATTGAACGAATCCAGATGCAGAACCAGCCGACTGCATTTGACCTTGCGGTGGATGACCAGGTCGTCGGTGTAATTGGCCTAACCGTACAGACCGACATCAATCGGTTGTCAGCCGAAATTGGCTATTGGCTGGGAGCAGCTCATTGGGGAAAGGGCATTGCAACCGCCGCTGTTCGAGCACTTACAACCTGGGGCATGGACCAGTTGGGCTTTGTCCGGATTTTCGCGACGCCATTTGTTCACAATGTCGCCTCCTGCAGAGTGCTGGAAAAGGCTGGGTACGTCCGTGAGGGCCTCATGCGCAAGGGTGGATCAAGGACGGTCAGATTCTCGATCAGGTCCTATATGCCCATGTAGCCATTTAATAGTCATTGAGGACCAAGAGAGGTGATGATGATTCCAGAAAAGAAGTTGCAAGTGGCGATCCTGCTGTACGACGGTATGACGGCGCTCGATGCAATCGGCCCCTACGAAGTCCTTCAGGCGCCGACACTCGGAACCGATGTGCGCTTCGTGGCGCGTGAGAAGGGCGTGAAGCGGACTGATTTCGGTAGACTGCGCCTGACGGCAGACTATTCGCTCGATGAAACCACCAGCCCCGATATCCTGGTGGTACCAGGCACGGCATTTCCACAAGCGGTGATGGGGGATCAGCTGGTTCTGGAATGGATTGCACAGGTGCACCGCACAACCAAGTGGACCACGTCGGTCTGTACTGGGGCCTTAGGGCTGGCAGCCGCCGGCGTGCTCCAGGAGCTGAAGGCCACAACACACTGGCTCGCTCACGATATCTTGCAACAATTCGGTGCCATTCCGACTAAAGCCCGTGTCGTCCGCGACGGCAAGGTTGTCACGGCCGCCGGGGTTTCCTCAGGGATCGACATGGCCCTCACTCTGGTCGCGGAAGAGTTTGGCGCCGATGCGGCGCAACTCATCCAGCTGCTCATTGAGTACGATCCCCAACCACCGTTTGATGCCGGGAGCCCAGACAAGGCTCCGTCAGCCATTGTGACTGCGGCACGTGAAGAGTTCAGCAAGTTGGTGGTCATGCCATAAGTCCGTCGGGCGCACTCCTAGGACCGCTGATCTCGACACCGCTACTTCTGCACATTTCCATCTCTTGCTTGCCGATCGCGGATTGGCCCGGCAAGATTCGTCTCAGAACAGGTGTGATCTCCCAATCATGTCCTGCAAATGCGAGAACCCGCGGTGCTCGCATGGCAGATATTCACCGAGCTGATAGTCGTAGCCGAAAGTTTGCGATCCTCGCACTTGCCGGGATATTGTTCGGGGGTGTTGTGCTCTCGGTTCAGTTTGAGTCATGGATGGAAGACGTGCGAAGCATGCCTGTTGAGGCTGCCCGAGAATCCCTCACGACGGTCTTTAGCTGGAGCGTGGGAATCGGAACGGTCGCGATCGCCCTGGCCGGCTGTCATTTCTGGTGGTGGGGGAGGCGTGTCCGGCGTGCCCTGCGATTTCCTCCTCCCGGCGCAACGGTCTTGCGCGATACGGCTATACTGGAGGGAGAGGCAGCAGCGTCACGAGGCAGGGTGCTCCAGTTCCTTGGCGTCACCCTCATCTTCTGTTCGGTCGCCGTCGTCATGGGGTCGTGGTGGATCCTGAGGATGCTCGGTACTCTTCATGGCTAAACCGCTGTCGAGAGTTGATCGATCATGACACAATCGGTCCCTCCTCGTATCTACTGCATTCCAGCAACTCAGGCGCCGGTGGTGGCTGTGTTTCGTCGGGGACCGAGTCACTGGGCGCATGTGGGGCGGTGGGACCTCGCGGCAGGGCGATACGAGCCCGGGGCCTGGCTGGGCGGTCGCATCTTTCCGCGGCGATCCGATCTTTCTCCAGACGGACAGTACCTCTGCTACTTCGCACATAAACCGAGCGCCACATGGGAACTTGGTGAGGCGTATGTCGCCTTGTCGAAACTTCCGTGGTTGACGGCACTTCATGCATTCGCCACCTGTGGGACTTGGACTCGCGGTTACTACTTCACAGAAGATAGTAACTGTGACGATCGGCAGATGGAGAAGCTTCCGATTCCGTACAGGCTACGCTCTCTCCCAGTTGTTCAATTTGCCAACGAACGACGACGAGGATGGAGTGAAGCGGAGGACTCGCCGATCCGTGATCCCGGAGATGCCTGGGATGTGCAACGCAACGCGCGCATGCGAAAACCCCAGCCGCATGGGGCACGAGTGCTCTGTGTGGAAAGCGTGGGGTTTGCGGGAGGGGATTTTGGTATCGACCAATCCGTTGATGGACTGAGAGTCCGGTACTCGCTGGAGTCCAACGGCGAACTCGAACTCTTGGATGATTGTCAGTGGGCCGATTGGAGCCGGGAAGGGCAGCTGCTCGTGGCGACACGAACGGGCCGGCTACAAATACGAAATCTTGAAGGCGATAGTCCGGACATACTCTTTGAAGTGGATCTCTCGAATCTTGAGCCGACTCCTACGCCGGCACCGGCTTGGGCACAGTGCTGGTAGGAGAAGATCCTGATGGGGGATGGGGAGAGAAGTCGAATGACGTCTACAATCCCTGTTTTTCCTCCACTCATCCTCTGAGTCCTTTTCACTGCACGCGTTGTGGCTGGTCAGCACACCATCTTGTTCGGCAATACGGATCTCAGCGCGTGGCTGTCCGGCGCGCTCGTCAACATTGCCTCATGGTCAGCATCGCTGAATACCGCATGTCACAAATCTTGAAATCAGTTGCCAGAAAACCCATCTCGCGATACCCCTAACCTAGGCGCTGGGTTCCGGCGTTGGAAACGGTACAACAATCAATAGTACGGAGGATGTGCATGCATTTCGTCGTGGTATCAACTATCGCAGTCGGGTTGGTGTATTTGTTGTGGGAGATCCGGCCATAAAGCTTGCTTCCATGTAAAAGCATCGAGTGTGCTCTTCTTTTTAGGTGCATGCTCGTACGCGGCCTCCAGGGGACAGCCTGCTGGAGGCCGTGGTTTTTTTGCTCCATTTCTTGGCTGACCTTTCCCTCTCTCACGCAAGATTTCTGAGTCTAAAACCACGAAATTGGTTGCCAGAAAACTTGTCTCGCGATAGCCCTAGATGGGGCGCTGGTTCCTGGCGCCGGTCACATTGAAACAACCTATTTCAAGGGAGGGTTATCCATGCGGTTCATCCTTGTATCGGCAGTGGCATCCGCACTCATCATCGGAGGTAGTCCCTTGGTCATGGCGGACGAGATCACGAACCTCGGTTCCGATATGAAGCAGGACATAGGTTCAATGGCCAGTGAGGCTAAGGGCGACATGGCGTCAGAGCATGAACAGATGAAGGAGAACTTCAAAGCCAAGAAAGATCAGATGAAGGATGAGATGAAGGCCAAACGAGAGCAGATGAAATCCGAGATGAAAGCGAAGCGAGATGCGCTCAGGGCTGAGAGGCAGGAGATGAAGAGTACCGCAAAGGCAAAGAAAGGTAAGGCCCAGAGGAAGGCCAAGGAAACGGTTGAATCCACGACGTCTAGGCCGTACTAGACGACTCAGTTCTGATCCACAATGCTTGAGAACTCTGCAGTCTTCCAGACGACCTCCAGCAACCCCGTTGCCGGAGGTCGTCGACCTCTGACACATAAGCTCTCGGGATTAATGCGGAGCGTGGTCATGCAGGAAGCAGCTCGACAAGAGTGGAGGCGATACGCTATACAGTATCTGTCGAACAACGCACGTGAGCTCAGAACGAGGTCGGGGTTATGCAAGATTACTCACTGTATTATGGGAGTGCCTGTGTCATTTTCTCCCTCTATATCCTCATCAAGGGGTTCGTCGCGGCATCCAGGCAACGCAGCGAGCATCATTCCACGACGCTTGTTCCAGCCTACCTCTATGGAATCGTGGCGTCGATTCTGCTGACCCTTGGCCTTGGATTTTTCAAGCCGCCCTTGCCCTGGTGGGGGTACCGATTGATTTTCCCTGGTACAACGATGATTTTTCCCGCCATCATTTATCTGATCGGCCGCCGTCCACTGAAGCCGGACCTGGATCGAGCCGACGCGTAGCAGGATGCGGGACAGCCCGCCAGCGGCGTTCTCGTCTAGCTCAGAGGCTCAATGTACGGCCTGGGCAACGCCTGTTCATACAGGCGATGGGAGGGCTGGTGAAACCAGTCTACGAGTCGCCTCTTCACTCACTGTGGCCTTGCTGGACGGCCTGTTTGTCGCATCCTGCGAGTATGAACTAG
>Ga0224510_10002880_pt1 | contig 10071 bp, 11 predicted proteins | sample SF_May12_sed_USG_FD_170161 | JGI IMG/M metagenome (GOLD analysis project Ga0224510, IMG submission 170161) | Sediment microbial communities from San Francisco Bay, California, United States - SF_May12_sed_USGS_4_1 | ecosystem: Environmental > Aquatic > Marine > Sediment | place: USA: California... | reverse complement strand
GCCGGAGCGCGGCCGTACGAGAGCGAACGCGTCGTATGCTTGCCCAAGGCAAGACCCGATTCGGCGTCGACGCCGACCGGGCACTTGCCGCACACACCCATCCCATCACTCGACTGCCATCCAATGACACGCGCACTTGACCTGCTCTTGAAGACCACTTTGGGTGGCCTGTTGATCCTGTTGCCCTTGCTGTTGCTATGGCTCATGTTCGGGGAGATCTTTCAACTCGTGACAGCATTGGCCAGGCCCATCGCCGACGCACTGCCGCAAGCATGGGTCAAGGCGGTCGACGCACCAGCCGTGATGGCGGTTGCGCTGATCTTCATGGCGTCGTTCGCGTTGGGCCTGTCGGCAAGAACACAGATCGGTCAGGCTCTCGGACGATGGCTGGAGCGCAACACCGTTGGCCGCCTGTCGCTCTACGCGGTTCTGAAGAACATATCCACGCGACTGATCGAGATCGGCGAGGGTGACAGCCACTTCAGACCAGCGCTGCTCGACTCGGGCAATGGGCAACGGGAGTTGGCCTATGTCGTCGAAGATCACGGCGACGGACTTGCCACGATCATGCTGCCCCGCGCTCCGACGCCATTCTCCGGCGAGATCAAGATCGTGCCCGTGACGCAACTGGTGATGATCGACGCAAAGCTCGGGGATCTCACCAAGGTCGTCAGCCAATGGGGCATGGGCGCCCACGCCTTGCTCGCCAGGCGCGCCCGCAGCTAGAGGCGCACTCGGAAGCGTTTGCAATTTCGCCGAAGTGGCGGCGCCCGTCGTTTTCGCTTCCGCTCCAGCCAAACCTTAGGGGCTGCCCCCCAAGGTCGGGCTCCATCAATACATGAGCGTGTCGAGCCCGCCCGAGAAATAGCGAAGCACGAACTGGTTCAGCGCCTTATGCAGGCCCGGATCCTCGCGCCCGCCATATCGCGCGTGCAGGTCCTTGGCCAGTCCGGCGAAAAGGCCCACCAAGACCGGGTCGAAGTGGCCGCCACTGCCCCGTTCAAGGATCTGCATGGATTGTTCGAACGAGAACGGCTCCTTGTACGGTCGACGCGAAGTGAGCGCATCGAACACGTCACAGATGGCGAAGATCCGCGCTGCCATCGGAATCGCCTCACCCTGCAACCGCCTCGGGTAGCCGCTGCCGTCGAACTTCTCGTGATGCGAACCGACCACGTCCGCGGCGTCGGCGAGCCATTCCGAGCGCCGAATGATCTGCAGCCCATGTTCGACGTGGCCCTGCATGACCGAGAACTCCTCCGCGTCGAGCCTTCCCGGCTTGTGCAGGATGCGATCGCGGATGCCGATCTTGCCGACGTCGTGAAGGAACGAACCCTTGATCAGCGCGCGCATCGCGTCGGCATCGAGACCCGCCGCCTCGGCAAGTTGCACGGCGTATAGCGTGACCCGATAGTTGTGGGCGTCGGTGTCGCTGTCGCGTTGCGCGATGGCACTGCCCAGCACCTGGACGATCTCGAGATTGGCGGCAAGAACGCGCTCCGAAAAGCTGGCCAGGCGTCGCGTCAGGACGAGGATGACCGGGTACAGCAGCAGGCTGGTCGACAACACGATCAGCACCACATAGGCAGCGGTCTCGAAGGCTGCACGCCACGCATCGTCGATAGCAGCGTCGGACAGTGCGTACAGGCCTTCGCCATAGACAGCCGTCCCGCCTTGTCGGTCTGGAATGGCCAGTGCGACGTGGATATGCGGTCGCCCGCCAATGTCGACCGTCTGCTTCCATGGGTCATCGCCGGTCGGAAAGCGCGTCGGTGACTGCTTGACGAAAGCATCCAGTTGAGGTGGCTGCGCTCCTGTGGCCATGACGCGCTGCGCGAGGATGGAGCCGTCTGCTTCGTAATAGCGCTCGAACACGAACTGCCCATGGCGCGACACGATGCTGGGTTGGGTGATCCCGTCGAGAGAGCGCTGGATGGCCAGTTCCAATGTCGTGCCCGGCACCTGCAAGTTCACCTGCACGGCTGTCCTGAGTCGCTCAACGCCGTTGATGGCATGGGTGACGGCGTCCTCGCCGATGACGTCATAGCGCGTCAGTAATGCTGTTGCACCGAACAGCGCAGCGACGCCGATGCCACCGAACAGCAGCCGAAGCACGAGCGTGCGATGAACGAAAGCCTTCAGTCCGCGCGATGCTGATCCGCCAGGTTGGAACACCGGAGCATTCATATTCGTCGATTGTCCGCGAGTGTCGGGTCAATCTTCCCGGCGACCCTCAGGCGGCGACTTGCGCCACGTCGCATGCTTCAAAGCAACCAGTCGATCGGCAAGGCCGACAGAAGACCGACCCCAAAGCGTGTCGACCAGTCGGTTTCCGGATCGACGTCGTAACGCTTCTCCTCGCCCGAGGCGGTGCGCGCGATCCACACCAGACGAGCGCCTTGCGCCATCGAGGCTTCGCCACTTGCAAGGCCTTCACCGGCCGCTGCCAGGCGGACTTCGTAAGCGATCAGCGGTGCTTCCGTTTCGAAAAAGCGTGCGAAGGCATCGCCACCCCTCGTGCTGTCGATGACCACGCCCATCTCGGTATTCAATCGTGCCGAGCGCAGGTCGAAATTGAACGAGCCGATGAAGAATCGCGCGCGGTCCACGGCATAGGTCTTCGCGTGCAGGCCCGCGACCTTGCCCGCCCCAAAACGGCCCTCGACCTGCAGCTTCGCCTTGTTCGCCGTTGGCTTCAATTCGTACAACACGATCCCCGCCCTCAGCAGATCCTCACGTCGCTTCAGGTACCCGGCATGCACGATGCGCTCGTCCGATGCCGCCAGTGAATTGGTCAGGACGCGCACCTTCACCCCGCGCCGTGCCATTTCCGCCAGCATCGCCGTGCCCTCGTCACCTGGCACGAAATATGGCGAGACGATGTCGAAGGAATTCTCGGGCCGGCCAAGCCTCTTCATCAGTTCAGGAAACAGCAGCACGTCGGTGCGCTCGCTCGTGTCGAGTGTCTTCGCCGGGTCGTCGTACAACACCTGCGCCGTGGTCCACTCGAACACGATCTGCTCCGACAGCAACTCGCTCATGATCGGGGTCTGCCGTACTGCATTGAGATAGTCGACTGAAACCGGGTCCGCCCGCGCGGCGTCGAACAGGCTCTGCAGCGCCGCCGCCCCGTCCGCACCGGATGAGCCGACGAAGCCGGCGGCCGGATAGGCAGACGGGCTGTTCCAGTAGAGGTCGAATTCCGTCGACACCTCGGCCACGGTGAGTCCGATGGCGAGCACGTCGATGTCGGCGAAGCCGATGCCGCTGCCAGCGCCGAAGTACTCGTTGGCGATGTTGCGCCCGCCAATCACGGTGACCTGGTTGTCGACGGTGAACGACTTGTTGTGCATGCGCCGGTTCAAGCGCCCGAAGTTCGTCAGGTAAGCCCAGGCCCGCGCGTCGCGCTGCGCGAACGGGTTGTAGAGGCGCAGTTCGATGCTCGGATGCGCGGCGAGCGCTGCAAGCGTGGGGTCGAGCCCGCTGGTGCTGGCGTCGTCGAGCAGCAAGCGCACCCGAACGCCGCGTTCAGCCGCCTGCCAAAGCTTCTCGAGAAGCAAGGTTCCTACCTGGTCGCCGCTCCAGATGAAGTACTGCGCGTCCAGCGTCTTCTGCGCCGCGTCGGCCAGCAGGGCACGGGCCGCGAAGGCATCGTAGGCCGCAGTCAACTCATGAATCCCGGACTTGCCCGGGTGCATGGCAATGTAGGGTGCCACTGCGCGCCCAAGCCGGGTATCGGCCGTGTCGGCACTTGCAGTCGAGACGATGCGATCCTTTGGTGGCGGCAGGCTAGCACAGCCCGCCATCAGTGAGAGACATGCCAGCAGCAGCAGCGAGGCGAAGCGATTCATCATGGTCCAGGGGCTGTTGGGCGGGTCTGCCTATTCTCTCAGTGGTGGGCAAAAGCATCACTGCGAGACCGCTCATGCGGCCCGAGCCGCTGGCTCGACGGAGTCGAAGTGCTTCGCAGGTCGACGTGGGCGACCGCTGGCAGTCTAGTCAGGACTCTGGCCTGCTGTTGGGTTGGCATCAACGACCTTGAATCAGGCGGCATACCGAACCGGCCCATGCTCGAAGCAGCTCTTGATCCGCTCGGGTCGCCGCTGAACGCTTCGCAGCTGCCTGGCCGCGACTTTGGCGAGTTTGAACTTGGTGCGCGCTGGCGCGACCGCGCTGACCACGCGGCCGGCGGACAGCGCAGAGGCAGTCGTCGCACCGCACCGCCGGGCCGCGCAGCGGCAGCGACGTGCGGATCAGTACACGCCCAGCTCGGTCAGACGGTGCGCGATGCGGATGATCTGCGGCCAGTCGTGCGAAACGATGTCCTGCGAGTGGACGAGGTGGTTGCGCAGCGACTCCAGTTCGCGGATCAGGCGCTTGCCGGCCTTCTTCGACGGGAAGCCCAGTCTCTCCATCGTGGGCGGATGCTCGAGCATGATCTGAGCCTTGTCGGAAAACTGCAGGCACTCGATCAACGGGCAGGGGCGGCCACGTCGTTCGCGCTCGCTCTGCAGCTGAATTGCCTTGTCCAGGCGACCGGGCGCAAGCGCGCCGTGCCAGGCGTCGTCCGGGAAGATGCGCTCGATGAGCGGCACCAGGCCCATCTCGTACAGGGTGATGGCGCCGAACAGCCACATGCGAACCACGGGCTTGTTGACCGCATCGCGCTCGATCACGCCGATGACGGCGCCGAAGGTCGACACGAAGCAGTGATCGTGACGGGTCAGGACGTCGACGACGTCGATCAGTGGCGCGTCGGCGTCCACGACCTGGTTGGTCGAAATGGGCTGCATGCGCAATCCTGCCGGGCCGTCGCCGACGTCCGAGGCGTCCGACAGATGCACGTAGCCCTGCACGGTGCCGTCGACGCGGATGCCGGCGACGCCGGGCAGCCTCGATGCCATGATCCGGGCGATCGCGCTCACGGGCCGGTCGGCATCGAAGGAAAGCAAAGGATCGAACATGTCACCCGCCGCGAACTTCTCGCGAAACATGCGCACGATGTGCGGGCTGGCCAGATGAGGCAGCACCGCCGCCAACCCGACGGACGGCTGTGCAGTCGCGGCCGGCGGCGGCTCGCGCAGCTTCGTCTGGCAGGTCTGATGCAGATCGCGCGCACGCCGCAGCAGTCCGGCGTCGCCCTCGCCGAGCACTCCGAGCAGGGCGTCCATCTCCTGGAGAAAGACGCGGGCGAAGCGCGGATCGTTGCGCGTGATGTCTTCGCAGTTGTCGATCAGGTCGGCCAGCTTGATCGTCTTGGCGCGCGGCGACGCGAGCGCCAGGTGGCGGCGGTCGACTTCCTTGCGCGCCGCGCGATTGCCGTCGCTCGGACGGCTGACATCGGTCAGGTCCTGGACCAGCAGCGCGACCGAGGCACCGAACTCCCTCTGCACGTCTTCCAGCGTGGCGGGCGTGTCCTCCGCCACGTCGTGCAGCCAGGCGGCGGCGATCATCTCCTCGTCATCGGTTGTCGAGGCGACCAAGCGCGCCACGGCCTCCAGGTGGACGTCGTAGGGCTGTTCACTGTACTTGCGGCGCTGGTCGATGCGCTGGTGCGCGCGCGTCGCGAAGTCCCTGGCGCGTTCGATCAGTTCGGACATGGTGTCAGCACGGATCGCCTGGCGGGCGCGGATTGTTCATCATCGGTCCGGATGTTCGCACACCAGACGCCCGCATCGGGACCCGCGGGCTTGCGTGCGAGCACCGATGCGCGCCATCATCGGTCGACCACGACGGCGCTCGCGCCATGATCCGCCTCCTCTTCCGGCACTTCGGCACCTTCATCGGCTACAGCCTGTTCGGCGGCGTGGTCGTGCTGGTGCTCGGGTTCAAGCTGCGCCTGGACGAGATGCCGGAACTGTCCGTGTGGCACACCGCGGTTCTCGACTCCGAATTCCGTGCCCACGACGCTGCTCGCGTGCGCAATCTCGACGACTATCGCGCGCTCGAGGAGCGGCTCTTCGCCGAACTCGATGCCGAGGTCTACGACCGCGTCAGCCGTGAAGAGCAGCGCGCATTGAATCGCTTCGCTCGCGGAAGCATCGCCGATCCGTCCGCACAGCCGGTGGACGGGAACCGCACGTTCGAGCTGACAGCAACCGACGCGCGCGGTGCAGTGCTGCTGCTGCACGGTCTTTCCGATTCTCCTTACTCGATGCGAGCGCTCGGCGAGCGGCTGAATGCGCGCGGATTTCACGTCGTTGGACTGCGCCTGCCCGGCCATGGGACGGCGCCGGCCGGCCTGCGCGACGTGCACTGGCAGGATTTTGCGGCCGCCATGCGACTCGCGGCGCGCGACCTCGCCCGGCGGTCGGGCGGCGGCAAGCCTCTGCACATCGTCGGCTATTCGATGGGCGCCGCGCTCGCCGTCGAGTACGCACTGTCGCGTGCGCAGGGGGAAGACCTGCCCGCGGTGACGCGCATGGTGCTGCTGTCGCCTGCGATCGGCGTCTCGCCGGCTGCCGGGCTGGCCGTCTGGCAGAAGCGCGCGGGACAGTTGCTTGGCGTCGGCAAGCTCGCCTGGACCGAGATCGTGCCCGAGTACGACCCGTACAAGTACAACTCGTTCACTGCCAACGCCGGCGAGCAGATGCACGCGATCACGCGGTCGATTGCCGAGAGGCTCGACCCGGCAGTCGGATCCGGCGCGCCGGCGGACTTTCCGCGAATCCTCGCTTTCCAGTCGGTGGCCGACGCCACCGTGTCAACGTCGGCGCTGATCGCGGCGTACTTTCGCTCGGTCGCTCCGGGCAGGCACGAACTCGTGCTTTTCGACGTCAACCGGCATGCGGATGCGGCGGCGATGTACTTGCCTGGCGTCGCGGACGTCAGGCAGCAACTGCTCTCCGGGCCGCCGCTGCCGTTCGACCTGACGATCGTCGCCAACGTCAACGAGCAGACCGAGCGGCTCGCCGCTGTCCATCGCCGGGCGGCCAGCGGCGAAGTCGCAGAGCAGGACATGGATCTGGCCTGGCCGAACGGGGTCTTCTCGCTGTCCCACGTCGCATTGCCGTTTGCGCCTGACGATCCCGTCTATGGCAGCCGCCATCCATCAGGCCGTGAACGCATCTACCTGGGCGCGGTCGACGCACGCGGCGAGCGCGGCGTGCTTGCGGCGTCGCCTGCGAACCTGATCCGCCTGCGCCACAATCCCTTTTTCGAGCTCATGGCGCAGCAGATCGAACTGTTCCTGCTCGCTGAGTAGGTCCGGCTCGGGCCGTGCGGCGCACCTGATTGGCATCGTCGCCGTTCCTCAACGCCTCCGGCAGGAGGGTTGAGTTGCCCGGGGGCTATGCAGACTTTCCCTAGTTGGCCCGCTTCAGGATCTTCGCGCGCACAGTTTCGTAATCTGCCGGACTGATGGCGCCCGCCTCTAGCGCACGTTGAAGGTCGGCGAGCTCTTTACCCTTCGATACGGTGGTCGTCCCAGTGACGGTCACGTCCGAGCGCGAGCGACTGATACACCCGGTCGTCACGACGCAGGCAGCCACAGCCAAGGCAAGAACGGTCCATCCACGCGTCATGTCGATTCCCCCGCTCTATTGGACGCTGTCGATCAGCTTTCGCACCTGCTGCTCGTATTCCTTCTGCGTGAGCGCGCCGCCGTCCTTGGCATTCTTCAGGTCGATCAGTTGCTGGCCGATCGAAACACTCACTGTCGGCGGCATTACTTCCGTCTTCGCGGATGAGCACGCCGCAAGAGCGCACAGAGCAATTGCTGCCCCTCCGCCGGCAATGGTTCTGACCATCTTGTCTTCCTTCTTCAGCGTGTTCGCACGTGATGTTATCGGATGTTCAGGCGGGCCGGAATCTACTTGATCCGGCAACACTGATGCCGCAATCTCGCGCCTGGACCATCACGTGCCGGCGATGCAAGCAACCGACATGAGATCGCTGTCGCCCGAAGCACGGCACGAGGGGCGAGTGCCGATGGTTCGCCTGCGCAAGGCGGGCCACCCGTACAACGAGATCGCGGCGCTGACGGGTCTGAGCCGTACGGGTATGTACGACATCTGCACGCGCCACGCTGCGGCAGGCGCCAAGGCGTTGAGGGCCGCGCCCGGAAGCCGCGCAGCGGGCGGCGGGCGTCGGCTCGACGCGGCGCAGGGGGCCCAGGTGCGCAGACTCATCACTGACCGGACGCCGGACCAGTCGAAGATGCCCGACGCGTAGCGGACACGTGCGGCAGTGGCTCAACTCACCCAACAGCGCCTTGGTGTGCGATTCGCGGCGCGCACGATGGGCCCGTATCTGAAGCGCTGGGGCTTCAGGCCGCAGAAGGTCGTGCGCATGAACATCAAGCGCCGTGTCCTGTCGGTCATCTCCACCGTCGCCAACAAGGGCCAGATGCGCCGGAAGACCTTCGACGGCGCGCTGAACTCCACCGTCCTGATCGACTTCCTGCGCGGGCTCATCCGTCCCGCGGGGCGCAGGATCTACCTGATCCTGGACCAGCTGCTGGTGCACCACAGCAAGCCAGTCAAGGCCTGGATGGCCGAGCACGAGCACGAGATCGAGGTCTTCTACCTGCCCAGCTACCGCCCGGCGCTGAACCCCGACGAGGCGGCCAGCGCCGACCTCAAGCAGGCAGCGACGAAGCAGGCGCCTGTGCGTACCAAGCTGCAACTCGTCAAGCCTGCGGCCAGACATCTGCGCAGCGTTCAGCCACCACCCGAACGGATCAAGAGCTCCTCGAGCATGGGCCGATTCGGTGTGCCGCTTGATTCAAGTTCGTTGATGCCGACTCGATAGTAGGCTTTGACGGCCACGGATCGTGGGGACGGCGCGGTCCGGCGATACACCGTGATTGACCCAAAGCGGTGGCTCGGGTCTGCTCGTACCATTTCCAGCGGCGAGTTCTCGAATTGGGCATGGAACGCCGCCGCCCCCCGCTACGCGTGCCCACAAGCGGATCAACAAGTCGGCGCGTGCGGAAGTAGCCAGCGCCGCCCGCGCTTTCAGACCGGTGCAGCGGCAAGCTCGGCTGCCGAAGCTGTTGGCTGCGCCCGCTTGCCATCCGCTTCGTCCTCCGCCAAGCATTGAGCCGTGGACCCGGATCGAGTACCCTAGGCGACGGGCAGATCCAGCAGGGGGGCCATCCCGAATGAGCGCCGAGATCATCGACACGCAAGACGGAATCTTGACGCTGCAGGTCGCCGGACGGCTGACCGAGTCCGAGCTGGCTGACGTGCAGCAGCGCGTGGCCGCGATCATTCGCAGCAGAGGAAAGGCGCGCATGCTCGTGCTTGTCGACGACTTCCTGGGCTGGGAGCGCGGCGGCCAGTGGAACGACTTCTCGTTCCAGGAGCACAACGATGCGGCGATCGAGAAGATGGCCATCGTCGGCGCCGCGTGGCTCAAGGACGACGTGCTGGTCTTCGTGGGCAAGGGCTGGCGGCCGTTTCCCATCGAATACTTCGTGACCGGCGAAGCGGCCCTGGCGCGGGCGTGGCTCGAATTGCCGTCGTAGAGCAAGCGTGGCGACAGGCGAGCGCGGCCCGCGCCGCCCGGCGCGTCCGTGGCGCAATGCATTCGGCAGTGACGCACGCGGGGCATGTAGCATTCGCCCCGGATCGAGCTGTGCCTTGAGCGCGCGCCACTCAGCGAAGGCAGAACGCGTATGAAGTCTGGGGTCGACTTCCGCGGCGGCCGCGGCGCCAATGGTGAGGCAAGCGCACCTCGCCGGGACCCGTCGGTGCGCGGGCAGCATGTCGCGTCCAAGCGCGCAATCGTCGGCATCGGCTTGGCCGTCGCCGCGTTGCTCGCGGCAGTGTCGTCTACGAGCCGGTGCCCGTTGGCGAAAGCCAGCCCGCCTGGTGCCGGGCATCGGCCCGGTGTTCTACGCCTGCGACGGCAATCCGGCCAACGAGGTCGTGGTCACGTTCTTCCAGACCGACCCACCGACCCTGATCGCCGAGCGCGGCGACAGTGTTTCGCTGATGCATGTCCAGCCGAGCGGCAGCGGAGCCCGCTACCAGGGCCGCAACGAGACGTTCTGGGAACATCATGGCGAGGCCCTCGTGACCTGGGGCCATGGAGCGCCGGAAATGCACTGCAGGAAGAAGCCGTGAA